>ERZ773038.473-NODE-473-length-26718-cov-5.004951_pt1 | contig 26718 bp, 16 predicted proteins | sample MGYA00511665_ERZ773038 | MGnify/ENA primary metagenome ERZ773038 (study PRJEB29015, sample SAMEA2737966) | human oral metagenome | biome: human oral; feature: human-associated habitat; material: dental | place: China | collected 2028 ... | reverse complement strand
CGGACTCGGCGACGGACTTGACCATGAAGTTCGGGCCGTTGCCGATGTAGGTGATCGCGCCGCAGAAAACGGCGCCGAGCGAAATCGGGATCAGGTAGTACTCGGGCACGCCAGCAATCAGGGTGCCCTCGCCGCCCGAAGCCTTCGCCATCTCGAAGAACGTCATGTACGTCGGAGCATTATCCAAGACGGACGACAGACCGCCCGTGAACACGAAGTACGTCATGCGGGTCAGCGGCAGTGACGGGGCGATCTGCTCCAGGTAGCGCAGCGCCGGCGCCATCGTCGAGAAAATACCGATGAACAGGGTCGCAACCTCCATGATCGGAGCCCACGTGAACGCGTTCTCCTCGAAGCGTACCTTCTTGTCCGAGAGCTTGTAGGACAGGCCCGCGACCGTGAACATGATGATCTCGCGCCACGGCACGAAACCGGTCCACGAGTGGACGTGGCCCTCGGCCAGCGCCTCGCCGTCCCACGACGGAGCGAAAGCGACGGACAGGATGATGATCGCGAAGAACAGCAGGTTGATTGTGCCGTGCAGGCTCAGGGGCTTGACCTCGCGGTCGTCGGCCTCGATGGAGGAGGTGTCCTCCGACGCGTAGCGCACGCGGTCGATCGAGTAGTACGACAGGAGCAGCAGCACCAGGACGAACAGCCACTCCTTCCACAGCGCGAACGTCCACGCGAAGGGCACGCCGTGCAGGTATCCGAGGAACAGCGGCGGGTCGCCGAGCGGAGTCAGTATGCCGCCACAGTTCGCCACAATGAAGATCGTGAACAGGACCGTGTGCACGCGGTGCTTACGTTCCTTGTTCGTCTCCAGGAGCGGGCGGATGAGCAGCATGGCCGCGCCCGTCGTCCCGATGAACGAGGCCAGGAGGCCGCCGATCGCCAGGAAGATCGTGTTGTTACGCGGGGTCGCCTTGATGTCACCGGCCAGGTGAATGCCGCCGGAGACCACGAACAGCGCGAAGAGCAGCGCGATGAACTGCACGTACTCCACGCCTGTGGCGATGAGCGGGCCGGTGCCCGCCTTCACGAACATCCAGATCGTCGTCGGCACGCCGAGCAGGAGCGCGACGGACAGCTGGGAAGATTCCTTTTCCCACCAGTGCGAGGTCTTCGGGATGATAGGCAAGAGTGCGATGCACGCGAGCATCGCGACGAAGGGGAGCAGGCTCCACCAGGGGTAGGTCATCGGCCAGTCCTTGATTGACGATAAGTACGCTCACCATTTTATGGGGTGGGGGAGGCGGGTGCGGAGTGTTCCGGGAGGTGGGAGTGGCCTCATCGACGAGGCCGGGGCGCGTTCGCTCGCGGGTTTCCGCTGGGTTGGACGCGGGCATTGTGAGCGGTGTGGATATGAGTGGCACCCCGAACAGGACTCGAACCTGCGACCTCTTGCACCGGAGGCAAGCGCTCTATCCGCTGAGCTATCGGGGCAGCTCGGTCAGTTTAGCAGGGTTTTATACAACCACGCGGGACGGTGATGTGTGCCATACTAGTGGGCGTTGCTTGTTTGAGAACTCTTCAGGAGGATCCCATGCGCGTTCATATCGGCACCGATCACGCCGGTTTCGAACTCAAGGAAAAGGTCGTTGCGCACCTGCGCGAGGCTGGTCACGACGTCGTCGACCACGGCGCCCACACCTACGATGCGCTCGACGACTACCCGCCGTTCTGCATCGAAGCAGCCCAGGCTGTCGTCGACGAGCCGGGCAGCCTCGGCATCGTCATCGGAGGCTCCGGTAATGGCGAGCAGATGGCCGCCAACTGCGTGGAAGGCGTGCGTGCCGCCCTCGTGTGGTCGGATGCGACTGCGCGTCTGGCCCGCGAGCACAACGACGCGAACGTAGTGGCCGTCGGTGCCCGCCAGCACAGCGAGGAAGAGGCTCTGGCCCTCATCGACGCTTTCTTGGAGACCCCCTTCAGCGGCGACGAGCGCCACCAGCGCCGCATCGACCTGATGAAGGACTACGAGCGCTCCGTGCGCGCCTGATAGCCTCTGGCGTTGATACATGCGCTTCTCGCGCTAATACATACGAGGCGGGGCCGGTGAATGACCACCGGCCCCGCTTTGTGCGTCCGCTTCGGCAGCTTTTGCTGTCGTTCGTTGCCTGATGTGTCTCGGTGCTGTGCGCTCCGCCTGATCTGGAGCTGCCGTGTGGGCTATCGTCTGCTCGCCACCCTTGTGGCTTACCTGTGGCTCGGCGCGTCCGATGGAAGCTTCGCCAGGGCCCGCGGACCGCGCGGTACCCCAACTTGTCTGCCCTCTGCGACGATGTTCTGCTCTTATGTGTGAGAGTTCATGCCGCTGAGTTGTTTCGTGTTACAAACGTCGTCAATCCGAGCGACTTTTTGTAGGTCTCCACGGGCGATTGTTACAAACGTCGTCAATCCACCCGATAATTCGCCAGAAAACGCTTGTTTTGGGCTTGGTTTGACGACGTTTGTAACAGGACCCCGTAGTGACCGATTGAAAATGCTCCGAATTGACGACGTTTGTAACATCGGGCGTCCGGGGCACGATCGTCCGCACAGGCGCAGCAGGTTTCACGTTGCCTGTTCTGAGGGATCTTGCAGTCCTCGCCGCCGTCTCCAAGCGGGAGCTCAGCAATATCGCATGCAATTCCCCAGTGAGTCCTTCAAGCTGTGGTAGTAGATCCTTGAGATTGCAGCGTTTTCGAAAATACGTCGGTGCAGGCAGTCGTGGAATTGCATGCGACTTTGGGTGTGGGTGGCCGCATTGGCGTATCAGTGGGGGAGGTGCTTGCTGCACGAAACCGAGGACACCTTTGCCGCCTCGTAGTCAATGCGAAGTGAAACCGCCGTCACCACTGCGGGTGAAAATTAGCTGAATGTAGACGCGTTCCGACTTGCGAAGGTGCTCGCGGTTTCAATGGGGGGCTGATTGGATCCCCGCAAAGGCGTTAGTGGATTCAATGGTGGCTTAGTGGGGCGGGAAAAGTGCCGCCGGCCGCCACTCCGGACCAGCAAAGGCCTGTGGCACCGACAAGGGGCCCGAGCCCCGGCCTACTCTCTTAGCCCTGGCCGGTGAGGGTGAGGTACACGAGGAACAGGTTCAGCGCGACGATGACGGCCGCGATGAGGAACCCGGTGACGCGCAGGGGGCGATTGTTGGTGTAGTCGCCCATGACGTCGCGGTTGGCGGTGAGGCGCATGAGCGGGATGATCGCGAAGGGGATGCCGAACGATAGGGCGACCTGCGAGACGACGAGCGCCCACGTGGGCTCGGCGCCCGCTCCCAGGATGATGAGCGCGGGGATCAGGGAGAAGAGGCGACGCGCCATGATGGGCACGCGGATGTGGAGCAGGCCGTTCATGATCTCTGAGCCCGCGTAGGCGCCCACCGACGTGGACGCCAGGCCCGATGCGAGCAGGCCGACCGCAAACACCGTGCCGACGATGGGTCCGAGCGTGGAGGAGATCGCGGCGTGCGCGCCCTCGATCGTGTCGGTGCCGCTTTGGCCGGCCAGCGCCGCGGCGGCCAGGAGCAGCAGGCCGATGTTGACCAGACCCGCGATGCTCAGTGCCCAGTAGATGTCGATGCGGGTCGCGCGCAGTAGGCGCGAGAGGTGTCCCGTGGAGTGGCGGGCGTCGCCGGTGGAGGGGCCGAGCTCGTCGGCCTCGTGGTCGTTGACGAGGGAGGAGTGCAGGTAGACCGCGTGCGGCATGACGGTCGCGCCCAGCATGGAGGCGGCCACGAGGACCGAGTCGGTGCCCTGGAAGCGAGGAACGAGCCCGCTGAGCATGCCCGAGGGGCTGGGCGGCGCGACGAAGAGGCCCGCCAGGAATCCCAGCGTGATGATGATCAGCAGGCCGACGATGATCGTCTCGAACTGGCGCTGGCGCCCACCGCCCTGAACAAGAAGCAGAGCCATTGACACGATGCCGACGATGACGCCGCCCCACAGGAGCGGAACCCCAAAGAGGAGGTGGAGGGCGAGTGCGCCGCCGATGACTTCGGCCAGGTCGGTCGCGGCGGCCACGATCTCGGCCTGAAGCCAGAATGCGATGCGCCCGGGCTTGCGCATGCGTGCACCTAGCAGGGCGGGCAGGGACTGGCCGGTGACCAGGCCGAGCTTGGCGGAGAGGTACTGGATGACCATCGCGAAGATGTTCGAGGCCACGAGAACCCACACGAGCAGATACCCGTAGCGCGCGCCCGCCGTGATGTTGGCGGCGACGTTTCCGGGGTCGACGTAGGCGACGGCCGCGACGAAGGCGGGGCCGAGGAGGGGGATGAGCTTGTGGCGCTGCTCGGTGTCCGTGGTGGTCACGGGTGTTCCTCACTGCTGACGAAAAACGTTCGGTTACCCGAAACTGTACCCGTCTCGAGGCCCGCGGGGCGGGGGAGGGGTAGGGAATGGGACGCGCATGTGGCCAGGTTTTCATCCACGAGGCCGGGGAGAGTTCGCGGATAGGAGCAAAAACCCCGTAGTCTAAAGGGGTGACTCCTGAAGAACTTGCTACTCTCATCCGCGTGACCCTGCTGGACGCTGCTGCCGCCGGTCGCATTTCGATCGACCCCTCGCTGGTCCCCGACCCCGTGACCGTGGAGCGCCCGCGCGTGCGCGAGCACGGCGACTGGGCGACCAACGTCGCGATGCAGCTCGGTAAGAAGGCCGGCATGGCACCGCGCGAGTTCGCGCAGATCCTCGCCGATGACCTGGCCGCCGCCGACGGTATCGACTCCGTCGAGGTCGCTGGCCCCGGCTTCATCAACATCCGCCTGGGCGCGGGTGCGGCCGGCGAGCTGGCTCGCACGATCGTCGAGGCCGGCGCCGCGTACGGCCGCAACGAGACCCTCTCGGGCCGCTCGATCAACCTCGAGTACGTCTCTGCAAACCCGACCGGCCCCGTGCACCTGGGCGGCGCCCGCTGGGCAGCCGTCGGTGACTCTCTCGCCCGCCTCATGGCCGCCTCCGGCGCCGCCGTGACCCGCGAGTACTACTTCAACGACCACGGCTCGCAGATCGACCGCTTCTCGCACTCTCTCTACGCCCGCGCCATGGGCCGCGAGGTTCCCGAGGACGGCTACGGCGGCCAGTACATCGCCGACATTGCCGACCAGGTCCGCGCTGACGCGCGCGCGGCCGGCGAGCCCGACCCGATCACCCTGCCCGAAGAAGAGGCTATCGAGGTCTTCCGCGCTCGCGGCGTTGAGCTGATGTTCGCGGAGATCAAGGAGCGTCTGCACTCCTTCCGGGCCGACTTTGACGTCTTCTTCCACGAGGAGTCCCTGCACACCTCCGGCGCGGTTGCCGCGGCGATCGAGCGCCTGCGTGAGCGCGGCGAGATCTTCGACAAGGATGGCGCGGTGTGGCTGCGCACGACCACCTACGGCGACGACAAGGACCGCGTCCTCATCAAGTCGGACGGCCAGGCCGCGTACTTCGCGGGCGACGTCGCCTACTACCTCAACAAGCGTGAGCGTGGCGCGGATGTCGCCATCTACCTGCTGGGCGCCGACCACCACGGCTACATCGCCCGCATGATGGCGATGTGCGCTGCGTTCGGTGACAAGCCGGGCGAGAACCTGCAGATCCTCATCGGCCAGCTCGTCAACCTCGTCAAGGATGGCGAGCCCGTGCGCATGTCCAAGCGCGCCGGCACGATCGTCACCCTCGACGACCTCGTCGATGCCGTGGGCGTGGACGCCGCGCGTTACGCCCTCGTGCGAGTCTCGATGGACACGCAGGTCGACATTGACCTGGACCTGCTCTCGCAGCACTCCAATGACAACCCGGTCTACTACGTGCAGTACGCGCACGTGCGTGCCTGCAACGTCGCCCGCAATGCGGCCGAGCACGGCGTCACCCGCGATGCTGGCTTCGACCCGGCCGCCCTCGACTCCGAGGCCGACGAGGCCCTGCTGGCAGCCCTCGCCCAGTTCCCCGCGCAGGTTGCGCAGGCGACTGAGCTGCGCGAGCCGCACCGCATCACCCGCTACCTCGAGTCCTTGGCTGCGACCTACCACGCCTGGTACGGCCAGTGCCGCGTGACGCCTCGCGGCGACGATCCGGTTGAGCCCGGCCACATCGCCCGCCTCTGGCTCAACGACGCGGTCACCCAGGTGCTGCGCACCGGCCTCGGCCTCCTCGGTGTGAGTGCCCCCGAGAGGATGTGACTCAGTGAGCGAGACTGCAAGCGTCGGTCCCCTCACCTGCCCGACCCCCGATGAGCGCCCCGACCTGTGGCCGTGGAGCGCTTCTCGGGAGGGTGGCGTGCTGCACGTGGGAGGCGTCGACCTGACCAGCGTCGCCGCCGACTTCGGCACGCCCACCTTCGTGCTTGACGTTGAGGCCCTGCGCGGCCGCGCCCGCGTGTGGGCTTCGGCGATGGCCGAGGAGTTCTGGGATGGATACGGCATGAACGGCGGCGACGCCTTCTACGCTGGCAAGGCCTTCCTAAGTGCCGACGTCGCGCGCCTTGTCGCCGCCGAGGGCCTGGGTGTCGACACCGCCTCGCTCGGAGAGCTGAGTCTGGCCCTGCGCGCCGGGGTGGACCCCGACAGTATCGGCCTGCACGGCAACAACAAGTCGGACGCGGAGATCCGCCTCGCCCTCGAGGCCGGCATCCATCGCATCTTCATCGACTCGATGGACGAGGTCTACCAGATCGAGCGCATCGCCGCTGACCTCGGCGTCGTCGCGCCCGTCATGGTGCGCCTGAAGTCCGGCATCCACGCGGGCGGCAACGAGTACATTGCGACCGCCCACGAGGATCAGAAGTTCGGCCTGTCCTTGGCCACCGGTCAGGCGTACGAGGCCGTGGCCGTGATCAAGGATGCGGCGCACCTGGACTTCCGGGGACTGCACAGCCACATCGGTTCCCAGATTTTTGGGACCGAGGCCTTTGCCGAGGCCGCGCGCATCGTCATCGACTTCGCGGCGCTCCTGAAGGCTGAGCTGGGCCTGGACGTTCCCGCCATCGACCTGGGTGGCGGCGTCGGCATCGCCTACACCGGGCAAGATCCGGTCCCGACCTCCCCGGTTGAGGTCGCCCGCGCCCTGGCAACCGTGGTGCGCGAGCGCTGCGCCCATCACGGCCTGCCGATCCCGCACGTGTCTGTCGAGCCCGGCCGCTCGATCGCTGGGCCGTCGATGGTCATGCTCTACCGCGTCGGCGTCGTCAAGGACATTTCCCTGGAAGACGGGGGAGTGCGCCGCTACGTGGCGATCGACGGCGGCATGTCGGATAACATCCGCCCGGTGCTCTACGACGCGGCCTACACGGCGACGCTCGCGAACCGCGATCCCGCCGATGCATCTGAACTCGCGCGCTGCCGCATCGTCGGCAAGCACTGCGAGAGCGGCGACATCATCATCCGCGACATCGACCTGCCGGCTGACATTGCGGGCGGTGACCTGCTGGCCGTTCCCGCTGTGGGGGCATACGGCTACTCGATGGCCTCGAACTACAACATGCTGACGAAGCCGGGCGTGCTCGCCGTCGAGGACGGATCGGCGCGCTGGTTCATCCGTCCGCAGACAGTCGACCATCTGCTGGCCCTCGACGCTGGCCTGGAGTAAACGTCGGCTTGCAACAAAACGAGCGACGAGACGGGGAGTGCCTACGGGCGCTCCCCGTCTCATATGCGGTGAATTGATGGAGTCTTGGAGGACGGACTTAGGTAAGCCTAGGTTTTGTTGTTACTGACAAACTCTAGGATGATGGGTGCAGCTGTGAATGCAGTCGAAATCCTGACAGTGACAATCGAAAGTCGAGGAACTATGCGCCGCACTGCCGCACGCATCGGCATCGTCGCCGCTCTCGCCCTGTCCATGGGCGTGGCCGCGGTGAACGCACCCTCCGCCCGTGCTGAGGAGCCCGGACTCGTCTCCGCAGCCCGCGCTGACAACGACGAGATGAACTACGCGATCAACCTTGCCGGCACGAACCCCGAGGACCTCCAGCGGGCCCTCGCCCTCGTCCCCGGAGCCGGCGGTGCCGCCCTGGCCTCGTACCCGGAGATCGGTACCTTCTTCGCGCAGAGTGCCACGCCCTCGTTCGCGCCCGACCTGGCCGCCGCCCTGCGACAGGCCGGTATCTCCATCCACTCGATCGGCCCGACCCGCGTGGCCCCCGTCCTCTACTACGAGCGCGTCGAGCTGCCCACCGACAAGAAGGACGAGGCCCCGCAGTCCGGCGCGGCAGGCGGTCTGAACGCGATGCGCGACGAGACCGCGAGCGCTGCCCCCGCTGAAGCGAACGAGGAGATCTTCAACTGGGGCGCCGTCGCCATGCACGCGCGCGAGGCCGAGGCAGTCAACGTCAAGCGCGCCCCCGTGACCGTCGCGGTCGTTGACTCCGGCGTTGAGGATACGCATCCCGACCTGGAGGGGCGCGTCGATACGTCGCGTTCTGTGAAGTGCTCGATCAACGGCGTTGCCACGCAGGACTTCTACGGGTGGCGTGATGAGTTCTACCACGGCACGCACGTCGCGGGCATTATCGCTGCCAACCACAATGACATTGGTATCGACGGCATCGCCCCTGAGTCGACCATCGTCGCCATTCAGGCGACCAACGACAACCGCCTCATCTACCCCGAGTACGTGACCTGTGCGTTCATGTGGGCGGCGAGCCACGGGGTGGACGTTGTGAATAACTCCTACTCGATGGACCCGTGGGTCTATTGGAGTCCGACCGACCCCGAGCAGGCTGCGGGCCTTGAGGCGGCCACGAGGTCGATCAAGTACGCGCAGGACAAGGGCCTGGCTGTGATCGCGGCGGCCGGTAACGAGGGCGTCGACATTGATAACCCGACGATCGACAACGGGTCCCCGACGGACGTGCCCACGCCGACGAAGAATCGTGCAGTGAAGGGCAGTATCCGCGTTCCCTCCATGCTCGATGGAGTTGCTCAGGTGAGCGCGGTTGGTCAGGCGTACAACGTGAAGCCGGGCCTGTCCCTGGGCCGCGCTGAGTTCTCCAACTACGGTCAGACGATCGACTTTGCCGCCCCGGGCGACCAGATCTACTCCACGGCCACGACGCTCTTCTACCGCAGCGGCTACGCCGTCGCCGACGGCACGTCCATGGCGACCCCGCACGTGTCGGGCGTCGCGGCACTCATTAAGTCGGTGCACCCGGAGCTTACGGGCGCCCAGGTCATCGACCTGATGAAGAAGCAGGCCGCTGCCAACTATGGACGTCTCAACGCTCCCATCGACGGCAAGGAGTACCGCGGTTACGGCTTCCTCGACGCCCTCGACGCGGTGTCGGGTGGTCAGGATCAGGCCGACGAGGCCAAGGCTGGCGCGTGGGTCAATGATGCGGTCGGCTGGTGGTACCGCTACGAGGATGGAACCTACCCGGCGTCTGCGGCGATTGCGATCGGCGGGGCGACCTATCGCTTCGATGCGCGTGGATACATGGTGACCGGGTGGGCTCTCGAGGCAGGCCAGTGGTTCTTCCACCAGGCCTCGGGTGCGCAGGCCTCGGGGTGGAGGCAGGTCGAGGGCACCTGGTACTACCTGGATCCGGCCACGGGAGCGATGGCAACGGGCTGGGTGTTCGTCAATGGCACCTGGTACTACCTCAGCGCTTCGGGTGCAATGGCTACCGGCTGGGTTCGCGATGGATCCGCCTGGTACTACCTCACGCCCTCCGGCGGCATGGCGATCGGGTGGCTGCATGAGGGAGATTCCTGGTACTACCTGAGCAGCTCCGGAGCGATGGCCACCGGTACCCAGCAGGTAGACGGGACGACCTACACCTTCGGTCCGGATGGGCGCATGCGGTAACCGACCGTTCCCACGTGTCAAGGCGGGGCTGTGAACCTGAGGGTGCGCGGCCCCGCCTTACTGTCGTGAGGAGTGAACGCTGGCGGGCAGGGGAGTAGTTACTTGATATTCTTGCCTCTGGCCAGGTGTTGACCAATTTAAGCGACGCTAAATTGTGGCGAGTGACAAACTAAAGCATGATAGTTCTGATGGGTACATTGTCGTACTCGCCAGACCCACAACTGAAAGTCGAGAAACCATGCGCCGCAATGCTGCACGCATCGGGCTCGTCGCCGCCCTCGCCCTGTCCATGGGCGTGGCCACAGCGACCGCCCCACCCACCCGGGCCGACGATCATACCGGCCTCATCGCTCCCGCTCGCGCCAGCGCCGGCCTGATGAACTACGCCATCAACCTCAGCCCTCAGGCCAGCGCCGAGGACCTCACGCGCGCGACCTCGCTGGTCGCATCCGCCGGTGGCGTCACGCTGGCCTCCTACCCGGAGCTCGGGACGTTCTTTGCCCAGAGTGAGTCGGCCTCGTTCGCCCCAGACCTGGCCGCAGCCCTGGCGAAGGCCGGAATTTCCGTGCACTCGGTGGGCCCGACGCGCGTGGCCGCCGTGCCCGAAGGGGAGCGCCAGGCCGCCCCGGACCCGCAGCCCGGCCCCCAGTCCGGCGAGGCGAGCCCGGCTCAGTCCGGAGCCCAGTCGGGTGGCCCGTCCTCTCTACGTGGACAGGACGCGACCGAGGCCGATAAGCCCGAGGAGGTCGTCAACTGGGGTGCCCAGGCGATGAGCGCCACCGACGCGGCGGCCGTGCCGATTGCGCACGCGCCCGTCACGGTCGGTGTCATCGACACCGGCATCGACGACACGCACCCCGACCTCGTGGGGCGCGTCGACACCTCCCGTTCCGTCTCCTGCGGGCACAACGGCATCCCTTCTCAGGCCTACGGGTCTTGGCGTGACGACTACTTCCACGGCACGCATGTCGCGGGCATCATCGCGGCGAATCACAACGGCATCGGCATCGATGGCATCGCGCCGACCGCGACCCTCGTGTCCATCAAGGCCTCCAACGACGAGCAGCTCATGTACCCCGAGTACGTGACCTGCGGCTTCATGTGGGCCGCCAGCCACGGTGTTGACATCGTCAACAACTCTTACTCGATGGACCCGTGGGTCTACTGGAGCCCGAGCGACCCCGAGGAGGCCGCCGGCCTCGAGGCCGCGACCCGCGCCATCGCCTACGCGCAGGGCAAGGGGCTGGCCGTCATTGCCTCGGCGGGCAACGATGGCATGGACAACGACAACGTGACGACCGACAGCGGGTCGCCGACCGACCTTGACGCCCCGATCAAGGACCGCCCCGTGAAGAACGGCGTGAAGGTCCCCGCCATGGTCGAGGGGGTCAGTCAGGTCAGCGCCGCCACGCGCACCAACGTCGAGACCAAGCCCGAATGGGCGAACCTCAAGCGCGCCGACTTCTCCAACTACGGCAAGAGCGTCGACTTCACTGCTCCGGGGCAGGACATCTACTCGACCGTACCCACGGCGATTTTCTCCTCCGGCTACGCCAAGACCAGCGGCACCTCCATGGCCACGCCCCACATCACGGGCATTGCCGCGCTCATTAAGTCGATCCACCCGGGATTCCAGGGCAAGCAGATCACCGACCTCATGCGCAAGCAGGCCGCCATGGAATACACGCGTCTGGAGGCGCCCGAGGACGGTAAGGAGTTCCGCGGCTACGGCTTCATCAACGCGCTGACCACCATGCGCCGCGACCAGCCCCAGCCGACCGTCCAGACCCTGCAGTACCGGGTCGGCAAGGGCGAATGGAAGGACGTGCACGGAGCGACCCTGCCGGCCGGCCCCGTCACCTTCTACACCGAGGCCATCGCCCCGATCAGCCACCTGCACATGGATGTTGCCGGCCTGGCATCCGTCGACCGCGACGGCTCGGGCAAGTACTTCGACGATGCCCTGGGTGCCTCGATCGAAAACGTGGACCTCAGCGCACTGCTGCCCGAGGGCGCGGACTCGGTGACCGCCCGCGTCCAGGTCAGCGCCACCGGCATCAACTTCGATCGCCAGGCTGACGACGACACGGGCCGCGAGGCCGTCTTCACCGTCTCGCGCGACCCGAACGGCGCCGTCACCCCGGCCCCCGCGCCCGATACGGACGCGACGCCCGCGCCGGCTGGCCCCGCCACAGCTGGCATCACCGCTCCCGCGCGCAGCGACGACCAGCTGCCCGCCAACTACGCGGTCAACCTGCCCAAGGGCACCGATAACGCCACCTTCCAGCGTGCGGCGGCCCAGGCCTCGTTCCTGGGGGGCCTCGTCCTGGCCCAGTACCCGGCGTTCGGCACGTTCTTCGTGCAGTCCGCGTCGCCCACCTTCTCGCCCGACCTGGGCGCGGCGCTCGTGAAGGAGGGCATCAGCTACGACTCGATCGGCCCGACCCGCCAGGCGCCCGTCGGCGGTAACGAGGTCGTGGTCCCCATCTCCTACGAAACCCGAGTCGCGGCGGACGCGGCGATTGCGGCCGCACCCCGCTCGCAGGGCGCACAGGGAGACCAGGATGCGGCCCTCACCCCGGACCCGCAGACCGGCAACGGATGGCACCTCCAGGCCCTGCGCGCTCTCGAGGCGCAGGACGTGGACGTCATGCGCGCGCCCGTCACGGTGGGCATCATGGACCAGTCCGTCGATGACACCGTGCCGGACCTGGTCGGACAGGTCGACCACGACAAGTCCGTGTCCTGCTCGTTCAACGGCATCCCGAACCGCGACCCCGCCGCCTGGCGCTGGGACGACGCCACCCACGGCACGCACGTGGCCGGTTCGATCGCCGCGAAGCACGATGGTGTGGGCGTGGACGGCGTGAACCCGACGCTGCGCATCGCCGCGATCAACGTGGCCTCGCGTAACGGCGGATTCTTCTACCCCGAGTACATCGTGTGTGGCTTCGTGTGGGCCGCTGAGCACGGCATTTCGGTCACCAATGGGTCGTACTACGTGGACCCGTGGAAGTACTGGCTCCCCAACGACCCGGAGCAGGCCGCGGGCCAGGAGGCCGTGCAGCGCGCGGTCGACTACGCGACCTCGAAGGACGTCATCAACGTTGTGGCCGCTGGTAACTTCTCGACCGACCTGGACAACCTGCCCACGACCGACAACTCGGCTCCCGGCGACACCTGGGGTGCGCACGAGCGTGACGTGACGGGCGCCGTCTACATGCCGCCGAAGCTGCGCGGCACGCTCTCCGTGTCCGCCCTGCAGCTGCCCGAGGGTGCCGACCCCGCAACCGGCGTGCTCGAGCCGGCCTCTTGGTCGAACTGGGGTGCGAACAGCATCGACTTCGCCGCCCCCGGCGCGAAGATCTACGCGCCGCTGACGAGCTGGTACGGCAAGGCCTACGGCAACCTGTACGGTACCTCGCAGGCATCGCCTCTGGCAGCCGCCGTCATCGCGACGCTGCGTCAGGTCCACCCGGAGATGAACGCCGAGCAGATCATCGCCCTGGCCAAGAAGCAGGCGGGGGATCCGTCGAACTGGGATCGCCTCAAGCCCGTCGAGGGCCGCGAGTACCGGGGCGCGGGCCTGCCCAACGCCTTGGATGCTGTCCTCAAGGACCAGACGAAGCCCGTCATCGGCAGCGTCGAGTACTCGACGGATGGCACCACCTGGCAGCCGCTGGCGGGGGAGAGCGTCGCCGGACGTGTCTCCATCCGTGTGACGGTGACCGGTCCGGTGACCTCTGCGCGTCTCCTCGTCGGTGAGCGCGAGGTTGCGACCGGTGTGGGTAACGGCGCCTTCGAGGGCAACTCGGTGACGCTGCAGGCCGACGGCGTGGACGTGTCCCACCCGAACGGCACGGGACGCTTCGCGGGCGCCGCGACGGTCACGGTCGAGGCCATGGGCCGCAACAACGACTCGCGGGCCGACGACGATGCGACGCTCCAGGTTCCCTTCACGGTCAGCACCGACCAGGTCGGTCCCGACGAGGCCCGCTCGGGCCGCTGGGTGTCCGGCGTGTTCGGCTGGTGGTGGCGCTACGAGGACGGCACCTACCCGACCTCGACGCAGCTGCGCATCGATGGGGCGATCTACCGCTTCGATGCCCGCGGGTACATGGTGACCGGCTGGGTCAGCGAGGGCGGCCACTGGTTCTACTACGGCCCCTCCGGCGGTCAGGCCGCAGGCTGGGTGCAGGTGCGTGGAACCTGGTACTACCTGGATCCCATCAGCGGCGAGATGGCCAGCGGATGGACCAAGGTGCGCGACACCTGGTACTACCTGGGCTCCTCGGGCGCGATGCGCACCGGATGGATGCGTGAGGGCTCCACCTGGTACTACTTGGCCGATTCTGGTGCGATGACCACGGGCTGGGCGCGCATCGGATCCTCCTGGTACCACTTCGCCCCCTCCGGCGCGATGAGCACCGGCTGGGTGAAGGATGACGGCTCCTGGTTCTACCTCTCCTCCTCCGGGGCGATGGTGACCGGGGCGCGCTGGATCGACGGCACGCGCTACGTGTTCGACGACGAGGGCCGCCTCCAGGAGTAGGTATCACGAGGCCGGGGTTCCTTCCCGGTTGAGGGCTCAGGGGCCGCGCACGATGTCTCGTGCGCGGCTCCTCGTGTGTGTGGGGAGGGTGTTTTCCTTGTTGGATCGCCATTATGAAGAATTAATAGTGCGGGGCGAGAATTTCGTATACGATATTCACTATGAGTGAGCGTCTTCTTCATGGAAAGCCCGTCAGCGATGAGCAGATTCAAGCGTGGGCTGATGAGGCTGAGCGCGGCTATGACCTGACCAAGCTGGCGCCCCCGCGTCCGGGCCGTCCTTCCGTCGGGAAGGGACCGGGAGTGGCCGTCACGGTGCGTTTGGATGAGCAGACGCTCAGCGCGCTGATGGAACGTGCTGCCTCTGAGGGGATCGATAGCCGTTCCGACGCGATACGTGCTGCGGTGCGTGAGTGGACCCATGTCGCCTAGACTGCACGCCAGTGCGCGCAAGCATTTTGGGCGCGACCGGCTCACCGATGAGTCCGTCCTGTATGCCTATGAGCATGCCCTGAACTCTCGACCCCTCGATGATGAGGATGACCCCAGGCGGTGGCTCGTGGTGGGTATTGATCAATCTGGACGCGTTCTGGAAATGGTCGTCTTGATTTTTGACAGTGGCGGTGAACTCCTCATTCATGCGATGAAGGCACGTCCGCAATTTCTAGAGGAACTTCGATAGTCCCTTTCTCGCAGCCTCCTGGCGCGAGAATGCCTTCAACGAATGTGGCTGTCCTCCGACCTGCACAGGGGGGCGATCGGAGGACAGCCGTGCAACAGTGCCGCTCTGTTACCCCATGCCCGTCGATGTAAAGCCCGCCTTCTCGGGCGTCGTGCCCAGGCGCGTGGCGATGAGCTCCTTGTCCTGATCGGATGCGAAGTCACGGACCCACGAGGCGTAGGTGGCCTCGTCGGCGTGGACCTCCTGCGTGAGTGGGTTTCGCCGCTTGGAGACGATCGTGCGCACGTGCGCGGCGAACACCCACACGTTCGCCACCAGGGCGGCCGCCGAGAGGATGAACATCGCCCAGGGGTTGTGGGCGCTGCGGTGGGCGAACATCGAATCCTGCATGAAATGCGGGAACGTGAGCACGACCGCCGACCACAGCGTGAGCGTGTACGCGCGGTATTGGATCCACGCGCCTCGCCCAACCTTCATGAGCGCAGGGATCGTGCACGAGGCCAGTAGCGCCACGCCCGAGTACCACGCGCGGTCCGACTACATGTGGTACTGCACGCTCGCCCTGCTGCTCGCCTGCACGATTCCCGCGTTCACGTGGGCGAAGGGGCAGTGGATCTGGTTCCGCTGCTTCACGCTGGTCTTCTGGATCTCCATGAATACGCTCCTGCCCGAGGTCCTGGTGCTGCCCTCCGACATCTTCAACTTCGCGATGATGGACCCGCGCGCGAACGTCGCGTGTGCGGTGCTCGTGCTCGCGGCGGACGTCGCGCTGTTTGCCTACTGGCTGTACAAGATCGTGGTGTTTAGGAGGAATCCGATCACTGGTGTCCTGTATTGCGAGCTGGGAGAGTTCCGCACGATCGTGCGCGAGTACTGCGACGATAGGGACAAGTACTTCCTGGTGGATCGCATCCCGGAGACGCCGGAGGAGTTGGGTTTCGAGCCCGACTCTCCCACGCCGCCCGCGGACGGCTACGCGGCGTGGATGCCCTGGTGGCGGGGCGAGGACAGGCGGCATCCGTCGAAGAGAGACGCTGCTTCCTGTGAGTAATATTGTTCACGCTCCAGAAATAACATATACATTCAACGGATACGCCGCCCCACCCGTACTTTGATTGTCAGTGATCCGACTAGATAGTTTACAGTTTCTTCTCTTGGTTATTCACATTGGATAGAAATTTATGTAGCGATTTGAGGCTTTCTAAGATCTCATCGTAGGTCACAATGGTGACTGTTCGTAGATTGTTGCGAAATAGTTCTAATGATTTTAGCTTATCTATCTCGTCATTGGGGGGAGTTCGTCCTGCAATGACAATGCATCGGACATCATATGACTCTAGATCATGTCGTCTGGAATTCATTTTGAGTGTTGGGAGTTCGGGAAGGAGGTGGTGACGTTGGTCCAGTGCCTGCGTAATAGCATTGTTAAGGTCTTTGTGTGGACCGTACACCCCTTTTCGGTACTCGTCTGTACTCAGAAGAGGCATTCCTGGTTTCTTGATTTCAACTAAGGATATATTGTTCGTGAGTGTATTTTTAAACATAAAGTCGACTATCTTGTCGCCAGCGCCTTCAAAACCGCGGCCCCCTACTGTGACTTCGTCGCTAAACAATGTGGTAGGCATTCCAAATACTTGTTGAAGAGCAAAGAGGTTCTCTCGGAAGAACGCCTGCCACTGTTTTTCTGAATGGTTACTCGTTAGGTATTTTTCAAACTTTGAGATAAGATGCTCAAGTGATATAAGTTCGACATCGTTGCGTAATGTTGGAAGCCTTTCTGGTGAGCGCGCGCTAAGCTTTCGTAGTTTAGATGAAAGGTCGCTGCTTGAAAATAGTATTTCAATTTCGTTGGCGGAGGTTCTGTCGAGCTTGCCGTCCGCTGCGAGTGCAATGATTCTTGAGTGTGGGTGTCGTCCTAAGGAATAGTCTTTTGGTTCCAAACTTAGGGGAGTTGCAAGCACATTATGTGCATAGCATGATTTTACTCGCCGGGCAGCTTCTTGCCCCCTGTTCTTAATTCGTTCGATCTCACGAATGATCTCATCATATTCGTTTAGGCTGAAGCGTATGGTTGACCCCTCTAACCTAATTTCATCACTGTCGTCAAATATAATTGTGTCGATGTTAGTCGCTTCTTCTATTTCTTTTATGAGAAAATTTGCGTCGCTTGTTAATCCGAGGCCGTATCGGTAGTCTCTAATGAAACCCTTGAAACCCTTTGGTAGGCAGTCCTGAAGTAATTCAATTGGATTGTCCAAAGATGGCTCGTCAGCATCATATAATGCTCCGTCGAGAGGGGGAAAGGTTGAGCCTTCGACTGATATTGTGTGTATTTTTCTGTACTTTGGAGTCAAGAAGCGCTCGTGATGTGCAAGTGTGTTGATCGGGTAAATGCTGATGTACTGTCGTTCTGGATTTGCGCGGGCTAATGTGACTTTCTTTGGTAGGCTCTTTCGTCTTGTGCGCTCTGGTACCTTATCTAGGTTAGGTATAAAATAGAATGTGTAAGCTCCTTCTGGGTCAATTTCGCTGATCGACAGCCTTCCAATGTCTTGCTGATCTTGTCCAAATTGTGCCACCCTTGTTCTCCTCTCTAGTAGTTGTGGTGTTCTGGTCGTGTAGATTGTTGTCTTAAGGGGCTGTTAGGTGGGATTAGTGCTTCATGGGTAACCATTTGATAGGGTGCGTACCTTCTATGTCCTATTGGGGGCGGCATCGTTGCCTCCCAACACGGGCGTGTGACTGACGCTACTGACCGTAGCACATATGTTTTGGTAGTTCATGTGCAAATGTCAAGCTGTTTGGTCGTTCTGTCAGAATGAGAGGTGCCTATAGTTGCAACGTTTGCTGGCAAGACTACTCTCGATAACGTTATGAATGTGAATGAGTGTCTAATGATCCGGTTGGTAGGTTTTGCTGCTCGGCCATGTTGCTCGCGAAGCTTTGTTGTGACGGGGGTTCAACGGTGCGCGTTGATCCCTCTTCCGACCGAGCATTGGCGTATCGTTCCCTGCTTCAGGGCAATAGTCAAGCATTTTCGACCCAAGGGTCAAGATTTCTTAAAATGTGAAACCCTCTGGAAGGTTTGTCGCAATCCTTGACACGATAGGCAGACGGCGCACTGTGTGGATCGGCCCAACGGCGCGCCCCCATCCGTACAGAAACGAGGAACAATGATGCACCAACGCTCATGGAAGACCCTCATCGCGGGAGGAGCTGCCCTCGCGGCCGGCCTGACGATGACTGCGCTCGGCGCTCCCGCACACGCGGCCGGCGTCCCGGGGATCACCTCCGATGCCCGCGCCCGCGACGAGGTGATGAACTACGCGGTCAACCTGCCGGCCGACGCAACTCGCTACGACTTCAATGCGGCCGTGTCCAAGGCCTCGGAGAACGGCGTGGTTCTGGCCCAGTACCCCGAATTCAACACCTTCTTCGTCCAGTCGGTGAAGGCCTCCTTCGCGCCGACGCTCGGCAAGAGCCTCGTCGATGCCGGCATCTCCTACCACTCGATTGGCCCGACCCGTTACAAGACGGTCACCGGCGCCGAGGTGCGTACCGACCAGCCGCAGACCACCACCGCTGAAGCCAATGCTGTCGCCGATGCCGCGGGCACGCACCCGACCGGCCTGGCCGCCGACTCCCAGCTCAACGACTTCGTTCCCGACGAGGGCGACGCCAACGCCTGGGGTCTGGCCGCCATCGGCGCGATCGACGCGCAGCAGGTCGACGTCCCCCGCGAGAAGGTCACCGTCGGCGTCATGGACACCGGCATCGACCCCGATCACAAGGACCTGAAGGAGCACCTGGACGCCGATCGTTCCGTGGGCTGCCAGGTCAACGGCATCCCCAACCAGGACCCCTCGGCCTGGAAGGATGACCACTACCACGGCACCCACGTCGCCGGAACCATCGCCGCCTCCCACAACGCCTACGGCGTGGACGGCGTCGCCCCCGACGCGACGATCGTCGCCATCAAGGTGTCGAACGAGGCCGGCTCCTTCTACCCCGAGTACGTGGCCTGCGGCTTCGACTGGGCCGCCGAGCACGACATCGACGTGACAAACTCCAGCTACTACATGGACCCCTACGCCTTCTGGATGCCCAACGAGGGCTCGCAGGCCGCGGGTCTTGAGGCCGCCTCGCGCGCGATCCGTTACGCGAAGGACCTCGGTGTCGTCAGCATCGCCGCCGAAGGCAACGACAACGACGACCACGACAACCCGACGATCGACAAGGCTTCGCCCAACGACGTCGAGGGCGCCGCCGCAGAGCGCAACGTCGAGGGCGGCATCGACGTGCCCGCGATGCTCAACGACTCCGTCGTGTCCGTGTCCGCCCTGGCCCTGCCCACCGGCACGGACCCCGCGACGGCTAAGCTCGAACGCTCCGGCTTCTCCAACTACGGTAAGAACTCCGTCGACGTGGCAGCCCCCGGCTCGCGCATCTGGTCGACGGTGCCCACCTGGAAGAAGAACCCGCCCTTCGGTTACCTGTCCGGCACTTCGATGGCCTCCCCGCACGCAGCCGGGGTGGCCGCGCTGATCAAGCAGATTCACCCGGACTACACCGCCGATCAGACGATCGACCTGCTTAAGAAGCAGGCCGGCTACACCTACGACCGCCTCGCCGAGCCGACGGACGGCAAGGAATACCGCGGCGCCGGCCTCGTCAACGCCCTGGCTGCCGTCCTCAAGGACCAGCCGCAGCCGGTCCTCGGCCCCGTTGAATACTCCCGCGACGGCGCCACCGACTGGCGTCCGCTGGCCGACGCCAACCTGTCGGGTACCTTCTACGTGCGCGCCACGGTCGGCGGCCCCGTCACCAACGCCTCCCTGAAGGTCGCCGACAAGGAAGCGGTGAGCGCCACCGGAACCGGTGCCTTCGAGAACAACGAGGTCACGCTCGTCGCCGGACCCTACGCGGCCACGGACCTGATGACCGACGCCCCCCACGTCGAGGTGACCGTCAGCGCTGAGGGCCGCAACAAGGACGCGCGCGCCGACGACGACGTGAAGGACACCATCTACTTCCACGTGGATGAGTCCGTGCACGATAACGGTGCCTGGGTCAACAGCGATGGCGGCTGGAAGTACTGCTACGGCAACAGCTCCTGCGCCCGCAACAAGTCCATCGTGATCGACGGGGAAACCTACTACTTCAACGACGACTCCGTGATGGCGACCGGCTGGGTCAGCTTCGACTCGGCGTGGCACTGGATGAACTCCTCCGGCCGCATGGCCAAGGGCTGGACCAAGGTCGGCGGCACCTGGTACTACCTCGACCCCAAGACCGGCGCGATGGCCACCGGCTGGACCAACGTGGGTGGCACCTGGTACTACCTGAACGCCTCGGGCGCGATGGCCACCGGCTGGGTCCAGGTCAACGGTTCCTGGTACTACCTGAACGGCAACGGCTCCATGGCCACCGGCTGGACAGCCGTCAACGGCAAGTGGTACTACCTGACCGGCAACGGTGCGATGGCGATCGGCTGGGTCAACGACGGCGGCACCTGGTACTACCTTGACGCCTCGGGCAAGATGGTGACCGGCTGGGTCTCCATCGACGGCACGCGCTACCACTTCGCGCCCTCCGGCGCGTGGCTCGGCTGAGCCACAAGGGGACGAGGCCGGGGCTGGGACGCTCCGGCCTCAAACCCCGCGCTGAGCACGCCGACGCCGATCGTGCCTGACGCGATGCTCAACTGAAGACAAACAGGGGCGGGTCCGAACCTATTGTTCGGACCCGCCCCGTTGTTCCCTCACGCGTCCCGGGAGGGATCCGGGCGCGCCCCCACTGGTGCCCAGGGGCGCGATGGGCTCTCAGCCCAGGGAGTCGAAGAGGACCTGCAGGCCCTCGCCCATGGTCGGGTGAGCGATCGGCAGGAAGCGCAGCTGCTCGTAGGTCAGGCCGCCGGCCATGGCGACGTGCACGGCCGTGATGACCTCGGAGACGTTCGGGCCGATCAGCGTGGCGCCCAGGATCTGGTGCGTGTTCGCATCCACGACGGCCTTCCAGAAGCCCTCGCCCGAGTAGCGCATCGTCTTGGCGCGCGGAATCGCGGCCGTGGGAACCTTGGCGATACGCACGTCGAGGCCGGCCTCGCGGGCCTCACCCTCGGACAGGCCGATGCGCGCCAGCTCGGGGGTGGCGAACACGGCGTAGGGGATCGTGCGGCCCTTCGTGGTGGTGGTCGCCTCGTCCAGGGACGCACCGGTCAGCTGCGCGCGGATGATGCGGAAGTCGGACCAGGACGCGTGCGTGAACATGGGGGTGCCCGCGCAGTCGCCGGCCGCCCACACGCCCTCAGCAGAGGTGCGCAGGTGCTCATCCACCGCGACGAAACCGCGATCGGTCAGCTCAACCCCGGCCTCGTCCAGGCCGATGCCGTCCGTGTTGGGAACGCGGCCCACGGCCACGAGGACTGCCTCGGCGGACACCGTGGAGCCATCGGAGAGCGTCAGGGTGGTCGTGTTGCCCTCGCGCGAGGCGGACTCAGCGCGGCCGGGAACGATGCGCACGCCGGCGGCCTCCAGGCCAGCCTCGACGACGCGGGCGGCGTCCTCGTCCTCGCGAGGCAGCACGTGATCACCCGAGGAGATGAGCGTGACGTCCACGCCGAATGTCGCCATCATCGACGCGAACTCCACGCCGATGTAACCGGCGCCGATGATCGCCAGGGAGGAGGGGAGCTCCTCGAGGCGCAGGATCTCTTCGTTCGTCCACGCGCCCGACTCCCACAGGCCGGGGATCGCGGGACGCGCCGGACGCGAACCCAGGTTGATGAGGACGCGCTCGCCACGAATCGTGCGCTCGCCGCCGTCCTCCAGGGCGATGGTGACTGTGCGCTCGCCCGTGAAGCGAGCCTCGCCGCGAATGAAGTCCAGGCCGGGGGCCGCGAACATCTTCTCGTGCGCGCCGACCATGGCGCCAACGATGCCCTCCTTGTGAGCGCGAAGCTTGGCCAGGTCCACGCGCGCGCCCTCGGTGCCGACCACGCCGAACGCCTCGTCCGAGCGGGCATCGCTCAGGCGACGAGCCGAGTTGACCAGCGACTTCGTGGGGATGCAGGCGACGTTAATGCAGGTGCCGCCGACGAACTGGCGCTCCACCATGGCGACCTTCCAGCCCGCCTTCGCGCGCTCCATCGCGAGGGACTTTCCGGCCTTGCCGCCGCCGACAACCAGCAGGTCGACGTTCTCGATTGCGTTCGTGGACATGTTTCTCCTTGGGTAGTAGAGGGTTACCTATCTCAACGCGCCGTGCCTGGATCTATTCCAACAGGTGGTCAATCATCGGGTGCGCATTATCACGTCGAAACGGCCATATGACGCTCGTTTGGCCGGTGTAAAGGAACGAAGGCTCACATAGTGATCGCGCCGTTCGTTCAAACCCCCTTCGGCATGCTTAGATTAGGGGTATGAGGGCTCTAGAAATTGGTGATTTCAAAGAGGATGTGGGGGCCGCCCTGGCGCGCGCCTCATCCGGTGAAGTCGTCACGCTCACAGAGGAAGGCCAGCCCGTCGCCGAGCTGGGTCCCGTGCGCATGTCGACCTACGCGCAGCTGCGCGAACTGGGCCTTGAGCGCCCCGCTATGACGGACCTCGACGCCTACCAGATGCCATCCAAGAACCTGCCCGACGGGCGGGGGATCGTCGGCAAGCTGGACGATTGATTGCCCGGCGCAGGGGGAGCCGCCGGCTACCCCCGGCGCTTGGCGCGGTTCGTGGGCTCCGCGTGCAGCGGGTCCTCGGGCCACGGATGCTTCGGATAGCGCCCGCGTAGCTGGGCGCGCACGTCCCGATACGGCCCCGCCCAAAACGACGTCAGGTCAGAGGTAACAGCAGCGGGGCGACCCGCCGGATCCGTCAGATGCAGCACCAGGGGAACGCGCCCGTCCACCAGTCGGGGCGTGTCCGTCCACCCGAATGCCTGCTGGACGCGCAGCGTCAGCACCGGGTGCGCACCGCTCCAGTCGATGGGACGCGTCCCTCCGGAAGGAATCGGCATCTTTTCTGGCGCCAGTTCGTCGAGACGTGCAGCGTCAGGCCACGGCAGCATCGAGCGCAGCGCGTCGAGCATCGACACGTTACTCAAGGAACCACCCTGTGCGAGGCGCTTTGCCCAGGGGAGGAGCCACTCGTGGGCGTTGCCCGCGAGGGCCTCATCCGACACGTCCGGCCACGGATCGCCGAGCACCTCGTGGAGCACCCGCATGCGCTCGCGCAGGGACGAGGCCTCCTTCCCCCAGCCCAGATCGCCCAGCCCGCGCGCGGCCAGGTGCTCCGCTACCAGCGCGACCGCCTCGTCTTCGCTCAGGGACGAGGCCGGGGCGCTCTTCAAGGGGATAGCTCCCAGGGCGCGCGTGCGGGTCGCACGCAAGGCGCCCTTGTCGATGGAGGCCTGCGTGCGGGTTTCCAGCAATGCCGCGCCCGCCGCCAGGGCGTCCTCCTCCGACAGCGGCACCGCCGCGAGAATACGCGCGTGGCGCGAGGCCGGTGCCCGGTCGATCGAGGCCACGGCCAGCCACTCCTGCCCCTCAAGGGGAGAGCCCTGCGGCAGCTCGGCGCCCACGCCGCCCGCCAGAATGTAGGCCGCGGACCCCGCGCGGCGCCGCGCGATCCACTCCGGGTAGGCCAGCGCGCACGTCAGGGCCAACTCGTCCTCGCGCGTGCGCGAGCCTGCCTGCTGGTGCGTAGCCATAACGGACGCGAGGGCGTCGTCCGGCGCGGAAGCCGGCAGACGCTGAGCCAGGCGCTCCAAGCGCGCCCGCGTCTCCTTCACCCGCGCCGCCTGCGCGTGCGTGCCTGCCGCATCGCTGGCGCCGCCGCGACCCAGCCGACGCTCCAGCACACCCAGGTCAGCCCCCGGAACGCGCAGGTCCTCCGACAGGAGGGCCACAAAACGCGCCGCCTTCGACGCCCCCAGGATCGCGCTCGACGCCAGGAGGGCCCTGCCCAAGGGCGGGTCCAACGGAAGCGACGCCAGCGTGCGACCGAGAGCGGTGGCGGCCCCGGCCTCGTCGACGGCACCCAGGGATGACAGGCGCTGCCCGGCGGCCTCCCACGTGCCCGCGGGTGGAGCATCGAGCAGGGAGAGTTCCTCCACCGGGGTGCCCCACGAGGCAACCTGGAGGCGTGCGTCCGTCAGGTCCTGCGTGGCGATGCCCGGCGCGGACTGCGCGGGCCTGCGGGCCACGTCCACCGCATCCATGACGCGCACGGCGATGCCCGGGCCTGTGCGAGCGGCGCGTCCCGCACGCTGCTCGAGGCGGGCGAGGGCCGCTGGAACGGTCACGAGAGAGGAGAGGGAACGCCCCGCGTCGAAGCGCGGCTCTCGTGCGAGCCCCGCATCCACGACGACGGACACGCCGGGAACCGTCAGCGAGGACTCCGCGATGGACGTGGAGAGGATGACGCGGCGACCGGAAGCGGGGGAGAGCGCGCGGTCCTGCTCGGCGGCGCTCAGCTGTCCGTGCAGCGCCAGGACCGGAATATCGCCCAGACGCAGGTTGCCTCGGACTGTCTCGATCTCGCCCACTCCCGGTAGGAACACGAGGACCGAGCCCTCGGTGGCGGCAACCGTCTCCTCGACCGTGCGCGCCACGTGCGCCAGGTACTCGCGGCGTACGCCCACGCGCTCGTTCCCGATCGCGCCCACGGCTTCGACGCCGCGCGGCGGGGGAGCGTAGCGCAGCTCCAGTGGAAAAATATCGCCCGGAATATCAACGAGCGTGGGCTCCTCGCCCGTCGAGGCGCGCAGGAAATCGACCGTGCGCGAAGCCTCGAGCGTCGCCGAGGTAAGTGCAACGAAAAGGTCGTCGCGCAGCGCCGAGCGGGCATCCAACGCGAATGCCAGCGCCAGGTCCGTGTCCAGGTCGCGCTCGTGGAACTCATCGATAATCAGCGCCGACACCCCGGGCAGCTCCGGGTCGCGCTGCAGGCGGCGCAGCGCCACGCCCGGCGTCACCATCTCCACCCGCGTACGCTCGCTGACGCGTGAGTCCCCGCGCACCGAATAGCCGACCTGCCCGCCGACTTCCTCGCCGAGCAGACGGGCAATCCGGCGCGCCGCAGCCCGGGCCGCCACCCTGCGCGGCTGCGTGACGAGAACACGCCCTGCCGCCGCGTCGTGCTGGGCCAATGCCACCGCCACCGCGGGCGGCAGCAGCGTCGTCTTACCCGTGCCCGGAGGCGCCGTGATCACCGCGCAGCCACCCGGCCGCGCCGCCGCCGCGATATCGCTCAGGGCGCGCGTGACCGGCAGATGTGGCGGGTGCGAAACGAGTTCGTCGAGGGTGGGCATGGCTTCATTGTGCGTGTTCCCAGGGCGTCCATGCATCCGGGAACCATCCGCCGCGCCGCTCCGATGCGTCCGGGGTCACTGCGTGAGAGGGCAACGTGAAGCCTGTGGAGGGGCGCTCCAGCGTAGAATGGAAGCAGTATGACTACGGAGAACACAGCGCCGGCGCTCGCGGCGGCCACCCTCGCACACACCACGGGGCGCGTCACCATCCCCGCAGACATGGACCCGATCGTGGTCCTCGGCGTCGCAGACCAGGTCCTGCGCGCCCTTGAACGCGGCTTCCCGCACGTCCGTTTCCTCGTCACCGGCCGAGAAATCTCGCTGGCCGGCACCCAGGCCGACATAGACGTGGCCGCGGGCCTCCTCGAAGAACTCATCGGCATGGCCCGGCGCGGCACCGCCCTGGACGCCACCGCTGTCGAGCAGGCCGTTGGTCTGCTCGGACGTCTCACCTCGGGCGAAGCCCCCACGGAAGAGATCCTCTCTGCGCGCGGGCGTTCGATTCGCCCCAAGACCCCCGGCCAGAAGGCCTACACGGACGCCATCGACCGCGCGACCGTCGTCTTCGGCATTGGCCCCGCGGGCACCGGCAAGACCTATCTGGCGATGGCACAAGCCGTCCGCCGCCTCCTCTCCGGCGAGGTCCGCCGTATCGTCCTGACCCGCCCGGCCGTCGAGGCGGGGGAGAACCTCGGTTTCCTGCCCGGCTCCCTCACCGACAAGATCGACCCCTACCTGCGTCCCCTCTACGACGCCCTGGGTGACATGCTCGACCCTGAGGCCCTGCCCAAGCTCATGGCCGCCGGCACAATCGAGGTCGCGCCCCTGGCGTACATGCGCGGACGCACCCTCAACGACTCCTTCATCATCCTGGACGAGGCCCAGAACACGACGGTCGGCCAGATGAAGATGTTCCTCACCCGCCTAGGTTTTGGCTCCAAGGTCGTCGTCACGGGCGACGCCTCGCAGATCGACCTGCCCGGCAGCCAGACTTCGGGCCTGTCCGTCGTCGAAAACATCCTCGGCGACATCGACGACATCGAGTTCTGCCACCTGACCAGCGCCGACGTCGTGCGCCACGAGCTGGTCGGCGCGATCATTGATGCCTACCAGCGCTTTGACGATCGAAACGCCGCGCGTCGCGCACGCACGCGCAGCCACAACACCGTACGCAGGGAGTACACGTCATGACCGAGGTCATCAACGAGACCGACTACGAGATCAACGAAGCCGAGTTTTCCGCGCTGGCCGACTACGTGCTCGACCAGATGCATGTCAGCTCCGACGCGGAAGTCAACATCATCTTCATCGAGCCCGAGCCGATGGAAGACCTGCACGTGCGCTGGCTGGACCTGCCCGGCCCCACCGACGTCATGAGCTTCCCCATGGACGAGCTGCGCCCCG
>ERZ773038.472-NODE-472-length-26751-cov-9.038433_pt1 | contig 26751 bp, 27 predicted proteins | sample MGYA00511665_ERZ773038 | MGnify/ENA primary metagenome ERZ773038 (study PRJEB29015, sample SAMEA2737966) | human oral metagenome | biome: human oral; feature: human-associated habitat; material: dental | place: China | collected 2028 ... | reverse complement strand
CACACCAATGCCATACGGTACATAGTCGTGGCTCACCGAGCGCACCGCCGAGAGCTCCGCTCGCCAGGCAATCTCGCGCAATGCTTGCTGCACAACAATCCGGCTATTGAGGCATACTGCGCTCCCACCGGTGATTTTAAACGTCATTGTTTGCAGCTGCTCTGCTTTCATGGAGATATTTTATCATATTTGCGGCTATTTCTGGGGATAATCATAGCAGGAGATAATAGCAAAGATCACTACCAAATATATATTTCAGAACCTCCCTTTATCCTTTTCAAAGCCTATGAGGTCATGCAGTAAAATTGACGATTTGTCCTGCAATGCTATACTAGCATTATGATTGATACACTCGCGAATACCCTCACCAAAATTTGCCAACCCCTCCCCCGCATGAGCGCTGCCATGAAGCAGTGGTTTCGTGATAACCTCTGGGTTATGATGCTGCTGGTTGCGATCGTCAATGCTGGGTATGGTGTATCCTTGCTCATCCAGCTGTATCAGGCCTTGACGGCAAAGGTGAGTGCTTGGCTGATGATGGTTGCACCACATACGTCTTCGTCGCTGACTGCGCGGCGGGTGTATCTCGTGGTGGCACTGCTGTGCGTTATTACCCAGGCAGTTATGGCTGGCGTTGCGGTGCTCCCCTTGCGCGAACGGCGCAAACAGGGGTGGGTGCTTGCAGTGTATAGTATGCTGGTGATTGGCCTCTTTGCGATTATTGGCCTTATTCTCAATATATTTATGATGCCACTGGCCGTGCTGGTGTCGCTCGTGTCGCTGTTGTTTGCGCTGGCGGCACTATATGTTGCGCACGAAGTGAAGGACGAGTTTCAGCGCTCGTAGACTACACACCCGATACCTTGGCTACTAGCACCTGAGGGGCTTCACGCCCTCTACTTGTCTCACACTTCCCGCTCGTGCAATGAGAGAATGAACATCTCTATTAAGTCATTCATTTCGTGTGCTAAGCTAGAGGACTTGTTTGCCTGGTGACAGGCTACCATTTCTTCAAATGAACGACAAGAAAGAAGGTTAGTGGGCAATACTATAAAGCCGATCGGTTCCGGTGCAAACAGCTTGAAAACCACCTCTGCCTGTGCTACAGTATCTACAGCAATGGGGTGTCGCCAAGTGGTAAGGCAACGGGTTCTGGTCCCGTCATGCGGGGGTTCGAATCCCTCCACCCCAGCCAAGCTGTATAACAGAGTGAGTGACAAGGTTCCGTGATCTTTAGCTACCATGAATAACTACCTCTGTTGTAAAGCTTGGTCAAATAGGAATTATCGTCCAGTCCGGAGCGGCTGGACGGTTTGTTTTGTGATTTGGTTCTGTGACTTTCTGCTAGTATCCGCTATTTGACATATAATAAGTATCAATGAGTAAGGGCAGCGATAAAGAGCTATACATGCAGTGCCGTGACGCATATCGTGAATGGCTTGCAGATCAAAAAACAGATGATCGCCTTGTGGGCGTGAGATCTCCTGGATGGTTTTATGGCCCCTACAATATTCCCGCAGAGTTGCTGTTTCGAACACTGCACAAAAAAGTCAACGACAGAATCGCGATGCGTGCCGAATTTGACAGTAAGCTTCTTAATATGGTCTACAACAATGATGAATATGATAGACGGGCGCTAGCGGTAAAGCCGCAGCACCAACAGAACAAGACCTTTACAATTTACTTTCAGATATATTTTCTATCAAAAAGCACAAAAACAGATTTATTTAAAACACGGCTTACGCTTTCCGGCATTAAGTTTACCTGGTGTAGTGAGCGCGATTTTTGGAGGACAGTAAAGAAGACTGGTGATATAAGAGAGTATCGATGGCGTCGGAGTGAAGTATTTCCGAAGCTTGATAACGAGTCTAATACCTATACTGTTAAGGCTAAGGTCGCCAATCGCAATATGGAAGCGGCTGTTAATAAAGCCGCCAGAACCTTTCAGGGATTCATGGACTGTATTAATGTTGTACAAGTATTTAATCATCAGGAGCGCAATCTGTTGTATGGTCCGAGCAGCAATAAGACGGCTATAAGTAGTGTCGGCATATTTATAGCCGAGAGAGACGGCAGGGCTGAAATATTTTGGTCTACAACAAGGAGACATGCCCTGCCTTCAGAAAAGCTTAATGCTCTAGATACTGGCAAAAAGGGCTTTCTTAGGGTCTTGCTGAGGGCATTTCAGGATAATAATTTTGCCGCTGCTGAGCGGTTGAGGTGTGTTGTTATGGAATTTGCATCTGCACTGGACGCGGAAGATGTAAATCTTGGCTTGTTGGGGTTTTAGAGGTGTCTAGAAATTACCACCAGAAAAGCAAATGGCCAAACTCGCAGAGAGGCTGAGGTATTGGATATATTTAAAAATTATATCCCTGGAGAGAGATATTGGGAGCAGCAAGGATTCCTGATAAAGGAGGCTCGTAATATCTATGTCCATCAGGGTGTCTCTAGCACGGGAGGCGCCCCTGACTACTACCTAAACTGGTCCAAGCAGTACGCTGAAGCTGCTATTAGAATATTAATCTGGCTTTATAATAATTGTGCAACATGGAGAAGTGACGATGATATAGATATATTTTTTGATCACTATAGCCAATCAAACCGCAAGCTTGAACTGGCTGAAAAGATATTAAGGGGCCGTAGCGTTCGTGTTGCACAGCCGTGACTTATGAGCTTCTGGGGCCTCTATTCTTTCGCTTCTCGTCTTTTGTTAAATAAATAGATAAATTGTTTTACCATAGCTTCCTTAAATTCGGGTGATTTCTCATTTCCTACCTTTGCGATAGTATGAATATCACGTACCCTCGGACGCTCGAACAGGACAAGGTCTGACTCCTTCGTATTTATTAGGTTGCCATATCGCGGATCAGACGTGATAATTTGGTGTATAGTATCAATGCTAATAATAGCATCTATACTGAGTATTGCGTCTAGTGTTAAATCTCTATATGTATGGTTACTTTTTCCTATAGTGTGCCAGACTCCTGCAAATTGCAGTACAAAGCTTATCGCGTCATCTGCTGACCGTATCTTCTTCCCTAGATATTGACCAGTTTCCTCTCTACTGGAAAGCTCGGCCCATCTTGCGTACAGTCGTATAGACGAGCCACCTTGACTAGGCGACGGCAACTTATCATTGTCGGCGAAGCGCCTGATAGATCGCAGCACGACAGCTTTGTATTGTTGCATCTGGGATCTTTCCAATTTAATTGAATGACTACCCCTTCCTGTACCATAATGGATCACGTGGTCCATAGTACGCGAGAACGTATCTATCCTGGCCCGGCTGGAAAGGTGCCGGAGGATAGCATACAATCATAGTACAATAGTAATTATGCTAGAAGAAAACATCATCCACAAAAAATCAGCCGGCGGAATAGTTTGCTGCTCAAAAGGCAAGATCCTCACACTAAATGTAACCAAATACGGTGAAATCGTATTTCCAAAGGGGGCCATTGAGCCTGGTGAAAGCCCAGAAGAGGCAGCAGTTCGCGAGGTTTTAGAAGAGACTGGCTATCATGTTGAGGTTAGAGCTCCGCTTGGTGAGGTGTCCTATGAATTTGACGAGGACGACGGCAAGCGATACCGAAAGACGGTTTATCATTATCTGCTGGAATTGGTGGACGAAAACGAAGCCCCAGAGCCCAACCGAGAAGAGCACGAAAATGATGAGGGTATAGAAAATTTGTGGCTTTCGATCGAGGACGCCAGAAAGCACTTGACGCATGAGGACAGTAGACAGAAACTCGAGGATGCGATTACTCTATTGAGGAGCTTTCATCCTTAGAGCGAGATATAGCGAGAGATATGCCACATAGGCCCAGTTCTCTTGCGAATATTTCGTCAAATTCTGGTATCTATAACTCTGGCCTTTTAATGTTACGGTATATGGATCTCTCCATCGAAATGGTGTTTCAGGATAATCGAAATCTGTTCTACTTACTATATACTCGATCGCCTCCAGGCGCGTCATTGGTGTAGGTGTCGGCTGCTGGTCATAGGTGTCAGCAATCGAGGGGGGTAGTTTCATAGTGTGTTGTCATATGTGTATGAAACCACACCACTTGCCATAAAGCAACAGCAAGAGGACAAAATGGCACCTTAACGCCGTCGACGCGAACGCACCACAGCGTGCCCTTTGCCAAAGTAGGTGCGGCCAAGCCACTTGTGCCCTTCGATAATCGCAAGTGGGACGAAGAACGCCACAATCCAAACGAAAACGCCATCGCTCCACGAGATAGGCGCTACATGGAGCCACTGCTCGAGCGGCCCAAACAGCGCGACCAGCTGGAGCACAATCGACACTGCCAAGCCACCATAAAAGGCCGTACTCCACCGCCGGGCGCGCCGCCAGACGGGCTCGTAGTCGCTGCGGGCAGCGAGAGCGCTGGCCCACTGCATTACCACCAGCGCACAGAAGGCAATAGTGCGGGCATACCCTTCGCCATGCGAGTGATAATACATACTGTAGAGCCCCAATGTGATAACCGCCATCACTACTGCGATGAGCCCAACCCGGCTCAGCATAAAGCGACTGAGTAGCGGTGCTTTAGGATGGTATGGCGATCGACGCATTGCTTGGGGTGAGCCTGGCTCGACGCCAAGCGGAATGACCATCGTTGTATCCGTTACCAAATTGACCCACAAGATCTGCACCGGCAAGAGTGGGATAGGCAAACCCACCAGCAGTGAACCGATCGACACTAGCACCTCGCCAAGGTTCGTCGCAAGTAAATACACCACCATACGCTTGATATTAGCGTAGATCGTCCGCCCCTCATGCACGGCACTGATGATGGAGCGGAAGTTGTTATCAAGCAGGATAATATCGCCAGCATCGCGCGCTATCTGCGCTCCCGAGCCCATCGCGATGCCAACATTAGCATTGGTCAGCGCGGGGATATCATTGACGCCATCGCCCGTCATGGCAGTAATGTCCGTCGCATTGAGCGCTGTGAGAATGCGATGCTTGTGCTCTGGTATGACCCGTGAGAAGACGCGTGCCCGGGCCACCACTGTAGCCAACTCACCATCGCTCAATTGGTCAAGCCGTCGGCAATCATACACCTCATCGCGCCCCCGCACGAGGCCGAGTTGCCGCCCAATCTGATACGCCGTCTCAAAATGATCGCCAGTAATCATCCGCACTGTGATGCCCGCTTGGCGTGCCCGAGCAATCGACGGCCGAGCCTCTGGCCGCACACTATCTGCCACACCAACCAGCCCCACAAACTGCAACCCCTGGCGCGCTGGCAGCTGCTCCAGCGAATCAATTGGCGTGCGAAGCGCTGTATACGCCAGTGCAATCACTCGATACCCCTGCCCCGTGAGCTGCTGCAAAGCCTGGAGTGTCGCGCGCTTATCTGCACTAGAAAGCCGCGCATGACGAATGATCGCCTCTGGCGCACCCTTTACGCACAGGCGATATTGCCCAGTACCAACCGCCTGGAGTGTGCCACTCATCGCCAGCTTGTGTTCAAAGGGAAAGAGTGTCAAACCTGTTCGGCGCTGCGGCCGCGAGACGCGCTGCTCGTTGCAATAGGCGGCAAAGGCTCGATCGAGCGGGTCATACATCTTGCTCCGGCTATTGGGCAAAGTGCTGCCAGCTAGTGTCTGGAGCAGTGGCTCAGTGCGATTGCCTGGCGCCCAGATGGCCTGGACAGTGAGTTTGTTGCGCGTGAGGGTACCCGTCTTGTCTGTGGCGATTGTTGTCACGACGCCAATTGTCTCAATTGCCGCCATCGTCCGCACCAACGCCTTGCGCCGCGCCATCCGCTGCATACCAATGGCCAAAATGACTGAGATTGCCACTGGCAGCCCCTCCGGCACTGCACTAACGGCAAGTGCTATCACAAACTGCAGCGCCGCCGTAAACTCCATACCACGCCACAGCGCCAACCCCAGCACCACCACTGATGCCACCAACACAACGACGATGATTTGACTTACCAGCGTATTGATCGTGCGCTCCACTGGGCTCGTCTCATGCGGGTGACTCGAGAGAGCAGCCAGTTTACCATACTCAGTCGCATTTCCGGTTGCCGTCACAATAGCAAGCGCACTGCCACCAATCACAAATGACCCCTGATACAAACAATTCCGCCGCTCATAGAGTGCCGTTGCCATCGGTAGAGTTGTGCTGTTTTTCTCGATCGGGAGGGACTCACCCGTTAGCTGTGATTCATCCACCCGAAGCGAGCGCGCCTCGAGCACTCGCGCATCGGCCGGAATCTTATCGCCCTCTTCCACGATGATCACATCACCTGGCACAAGCTGCTCGGCATCAAGCGATTGCTCCCCTTCGTGCCGACGAACGCGCACCTGCAAGGGGGCTTTCTTTTGCAACGAGCGAATGATGCGCTCGGTAGATAGCTGCTGTGTGTAATCGATCAGTGCACTCACCAGAATAATCGCCAAAATAATTAGTCCGTCCACCACCGCCTGGTGGAAGAAACTAATCGCCGCTGCCGCAAACAGCACCAGCATAAACACCGAGCAAAATGGCTTGACCAGCCGCCGCCACAGTGGCTCGTGTGCAACGCGGATAATATTCGGGCCGTAGTGCTCCAGCCGCTCCGCCACGGCAGCATCATCAAGGCCACGGACGCCAGACGATAGGTCGGCCATCGTCTGCTGGGGAGTCTTGGCATGGTATGTCATAATAGATCTATTATAGCACACCAAGCATAAGCATTCTGGACAAATCACCACACATCGGCGTATACTAGAGCCATGACAAAAGCTCCACACACCACTGTAACTAAAACCAAGGCAGTAGCCAAAAAATCATCGAAGCGCACTAGCACATCAACCACTCGCCCCTCATTACACCATGCCGAGCAGCCCAAAACCGTCGACTACTACCCCAACCGCATGACCATCGCCGTCTCGGTGCTAGCCGGCACAGGGCTTGTTTTGCTGTGTTTGATGGTGCGGATGACGGTGATTGTGGAATAAGCACACTAAACTAACCAGGCCACCCGTAGTTATATTTCATTTTCAATGATAAATACCACGCTGTTCACAAGCAAGAGTTGATAATTCAGCCGATGAATAATTGAAGCGCTCTCAGTTATGGCATAGTATGTTATGGTGTGCTATAGTGTGTCATTATGGCACATCGTTTTTCTATTTTTAAGGGGCGGCGGCGCCCGGTGCTTTTTGTTGCACTTGGTGTGAGCATTGCCCTGCTTGTAGGGAGTATTATTGCTCTCTATTTAGTATCGCAGCCAAGTGCTCAGTCACCCAATGGCCGCAAAAAAACAATCGATCTTCTTACCAAGACAAATACCCAAACGCAGCAGCGTCGCATCACCTCGCAGTTGGGTTTTAGTCTAGAGTACGACCCAGGAGCTATGACAGCAGAGGGGATTGTCCAAAACCCCAACAGCGCGCCAGGGACATTCCAGGGGCAAACATACAATGGCGATCAACTCCAAGAGGCGCGCAACTACGGCATCATTACCCTACACCTCACTAACAAGACGTCTAGTACACCACAGCCAGTCGCTGCGCAGCAGTCACAGCTTACTATTACCGCTAACCGCAACAAAAATTACTTCGGCAACAAAGACAGTATCCCTGAATATAAGGGGAAGTCTAATCTTGACATCATCACCCAAGAGAAACGCAAAAGCCTTGCTCATACTGGACGTGATGATGAAATCAACGAACGCGCTATTACTATTGCAGGCAAAAAATATCGTGAGCTTCACGTCAAACATCGCCTCAAAGCTCTTAATGGTCAGCTCACTATCTGGCGACAATCCTACTACTACCTAACCGTCCAGCACGACCGACCATACTGGCTTGCCGTAACCAACCTACCTGCCAATGACCGCGATGCGCTCACTACCTGGCAAAATGTGATCTCTCGCGTCTCCTACACGCAGCCACAGGACGGTGCGCTATCTTCTAGCCAGCCCGTGATCGCACGCCTAGCTGCAGCCAATAGACCAACCGACACAGCTAACATCCACGGCACAGTCGGCGACGACATTATGCTCAGTGTGGTAGCAAAAAATCAGTTAGCAACAGTTAGAGTTGGTGCAATGCGCTGTGCTCGCCTCACCTTTCGTGTCCAGAGTAATACGCTCACACTAGCAAAGGCTTGTAATGGTGGCATTGGGAGTGGGTCGATTGTGTCATCGGATGGCGTTGTTGTCACTAATGGTCACGTTGTCGAAACAACCGATACTGATCTCCTTGCCAACGCCTTCCCAACCTCCCAACAAGAGTGGGATAACTATGTCCAATTTGTCACTGGAGCGGGTTATGCAACTGAGACGCAGATACGCGAGCTTATCAGCCAAGTCGAAAACGATGATATGGCTGCCGCCCAAAAGCTTATAGCCTATCTGCAGCTTGTGCCAAAATCTAACATTACAGTAAGTAACAGTCGCACCGACTACGTTATCCAGACATCTGATGATCCAATCCGCCTTACAGAAGAAAATACCTGGCAAAAATCTGCCACCAACAAAACTGCGACACTCATCGACAAAGAAGTTGATACAGGTGATGTCGATCTCTCGTCTCGATATACCGACGTTGCACTCCTCAAGATGAGCGGTACATTCCCAACGATCCAACAGCTGTCGTCGCTCAGCTCAGTCCAAAACGGCGACCGCATTACTGCAGTAGGGTACCCAGCGCTTGTTGATGGTGGCATTAGCACTAAGCAGTCTCGCACCATACCCACCGTTTCTACTGGTACGACAAGCAGGACACTGCGTGATGGCGGCGGGCACTCGCTTATTTTGACTACTACCGAGATCTCTTCTGGCAGTAGTGGCGGCCCTGCTTTTAATGCGAAGGGTGAGCAAGTTGGTATCACAACATATGCGCGAGAATCATGCACGAAAGAAGAATCGTGCTTTGGTAGCGGTATTGCCCGAGATGCACAAGACGCACAAACTATGGCAACCAAGCAGCGTGTCTCCATTGCCACTAATGGTGAACTCACCAAACTATGGCAGACGGGTATCGATGAATTTGTTGCTGGGCGCTACAGCGCTGCAGCACGGTCATTTAGTAGCCTCAATAGCAAATACCCAGGTAATTATCTTGTAACAAAATTCCTATCAACCGCCCAGAATCAACCACGAGATGAAACCGACCAGACTACAACACCTAGCCCAGATGCTCGCAATGCAGACCCAAGTACAAATCCTGATACTAGCATCGATTACTCCTACACTCCGCTCACATCAAGCGAACGTAGTACGGTTGTCATACTTATCATCTGCTTTATGGTAATTATCGTGGTCGCGATTGCAGTAATTGGCTTCGCTATCTGGGCTGGCACCCGCAAGAAGAACTCTACTCAGCCGCATTATCCCTACCCATTACAGCCAACAGCGCAGCCTGGGCAACCATCCGTTGGCTACACAGGTCAGCCACAACCACCCGTCCAGCAACCATATTATCCGCCCCAGTCTCAACCTCAGTCATATCCACCAGCTCAGCAAGCTACACCAGCGCAGGCGCCTATGGTGCAGCCAGCAACACAGTCTTCATCACCAACTGATCCACTACCGCCACAGCAGCCGCAGGCTACTCAACCCTCAGCACCGACTGAGTCATCTACTCCCGCTCCATTCGAGTAATGATAGCGTCGGCCATCAGCAAATTGTGGTATACTAAAGACCATGAGAGTACGAATAGAGATAGACACAAAGACCTTTGTGCGGTTTTGGCTGGTAGTAATTGGTTTTGCCTTTGCAATCCTCGCGATTTATCTAGCACAGACTGCCTTGATTATGATTGGCACGGCGGGGTTCCTCGCGCTGGCACTCAATGGGCCGGTCAATGCCATCGTCGAGCGCCTGCCAAATCGCAGCCGCACACTCAGCACCGCACTCGCCTTCATTAGCATTGTAGTATTGCTTGGGGTGGTTCTTGTGCTCGTGGTACCACCCATCGTCCAGCAGACGAGCAAGTTTGTCGATGCCCTGCCGGGGATGGTCCATACAGCGGGCGAGCAGTGGCATAGCTTTGGTGCTTTTGCCGAGCAGTATCATATCCAAGCGCAGGTCGATCAAGTAGTGGAGAGTGCTCGCAGCAGTGTTGAGTCCTGGACGCGTGGCCTTAGCGGCAACCTCCTTGCCGGCATTAGCTCCGTCTTCTCTGCAGTCGGCTCAGGGTTCTTAGTGCTCGTCCTCACCTTCTTGATGCTGACGGAGGGGCCAGCCTGGGCAGAGCGCTTTTGGGGGCTCTACCGCGACCAATCTACAATGGAACGCCACAAGAAGGTTGCCCATCGCATGCATGCTGTGGTAGCAGGCTATGTGACGGGCCAGCTCACCATCTCAGGCATTGGCGCCCTCTTTGCTGGGGCAGCAGTCTTTGTGCTGAGCCTCTTTTTCTCGGCTATTCCGAGTAACCTTGCGCTCGTTACCATTGCCGTTACCTTCGTCTTGGCGCTCATCCCTATGTTTGGCGCGACGATTGCTGGGGTAATGATCTCCCTCTTGCTTGCCTTTAATGCCTTGCCAGGTGGCCTCATCTTTGCGGCATTTTTCATCATCTACCAGCAGATCGAAAATAACTTCATCTCGCCCACCATTCAGTCGCGCAAAATTGATCTCACGCCACTAGTTGTCCTTGTTGCCATCACCATTGGCCTTTACATCTTTGGCATCATCGGTGGCCTCATCTCCATCCCGATCGCTGGCTGCTGCAAAGTTCTGCTAGACGACTACCTCGAGCACAACGCCCGCGCCCGCGAAGAATCTACCAAGCCACTGGCCAAGCTGGTGGAGAAGATTAAGGGCGAGAGCTAATAGAGTTTCACTGTTTGCCGATCAACTAGTCAACACAACAGTCCAAGCACAAGATAGATCATAAGATACGTGCTATAGCCCGGGTCGCCTCGACGCCATCTCAATCCCCAAATCAACCTCAAGCGGATCCTCGCCCTCATCCAGTTCATCTACTTCTTCTGCAGAGTAGTACCGACCCTCTTCTAGCTCTTCGGGGGCACGCCATGCGTAGTAAGTCAATGAGGTTGGTTCACTGATCTGAAGGATGTCACGCAGGATGTGGATCGATTGTGCTGCGAGTGACGCATATGTCGAGCTATACGTCGGCAGCGAGAGATGACGCGAGTAAACTTCATTTTCATTACTTTGCTGCCACCCTTGATTGACCATAGCGCTGATAGCACTGGACTCGTACACACTTGATACATTCCGCGTCTGTGGAGGCAAACGTAGTTCACAGACAATCGCCGTGTCGCTAACAATGTAGTGAAGGTACTGTGTCATATTTTCTGTAGACACTTCGGGGATCAGTACAATGTGTACGCGATCGCTAGCGTGCATGAGTGCGCGCGCAAGTCTATTCTCAAACTGTGTCCAGGAGATTTGGCGCATCGTTGAAACCATCATGTTTAAATACTATTGTATACTTTCGCATACTGCGGAGAAAAGATGTGTATGGCAATAGCTGAACGCCGATTGGATATTTGGAACTCACAGCCATTTTCTGTCTTCCAGTATGCAATTTCACGCTCAGCATCACGCTTGATTCGGGGCCTACCCCAAACGGCAGTCCCTGCCTCTACATAGCCGACAAAAGCGTCGTTCATAAATCTGTCTTGTTCAATTGATTTTGTTGTATCAATATCTGTTAAACTCCACGAGATTATGTCAAGCCCTCTGGCCGGATCGGATGTGGTTGCCCTCAGTCTCGGTTGACTAACTGGAATATCTTTTACGATAGTACTTGGATCACTTTCATCCCAACCCAGTTTTTCCATAGCCGCTGCCAACTTGTTTTCTGTGAGCGGCCAATCTTGGTTAACCCAATAGTTTACAAGTTCGACAAATTTTTGTGGGGTAATGCTGTTCCATGTCATGGTGATAGTATACCACTATCATCTTATATACACCATCGCTATTTTATGCTATTACACTTCTATCCTATGCATAGTTCATTGCGTCATAATACTATCTCGGCACGCAGCGGTACACCACTGTTTGGTCTCGCATACACAGCTGCACAACTGGCGCAATAACCCCTGTTTTCTCGAATGTATCGGGCGATGACCAATCGTAGCGTGGTCTCCTCTCACTGCCATGTTCAATCGGTGCGACAATTAGATTATAATAGTGCCGCATCAGCACCAGCGCACGCAGCGGATCGACAAGTGGCGCAGTTGCCATTGGCTCATCAGCCACGCCGAGCTCCAGTGTTTGCCATGCTGCGTCGGGTTTTTCCTCGGATGTGTTATATCTAACATAGCTCACAGCCAGCCCACTGCCGTCGTAGCCAAGGCCTGGTAACTTCTCGGCATAGTCTGGCAGGTACGCCGCAATGGCAAGGTCGATATTCTTGGGTAGAGTTTTGCCTATGTCATAGCCCGTCCGTTTAGTCAGCGGCAGATCCTCAGGTGGTAACCCAGCACTGAGGTACGCTTCACACGTAATGAGATCGCCCAGTATAATCGTCGCTTCGTTAATATCATGATTACTGTGCTCGCTATTCTCATATGCTCTGCGGCGCACTGCATCATATACCGCAGTCAAGGCGGCAATCTTCTGGTCTAACGGTGATGGTTCTTGCTCTGCCTGCGGTGTAGCAGTTTTTCCTGATAGACTTTCGTGATTCATATCACTCTTCTGCCCACCACCACACTGGCCCTTGCGGTGTGTCGCGCACGGCAATGTGCTGCGTGGCAAGCTCGGCACGCAGGCGGTCGGCTGTGGGCCAATCGCGGGCTTCGCGAGCACGCTGGCGCTGGAGGATGAGCTGCTTAGCCTCATCGGTAATGTCCGGCGTCGACTCACAGAGGTCGAGGCCAAGTAGCTGATCGATCACCGCTAGCAACTCCTCCAATCCACGATGGTACACTGTTACCAGTGGTCGCGCTAGCACTCGATCAAACGCTTCGTCGATGAGCCGCAGCGCCTCGGGGGTATTCAGGTCATTGGCGAGCGCTTCGCGCACTGCCCCGCTCGCTGCCAGGAGCGACACATGGCCCGATTGTTCGTCACTCTTACGCTGGTCATCATCCAGACTCTCATACGTCTGGTGACGCAGACACGCCACTTCATACCACTTACGCAGGCGGTTGCGCGCTGCACTGAGGTTTTCCCAGCTAAAGTTCCCCTCGTGCGAGTAGTGGCTCTGTAAGACGAATAACTTGTACTCCATGGGGGTATAGCCCCGCTCGGCGAGGTCGGTCAAGGTATAGCCATTGCCCAGGCTCTTGCTGATCTTCGTGCCATTAACCTTGAGGTGGTTGCAGTGTAGCCAGTAGTGAGCGAAGGGTTGGCCCGTCGCAGCCTCGCTCTGAGCAATCTCGTTGCTGTGGTGGACGGGGATATGATCAATCCCGCCAGTGTGGATGTCGAGCGTCGTGCCAAGGAAGTGCATTGCAATCGCCGAGCATTCCAAGTGCCACCCCGGGAAGCCCATCACTGGGGTGCCGTCTACTGGTGGCTGGTCGAGCAAATCGGGCGGTGTAGGCCACTCCATATCGCGCTTGACACCAGTTGGTGAGAACTTCCACAAGGCAAAGTCGCTCGCGTGGCGCTTCTCGCTATTGGGGCCAATCCGCGCCCCCGCCCGCAAGGCTCGCAGATCGAGCCGGGCAAAGTCCGCATAGGCTGGGAAGGTGCTGGTGTCAAAATAAATCCCATCGCTCGTCTGGTAGGTGTGCCCCTTGCGCTTGAGCGTAATGGCGAGCTGGATTTGCTCGTCGATGTAGTCGGTGGCACGGGCCAGCTGGCTCGGCGGGGTTAAGTGCAGCGCGTTCATCCCACGGACGAAGTCGTCGGCATAGAACTTGGCAATCTGCCAAGCGGTCTTGCCCTCGCGGCGCGCACCCTTCTCGAGCTTGTCTTCGCCTTCATCGGCATCGCTTGTCAGGTGGCCGACATCGGTGATATTCATCACACGCTCCACCTCGTAGCCCTCCGCTTGGAGCATGCGTACCAGAATATCCCAGTAGATGTACGCCGCCCAGTTGCCAACATGCAAGTAGCTATACACTGTTGGCCCACAGGTGTAGAGCGACACTTTGCCAGGCTGGAGTGGCACAAATGTATCAAGCTGACGGGTCAGTGTATTAGCAAGCTTAATCGCCATGGGCTGCCTCGCTCTCATCATACTCGACGAAGGCCCGGCTGGCCGCCTCGACGATCTCGCGCATCGCCAGCTGGTAGTCCTCATACATCCGCCAACCCGCTGCATAGGCATGGCCGCCGCCGCCAAAGTAGCCAGCGATCATTGCCGCTACTGGCGCATTGCTGCGGATCTTACCGGTCAGCTTGCCATCGGGGTAGGTCTTGATGGCAATCGCCACGTCCACTCCTTCCACCAAGCGCATCTCGTCTAGCACAAGCATACTGGGGTTATATTGGTCGCTATATTCCTGGATCTCCTCCCACGGGATGTGGATGAGCGCCAAGCGGCCATCTAGCATATACTCGATCCGCTCGATCAAGCGCCCTTTGTAGCGAAGGATCTCTGGTGCTTTTTTCATAAAGTCGCGGCGGCGCACCTCAATGGCGGCATTACTTGCGCCCAGCCGGGTCAGCTCTGCGACGGTCTGGATGGAGTCGGCTGTGGTGTTTTGCGTTGTAAGGCCCAGGCTATCGCTCATGATCGCGACGAGGAGATTCTCTGCCGCTTGTGGGTTGACCGCCCACTGAGCATGCTGCGCAAGATTGTAGATGAGCTCGCCAGTCGCCACCACATCTTGATTGATAAGTGTATGGTCAAAGCTCAGGGTACTCTCCGTCGCGTGGTGATCTAGCACCAGCACTGGGTGCGTCGTAAGGAAGGCGCGAGCACTCGGTGCGTCGAGCACCTTACTAAGCAAGATATCGGCGCTGGTATCAACAATAATCGCCAGCTCGGCACTGCTATCAAACTCATCTGTAATGCGATCCCAGCCGCGGATATACCGCAAATACTTGGGCACCGCCACCGGGCAATAGAGCGTCACCTGCTTGCCCATATCGCCCAGGATTTCCTCCAGCGCGAGGCTACTGCCAACACTATCGCCATCAGGGTTTTCGGCTTGGATAATAATAATTTTGTCTGCGCGTTGAATCGCGCGTATCGCTTCGTCAAACATCCTCTTTAGTGTAGCAGAATTTGCCAGTTGGTGCGAGGTATGGTACGGTGGATTTATGGCCTGGTATACAAACCGCGGCAGGTCATACACTAACAATCAACAATAATGGGTTATGAGGAAGCACCATGAGCGAATGGGATCTGCTTCGGAAGATTTTCCGGTGGTAAGATAGTTCCGCCGAGTGATTAGCGAGGTGTGGTACTACCACGTTTGGCGATCTGCGTCATAGCTAATCAAGTGGGGTGCTTTTGTTTGCACAATATAACAGGAACATGATATAGTAATTTTAGTTGTACCAGTAAGGGAGGCTTTATGACAAACCACGAGAATACTCAACACCGGCCAAGCACAGGCGAGACCCCTCAATCACATGAGAATAGGCTAATCACAACCTTACGGGGACTCGGTGCGAAATCTCTCGAGCGCACTAAACAAACACTTCACACTGCGCAGTTAATCCACCGGCACGGCTTCCCACTCCCTCCTCATGTAAAAGAGGGGCAACGGCAACCAGCAACCTCTGAAGAAATAAAAGTACTAAACGACGTTCTCTCTACTGTTGCTGCTCGAGCAGAGACCGCGGCTACACCGACACATACTGCTGCAGCTCACGATTCGATCGACCCACTCCATCACGAAGCAGTGCTTACCCACAAGAGCGATACACAGGATGACGCACCTTCACCAAAAACCCATATTTACTACGATGGAGAGCTCATCAAAACACAGACGTTTCCTCAATTATATGCGCGTATGCTGCGCCAAAAACCTGAGACTAATCAGCAAAGCACCATTGTATCACCCGAAGATTAACGAGTGAGTAGCTTCTTGGTATTTTTCACACCCTCGTGCAAGGTATGAATAGCATCAAAAAATGTTCACCTTCACTGCCTCTTGAGGGAATAAATTCAGAGAAATAACCAAGCAAAATACCAGAGTCTATATCAGTACTAACGGTCTTTAGTTGCCTACCTGCGCCTTCTCTACTAGCTTCTTGCCGCCGCGCTCAAACCAGCGTGTATAGGTGGGGCTGCTGCCGCTTACCCGCTCGCGCCATAGGTTCATGGCGTCGCGGCTGTAGCTGAGGGTTTCGATGGCCTCTAGCCCGCGGCCACGGTATAAGTTGCCCGCTGCACCCGGGCCACCATTGTAGCCAGCAGCAACGAGCTCAACGCACTCATTCTCGGATAGATTGCCGAGCGGCACACACAGCTGATCGCGCAGATGTGCCAGATAGGCCGCGCCAAAGGCGATACTCGTTTCAGGATCAAATAAATCATAGTTCGTGCGCGCCGGCTTCACGAATTTAGCCGCAATCTCCCTGCCCGTGCTATCCGTCACCTGCATCAAACCACTGGCCACACCACTGTGCGCCTTGGGGTACCCGCCGGATTCCAGCGTCATAATAATCGCCACCAGCTGCGGCGAAATGTTATACTGCCGGGCCTGCTTGGTAATCTCGCCCTGCCAGCGCTTAACGGTATCTGGCATCCAGGCGGGGAGGGTGTTGTCTTGGCTCGTGAGCGCTACATTTGCAGTGTCCTGCGGTGTTTTGATAAACTTCGCTAGCATGCCACGTTGCCACGCGAGATACGCACCACCTACGAGCACAAGTACCAGCACTGCACTCATAAGCCCCCAGCGATTACTCTGCACCCAACGTGTTAGCTTCTTCGTCCATTTCTTTGATTTTGCCATTGTTTTAGTATAGCAAATAAACACATATTGTTTCTCCTTTCGATGCGACATAGCTTTTAATAATTCTTTAGCCTCCCTCCAGAATGCTAATAAGGATGAATCCTGGGAAGATATTAATCTTTTACGTCAGACTTGGAGTCTGTCGGTTCTGGCAGCAGAGCGTTGCACTCCACTCGAATACACTAGTAAGTGGAGAGGCGAACGGAGAACGCAGAGGTATTGATATTTAAGGTTTTTTTGATTGACAGGCTCCCCTTTCCTCGCTATGGTATATATCATGACAAATCCTCCAGATGATACCACTACTACCCAGCAACAAAGGCTACAGGCAAGCCAACTCCCAATCGATCCAGTCAAGATAAAAGCGATGATCGACTATTATATTGCGGAGTATCGCGAGCAGTTGCTCGATCGTGATTTGCTTGAGCAGACAGTTGCAAAGGACGAGATACTCTGGGATCTCGATATATCGACGACAGTCACCGGACTCACCACTGCTCTACATAAATCCAATTGTGATCCTTATTATTATCGTTATCTCGATGAACAGAACACTATAAAGTGTAGACGCTTCGCCACCGATCTCCTACGCGACCTGCAGAAGATTAGCAAAGATATCCCTGGTCTTGCTGCGAAGCTTCCCGAGATTAAGCAGTACGTCTGGAAGATTCTTGATGTCATCTTGCCAGATTCACAGCCAACACAAGCAATGCGGTCGAGCACTCTTGGGCTCCAGCGCGATGAGTCTGGCACTGTGTCACTCCAGACCATCCCTGCCGACCTTGAGCCACACGAGCTCTTTCACCAGCGATATCGTGAGTGTATTAGAATGGGTAATACACCAGATGGCGCAGCCCGCTTGCAGGAGCTACGCGAATCGCTCGATGCCCGCACCGCTGCCGCCAGAGATATGCAGCGGATGATATCGATTGGCCATTTTATCACCTTCTCAATGATATTAATACACTCCACTCACATACTCATGATGCAAGCGACTTCGCTCGCATGTGCACGATTGCGAGCCTTTGCCAAGAGATGGCCTATCGGCACTTTAGATATAACCCTGCGACAACAACACCCTCGCAAGATCGAGAAGTTAGCCGATATATTTCATCAGCTCAGCAAGAACTGGGCATGATCATCGAGCTCCTTCTCAAATTCGATGATGATGGCGTAGCGAAGGCGCAGCAGCTCGAACGGTATGTCGTTAGCCCCTACATCAAGGCAGAAATTGATGCTGAGTACGTCATACATAGCAAAGATTCAGACGGCACACGCCAAGCTCGCGCTATCGCCTATGTCATTGTACCCGAAGATGAAGAGTATGTGCTCCATCCTATTGTTAATTCCTTGAACGACCAGCGCTTTATCTTCGACCAGCGGATTCGTGATGCCTACATTGCCATCATCACCAAGCATCCATCAGAGCGATCTTCTTCACAGTTATTTGACGACTACTATCTTGTAAGGCTCTGTGCCGAGCACGGCGAGCAAGCGGTCGCTCGGAAGGCTGCCTGGGACATGGTGAACTATTATTTCTACCAAACAGATGAGATAGAGGAAATTCATTTCTATGTGCTTTTGCTCAAAGACGAGCTAGGAGAAGGTGAGAAAGTCAAGCAGTGGATCGCGCAACAGCTGCGCGACAACCCAAGCGCCGAACTCGCTACGCTTTATTTTGAATGTGTTGGCTATGATCATGATGTATTTCGCTTTTTGCAAGAGGCCACCGCACGCGAAGCAGACTCACCGATGAAGGCACTTGCTCAACAAGTCGAGAATCTTGCTACACTCGAAAGTACTGTCAGCGACTGTCTTTACGACTTCGTCGAGAAGCAAGAAGCTGCCGAAGAGCAGCAGCGTCTCCACGCAGAATCAGCACAATAGTCGCTTCATTACACCGCGCGCCGCCCCTCGAGCGCGTGGCCGAGGGTGATTTGGTCGGCATATTCAAGGTCAACGCCAACGGGGATGCCTCGGGCCAAGCGTGTCATCCGCACCGTTAGGCCTGCCTCGGCAATGTGCCGCTGTAAGAAGAGCGCGGTCGACTCGCCTTCCACGCTCGCATTGGTGGCAATAATCACCTCTTCTACTGCGTCATGAGTAATCCGCTCCAGCAGCTCGGGGATGTGTAATTGCTCTGGCCCCACCCCATCAATCGGTGAGATGACGCCACCCAGCACATGGTACGTCCCCTTATAGTGGCCGGTACGCTCCAGCGCCACGATGTCGAGTGGCTCCTCCACCACAGCAATCTGCTTGCGATTGCGTTCTGGGCTACTATAGAGTGGCGAAACGTCTTGGTCAGGATCCATCAGAGCAAAGGTAATAGGGCAGGTTGCAACAGCAGTGTGGAGCTGCGTAATCGCCTGGGCAATACCCTGGCTCGTCCGTCCATCGGCCCGCAGCAAAAAATACGCATAGCGCTCCGCCGTACGCGCACCTACCCCTGGCAAGCGTCCTAGCTCGTCTATCGCTCGCTGCAGAGCCTGAGGCAGAATATCTGCCATACTAGCTAGAACCCAAGGTTGCCAAGCCCACCCATCAGTGGCTGCATTTTCTTGGCAGCAATCTCTTGCGCCTTGGCCATACCGTCGCGAATCGCAATCTCGATCCAGTGCTCCAGTTGGTGGATGTTATCCAGGTCTACCTTAGTTGGGTCGATCTTCACACTCTTAATTTTCAGCTCGCCAGTGATCTGCACAATCACTGCGCCATCGCCCGCCTCGACCTCCACGATCTCCTTCGCCAGCGATTTCTGCGCCTTGCGCAAGTCATTCAGCATCTTCATTTGGTTCATACCCATTGCCATACTTCTTCATTTCCTCCGTTTCTTGGCTGTCGTACTCGATTTATTATACATGATTTGGTGGATGGCTGGAAGGGATACTCGCTCGCCCAGCACCTCTCATCCTCATTATTGATGATTGTTATCAAACGAAAAATCATCAACTGCAACCCGCGCATCAGCGCGATGAGTGTGGTATGCCTCTTGATCCAACACAAATGCTTCGGTCACATCCAATACAACAAGCGCAAGATGATATCCATTTCCAGGCGAGATTACCTACCCAGGAACCTCAGCCCAGTTCCTATGGCATAATACCCTGCTCTACCAGCCATCGGTAGTTCCAGCCATCGTTCGATTCGGTTTTATAGCTCCAGAAAAAGTGGGCGTCGGCGCTAGCAAAAGCTGTTTGCTGGGCCAGAATGTAAGCGGTGATGGTCGGCGGGGTCATGGCAATAGCGGGCGGCAAAATCGCGCTCCACTCACCAATGATGGTTGGGCGCTGCAACGACTGGTGCATCTGGGTAAATTCATCCACAATACTCGCGTGCTGGTCATAATCCACCAGCGCTAAGTTGGCCGCCCCAAAGCACTGGTAGTGATGAATATCCAGCCAATCACGAGGCTGCGCCCGGCGCCACCGCGGCAGCTGGTAGGCGTCACTGATAATAATGCGCGTTGTGGCTGGCACAATGCGGCGCAACCGGCGGGTTGTGCGGCGCGACCACAGTCGCAGCAGCCAGTGCTGCAGCCAGTTTTTGGTAAAGGGTTCGTTCAGCAGCTCAATCCCCCAGAGCTGCGGGCTTGTACCATAGCGCTCGGCGAGCTGCATGAGGATACGGCGGGTCGCCCGGCGGTTTTTGGCCTGGTACCAGCCAGTTTGCGGCATGCGGTTGCCACTCCCACTGTGGTCACCTAAGTTCTGCGCACCCGGCGCCGCATGCAAATCAAGCAAGACACGCATATGGTATTTTTTGGCCATTGCAAAGCACCAGTCCAGCTGCTTGGTAGCCTCCAGGTAGCCATCCTGGCTTTCCAGCACCCAGTAGCCGACGGGCACACGCAGCGCCTCGATACCGTGCGCATGCAGCCAGGCAAAGTCCGCTTCGGTCATAAATTCCTGCCGGTGCCTAGCAATGCGCTCCGGGCCGTCTGGTTGCATCATCAGCTGATGCTCGTTGCTCGCGTCTGTGTCCGCAAAGACCGATGGCGTCATCCAGCGCTCAAGCACCAGCCACCCACCCAAGTTAACACCGCGTAATGGTTTATGCATATGCTTTATTGTAGCAAAGCATAGGGCTAAACTATAATTACTAGTATGTACACCCACACCCTCACCATACCATCCTCCAGCCAAACCCAGACGCTGCGCTTGGTAGCGCCAAGCCCGGCCTATGCGCCAATTACCATGCAGTGGATTCGCCGGCCAGAGGTGACGCAGTATTTGGGTGCGGATTTTTCACACATGACGGAGGAAGACGAAGTAGCACATCTCCAGAATATGCTTGATGATGACGATCGGTACAGCTGGATGATTGAGCGTGATGGCGAAATCGTCGGAAATATTGAGCTTAACGAGATAAGAAAACTTAGCCACAAATACGGCGTCACAGCGGGGGCATTTTGTACACTGATTGGCGATCCGAAAAACTGGGGTCAAGGCCTTGGTAGCTACGCCAAGCAAGCAGCTTGCAATTGGGCGTTTTCTGAGGGTGGATTTGCAATGATTGAGGCAAAGGCATACGTGCAAAATATCCGCAGCTGGAGCGCGCTGGAAGAGCTTGGCTACCAGTACGCAGGGATTGAGCAAGGTGAGGTTGCAGGCGAGGCAGTGAAATGGAGGGTGTATACACTGGCAAGGGCTGATTGGGAGGAGCTAAGTTGGGCGAAGTGGTAGTAAATGCTCCATTAAAAAAAATGGCTCCAACGAGCCATGTGATAAATCCTTGGTGCGATTTTACGCCCAAGCTCGAACCTGTTTTGAGACAAAAGCCAAATGATTTTAGCCGCGCCGCCTGGCACTGCAAGCCGTGCCGCGCTCCAGCCCAGAAAACCCTTTGCATATTTTTGTAATTGCCCCCGCCGTAATTTTATTAGAAAAAGGTAAAGGGTTTTCTGAGCGGGTGCTACCTATTACTGACTAACATACTCAAGTGCCGCGATAAGTGTTCCGAAATACAATTCACCTTGAGGCACTAAGTTATTAGCCGCCGCGTCCCGGGTGATTTCTTTGAAATTATCTAGCGAGCGCCATTCATACGAATCAACCTCGCCATCGACAAAGGTGAAGTTTTCGTCGCCACTGAGCTGGTAAAGAAACACATTTACGATGTCTCGTGGGTCTTTCTCGATGATGCGAACAGCTTGCACAAAATGCAGCTTAGATTCATCAATCGCAAGCCCCATTTCCTCTTTAGTCTCTCGCACAGCTGCTTGCACTGGTGTTTCTCCAATATTGATATGCCCGCCTGCCGAAATATGAAACCAGCCTGGCTTATTGGGTTTTGTCAATGAACGCTTTTGTAGCAGTATGCTCACCCCGCCTTCGTCAATCTTCCAAAACCACACATGAGCGTTGCTCATGATTAGGCTTTTATCAGAGTTAAACTCTTCTTTGGGCGCGCCTTTGCCATCTACAGGCGTGCCGTTGTTATTGTAAATTTGCCATAATTCGTTGTCGTGCATATATGGTATCCTCACTAGAATCTATTCTAATATTTAGATACCAGTATACGTGATAGACGGGGTTGTTGTCTAATCTTAAGAAGTATGCTATAATATGTGAAATAATAACCTAAAGAAGCTCCTCGAAGAAAAAATCGAACAAGCTACGCTTGGCGTTTCGACTTGGGTCGAACCTACAAATACGACAAAAAGAAGTCGTCATAAATGACGACCAATTTCTTAACTCCCCCAGAAAAATCGCTGGTCGGCGCTGCGCGCTGCCAGCGAAAAAGCCGCCCGTTCGGGCGACCGTTTCCGTTTTAGTTCCGATTTGGTGACCTCACCGGGAATCGAACCCGGGTTGCTGGGATGAGAACCCAGTGTCCTAACCGCTAGACGATGAGGCCGCCTAGTCACTATAGCAAAAAAATCGACACTTGTCTAGCGATAATGTTGTAAAAAAGGCTTGACATGCCATAATCATGATGCTAAACTGATCGTGTCATGCACATGCATGGTGGAGACAACTAACACAAACAGCACGCGATACAGCTAGAGCAAGCCAACGACGGTGCACCCACACTGTATTTACTGGGAGTTTGCCATAGGCTATACTTGTGCAATTTTACATGTTTGGCACCCGTGCGAGAGGTGCCAAGCAAAGGAGGACTCCTTGGGTATCTTACCCAGCCCAGGAGATGTGCGATTTTCACTTCCCACGTGGGGAGTGATTTTCGTTTGGTGGTGTGCCCTGGCGCGGCGTGAGGCGATCGATCGGCAGACGGAAGCCAAAGGTGCTCCCCTGCCCCTCCCGCGAATGAAAGATCAGCTCGCCATGGTGCCCCAGCACGATCTTTTTTGCCAAGAACAGCCCAATCCCCGTGCCATCGGGCCGCTGCAGCTGGGCATTGTGCGCCCGGAAGAACTTCGTAAAGATCTTGCGCTGCTCACCCTGCGGGACTCCAATGCCATGATCTTGCACCGTGCACACCACCCAGCCATCCTTGGGGTAGAGTCGCACCGTAATAACATCAGCACCAGGCGAGTAGTAGATGGCATTATCAATATAATTAACGATGACTTGCCGGAGTTTATTTTCGTCGATTAACAGAGGTGGTATAACCCCATGCGATCGATAATCCACTCGCAAATGGTGGCGCTCGGCAATGAGCTGGATGGACTCAATGCTCTCTGCCACCAGCGCGGCAACATCACCCGGGTGGAAGTCGATTGTGAAGTTGCCAGTGCGGATGCGCGACACATTGAGGAAGTTGCCAATCAGTTGCACCATTCGCTCGCTACTCGTAAAGGCCTCAGTAAGGAAGGTGCGCTGCGTGGCATTAATCTCACCAGCATCACCCTCCAGTACCATCGATATATAGCCCTTTACACTAGTGAGCGGTGTACGCAGCTGGTGACTCGCCATACTGACGAACTCATCCTTCGCGGCATCGAGCTCACGCAAGCGACGGTTAGAAGCGCGTAGTTGGCGCGTTGCGCGGTCTACTGCTTGGGTGAGTTGCTGCTGGAACTGCTGTGTGGTATTGTGGCACTGCTGCGCCATCAGCGTCACTGCGCATTGCTGGGCTATCATTGCAAGAGTGGCTCGCTGCGCAGCAGTATAAGTGTCTCGCTCAGTCGGTGGGCTCAGCACGATATATCCACAGTGATTACCCTGCCACACTAGCCGCAGCACCACAGCAATGTTGTAGCAACGAAGTGCGTGGCGCTTGGATAGCATGGCGGTCATTGTGCGAGCCGTCGCTTCTTCACACAGTGGCAAGAGTATATCGACAGAGGTAGCGCATTCATCTGGTAGGTCAATCAGCGGCGGCGCTCCATCCACCGTCACCATCACCCCGCACCAGGCTGGCTGGGCAACCGCCTCCAACGCCGAACGCACCGCTGCCACCACCTCTGCAAAGTCGGTCGCGGTGGCCAGCGCGCTACCTAGTGCTACCAGGGGCTCTGCTGGTATAGGCGCCGTACTTGATTTTGGGTGATTTTGTTCCATTTTCATGCTACACCTGCTATTATAAAGCAAATGGTTAAAATTGCCATCATCGAAGACGACCAAACCATCAGCCAAATGTACCGCATGAAGTTCGAAGCGGCTGGCTTTGCGGTGGAAGTTGCAGGCGATGGCAAAGCTGGCATTATGCTCGTGCAGCGAACTCACCCCGATATCATCTTGCTCGACCTCCAGATGCCCCACCTCAATGGTGCCGACACACTCGAGCATATCCGCGCCTACTCATGGGGTAAGGATATCCCAGTTATCGTTCTCACCAACCTTGGTCACGAAGAAGCGCCCAAAAAGCTCCAGCACCTTGGTGTTCATAGCTACATTGTCAAAGCCGAGCTCACTCCCAGCCAAGTCGTTAAACGAGTAGAGGAGGCTTTGGCGGAGCGTGGGGTGGTAACGGAACAGTAACAAACTAAACTACTAGTGAAGCCACCAACACCGCTCGGCGGCCAACTCGTCAAGTTGAAAACCATCAAATTGCAAGCCCCGGAGTCGTGGCAGTAAAGGACGTATCTGTTCATCAAAAGCCACGAGCTGTGTGCGGTAGTCTTGCAGCTGCTGTATTTGCTCCGCGTCTGTTAGCAGTCCTTTGTCGACAAACCACTCGAGTGTTGCAAGCACGTTATGTACACGATCGAACTCATCAGAGTAGCTATTGTAATGGAACCACTCGTAGTCTTCACGAAGCCATTCGACTGAATCTTGACTCATGTCCTTGGCAAGGCGAGGAAGTGCTGTTTCGGTGGCATACTCCATCGTATGACGAACAGCATCTCGGCAGAATTCTGTATTGATTGTAGGTTTCAGAATTTCGACAATGATGTCTGCGCCGTCGCGCAATGACTGTGCATCGAAGGTGTCGGGAGCTTGGGGTGCTACATCGTCATTTAGGCGTTCAGTCCGTTCTTTATACTCCAGGCAGTACGATAGCGCATCGATATAATGTTCACGCGCCATCGGCTCACCTTCTTCATACTCAAGTACTGAAAAGTAACTTGCTCCATAGGCTAAGGTGAACAGTCGTAGCACTTCTTGATAGACAGGGTCGTCGCACGAGTTCTTAGATCTAACAACAGTGCTTTTAAACCAATCGTCAGGAGTGAGCCCAGGTTCACTCGCCCATTTTTGATATAGTATGCTTGACATTTTTACCTCCATTGTTTTCACAGATCTTTTATTATTTTACTTAATTCTACCACATCATTTTCCTTGTGCAATTGCAAAAAACTTCAGCTCAACCAACAATAACCAGTCCGCGCATTCTTCAACGATCAACAGATTAATGACTACATTTGGCGTATGTGCTATCTTTGTGAATCATCTCACCAGTAATTCCTCATCATCCCCTATTCTCATCTCTATATACGTGACATGTATGTTACTGTTGAGTCTCTTATTCACTTTTCTACATTACATATCATATAAACCTTATGCTATCAGTCTCACAAATTGGAGGTAGTTTGGATTCTCACGTCAGTGGTGGTACAATAAGGCTAGTAAGCACCCGTAGCTCAGCGGATTAGAGTACTTGGCTTCGAACCAAGTGGTCGCAGGTTCGAATCCTGCCGGGTGTACCAGTTTTGTTCTACTATTACCCAGATTGCTCTGGGTTTATTTATACAGCATGATTTATGCTACAACTTACCAATATAAAAGGGGTTGGCACACTGCTGACCCCTTTTTTTGCTGCACTACTGCCATACACAATAACGACTAGTAGTACGTTGACGACCGCATAGGTCCCGTTGTACTTGTTGTTTGCCACATGACTACCCCGGCCGCCAGTAGGATCAAGAATACGACGATGGCCACTGCCACCAAGACAAGGCCAACAATGTAGGCAATCTTAAGCCCCTGCGCCCACGTCTTGTCGCGCTCGGTCGCAACATATGGCGTACCGTTTGCATCTGCTGTGGTACTCGTCAGCAAGAAGAAGTCGACGACACCCCAAACAGATAGGACAAACAACCCTAACAGCGAAACGATATTAATATACGGCACAACCGATGTTACCGTACAGCCCACTGCAATCCAAAAGCGGATTTTACCCAGCTCGTCGCCACGGTACCAACGAGCCAAGCCGTACTGCCCCATAAACGCAGCGAGGGCAACGACCGCCAAGTAGTTGCGCGGTGAGGCATCAACCGGCGCAGACGCAGCGGCTGGCACTACTGGTTGGCTGGCAGCTGGAGCTGTGTGCGATGCTGCCTCAGTTGGTGGTGTTGGTTGTGCTGTAGGTTGTTGGTTTGCCATTGCTGTTCTCCCGATTAAACTCTCTTGCCCCATGGTAATGCGTTTTTGGCAAAAAGACAAGCGAGCGCACGCGCCGCAGCAAGAAAGCTTTTTAATTCACCTCGCCGCCTCTTGACAGAACCCCAGGCTATCCGCTATAGTAAAAGGGCTTTGCACGGGTAGTGCAAGCACGATATGGGCCAGTAGCTCAGCTGGTTAGAGCACCTGCCTCTTAAGCAGGGTGTCGAGGGT
>ERZ773038.470-NODE-470-length-26850-cov-2.644561_pt1 | contig 26850 bp, 19 predicted proteins | sample MGYA00511665_ERZ773038 | MGnify/ENA primary metagenome ERZ773038 (study PRJEB29015, sample SAMEA2737966) | human oral metagenome | biome: human oral; feature: human-associated habitat; material: dental | place: China | collected 2028 ... | reverse complement strand
TGGGATCGATGTACGCAACCACATTCCCAGAGCACACCGACAAGGTGGTACTAGATTCCGGCTACAACCCTGATAACGACCATTCTGAGCAAGTTGATGGATTCCGCAAAGCCGCTCATGATTTTTTCGGTTGGGTCTCTCAGCACGATGACGTCTACCACATGGGAACGACACCACGAGCTGTGTACAAGTCCTGGACGGAACGGGTGAGGCAGGAAACCGGTGTGACTCCGACACTTCCGCCGCCAGCTGCTGAGGAAGAAGACTTACCAGACGCACTAGGCTCCACCGGAAACGCTGGTGCTGAGGCTATGACCAGGGTGGATCCGATGGCAGTAAAGGCAGAAGGGCTGCTGACGCAGCTGACGCACCCCGGTTCGAAACAGAACCAGTCCGCGTCCGTGCAGTTTGTCAGGCTGGGAGTGGGGTGGCCTGTCGTGTGGCCGTGGCTCGCCAGTAAGCTGTCCAGCGCTGAGCCAGTGGCAATCCCAGACTGGATCATGGAGGCCATGAGCGAACAAGGGAACATGTCCCTCATGGTGGAGTGCAACGACCGCGCCCACCCCGTTCACCTGGATAGGATGATTTCGGGACTATGGGGACAGACCGTCACCGGAGACCCTTTCTCCGATATAGACCTGACCTCCAGCGGCATGACGTGTTCTGGCATCACCCCAGAGCACCCAGCCCCGGATATTACGGGCGAGAAGCTGGCCGTAAAACCCCTGCAAATCCAGGGCACTAGTGACCCGAACACCCCGTATGAGACATTCAACAAGATGGCCACCGCCATGCGCAGCCACGTACTCACCGTGGATGGCCCAGGTCACGTGCAGATTCTTACGGATAATCCCCAGCTGGGTCACGTTATTACCGAGTACCTGCGCACCGGAACTGTGAACCAGACCCGCATTCCTGGGACGGACCCGAAACCGGAGCGGTGAAAGCCATGCTTTTCAAACTTATTCTGAAAACCAACCTGGTCACCTGGCTGGCACTCATCATGTCCAATACGGTGCTGGCCGTGGTCATGTCACTGAACATTGGGTTTATTAATCGTTGCGGGCGTGCGCTCCACGGGCGAAACTCAGGAAGCCTACATATCGCTTGGTTCCACCGCGCTACTCCTAGTGGTGGCCACCAGTTTGGTATCCCTCACGTTGGTCACTAATTTCACTCTCCGGTTGCAGCACCCCGTGGTGGCCAGGTGGCAGCTGGTGGGCATGCTGCCTGGTCAAGCGGCCCGCATTCTCAGGGCGCAAGTGCTCGTGGTGTCCACGCTCACCGGCGTGATTGGCGCGGCCTTCGCCTGGTTGCTGTGGTACCCCTATGCGCATACTGTGGCCACCAGTGGATTACCCACGAGTCCCGCACTCGACCAGCCCATCCCCGCACCGGCGCTGGTCATCGCCATAGTAAGTGTTGCGGGAATGAGCCTGCTCACCGGGCTGATGGGTGCGCGCCGGGCGATGCGTGCGGAACTGGTGGACGGGGCGTCGATAAGCGGTGCCTTCCGTCGTACGCGTGTGGGGATTGTTCGAAAACTCTTGTGTGTCGTAGCACCTCTCGGGGTGGGGGCGCTCTATTATGCGATTGCGCAGGTTGAACCGCTGCAGAACATTGATGAAATGGGGGGAATGCTCGGTGCTTACGTGGGCGTGGGTGTGCTGCTGAGCGTGGTGGTGGCGCTGTGGGGGCCGTATATTCTGCGCGTACTCGTGGCGATGCTGCGCGTGCTGCCGATTACGGCGACACCGTGGTTCCTGGCTGTTCGCGAGGCGCAGGCGCGGCCCACGCTCACCGGAACCCTCATCATGCCCATTGCTATCGCGGGGAGTACGACGGGGATGGCGGGGATGTCGATAAGTAAATTCCGGCAGGTGCTCGTGAGCATGGGAGTGCCGGACTCTGAATCATTATCCGCGCCGCTCAGCATATCCCTGCTCCTTGTCGGCGGGTCCATCGTTGTGGCCTGTGCTTCCGCAGCGTCCGTGGTGCTCATTGCCCTCAGCCCCCGGCAACACGACGCCCAGCTGCTGTACACCTCCGGCGCCACCGACGAGCTGCTCACACAAAAAACTCTGATGGAAACCCTGGTGTACCTCATTCTTGCTGGGATCATCGCCTACGGGACGGTGATCATCAACGATGTGTGCATGACATTCGCGTTCGCGCGCGGGCCGCTGCCCATGACGCAGCTCAGCATGCCCGCCGGAAGTACGCTTGCCGTCCTCTGTCTAGGCATCGGCATTGCCGCCACCATGCTCTGGAGCATTGCCCTCACCGAACTCCGCCGCAATACCACCGAAAGGACACTCAGCCATGCTGCTCCAAGCGCTTAACCTGCACAAACAATACGACGACCTGCCGGTGCTGCGAGGCGTGAACGTTGACATCCACGAAGGCGAATTCGTGGCCATCATCGGGCAATCCGGGTCTGGCAAAACCACGCTTCTGCACAGTCTCAGTGGGCTCACCCCCATTGACCGTGGCGACATCTTCATCGGCGAACACCGCATCACCAGCAAAGACGCCTTTTCTCGCCGGAAACGACGCCGCGATGCCCAGCGGGTTGCTATAGCGAAACTGCGCCGCGACCACGTCGGATTCATCTTCCAAGACCTCAACCTCATCGAATCCCTCAACGTGGAAGACAACCTGCGGCTTCCAGCCAAACTCGCCCGAGTTTCCGTCCCTGATCAGGAGATTAACGACGCCCTCGACTACGTCGGCCTCACAGGAAAAGCACATGCCTACCCCGACCAGCTCTCCGGTGGGCAACGGCAGCGCGTGGCTATTGCGCGTGCGCTGGTGCGCAAACCCCAGTTGCTATTCGCGGACGAGCCCACCGGGTCGCTCGACGTGCACACTAGTGCGCAGGTCATGGACCTGCTGCGGGCAACCGTCACGCCGCATACGGCGCTGGTGATGGTCACCCACAGTCTCGACATCGCCGCCACCGCCGACCGGGTGATCATCCTCGCCGACGGGGTCAACCACGCCGAGCTGCGCACACCCAGCGTGGAGGAGCTATTTCATGTGATGCATGGGTGAGGGGCGTTGTGTGGGGTGTCGTTAGGTGGTGAAATGTGCTTATGTCCAGGCAGGAAAAACGGTGTTTTTGCGCTTGGACATAAGCACATTGTGCATGCGGGGTATTGAATAGTGTTAGTGCAAATGTTTGCGTAAAGTATGTATACCGTCAGGTCTGAAAATGGGGGTTTTCGAGCTTGAGCGTATACATACTTTGCACGGGCTGGCTTTGCACGGGCTGGGTCCGGAACAGGCGTTGAATGACGTTTATGCAGATTAAGTCCATGAGCTTGAAAGCAGGGTATTTCCGCGTATTTCCGCACCTGGCAGTGGACCTACATAACAGCCACGCAAAATCTGCTTATCTCCAAGCACAAAAATGCCCCATTTTCGAGCTTGGAGATAAGCACATTCCGCAGGTCCTGGCACCGCGCATTCCCGCGCCACTCCATCTCGCGCCGTGCATTGTGCGTAACGCTTCCACCCAGCACCCTCCGGTGAGTCAGCGGGGTGTCTGTGCGCTGAGTACAAGTGCATCTTAACCGCTCAGGGAAAACCCTGATTTTTCAAAGATCAGGGAAAACCCTGGTGCGCATAAGCATGTTGGGGGAGCAAGCTAAAACCATGAACCCAACACAAACCACTACAAACCTCGTCGCGCTATCGGCGCTTGCGCTCGCGGCGCGGACCGCTACTGACGAACAGGGGCAACAACAATGAAATACCTTGGTATCGGACTGACCAGCGCGGCTTTCGCCTTCTTCCTCTCCCTGAGCACCGGGCTACTTGATGCGGGGATACGGGCGCACGGCGACGACCAGGCAGTGATTACCGCACTTGGTGGAACCACATTCGGGATCAACATCCTTGTTGGAATAATCGCCATGATTGTCGTGGCCGTATTGTCGCTCAAGAGGCGCGGTGACGAGGCGGGCCAGCCAAATCAGGGGATCGTTACGCTCAATGCGCTGCTGGCCAGCGTCGTAGGCGGCGGCATCGGCTCGTCACTGAGCTATGTCCTGTGGCCAATGCACGTGCAGATGTTGGTTGGGACCGGCGTATTCCCGCACGATCCGCTCAGCGGGTCGCTGCCGATTAATGCTGTGACCAGCAGCCTTGGGGGCGTCGCCCTCACGGGTCTCATCGCCGGGGCCATTGGGGCGAAGGCAGGGACACGCCGTGCGGGGAAGCGTGTGAACGTTTCTGCTGCTCAAGCTGCTCAGGCTGGTCAGATTGCGCAAGCTGGTCAGATCGCGCGGCCTGAGCCGATTGAAAACGAGCCGCCGAGCCGTATGGGCTGGCGCATCTTCAGCGTCTTCCTTGGATTGTCCACCATTGCTGGGGCATCCTCCATCTACCGCGTGATCGCCAACGCCCAGCCGACCGGCAGCGAAGATGCCTATACTATCTACTTTGCGATGGGTGCGATGCTCTGCCTCGCCGCAGCATTCCTCGGTGGTATCCTCGTCCACACCATCGGCGCAGTACTGGCCATGCTTATGGGCAACGGCGACTTGGTGAACAACACCATCAGTCGTGTCACCCGCGCCGGGTCGCTGGTCCTGCCACTTGGCCTGCTTGCTGCTGCGACCGGAATCATGAGCATGTGGGTCACCAAGATGACTCAGAAATTTAGCGTCGAGCAAGCAGATACAGTCACCCCCATAGAAGCCATCAAAATCTTCAGCGGCCCCATCGGCATCCTCATCGTCGCACTGATTTCCATCGTTCTGGCCAGCGCTGGCTCCGGCAGGCGCGTAAACAGCAACACCATCTGGTCCACCGTGCTTATCGACGCCGTGGCCTACCTCACCATCAGCACCACCATCGCCTATTCCCTGATGATCATCAATGAGGTCATCACCTCAGCCGTCCTGCGCAACGGTCCTCTTCCAGATTTTCCGACTACGCTGCCCGATTGGCGAGCATTCGCCGTTGTCCTCGGTGGCGTAGGCATTCGGATGATTATTGTTTGGGCGCGGAGTCGGAGGGAGGGTGTGGAGTTGGTTAGTAAGTCAATGAAACCATCAGGGGGATCACCGCATATATCAGGATTCCCACTGATGGCGAAAACGCGGCATTAAAGCACTGTAAAGCCCTGAACCCGTTACAGTGTTTTGCGCCAAAGTTCATTTGGTCTTAAGTAATGCTGGTGTCGTTGTGTTATGACCCTGAAAGTTGCTAATAGGGTTTTATAGAACACGCCAGTTTTACTATACATCGATAATGTCTCCATCGACCCTATGATATGAAGTAGATAAGCATGTAAACATTTTGGTGGGGCGTTTTTCTGTTCCATCACACACCGCCTTTTGTTTCTTGCTCCATTGTAAGATTTATCATCCTCAGTTAGTGTCTCGCTAGATAGCTTGTGGAGTAATGTCACAGACTTTGCTATAATAACTCTGATTACTAATAAGTCTGCCACTATACATGTGTTTGAGCAACTCTGTCAATCCCATAGCGTTAGTATCATGTATGTACTTGAACATATGTCAGATATCCACGCTAGGCGAGCAAACTTGCCATCTGAAATGCTGGTGGTAGCCTATATGGTGGGGTCAGTGGTTTAGTTTTTATTGTTCACTGAAGAATTTTTATATGTAGTGGTGATGCGCCCTGTTGGGATTGATGTTGCTATTGTGATTCACTTGGAAAACTTATGGATAAACTTTTTTATTTTCTATTGTGTAGAAACGTGTTGGCCAGAAAATTAATTATAGAGAATTCTGATCTATGTCTTAGTGAGGCGATCTAGCGGTGTGCCAAATACTAATTGATAACTCTTTGATGTATTTCTGAGGCTATGCCATTTTTCTCGTTCTTTTGAAAGGTCAGAGTCAGATGCACTAAATGTTACATTTTTAGCATCTTTTAGGCTTGAAATAACTTTGAGGTGCATGATATCTGGATGATTTTCCGGTGCGACAAACATTGATCCGTCGAAAGATGATACAGTTTGAAATTTTGTTTTATTGAAAATTGCTCCGCTGGAGAATTTTCCTCCTTCTTCTTCTGTGCATTTAAACCGAAACTGCACATCAAGGAAAGATGTATTTTTATGGAATATTACATTACTAAAAATTGCTTTCTCAAAGAACCGTGCTCCGTTGAAGCTTGCTTCGCGTAAAAACTCTGTCTTATTTTTAGGGTCTTCGTCATAACTATTGCCTGCGTGAAAGAATGTGCCGTCTAAAAAGTCTACGTCCTCAAAAGATGTCTCACAGTCAAATTTTGTTTCCCAGAAAAAAGCAGATGAATTAAATACCGCTCCATCGAAAAGTGTAAGTTCTGTAAAATTCAAACGGGTAAAAAGGATAATATCGAGGAATTCTGCACCACTAAAATCTGCACAATTTCTGAATGTTGATTCGTTAAAAGATGTATCCCCCGTGAAGGTTGAATTAGCAAAAGAGATCTTTTGATTGAAATATACTCCTGTTATATTCAGATTGTAAAAATGGCATTTTTTTAAATCTGGTTCAAGGTCTGACCATATTCCGGATTCTCTATTTTTTTCCTTATTGTTGTCAAGATTCTTGAATCGTGAAAATATGATTTCTTGTATTCTTTCTTTGAAGAGTAGTTTTCGCTCATCTCGATTTGACGATATTGGTTCTCGAAGTAAACCGGTTAGGATATTGAGGCAAACTTGCTGCTCCCGCAATGCTGATTTTTGATCATCCTTATAGAAAGCTGCCCAGTCGTCAGCAAGTGCCGCTAGGGCATATGCTCCAGATTCGCGCTTGGTGAGATCTTCGGTTGCTAATAGCTCAACAATTGAAGTAAAACGTTCACGAAGTGCGCGTTCTTGTTCTGCTCGTGAGTTTTCTTCATGTATTTTTTTATCTTGCTCTCTTGTTTTCTCTCCATTGTGAAGAGCAATTGCAGCAGCGATGATGGCAGCAGTACCTGCGCCTAGAGTCGCTAAGGGACCCGCCGCTACTTCCCAGTTCCACGAAAAATCCCAATCACGAAGCAGGAATCCTGCAAGTGCAAATCCCATCCCACATCCCACCCCGACAGAAGCTATGGCTACCGGTGCAGTTTTTGTTTTTTTTACGGATTTTCCCATCTGCCGCCACTCCTCATTGCTCACGCCAATGTATTCGAGAAAATATTATCAACCCCGCCACCCCTCCACTATGGAAACAGTAAAAATCGACGCGGCGAGTGGGTGTCGCGGCGTCGATAAGCGGTGGGGGTTTAGTCGAAAATGACGGTTCGGTTTCCGTAGACCTGAACGCGATCTTCGAGGTGGAATCGCAGGCCGCGGGCGAGGACGATTTTCTCGGCGTCGCGGCCGAGTCGTTGCATATCGGAGGGGGTGTCTTTGTGGGAAATGCGAATGACGTCCTGTTCGATGATCGGGCCGTCGTCGAGGTCTTCGGTGGCGTAATGGCAGGTGGCGCCGATGAGTTTCACGCCGCGTCGATAAGCCTGGTGATAAGGGCGCGCGCCCATAAACGACGGCAAGAAACTGTGGTGAATATTAATTGCCTTACCCGACCACATTTCGCACAAATCCGGCGGCAGAATCTGCATGAAACGCGCAAGAACAATGGCGTCGGGACTTTCCGCATTCACAAGGTCGGCAACCTGGTCAAAAGCCTTGCGTTTACCCACCGCATCCTTCGGAAAAGGAACATAATGGAACGGAATGCCGTGGGCCTGGGCAATTGGCCGCAAATCCTCGTGATTACCAATTACCGCAGCCACATCCATTGGGTAATCATTCTGCGCAACCCGCCCCAACAAATCATGCAGACAATGACCCTCCTTGGACACCAAAATCACGGCCTTCTTCGGCTTCGCGGTATCCCACAAACGCCACCGGACATCCGGACCCATTTCGGACGCGACCTCCGCAAAACGCTGACTCAGCTCGTCAAAGCCCATGCTAATCGACGCCGCGCGCACAGCCTGGCGGGTAAAAAACCAGCCGCTCTCCGGGTCGGTGAAAAAACCTGCCTCTGTGATCCAGCCGCCAATATCGGCAATGAAAGACGACAATTTAGCCACAATTCCCGTTGTGTCGGGGCAGCTCAACGTAAGGACATACTGGCGTTCGTCGGTGGTGGTATGCGCAGCTGGAATGGTCATTCTGTGCATTGTACTAGGAAAGCTTGGTAGGGTGATCCGAGGGGAGGGGGATGTATGAAGCTTGTATTTTCGCGCGACTGTGATAGCGCGGGGCGTCGTGCGCTCAGCCGAGGGGTGCTTTCCGGGACGCACCTGCGTTTGGCTTTGGGAGTCTATGTGGAACGGGACGGCTTTAATGAGCTGCCGCCGTGGGAACAACACCGGCTACGAGCACTTGCCCTTGGGGCTAGCGGGACGCGAGTCATTGCTGGTGTCTCGGCCGCGTTGCTGTGGGGGATGTGGGTGAGGGTTGGGCGAGATGATCCGGTGGAATACGCTATGAACAGGGGAAGCAAAGACGTTGGGGGCGGTCGGCGGCTTAGGGCGCTGCTCGGGGAAAGTAGTTATGTGGATGGAAAAATAGCCAAAGTAGCTACCATCCCGCGTGTGCTCTTGGATCTGGCTAGATACCACAGCTTTGAAGACTGCTTTATGGCGACGAGCTGGGTGGTGGCGCACGACGCATGCCCGCTCGCCGAATTGCGGGAAGCGGCTCTTAGCGATGAAACCCTTACTCGGGTGCTTGATCTTGTTGACCCCTATGTTGAATCAGCCGCCGAGGCGTACTTCCTGGCGCAAGTGCGCAAAGACGGGGTGATTGATGTGCAGCCGCAGGTCACAGTGGCTGATTCCCGTCTGGCTACGCGGCGGCCAGACTTTCAGATCAGGCGGACACGGATTGTGATTGAAATATCTGGCCTGGGTAAATACGGACAGACTGCCGAAGAGCAACAGTTTAACGTGGAACGTGCTACCAATCGTTATGATCGTTTGGTCACTGCCGGATACACCATCTGGGCGTACTCCGCCAAGGACGTGTTCTCTGGGTTTGCCTACAGGGATGTGCTGCGGCGGTACAAGGAAATGCGAGAGCGGGAGTCAATGTGAGCGCTGGGACTGCCGATGGCTCGTACCTGATCCGATCGAGGAAAGCGAAAATGTCCCAGGATCCACCATTTTTAAGAATTTGGTGGATCCTGGGACAAAAACAGGGGGCTGGTGTCCCAAAAACCATCAACTAACCGGAAAATGGTGGATTGTGGGACAAACCGCAGTTCAGCCCAACAAGGGGGGATGTAGAGGGGTAGCTGGCGCAAAGACCTGGCGCAAAGACCCAGCGCGACAGCAAAGCAGACAAGGACCCGCCGCGCCAGCCGCAAAGAAAGCCCCGGCCACACAACGTGTGACCAGGGCTTTTCAGGCGACTAGCAACTGGAAACTAGCAGCCAGCCCGGCCGGAACCGGCGAAACCGGCCCGGCCAGAATCTACGCCGACGGGTAGATTCCGTCTTCGCCGAGGCGGGCGTCGGGGTCGAGAAGCAGGGCGATTTCTGCTTCGTGTGCTCCGACGGCGGGGAAGCGGCGTCCGTCGATCACGCTGAAGAGTTCAACGTGTCCGACCATGCCTTCTTCGAGGCGTCGGGCACCGGCGGCCAACCGCGCATTGGCGGATGCGCGCCACTCGTCCACGGAGTATCCGGCGGCGTCGAGTGCCGCTTCGAACACACCGGGGTGTGCGAGCACTACCACGGCGGACACGTGGCCGAAGCCCAGCGAGGTGAGTACGCCTGCCTTCACTGCACCGGCACCCAGCGAGAGGGGAGCGCGCAGCCAGACCAGGGGCTTGGCCAGGGGCTCGATGGCCGGGTCAACGCAGTCGAGGGATGCGTTTTGCGGCAGGTCACCGGTGGCCAGGATGTGGCAGAGTCCTGCGGTTTGGAAGAGCGCAGCGCCACCCTTGGCGTGTCCGGTGAGGGTCTTCTGGGAGACCACGAACAGCGGGTTTCCGGCGTCGCGTCCCAGGGCATTCCACAGCAGGCTGTGGAGTTCGGACTCGTTGGGGTCGTTGGCGTTGGTGGACGTGTCGTGCTTGCTCACTACGCGCACGTCGTCAGGGGTGAGACCAAGACCGTTCAACGAGCGGGCCAACGCGGAGCTGGTTCCTCCTCGTCCGGCGGCAAGTGCACCGAGTCCCGGAGCCGGGATGGAGGTGTGGATGCCGTCGGCGTAGGACTGTGCGTGGGCAACCACAGCGTAGACAGGCAGTCCGAGCTTGGCGGCGACATCGCCACGCGCAAGGAGGACGGTGCCTCCGCCTTCGGCTTCGACGAAGCCTGCGCGGCGGCGGTCGTTGGCGCGTGAGTAGAAGCGCTCGTTGATGCCCTTGGCCGCGAGTGCCGCGGATTCGGCGGTGGCGTTCATGTCGCCGAAGCCGGTGAGGGATTCGACGCTGATGTCGTCAATACCGCCGGTGACCACGAAGTCGGCTTTGCCGAGCTTGATCTTGTCCACGCCTTCTTCCAGGGACACGGCTGCGGTGGCGCAGGCACCGACGGGGTGGATCATGGATCCGTAGCCGCCGACGAGGGACTGCATGACGTGTGCGGCCACCACGTTGGGCAGGGCTTCCTGCAGGATGTCGCTGGGTCGTTCTTCGCCGAGGAATCGGGTGACGAAGACCTTGTGCAGGGATTCCATGCCACCAATACCGGTGCCCTGGGTGGAGGCGACATCGGCCGGGTGGACGATGCGGAGCAGTTCGGCGGGGGTGAAGCCTGCGCTGAGGAACGCATCAACGGCGGTGACAAGGTTCCACACGGCGATGCGGTCGAGACCTTCGATCATGGTGCCGGGGATGCCCCAGTTGGCGGGGTTGAAGTCGGTGGGCAGCTGACCACCAACAACGCGGCTGAGTGTGGCTTTGCGCGGGATGCGTGCCTGGGCGCCACGCTTCTTGTGCACCAACCATTCGCCGTCTTCGGTGGGGCTGATGCTGGTGGTTGCCGGGTCGGCGTCCACGTAGTCCTGGGCTTCTTCCTCGGTGGCCACGGTGAAGGAGATATCGCGGTCGAGGTAGACGGTGGCTACGTCGATGGAGCCTTCGTCAACCAGGGTGTAGTCGTCCACGAAGCGGCGGATACCGGCGCGGGCAACCACTTCGTCGCGGAAGCGGTCGTAGATGTCTTCCTCGGCGACGGCTTCGCCGGAGGCGTCGTACCAGCCGGGTGTGGGGTCGTCGGACCAGTTGACCAGGCCGGTCATCCAGGCGAGTTCCAGCACACCGGCGGCGGTGAGGTCAACGTCGCCGTCGCGTTGGATGCCGTATTCCGCGAGGGTGCGGGTGCGGCCGGAGCCCCAGGAGGAGACTTCGCCCAGGCCGACAATAACCACCATGTCTTCCAGCGGCGTGGTGACTTTACCCAGGTCAATGCCGCCTGCCTGCTTCGGTGCGGCGGGAGAGGGCAGCGCGTTGATGGTGACGGGCTTCTCTTCGGCGTCTGCACTGTCTGAACTCAGGTCCAGCGATGCGGCCAGTTCCGGCAGGGATACGTTGGCGTCAGCGAGCCCACCAGTGAAGTCCGCGTCCAGGGGTGCTTTGGTTGCCTCGGCGCGTGCCGAGGGCGTGCACAGTCCCAGGAGTTCCTCGGAGATTTCGTCGGGTGTGTACACGTGGATGCCGTGCTTCTGCACCAGCGGTACCAGCGGGTCGTTGCCGCCCATCAGGTTGGTACCAGCCACCCAGCCGATGCGGGCCTGGGCGAGGGACACGTAGTCCGGCCAGACGCTTTCAGCGGTCCATTTCGCCAGGATGGCATCGAAGGCTGCCTTGACTTCGCCGTAGGCACCGTCGCCGCCGAAGGTCCCGCGGTTCGGGGAACCGGGCAGCACCACGTGCACGCGGGAACCAACATCTCGGGAGGCAAGATCTGCGACACCGGCGATGGTGCGTTCCACGCTCCACAGCAGCAGGCGTGCCTGGTTTTCTGCAGCGGGGCCAGCATCGGCCAGGCTGCCGGACACGCGGGGTGCGGCGAAGGGGAATACCAGGGTGGGGGTCAACGCAGGCTTGGTGACCTTCACGTCTTTACCCACGGTGACTTTCTGCTCGGTGCCAATCCACTCGACCAGGGAGTCCACGTCACGGAAGGAGGACATGTTGGCGGGCACCAGCCACAGCTTCGCGTGGGCGGAAGCGTTGTTGGCGTAGAGGGTGCGGGCGTATTCCTTGCGGGCATCGTTGACCTTGGAGGCCGTCATGATGACAGTTGCGCCGCCTGCCAGCAGTTTCTCCACCAACGCACCGGCGATGGAGCCGGGGGCTGCGCCGGTGACCAGGGCAACATCCTCGACCCACGGCTCGGTGGGTTCTTGGGTGGCAATCTCGGACACCGAGGTAAGGGTCTGAGCGAGTTTCTTGTCGGAGGTCTGTCCAGCCCACCATGCGGCCTGTTGTGCCACAACCTCACCGGTTCCGGCGAAACGCTGCACAGCAATGTCGGCGCCGTTTGCTAGGCGGGCGAGGTCTTCGCGGGCGCTGGCCCAGCGGTCGTCGAAAAGCACGGCGCGCTGTTCGTCGAAGGTGGGAGTAACCATCTTGAACCACTGCGGATCCAGCTCGGCCTCCACCGCGTCGATGAGGGCGGTGTCGGAGGTTTCGGGTTCCGCGGGTTCGGGGGTGAGGTGCCCCAGCTGGTCCAGGATGGTGCGTGCCGTAGCAGCGAGCACACCTTCCGGACCGGTGACGGTATCGGCGTAGGCATCCAGAGCAGCAGAATCAACCACGCCGCCGCCACCGGCAGCATCACCACTCCCCAGGGAGACGGACACGCCATGCGCGGCAGCGACGTTGGTCACTGCGGCGTCGATAAGCGCATCCAGGGCGGCCTTGGAGGAGGGATTGTCGGAGGGCAGGGTACCGGCATCGCCACCGCGCACGGACTCGCCGTCGCGGGTGCCCAGCACCAGCTCGGCCTCCACGTGTACTGCCCACGACTCGGGCAGACCCCAAGCGCCGGTCACGCGGTCACGAATGTAGGCGGGCTTTTGCGACGCCTGGCCCGTCAGGGTACGCAGGCGACCGCGCACAACCTCCGACAGCACCGGGCCGAACGCACGGTAGCCGGGGGCGGCGGTGGCCACGCGGGCCTTCAGCGTATCGACGTCCGCCTCTGCCGCACCGTCAATGGTGGGCACACCCAGCTCGGTGGACATGTCCATGAGCAGCTGGTTACGGCGGGAGGATACGCCATTGGTGAGGGTCTCCGTGGTGTCGCTACCCGCGATCTGGTCCAGGCGCACCTTGTTCTGCACCGCAAACAGGAACATGATCGCATCCGCAGCGGTAAACGGCAGCTCACCAGCGGGAGAGCCACCCGTCGGTGCGGCGGGAGCGGGTGCCGGAGCGGCTTCAGCGGCGGGGGCAGACTCAGCGGGTGCCTCGGCCGGAGCTGCCTCAGCAGGTGCTTCCTCGGCCTCTGGGGCGGCTTCCTCCACCACCGGAGCGGACTTCGGATCGGCCAGGTTCACGGCATCCGCATCGCGCTCGACGTTGAACACGCGCACCGATGCGCCAGCGTTCTCCGCAAGATCCAGGGTGCGGGCGGCCAGGTTGGCCAGCGTGGGTGCAGAGGCCAAACCAACCTCCACAATGTGCTCCACCTTCGCCTCGTTGATCAGCAGATCCTGCGTCTCAATCCAGCGGACCGGGGAGGCGAACTGCCAGCTCAACAGCTCAATCATGAGCACGCGGGCAAGCTTGGCGGGGGAGTCGGTGGCCTGGCGCTCAAACTCGCCGCTATCCAGCAGTTTCTTCAGCGGTTCGGAGGGAACAACATCCAGAATTGCCTCGGCGAAGTCGCGGGTCAGCTCGAAGGGGCGGGCCACCAGGTTCGGCACGTAACGGTCAACCAGGGCGTCCACATCCAGTTCTTCTGGCAGCAGCGAATCCAGCTTGTCGGCAAACGCCGGGACTCCGGGGCGCAGAACACGTGAGTGGAAGGGCACGTCAATGCCGGGGATTTCCACGTAGGCGCGCTTTCCGCCGCGCTCCTGGGCATCCGCAGCCAGGGCCTTCAGGCCGGCGACCGTGCCGGCCACGGCATACTGCTGGCCAGCCACGTTGAAGTTCACAATCTCCAGGAACTCCCCGGTGCGTTCGGCGATATCGGCAACGTAGTCCACGACTTCCGCGTCGCTCAGCCCGAACATATTGGGGCGCAGCGCACCCAGGCGGTAGTTGGAGCGTCCGGCGGCGTCGCGCTCAACCAGGGAGTGCATGGCGGAGCCGCGGGAGAACACAATGTCGATCACGGCTTCCAGGTCGAAGATGTTGGCCAGGGATGCCAGTGCCGTGTACTCGCCCAGCGAGTGTCCCGCGTAGAGGGAGCCGGGCACAATGGTGCCTGCTTCGCGGAGGCGTTCGGTCTGGCCGTAGGCCACCACGGCCAGAGCCACCTGCGTGAACTGCGTCAGGTACAGCACGCCCTTGGGGTGGCGGAACACGGTTTCGCCCACGCGCAGGACGGTCGGGTTCTCGTCCACGATCTGCACGATGGAGAATCCGAGTTCGTTGCGGGTGTGGGAATCGGCGCGCTCCCACACGGCGCGGGCCGCAGCGGAGGCAGAACGGTCGCCCGAAGCCATGCCGGGGCTTTGGATACCCTGGCCCGGGTACACGTAGGCGGTGGTGGGCGGTGCAAGCAGCGCCTGGCCGCGGGACACCACGTTGCCGTCCACGCGGCAGGTAACCTCCACGGCGGAGATGGCGCCGCGGGCGGAGCGGCCGATGCGTTCAACGGTGATGTCCACGGCGTCGTTAAGCTGCACCATGCCGAACATGGAGTAGGTCCAGCCGATGAGACGGGCGGGGCGCTTACCAGCGGTAGCCAGGTGCTGCGCGGTGGCCGACAGCCACATGCCGTGCACCAGGGGAGCCTCCAGGCCCACGAGACGGGCGGCGTTGGTGGAGGTGTGGATCGGGTTGTAGTCGCCGGACACCATGGCGAAGGGGGTCATGTCGGCGGGTGCGGTGACCACGGCGCGGCGCAGGAAGTGGCGCGGGGTGTCCACAATTTCCACGTCAACTCCACCCCAGTTGGGTGCCAGCGACGGTGCCTGAGTGCTGGTCACGCGGCCGCGGATGGCAAAACGCTCCACAAGCCGGGCGACAACCTCACCCTCGGAGGTGAGCGTCAGGTTGACGGTGACAATGCGTCCCGATGCGGATTCCTCCAACGGGGAGGTTTGGGCCTCCACCTGGATGGTGCGGGAATTGGCCAGCTCCTCCAGCGGAACCAGCAGCTCCACGCAATGATCCAGGTGCACGGCGTTGAGCAGGCCCTCGATCACCGGGTAGCCGTCGGGCAGGTACGCAGAACCCAGGGCGGCGTAGATGGCGGGCCAGCAGGGACCCACCAGCGCATCGGCGGTGCCTGCGTTCAGTGCCTCCCCATCCAGGTCGCCCAACGGAATGCCCGCGCCCGACACGGCGGTGTGCTGAGTGAGCAGGGTTGCGGGCAGGGTGAAGGAATCCCGCACCACGCCAAACGTGGTGCCTTCCTTCGGCTCCACCGTGGGCAGGGAATCAATGCTGTCGCCCGCAGCGGAGGTGGAACCCACGCCCGCGACGGCGGCCAGCAGGCCATACACGGCGTCCGGCAGGGCATCGTGATCCACCACCGGGGACGCACCCGTGGCCGTGGCCTCGGACAATGCCACCGGAATGTCCACCTGGGTGACCACATAGGGCTTCTTCGCGCCGGGGTCCAGGTCGTCCCACACGGAATCGGCCAGCACGCGGATGGTCCACACGTCGCTGGTGGGATCGGTGGGGGCGATGATGTCCACAGCCTCTGGTGCCAGCGCATACGCCGGGTTATCAATCAAATGGCCATGCCACACAATATGCGGTGCGGTGCGCAGCAGTTCCTCGCCGTCGGCGACCTCGCCCAGGCGGGCAAACACCTTCGCGGGTGTGCTGTTGGCACTGAGGGTGTCTGTGCATGCCTGTTCAAAACGACCCAGCAGGTCAGCCACCGGCTCGTCGATACGATCAATACCGGCCACCGACACCGGGCCCGGGATCACGCGCACAGCATCGGCGGAGTAGCGCTCGTCCTGAGACTGCCACAGGGTATCCAAGCCCCACCACCGTGCCAGGTCCGCATCAATGGCGGGCACCCACGGCATCGGCTTGTGGTGCTTGCGGCACAGGCCAATAAACCACGCAGCGTCGCGGGCACCCACTTTCAGCTCGCGGGCCTGCGGGTACTCCGACAGCAGCTTCTCGACGGCCGCCGGACCATCCTCCGCATCCTCCAGGGTGGGGAACAACGTGACCACCGGGCCGTGATCCACATCCGACAGGCGGGCCTCCACACGGTGCAGCAAATCAAAGAAGCGATCCGGCCAGGTCGGGTCCGTCCAGGGGTACGCCAAATCCACAAAACGCTGCAGCCACTCGGCGTAGGTCATCTCCTCCAGATCACCGAAATACGGCTTCGCCGTCTTATTCAGCGCGGCAATAATCTCATCGCGCCGGGCAGCCACGGCCTCGTCGCTGGGCTCAATGGAGGAAATCAGGCGGGAACACGCGGCGGAGGCGTTATCCACCTCGTACATGTCCGCGTGCAGGTGCGATAGGCCGGAGGTCACGCCGCCACGGGACTCGCCACGGCCGACCCAGCCGCCGCGATCGTTGGGATCCACACCAGGGGTGTCCTTGAGCAGCTTCTTGACCTGCGGAGACGTCTTTGCCTCCTTGGCGGTCATGGCTGCGGTGCCCACCAAAATGCCGTCCACGGGCATGGCGGGGGCGTGGTACTGGGTAGCCCAGGAACCCGTCAGGTATTCCGCGGCCTTCTCCGGGGTGCCAATGCCACCGCCCACACACAGCACCACGTTCGGCTGGCGGCGGATTTCGCCGTAGGTGGCCAGCAACAGGTCATCCAGGTTCACCCAGGAATGGTGGCCGCCGGCGTGGCCGTCCTCCACCTGCATGATGATCATGGCATCCGGATTGTCCTTGGCGATCTCCAAGACGGAACGAATCTGCTCCACGGTGCCCGGCTTGAAGCTGATGTAGGGGAAGCCATCCTCGTGCAGGCTCTGGATCAGCTCCTTAGCTTCTTCCAACTCGGGGATACCAGCGGACACGGTCACGCCGTTGATGGAGGTGCCTGCGGCGCGGGCGCGCGAAACAATACGCTGCGCGCCAAACTGCAGGTTCCACATGTACCGGTCGAAGAACATGGAGTTGAACTGTGCTGCGCGGCCCGGTTGCAGCTGGGCCACCAAGCCGTCACGATTCTTGGTGAACACTTCCTCCGAATACTGGCCACCACCGGCCAACTCGGCCCAGAAACCAGCGTTAGCGGCTGCTGCGACGATATCCGGGTCCACGGTGGTGGGGGTCATGCCCGCCAGCAGGATCGGGGAGTAGCCGGTCAGGCGGCTAAATGCGGTGACAACCTTCACGCTGCCGTCCGGCAACTCCACCAGCTTCGGGGCGAACCGCTCCCAGGTGTCCTCCTGCGGGATGGTGGTACCGGGAGTGACCAGCTTGTCGCGATCCGCAGCGGTGCCAGCGGCAACGAGGGTGATGCCGCGGCCGTCGAGAAGCTTGGCGGTGATGCGTGCCAGGCCGTGACCCGGCTCGGTGTTCAGTACATGGGTGATCTCAGTGCTGGTGGTCAGCGCCGACAACTCTGCGGGCCAATCGTGATGCTTGACCAGAATATCCTCGGCAAGGGCCTGGGCGGATACCGTCAAACCAAGCGCGGAGGCCCACTCGGCGGCGCGGTCCGCACCCGGCTGCATTGCCGTGAAGTGGAACGGTGCGGAAACCTTGAGTTCGTTGAACAGCGGCTCCACCCGAGTACCGCCCGAACGCTTATCATCCAGCTCCGCGTTATGCTTCTCCGCAGCCTGCTCAATCAAGCTCTCCACCTGGCGCAATGCCGCAGGCGCACCGGCAATCACAAAATGCGTGTGGCCATTACGCAGCGCCAATTCCGTGTCCTTGACCTGCGCAATGGCGCCCTCAACAGCCTCGCGCGGTACATTACGGACACTCAACATCCAGGAATCCCCCGCGTGCGTGCCCAATTCCTGCGCGCGCAGGGTGGCAGCAGTGCCCATCAGCAGGGCAAACGCCACCACATCCACCAGCGCAGTGTTCTCCTCCACGGCCTTACCGCTGGTGTCCGCCGCGATGGCCTCCGCTGCGGCCACGCCCAGGCTGCCCTGGGAATGCCCGATGAGTGCGGTCTTTGAAACATCCAAACCCGCATCCCGAAGATGCAACACAGCCGCAACCTGCGACAACACAATCCCAGGCACACTCACCGCAGGAAGCGTATCCACATCGACTGACAGGGAGGCATCCGGATTGGTGATCAAATCCTTCAACCGGGCATCCGCGCCGGGCACGGCGCTGGCGCGCTCCCGCGCGTAGGCGGCGACGCGACGCTCAGCGGCATTCAGTAGCGACAACAGTCGAGGATCCTCAGCACCCCGGAGAGCCTCCTGCCAGGGAGACGCTTGCCCCGCGAACAACAACGCGGGGCTTTCAAAGGCATGCAAAGGAAGCAAAGACGGCAAGTTCACGCAAACTCCTCATGTGTGACAAACGTGTTTTCCCGAATGCTAACAAGGCTTACTTTCAGCGTCGAATACATAAATGTATCGTCCCTGCTTGGTTAATAAAAACTCATGTGTGCAGGTGGTGCTTGGTGCGGGGTTGGTGGTCGTTATTTCCCATCGTCCCTGCATGTGCGCTTAACGACGCCCCCATGTCCCCGAAGTTGCAGCCCCCGCAGCATTACACCATTGGCTTGGAACATGCAAATAATAAAGTAAGGATCATGTCCACAATATCGTCGGCTTCAAGCATTGTGCCGCGCGGTTCAAAAGTGTCATTATCATTAATAAGTTCTGTTTTCCAGGCGGAAACTCCCGTAACCCGCAATGCAATGCCAATAACCGCCTGCGCCACCGCCTCTGGGCGGCGATCTAAGGTGCGGCCGACCTCGTTCACAATAAGCTCCAAAACCTGAGCGACACGCAACACAAAATCACGGTTGATTTCCCGGAACTGCAGTGCCCACTCCGGTTCCCGCGCCGCCCGCGACAGCAGCTCATTGTGCAGGATGAAAAACTCCCTGTTCAGACCTAGTTCCACCTGTGCGCTGCCCAGGAACTCCGCGACCTTCACTTCCGGCTGGCCGCCGGGCTGTGTTGAGGGCTGTGCTGCCCAGCGTTCCACGATCTCGTCGAGGCGTTCAATAATCCGAGCGTAAGCGTCCCGCGCCACGTGGGTGAAAAGTTCCTCTTTGGTGGCGTAGTTGGAATAGAAGGCACCCCTGGTCAGCCCGGCTTCTTTGCAGATGCGCTGCTGCGTACAGCCCTCAATGCCGGAGTTAATCATCACAATGCGGGCGGCTTCCACTAGGCGTTGTTGTGTTTCTGAACGCTCCCTCATTGGCCCACCGCTTCCCATATTGTGCTGCACCCTGGATACTGTACGAGTGCCATTGTGCCAGAAAAAGACGGCTATTCTTGAGCCTTATGGATCTGGACCGAACCACACAACCCAGCCGCGAGCAACTCGCCCGCATCATGGACTACACCCTGCTCTCGCCCGAAGCCACCGCTGCCGATGTGGGGCACCTGATCGATAGCGCCATCTCCCTCGGGGTGGGTGCCGTCTGCGTGTCCCCGTCTCTGCTGCACGCCACGGAGAAAGCTACACAGGCTGGCCTGACGGTGGCCACTGTCTGTGGGTTCCCGTCCGGCAAGCATCATGTGCTGGTGAAGGCTGCGGAGGCCCGGCTTGCGGTGCAGTTCGGGGCGTCGGAAATTGATATGGTGGTGGATATTGCCGCAGCTCAGGCGGGGGACAGCAACGCCCTCATCTCTGAGATCGCCACCGTGCGCGAGGCTGTGCCGCACCCGGTGGTGCTGAAAGTCATTCTGGAATCGGCGGTGCTCAGTAACGACGCCCTGGCTACCGCCTGCCGCGCTGCACTTGCCGCCGGTGCTGACTACGTGAAAACCTCCACTGGGTTCCACCCTGCGGGCGGGGCTTCAGTGGAGGCAGTGCGCGTGATGAATGATGCCGTGGGTGGGCAGATGGGCATCAAGGCTTCTGGTGGAATACGTACCTGGGATGATGCGCAAGCGTTGGTAGCTGCCGGTGCGACCCGTCTTGGAGTGTCAGCAGCAGCAAAGGTTCTTGATGGCGCTCCTGATTAAACCAGTGCAGCATCAGGGATGTACCCGAGGAATACAGCATTCCAAAGCCGCAGCCGCTTAAGAAGAAACCCGGGTGTGCGGTGATGGGTTGGGTGCTGTCGGCCATCATGACCCACTGGCTCACCACAAACAGCACCATGCCGCAATACATGAGAATCAGGTTGGCTTTCCTGCTGCGTGGCCCGAAAAACAGCGTGGATACAAGCGCGATGGGCACCACGAGCACCGTAATGCCGCTGCCCCAGGTTGACAGCAGCGGGTACAGAACATGAGACTGCCCGTCGGGTCTTGTTCCTGCGATGCCCACCCAGTACATGCCGATACCCGCAGCTAGTAATACTATTTCTGGGATCAGGTAGCGGAATGAAAAAGGTCTCACACAGCTCAGCCCCTTTGGCGCATGTAAGAAAAAGATAACGATTTATTAATGTGTATCTTATCTGCGTATTAGGGCAGGGGCAAACTGGGCAGGTTGAAGGCTGGGGCTACTTCTGCTGTGAGTTATCGCTAATCTCGCTGAAATTGACGTTCGTGCCGGTCAGGCGCAGGGCAACTGCCTTATCTTCCACCGACACGCTCTCCACGTTCAGCCCCCCGGCCATCTTACTGGCGCTCTCCCGCAGACTATTAGTAATGGCTTCCGACATCTCCTTGGGGAGCTCCACCCCAAACAAAGCGGCACGTTCCGCCTGGAACTGCAGCTGTCCGTCCGCAGCACTGGGGCGCAGCGTCAGCGTGGCGGCGCCATCGGTGAATTCGACGCTCACAGTGCCGTCATTCGGGTGCGAGGTGATGCCGGTGACGCGTACCAGGCTTTGGATCAGCGCGCCCGCGTAGCCATTGTTGGTGTTTCCTGCTGCCTGTTCCGCTATTGCGGATTGCACCTGTGCAAGCATGAACTCGTCGGTCAGCCGGGTGTCCAACAGCATGGACCCGGCGACGGGATTGTTGCGGTCCTTCAGGGAAAGATTGCGGATCTTCACCGTGGACGCGGGGCTGCCTGTCACCTGGGGGGCACTGTTGGTGCCGTCGGGGTAGTCGATCTTCAATGTGGATGGCAGGTCCATGTCCACATGCTTCACATTCCCCGTGACCAGCGTGGCCACAACCGGGTAGGCCCCGAAGCTGACGCTGGCCCCCTCACCCGAATCGGCTTTCAATTGCTGGGACACATACCACCGGGTACCGCCCTCGGCAATACCAGCGATGAGGAGGAAAGCAACAACAAGACCAACAAGTAACTTTTTCACCCAATCTAGTTTTCCTGAATCTTCAGCAACGCGCTACTCGCACTACACCTGATCGCCACTCACAAAAGACCACGGTACGGTGAGCAGGTTGTCGCGGACTCGGCGGCGAATCGGGGTGAGGGGCACCGAGGCGTCGATAAGCAGGCGGCGAGCCTCCCGCCAGCGGATGCGCGGACCGTAGGTGGCCCAGGCGGCGGCGCGGTCCCAAGCGGTGTCGGCCATGCGCAGCAGGTTGTGGATGGGTTCGCCGGGGACGTTTCGGTGAATAAGGGCCTTAGGGAGTCGTTCGGCCAGGTCAGAGGGGCGGGCGGTATGATGCGGATCCCAGGCCAGGGTGAGGGACTGCGGGCCGTCCGCGTCCAATAGCACCCAGGAGCAGCGGCGGCCCAGCTCGTCGCAGGTGCCCTCCACAAACAGCCCGCCGGGGGCGAGTCGGGAACACACCAGCTGCCAGGCGTCGTGAACCTGGGAGACGTCGTACTGACGCAGCACATTAAACGCCCGCACCAGATTCGGGCGGTGGCCCGCCAGCTCAAACCCGCCCACGGCAAAGCGCACGCCGTCGCGGGGTGGCAGCACACGGGCGGGATCAATCTCCAGGCCGAGCACGGAGACGTCGGCACGCAGGCGGCGCAGCCAGGTGGCCCACTCGCAGGTGGTGGTGTGAGAGGCACCGTACCCCACATCAATGGCCAGGGGAGTGTCTTGGATGGAGGCATGCGAAAGGCACCGCTGCACCGTGGGGTGATGAACCATCCAGCGGTCGCAGCGGCGCAATCGATTCACATTCGTTGTGCCGCGTGTGATCACACCCACGGGGCGGGTGCTTCGGGTAGCCTGCCGGCGAGTGTGTTGGTGGTCTCCGAACGTGGCACGCAGATTATGGGCGTGATCAGCCACAAACGTGTGTTAGAGGTTTTCCGAAATCCACTTCTCGGTCAGAGCGGCCTCGTTGGCCACCAGCTCGCTGAGGGCTTCGGCAACCTTCGGCTCAATCGCGGGGCCCATGAACGGAATGGTCACGTTCACTTCGTTGGCGTAGGAGAGGGTGGTGGACGCATCGTCGCCGGACAGTTCAATATCGCCCTTGAAATCCACCGGGGCACCCTTCACGTCTGCGGTGTAGGACGCCTTTGCAGCGCCGTCGGCTAGCGCGCCAATGGTGTACACGCGCTTAATCTTCAACGACTGGCTGATCATCGCACGCACAGCCTCGGGAAGCAGCTCCATCGGCATGATCTCGTACAGCACAACCTCAGCGCCGCCGTCAGTGCTGGTGATCTCATGAACCTCGCCGGGTTCCGTGCTCAGATTCGCCACATTGTAGGCCCAGTAGTCAGCATTCGTCAGGGCCTCATGCACCTTTGCGGGCGGAAAATTGATAGTTACAGAAGTTTCGGTACGCGTTGCCATGTGTACAGACTACCGTTAAAGGTGTGTCCGACCTATTAGTAACCCAAAAACTCTCCAGCATCCCCGGTGCCACCATCGACACCACTACCCAGTTCGCCGACCTCACCACCCTGCACCTTGGGGGGCAGCCACGCGCCGTCGTGCGGTGTGCATCCACGCAGGCAGTCATAGACGTCGTATCGCTTCTCGACGCCCACCAGGTGCCGCTGCTCATTATCGGCGGCGGGTCCAACCTCGTTATTGCTGATGGTCCCGTTGACGTGGTTGCCGTCGTCCTAGAATGCGACAACATTCACATCGACCCCGACAGCGGGATTTTGCGCACAGAAGCCGGTGCCGTCTGGGATTCCGTGGTCGCTGCTGCCGTGGACGCGGGACTCGGCGGCATCGAATGCCTCTCCGGCATTCCCGGCTCTGCGGGCGCTACGCCCGTGCAAAACGTTGGTGCCTACGGGGCGGAAATCTCCGACGTGCTCACTCGTGTTCGGCTGTGGGATCGTTCGGCGGGCGAAGATGTGTGGGTGCCCGCTTCTGAGCTGGATTTGAGTTACCGACACTCCAACCTCAAACACACCTCTAGAGCGGTTGTATTGGAGATCGAACTCGCTTTAAGTGTGGACGGGCTATCTGCGCCTCTGCGATTCGGAGAGCTCGCGCGGACATTAGGGGTTTCGGGTTCTGGGGCTTCTGGGGCTTCTGGGGCGCGGCGACCGGTGGGGGAGGTGCGCGAGGCGGTACTAGAACTACGCAGAGGAAAAGGTATGGTCTACGACCCGTCCGACCACGACACCTGGTCAGCTGGATCCTTCTTTACCAACCCGATTGTTTCTGCGGCGTTGGCTGAAAAAGTCCGCGCCGTGGCCGCCGAGCTGCGTGGGGCCGATGATGCCGAACGCATGCCCTGCTTCGACCTAGGCGACGACCAGCGCAAACTCTCCGCAGCCTGGCTCATTGACCGCGCCGGGTTTGCCAAAGGGCACCCTGGTGAGGGTGCCACTGCTCGGCTGTCCACCAAACATACTTTGGCGTTAACGAACCGCGGCAACGCCACCACCGCCGACCTTGTAGCGTTGGCGCGCGAAGTCCGCGATGGGGTCCTTGATGTTTTTGGTGTCGAGCTCGTGCCGGAACCCGTGTGGGTGGGAGTGGAGTTATAGGTTTTGGGTTGGTGTGTCAGGTAGGTCCATCGCCGGGCTCGGAAAAGGGGTGTTTTCGGGCCTAGCGGTAGACCTACCTTTATGCAAATGTTTGCACCAACGTTGTTCAGGGGTTTTGGGGTTTTGTGCTCTGCCAAACTGCCGTTTTTGCAGGGATTTTTGGCGGTTTGGTAGATCATGAGTAGCTATCTGGTTGTGGCGCTCTATCAAATGTTCACGTTCTGGTGTTTTTGCAGGCTGTGGCCGGTTAAGGAATGATTGAACAGTGTCAGTGCAAAAGTTTGCATGAAAGTATGTATATCCCCAGGTTCAAAAAAGCCGGTTTTTCCGCCTGGAGATATACATACCTGAGAGGTTGGTTTTGTGAGATGTCGTATCGGCGGCAATGCGCCGCAATGGTGTGAACATATGGGTAATGAGCTGGAAGGTTTGTTGTTTTATGGCAGCTTTCAGCACCCCTATCAGCTAGAAACACAGGTGTCGGTATTCTTCAACGGCGATCCCGACGAACTGCTGCAACGCAGAATCTACCCAGATTGTGCCGTACGAGTGTTCACCCATGAACCGTCTGCAGAAGGCTCTGATACGCGCTTCACCTGCGACTATCTGAACCTCACTTCCATTGAATCAGGCGATGAAGAGGGGTTGATCATTGTGGGCCAACCCGAGATGATCCAGGAAGAAGAGTATTACACAGACGCTCTTGACCGCGACGGCTGGGAATTTCTCATGCAAATCGATGAGGCAGGCTACCCAGACGATCTTGCAACAACATACCCGTTTTTCTATGGGGCATTGTATTTGTACTGGAAGCCGGAGAGCGGCGAGGTCACTGCTGGCTATTGGCAGTGTTCCTAGCCTCCCCAATCCCGCCCGCCGGATACCCAATCTCTTCCAGATCGGCGGCGAGTTGGTCCCAGTCGTCGAAGTCCGGGGAGAGGGCGAGCACCATGTCGCGGGTGAGGGGCGTGAAGTCGTAGATCAGTGAGACCACCGCCGAGGCTGCGCGTGTGTAGTTGAGGCTGTCGTCAAAGTAGTCTTCGGCGTCGTCAAGATAGCTATCCCGTCCGTCAGCGATGAGTCGGAGCCAGTCGGGTGCGTCGGTGGTGGGGTTCCCACACCAATCACCACCGTTTCCTACGCGCCACCAGTATGAGGTGGTCCCGAGGGTCGCTACGGGTTCTCCAAGGAAGAATTTCTCAAAAGCACCTGGAATGACTTCAACGAGCTGGTCCTCCATGCTGAACAGGTTGATGGCTATGCCCTCATCCCGGAAGAGGATAAGCAGGGAGTCGCCCTGCCCATCTCGTCCTTCCAATACTTGTTCGCCGTCATCCCAGCTGGGGTTCCACGAGTATCGACGCCCCTCCCACTCAGGCGATGCGATAGCGTCCAGCACCGCGATGGCCTGGCATCGGCGTCGCAGTTCAGGGGTGCTGAGTGTGAAGAATCCGCCCACGGGAGTGTCCTTTCTGGTGTTGCTGCTGCCTGAAGTGTAGCGCGAGTGCTGTTGGGGCGGCGTCGACAAGCGGTGAATGGATTCATCAGCCTGGGGTATGACCTGGGGTTTCAGTCTCCAGGGTGATGAGCGGCAGTGGTGTTACCAGCGATGATGAAGGACATGAGCACGCATGAGATGAATGTAATCCGAACGCTGGGGCTGACTAAGCGGTTCGGTAAGGAGACGGTGGTGGATTCGCTGGAGCTGCAGGTTCCGAGCGGGGTCGTGTACGGCTTTTTAGGACCGAATGGGTCCGGCAAGTCCACCACTATGAAAATGCTGCTGGGGTTGATGGAGCCGACGGCGGGTGAGGTGTACCTGTTCGGGCAGCGTCTGAACCATTCGAACCGTGCGCGGTTGCTGCGCACCATCGGGTCGATGATTGAGGCACCTCCCGGATATGGGCATCTAACTGGCTGGGAGAATATGTGCGTTGTGGAGTCGATGCTGGGCCTGGAGCGGCGCAACATCGAGCAGGCGCTGGAGACGGTGCACCTGACGGCGCACAAAGACAAGCTGGTTAAAAACTATTCCTTGGGCATGAAGCAACGGCTGGGAATCGCCATGGCGTTGGCCCGGAATCCGAAGCTGCTGATCCTGGATGAGCCAGCGAACGGCCTTGACCCGGCGGGCATCGAGGAGGTGCGCGAACTGCTGATTGAGTTAGCAGCCCAAGGTATCACCGTAATGGTGTCCAGCCACCTGCTGGACGAGGTGGATAAAACCGCGACGATGCTGGGTATTATTGACCGGGGTCGGCTGATTTTCCAGGGAAGCCGTGAAGAACTGCTGGGGCAGAGCATTCCCGACCTCATCCTAGAGACTGAGGCGGAGAGGATTCCAGAGCTGCTGACCCTGCCGAACGCCCGGCAACTCACCGACACTACCGTGGCCGTTCCTAATCTGAGCAGGGAGAATGTTGCCTGGCTGTTGGGGCAAATGGCTGCGCTCAATGTGCCGATCTTTGAGGCGCGGCGCGCCCAACAATCCCTGGAAGAAGTCTTTATGGACCTCACAGTGCAGGGGAGTTTGTAATGATACTGCTGGAAGTGAAAAAGCTGCGCAGAATGCGCATGGGTTTGCTGATCTTCGCGATTATGGCGGCGGTGATCCTGATGAGTGTGGCGCAAATTCTGGGAAAAGCATCGGGCATAGGTTTCGTTGAACTCTTGACCATGGTGGGCATGGTGCAGGCGCTGCTATCCCCGATTTTTGTGAGCCTTGTTGCCACGAGACTGGTGGAAATAGAGCATGAGGGAAACGGATGGCAGGTCGCAGGAACAGCGGGAATTCCGCGCGGAAAACTCTGTACCACCAAAGC
>ERZ773038.463-NODE-463-length-27094-cov-93.318429_pt1 | contig 27094 bp, 24 predicted proteins | sample MGYA00511665_ERZ773038 | MGnify/ENA primary metagenome ERZ773038 (study PRJEB29015, sample SAMEA2737966) | human oral metagenome | biome: human oral; feature: human-associated habitat; material: dental | place: China | collected 2028 ... | reverse complement strand
GCGTCGGGGCGGATGAGCGGCACGGCCTGGCGCTGCATGTTGGCGCCCATGAGGGCGCGGTTGGCGTCGTCGTGCTCGAGGAAGGGGATGAGCGAGGTGCCCACCGACACCATCTGGCGCGGGGAGACGTCCATGAGGTCGACCTGGTCGGCCGCCACGAGCGCCGGCTCGCCACCGGTGACCCGGCACAGGACGTGGTCCTCGGCGAAGTGGCCGTCGGGGGTGAGCTCGACGTTGGCCTGGGCGATGATGTGGCGGTCCTCGTCATCGGCCGTCAGGTAGTGGGTCTCATCGGTGACCTGGCCATCGATGACGACGCGGTAGGGCGTCTCGATGAAGCCGAAGGGGTTGATGCGGGCGAAGGTGGCCAGCGAGCCGATGAGGCCGATGTTCGGACCCTCCGGGGACTCGATGGGGCACATGCGGCCGTAGTGGGAGGTGTGGACGTCGCGGACCTCCATGGAAGCGCGCTCGCGCGACAGACCGCCGGGGCCCAGCGCGGACAGGCGGCGCTTGTGGGTCAGACCGGCCAGCGGGTTGTTCTGGTCCATGAACTGGGACAGCTGGGAGGTTCCGAAGAACTCCTTGATCGCCGCGGTCACGGGCCGGATGTTGATCAGGGTGTTGGGCGTGATCGCCTCGACGTCCTGAGTGGTCATGCGCTCGCGCACCTGACGCTCCATGCGGCTCATGCCGGTGCGCACTTGGGACTGGATGAGCTCGCCCACGGCGCGGATGCGGCGGTTGCCGAGGTGGTCGATGTCGTCGTACTCGACCACGATGTCGACGATCTCGCCATCGCGCACGCCCTCAACGGTCTCGGCGCCGGCGTGCAGGGCCAGGAGGTACTTGATGGCGGCGATGATGTCCTCGATGCGCAGGACGGAGTCGGTCAGGTCTCCGGCCAGGCCGAGCTTCTTGTTGATCTTGTAGCGACCGACCTTGGCCAGGTCGTAGCGCTTGGCGTTGAAGTAGAAGTTCTCCAGCAGGGTGCGGCCGGCCTCGACGCTCGGCGGCTCGCCCGGGCGGATCTTCTTGTAGATGTCCAGGAGGGCGTCGTCCTGGGTGGTGACCTTGCGGTCCTCGTCCAGGGCGGAGGTCAGGGCCGGGTAGTCCTTGAACTCCTCGCGGATCTCGGCCTCATCCAGGCCCAGGGCGAGCAGGAAGACGGTGATGTCCTGCTTGCGCTTGCGGTCCACGCGCACGGCCACGTGATCGTTCTTGTCGATCTCGAACTCGAGCCAGGCGCCGCGCGAGGGGATGAACTTGACGTTGTAGACGTACTTGTCCGTGGCCTTCTCAGTGGTGCGCTCGAAGTACACGCCCGGCGAGCGCACGAGCTGGGAGACGACGACGCGCTCGGAGCCGTTGACGATGAAGGTGCCCTTGTCCGTCATGAGCGGGAAGTCGCCCATGAAGACCGTCTGGGACTTGATCTCACCGGTGGAGAAGTTCTCGAAGTCCGCCACCACGTAGAGGGGGGCGGAGTAGGTGAGGTCCTTCTCCTGGCACTCCTCGGCGGTGTACTTGGGCTCCTCGAAGCGGTGGTCGTGGAAGGACAGCGCCATGGTCTCGCCGAAGTCCTCGATCGGCGAGATCTCGTCGAAGATCTCCTCCAGACCAGAGGTCTCGGGCAGGGAGCCCGGGCGCTTGGCGTTGGCGGCGTCCACGCGCGCACGCCACTTCTCGTTGCCGACGAGCCAATCGAAGCTCTCGGTCTGAAGGGCGAGAAGGTTGGGAGCCTGCATGGGCTCGGCGATCTTCGCAAAATTGATACGACGCGACGCGGTACGCGCGGCGATGTCAGCGGCGGTAGGTGCAGAGGTGCGCGAGGCAGCCAAAGGGGATCCTTCCCTCATCTCGGGGATCACTCTGCGTCCGGGGCGGTACATGCGATAACGACTTTACGGTGAGAATCCAGCGATAAGTGCTTGATACCCGACAGTATGACCGAAGGCAGTACACACAATGGACGCAAAGCGCTAGCGTACACGCCACGTACACCATGGGCTATGCCCAAAGGGACAATGGCCCTTGCGATTCGCGCCACAGCCGCGCATACTGCCCCGTCCTCTACCTGGCTCCCGCCCGGCTCCTGCTCGACTCTTGCTCGGCTCTTGCTCGGCTCCTGCCCGCAGAGAGGGGCGTTCTGTCCTGACGGTCCCCGATCTCCCACCGCCTGGACGCCCTACAGCCTGCAGGGGGCGTTCAACGTCGGACGGTCCAGCACGGTGACGCAGCGCTGGACGCCCCCGCCCGCAGGGGTCCCATCCCGGCATCGCTCACGCCCCTGCTGCAGGGGCGCCCCGCCCGCATAGGGGATCGTTCGGCACTGTCTTCTCTTGTCACTCTATGCCACTGGCGCTCAGGTGCGTAGGGCCCGCCAGACGGGGAGCGGTGCTGTACGGGTCGGCGTCGAACCTCAGCCCCGTTGTAGGGCCCGCCAGACGGGGAACGGCATGCGGCACGACGTCGGGCGGAGCGCTCGAGCCGGGCTGTAGGCGGACTGCGCATTGCCGTCAACGGCGGTTTGCAGCGTCAACGGCGGTTTCTCTCATCCTTCTGAGGGCAGAGTCGCGAAGGATGGGAGAAACCGCCGTTGACGTTGCGAAGGTGCGTTCACGCTCCCCGCACTCCTCGGACGCACGACCGCGCAGTACCGAAGCGTCAACCTGCCCGGTCGAACTCGTCCGGACCCCGCGCTCCCGAGTGTCCGAGTACGGCGGTCCTCTCCGCGCCGGGCCTCGACGATCTCCCAATGATACGTACAGAACTTCCAGAACTTCACTGTGTTCTGATCTCAGAGCCTCATGGCACCAAGAGAGTTTCAGACCCGGATCCCCACAGCCCGGCTCCCTGCAGATCGGAAACCGGCTTGAGGCGGGCAACCACTCCTCCGGGGAACAGCGCGAGGAGCCGATCGGCCGCCTGACGCATCTCGCGCAAGTCCTCCCACGTAACGCGCAGGAAGATCCATCCCTGCGCTTGGATGTCGTCCTGACGGAGCTTCTCGATGAAAACATCCTCCTCGGTCTTGTACTTGAAACGGCCGTCAAACTCCACAGCAATGCGGAACCGGGGCCAGCACAGGTCGATGAAGCGCTCACCCGCGCGGGTATCGACCCGGTGTTGGAGAGCCGGCTCAGGCAGCCCCAGGACAAGAACCATCCAGCGCAGCACGCTCTCCCCCGGCAGGACCGCCCAAGGACTGGCCGCCGCCAGTACTGCCCGGGCCTGCACTATCCCCTTGCGACCCCGATATCGCGATGCGAGCCCGTCCCAGTACGCCCTGGCCTCATTCTCCCTGTCCCTGCAAGACTCACGATTCCACGGATCCGGCCGGCAGTACTGGCGCAGGGCGGAGTCCGCGATCGACAAGGCATTGAATGGGGGCTCATCGCAAGCGCAATCGAAAGCTGTACGCAGCGCATGAGTGACGGGCACGCCTCCCACGATCCGGATCTCGTCATCGGCGAGATCGAGACGACGTCGTCGCAGCAGTACCCGCCGATCATCTGGTTCGACACGGTCGATCGGCTTCGGCACTCCGGAGACGGGGAAGCGGAACAGAGGAAGCCGCATGGTCGTCATACGCGGGTTGCTGGGAACGGCGATGTAGACATCAGGTTCATGGGTCCACATGGCGAGCCCCTGGACCAGAGCGGCGGAGGTGTGCGTGAGACATCTGGCCGAGGGCAACAGCTGCAGTGCCGCTATGGCGCGCGCCAGGGAGACCGTGAAACGCTGCTCCCAACACATCAGGTTGCGCTCCGGCTTGAGGTAGGCCCCGCGCATGAGACGGAGAAGTCCGTGTGCACGCGAACGATCGAAGCCCCTACGGTCGCGCGAGTAGATGATGGTGGGGCGAAGACGAGGTTGGATGGGGCAGACGCCGGCATGCTTCATAAGGCGAGTCTTCTGTGGTGGAACCATGGCATGCGAGAGGCGTCGTGCCGCCTGTGGACGGCCGACGCTCCGACCATCCCTGTGGAGCCCGGCAGCTCCAGAACCACCAGCGAAGTACCGCTGAAGGTAAAGCCGGGAGTAACCGGGAGCAACACTGAAGGGCAGCACTGAAGCAAGACGATGCCCCGAGCCGACGGCGATCCGTCACACCAACGGATCTTTCTCCCATCTTTCTAAGGGCAGAGTCGCGAAGGATGGGAGAAACCGCCGTTGACGAGGCAAACCGCCGTCCATCTTTCGCCCCGCCCCCCATGCCGTGGGCCGACCGCCGGAAGAACCATCGCCGTCGGACACACGTCGGGCCCCGTCCACATCATGCGGACGGGGCCCGGTCGGTGTCGTAGCCCCCGGCTATCAAACGGCTCGGACGGCTACGGGGCTGAGCTCATTGCTCACTCAGCCCACTTCACTCGACTCACTTGAGGGTGACGGTGGCGCCGGCGCTCTCGAGCTGGGTCTTGGCCTTCTCGGCGGCCTCCTTGTTGGCGCCCTCGAGGACGGCCTTGGGGGCGCCGTCGACGAGCTCCTTGGCCTCCTTCAGACCGAGGGAGGTCAGGGCGCGCACCTCCTTGATGACCTGGATCTTCTTGTCGCCGGCGGCCTCAAGGATGACGTCGAACTCGTCCTTCTCCTCCTCGGCGGCGGCCTCACCGGCCGCGCCCGGAGCCGCGGCGACCACGGCGGCGGCCGGAGCCGCGGCGGTGACGTCGAAGGTCTCCTCGAAGGCCTTGACGAACTCGGACAGCTCGATGAGAGTCAGCTCCTTGAAGGCATCAATGAGCTCCTCGGTGGTCAGCTTCGCCATAGTGGGCGTTCCTTCCTGAAAAACGGGTCCTGCACTGTCGTGTCAGCTCTTGTCAGCACAGGGTCTGTATGTCTGTGTGGTTGTGGGTGACGCGCGCAGCCTCAGGCCGCGGTCTCCTGCTTCTCGCGCAGGGCGTCGACAGTGCGGACCGCCTTGGAGGCGGGCGCAGCGAAGAGGTACGCGGCCTTGGACAGCGACGCCTTGACGGCGCCCGCAGCCTTGGCGAGCAGCACCTCGCGGGACTCGAGCGAAGCGAGCCTGTCGACATCAGCGGCGTCCATGACGTTGCCGTCCATGACTCCGCCCTTGACGACGAGGTTCTTGTTCTCCTTGGCGAAGTCACGCAGCGCCTTGGCGGCCTCGACCGGCTCACCGGTGACGAAGGTCAGGGCCGTGGGGCCCGTGAGGTCGTCCGCGAGCGCCTCGAGCCCGACCTGTCGTGCGGCGATCGCGGCCAGCGTGTTCTTCACCACGGCGTACTCGGCATTACCGGCGAGGGAACGACGCAGCGTCCTGAGATCGGCAACGCTCAGCCCGCGGTACTCGGTCAGCAGAACAGCGCCGCTGGAGCGGAACTTATCCGCCAGCTCGGCAACAGCCGCTTCCTTGTCAGGCCGTGCCATGGGCCCTCCTTCCGTGGTCTGCCGCAGGCATCCGGCGCCCTCATCGAAAAAGCCCCGTGCCGGTGGGCACGGGGCGCACTTCTGTACACGGAGCACTGGAGCGGACTCGCTTCTCACCTGCGCGGGCTCCGGCGACTCTGCGACGTCGGACTTGGCCCCACCGGAGTGGGAGACCTGCGGTCTTTGGCGGACCACACCATACAGGTTCGCGGGGACCTCGGCGCAACCGAGCCCGGCCTCGAGAAGCGGTGCGTTTGATCACGCGCGCCCTTGGTGAGGTGACTCGTCATCTGGACCGATCTCGCGACGGAGTACGACCGATCTCGGTGCGGAACTCGACCGATCTCGGTGCGGAACTCGACCGATCTCGAGCCGGAAGCGGACCGATCTCGGCGATGGACGGCCGCCCAGCTCCCCATGCCCCAGCGCCCCACGACGAGAGGGCGATCGCCCCTGCCCCGCCCCGCACCCTTGTCCTTACCATCCAAATATGACTGTCACGACGCCAATCTGGTCGACGACGCCAGTCGAGGCGCTCCCCCGCCTCGCCGTCGACGGGAGGGACACCGGCCTGCCGCTGTGGACCGCGCGCACCCGCCGCGAGCGCAACAAGGGGCTGCTCGGCACCGACGGCATCGACGGCGCCCTGTGGATCACCCGCTGCAACTGGGTGCACTGCCTGGGCATGCGGCACACGATCGACGTCGTCTACCTGACTCGTCGCGACAAGGTCGCGGCCGTGACACCCCTGCGCCCCGGTCGCATCGGGATGCCGAACCTGCGCGCCGCCGCCGTCCTCGAGATGGCGCAGGGCGAGGCCGCTCGGCTGGGCATCGGCCCGGGTAGCACCCTGTCCGCACTTTCCGCCCCGTCAACCCCGTCGGCCCTGCCCGCCGCGCCCGCGCGCAACCTTGATCAGGCTGCGGACGACGCTGATGCCGATGCCGTTGATGCCGTCGACTCCGACGACCGCGCCATGAATACGACCGTCTGAGAGGTGTCCCCCAATGTCGTTGTTCCACCCCTGGGCTCTGGCAGCCGTGGCCGCATGCTCGGTGGCGCTCGTGGCCGGCCCCGTCTCGGCGTGGACACGGCGTTACGTCCGCCAGCCGCTCAGGGACTACAACGACGACAGCGTCGATAGCGCCACCAGTGACGATGACGGCCGTGCGCACGCCGGCGACGACATCATCATCGCCTCGGGCTCCTCAGAAGCCGAGGCCGATGACGTCGCTGCCGGCATTATCGACGCTGGAACCTCCCGCACCGCCGCCGTCGTAGGCACCCGGACACGCCAGACACGACGCGGCCAGGACCAGAGGCCGTCCCCGTCCGCGCAACCGACATACCCGACGTTACGACGCCCCGCTCTCCTGGCCGTCATCCCGCAGAGCCTGCTCGCACTTGCGCTCTGCGGTTTCTGCGCGTGGTGGGGGACGACGGCGGACGCCTTGGGCGCGACGCTCGTGGCCGTGCCCGTCTACGCCATGCTGGGCAGCGCCGCCAGCGTCGACGCGGTCTCGCACCTCCTGCCCAACCGGCTGTTGGGGACGACGGCGATCTGGCTGGTGGCCTGCGGCGCCGTGTCCATCCTCGTGGATCCCGGGAGCATTCGGGACGCACTCCGAGCGGTGCTGTGCGCGCTCGCGGTTGGGGCGATCGGCCTGCTGCTCGCCTTCATCGGCTCCGGCCTGGGACTGGGGGACGTCAAGCTCGGCGCACTCATCGGCCTCTGGCTGGGGTGGCACGGAGCATCGATACTTGTTGCAAGTCTATGCACGGGAATTATTCTCGGCGGGCTCGCCGCAATTCTTCTGCTCCTCACCCGCCGAGCCGGCCGGAAGAGCTCCATCGCATACGGTCCGTACCTCATCGCGGGCGCCCTAATGGGCTGGCCCCTGGCCGTTGTCTCATAGGACGGCACAAACCCCCAGATAGAGCCGAATCACCACAGAATCTGAACCCTATTCAAATTCTTAGACGCCCTTAAGCATCCAGTTCTACGCCTTTATTAGGCACACCTCTGACATCTATTCGCAATCGCCTACGCGCCAATAGGAGCTCAGAGCTCAGCCCACATCTCGAATTGAACTCGAGAGCATCACGGGTAGCTTTACCCATGGCGCAGAAAAAGCACCCCCCATAGTGTTCGATATAAATTTAGTTGCCCATACCGACAAAGTAGAGCGCGACTAGATCACTGATCTTTGTTCACTTCGAACACCTGGAGGTCCATGGCGAAAATACAGTTACCACCGACACGATCGACACGACCATGTGAGTACGCGGTATATCGCAATCGTTCCGCATTACATGCTGTGACTCATATTGTTCAACTACTCCCTGGCAATATCGTCGCTGCCACGATCACCGTCCGCGCTCACTACACCGACGTCATTCGAATCCCATTTCTTGACGTCATCAATGCCGCATATCCAGCGCGTCAGCGACGACACAGAAAGTCCCCTCCGAATGCTTGTGATCACCGGATCCCGGCCTCCAGCCGAAAACGCCGGCGACCGGAACGCGTTCCGGGCCACTAATGGGCTCGAGAACCTGAAACAAACCCTCGCCGCCTTCATTCCATACCGCACCGGCAAGGACGAGAGCGACACTCACCTCTCTCTCGCGACGATGAACAGCAGCTCGTTGGGACTAGCTCCTCTCAACGAGGTCGACACGGATCGGGTCACCGCGCACCTCCACCAGCAGCTAGGAGTCCGCCGCGAACCGCTTGTGCCGGTGTCCCGACGCTCGCCGGCGAAGGCATGGACGACTCCGCCCGCTTCTCCACTCCCCCACATATCAGCCTCTGTATCAATGCCGCCCGCCTTCGCCCCCACCCCAGCAAAGGAGACCCGATGAATCCGCGTCAACGGCGAGGGATCCTGCTCATCCTCGTCACAATTCTCGGGGCCATTGTCACTTTCCTGGCCGTGCTCAACTATGTCCAATCCGTCTCCTCACAGGTCGGCCCCAAGACCACTGTGCTGGAGCTGTCGAAGGACGTGGCTGAGCTTCAGGAGATCACTGCCGCAGACGTCACCGCCACGGAGGTGCCCGAGCGCTGGGCCCCGAAGGACGCGGTCCACGACCTCTCCGAGTTTCAGGGCAAGGTGACCGCCTCCTCCTACCGCAAGGGGGCCGTCATCCAGACCAGCATGCTTCAGGACCCGCCGCAGCTGACGGAGGGCTACCGCGAGGTGACGATCATGGTCGACGCCGAGACCGGGGTGGCCGGCAAGATCACGTCCGGCTCGCGCGTCGACGTCGTCTCCACCCTGCAGGATCCCAACGACAAGCAGCAGACGGCTCAGGTCATCATCCAGAACGCGCTCATCACCGACGTCGGGGTGGCCACCCAGGTGGAGGACGAGAGCGCCTCCGGCGACTTCACCAAGTCGGAGGCCGTGCCGGTGACTTTCGCTCTCACCCCGGACGAATCGCTCAAGCTCGCCTACGCCGAGAGCTTCTCCAAGAAGGTGCGCCTCCTGCTGCGCCGCGACGGCGATGACAGCTCCGTAAACAGCCCCGAGTACTCGACGACGACGGACTCCCCCGACGCCACTGGAGGTAATCAGTGATGCAGTACCTACTGACGAAAGACGAGCAGATCCGGATTCAGGTGATCGCGGCCATCGCCGAGGCCGAGGGCTTCGGCGAGGTCATGGCCACCGATTCCTTCGAGCGCCTGCGAGAGTCCCTCGGCACGGGCGATGTCTCCTGCGTCCTCATCGACGAGGGGCTCTCAGACATCTCCGCACTGGCAGTCGTGCAGGACATCGCCCGTTCCTATCCGCTCATCCCGGTGGTCCTGCTCAGCCGCAGTCGGACCGCCGAGGTTCTCACCGCCGCCATGGATGCGGGAGCGCGCACGGTACTCACTCTTCCTCTGTCCCTGGAGGAGCTGAGCACTCGTCTCCAACCAGTGCTGGCATGGTCGCAGGCGGTCCAGAATGAGGCGAGCGCGCACACCGATCTCAGCTCTCGTCGGCTCGGCAGCGTGACCGCCGTCGTCGGAGCCAAGGGAGGCGTCGGCGCCTCGACCGTGGCGCTGATGACCGCGGCGCAGCTGGCCCAGCACGCCCGCACCTGCTTGGTCGACCTCGACGTGCGCGGAGGAGACATCGCCGCCATGACAGGCCTGTCCGTGCGGCGCTCGATCACGGACCTGGTGGACATCGCCGTCGAGGCCAGCGCCAGGGAGATCTCAGAGGTCATGTATCCGTTGCCGGGTGGAATCGCCTTGCTGCCCGCTCCGGATCACGGCGAGATGGGCGAGGCGATGACAGAGGTCGCCACTCGCCAGATCATCTCCATGCTGCGGTACCAGTTCGACCATGTGGTGCTGGACTGCGGCAGCAGGCTGGACGACGTCCTGGCGATGGCGCTGGACTCCGCCGACCGCGTACTCGTGGTGACCACCCCCGATACGCCGGCTGTGCGCTCCGTGCGCCGATTGACGGAGGCTCTCAACCGCCTCGACATCGCCCGCGGACGCCCCATGAGTCTCATCGTGAATCGCAGTGGTCGCAAGCGGGAGATCCAGCCCAAGACGGCCGCGAGAATGGCAGCGATCCCTCTGGCCATCGCCGTCCCAGATCTGACGTCGCAGATGGAGATGGCGGTCAACTCCAACACGCTGCTCACGGCGAAGCTGCCGGCCCTGATCAAGGCCACCCACTACATCGCCAAGACGATCCTGGCCGAGACCGTTGGTACTGCAGGTACTGCTGGTACTGCGGGGTCAATCGCACCCGGGCCGAGGGGCGGGGCGCAGCCGCCGCCACAACCGCAACCACAACCGCAGCCACAGCCGCAGCCACAACGACGCCGGGCGAGACGATGGCGCGGGCGCTCGGAGAAGGGCCAGGTCACGGTGGAGTTCCCTGTGGTCTTCGCCCTCGCCACAGCGGCGCTCCTGCTGTGCGTGCAGCTCCTCGGCTACGGGGTCTCCTACATGCTCGCCAACCACGCCGCCGAGGAGGCGGCCCGTGACTACGGCATCGGCATGAGCACAGAGGAGGTTCACCAGGACGTCGCCAAGCATCTTCCCGACGCCTACGGCTCGAGTATGACCATTACTCGGACCCCCGACGACAGGGTCACCGTCACCCTGCCGGTACCCTCCGCTATGAGGCTTCACACCTCCGCCGAGGCCGGAATCGTGTGGGAGGCGCAGTCATGAGCGCTCTGCTCTCACGGCCTCCGCGGCCCCCGCGGCGTCTCCTGCACATGCTGCGCCACGACGAGCGCGGCGTCCTCGACATCGAGCTCGTCGGCTTCATACCGGCGCTGGTCATCGTCCTGCTCCTTCTCCTCCAGGGTTTCCTGGCCGTCTCCACCGTCACCTCCACCAGCGCAGCCGCCCGCGACGGCGCCCGAGCCGCCATGCTCGGTCGATCCGCTACTGCCGCCGCGGAGAACTCGCTGCCGGACTGGGTCACACTCCAGTCGGTCACGGACGACTGCGGCAACGACCACTGCGTGCAGGTGACCGCACGAGTCCCGATCGGCCTGCCCGCATTCACCACCGAGCACATCACCGTGACACGGACCGCCTATTTCCCGGAGGACTGACATGGCACTGAAAGACCGCATGGCCTCAATGGCCTCACCCGCGGAGAAGCGCCACATGGCGGGCAGCAGAGAGGATCTCGTCGCCCAGTACCGGGTCCGCCTGCTTGAGGAGATCGACCTGGATGAAGTGGCCGGGCTCGAGCTTCCCCAGCAGCGAGCGCGGTTGGAACGGATACTCTCCCGGCTCCTGTCTCTGGAGGGGCCGGTCCTGTCCCCCCGGGAGAGGACATGGCTCGTCAAACGGATCATCGATGACGCCGTCGGCCTCGGCGTCCTCGAACCGCTGGTGGCGGACCACACCGTCACCGAGATCATGGTCAATGGCACGGAAGACGTCTTCGTCGAGCGCTCCGGAAGGATCGAGCGGGTCCCCACCCGTTTCACCTCCGAGGCCGAGCTCTACCAGCTCATCGATCGCATCGTCTCCTCGGTCAATCGCCGTGTGGACGAATCGAGCCCCATGGTGGACGCCCGCCTCCCCGGAGGCGAGCGCGTCAATGTCATCATCCCGCCACTCGCCCTGGACGGGCCGACAATCACGATCCGTCGTTTCCCTCAGCCCTTTCAGCTCACGGATCTCGTGGCGCGCCACAGCCTGCCCCAAGAGGCGGCCGATCTTCTCGGAACGCTGGTGGCGGCGAAGTTCAGCATCCTCATCTCGGGCGGAACCGGCTCCGGCAAGACCACCTTCCTCAACGCCCTGTCCGGCATGATTCCGCAGCGCGAGCGCATCATCACCATTGAGGACGCCGCCGAGCTCTCTCTGCAGCAGCCCCATGTGGTGCGCCTGGAAGCGCGCCCGGCCAACATCGAGGGACGCGGCCAGGTGGCCATCCGCGATCTGGTCCGCAACTCCCTGCGCATGCGCCCGGACAGGATCATCGTCGGCGAGGTTCGCGGCGGCGAGACCCTGGACATGCTCCAGGCCATGAACACCGGCCACGAGGGATCGCTCACCACCGTGCACGCGAACTCCGCGGTAGATGCGCTCAGTCGCTTGGAAACACTCGCCTCCATGTCCGACGTCGCGCTCCCTGTGGAGACCGTGCGAGACCAGATCAACGGCGCCATCGACGTCATCGTCCAATTGGAGAGGGATTCCGCGGGGATACGACGAGTCAGCAGCATCGAGTCGGTCACGTCGCGGCGTCGCGAGAACTACGCGACCTCCCCGCTCCTGCACTACGTCCACGCGACGCGACGCGGCACCGGCCGTTTCGAGTTCCGCGGTATCTCAGAAGCCATGGCACAGCGGATGCTCCAGCACGGGCAATCGCTGCCCCGTGGTCTCACAGCGGCGGGGACAGCGGCATGAACGGCGTCGGAGTCATCATTCTCGGCACCGTGGCGACCGTCGCCACAGGTGCCGCAGCAGTGCTCGCCCTCAGCGCCAGTGTCGGACGCGTCTCCCAGGTCGCACAGAGCCTGGGAGTCTCGGACGACTCCCGCAGACACGGCCCTGTAGCCGTCCTTCTAGCACAGCTGCAGCGATTGCCCCTGACCCGCAGGCTTCGACAACGGCTCATCGGAGCCGGACTCGACTGGGACCCGGCGATCACCGAACTGGCCCTTGCCGCACTCGTGGTCCTGGTGTTCCTGGGAGTGCGCCCTTTCATCGGGAGGATAGCCGGCGGGGTTCTGGCAGCAGCCGTGCCATTCGCGTTCTCCCGCTGGATGCAGCGTCGGGCCGCACAGCGCACTGAGCGCTTCATCGCCCAGCTCCCGGACGTCTCCAGAGTCCTGTCCAACGGCACCTCGGCGGGCATGTCCGTGGAACGGGCCCTCGGCCTGGCGGCCGTGGAGGTCTCGGAGCCGGCGAAGACAGAGCTGAACCGGGTGGTCGCCCAACTGGGGCTGGGCTGGGCGCTGGAATCCGCCCTGACCGATCTGTCAGAACGGATGCCCTCACGCGAACTCGACGTTCTGGTGCGCACCATCATCATTCAGTCCAGATCCGGCGGCACCCTGGTCACAGCCCTGCAGGAGATCGCCTATGCACTCGAGGATCGCAAGCAGCTGCACCGCGAAGTGCGCACGGCGATCCTCGGATCGGCGGTCAGCGGCTACATCGTCCCCGTCATGGGCGTGGGATGCGTCGTGCTTCTCAATCTCATGAAGCCCGGCGTCCTGGACGACATGGCGTCCTCCTTCATCGGCCGATTGATCCTTCTGATCGCCTTCGTCTTCTTCGGCCTCGGCGCCCTGCTCATCCGGCTCGTCTCGAGAGTGGAGGTGTGAGGTGGTCGCCTTCAGCACGGCTTTCCTGGCCGCATGCCTCGTGCTCGCAGCCGCCGGCGGCATCCGTATGATCCGCGACGACGGCACCAAACACTTGACCGGCACCGGAAGCACCGTCGGCACCGCGATTGACATTGAGGAGCCTCGGCAAGAGGGCGTCTTCGTCAAACTCATCGACACTCTGGGGATGCGGGGGCAGCAAGCGCTTCGCCGCCTCTACGGGCCGGTGCGCCTGCGCGCGCTCGATCAGCGTCTGAGAAGCGCGGGCAACCCGGAAGGCCTGCACCTCGACCTGTTCATTCAGCGCGAGGCGGGATTCGTTATCCTCAGTGCGATTCTGCTGCTCATATTCGCACTGCTGGGCCGATGGACGATCGGAATCGTGGTCGCCGTCGTCTTCTCAGGATGGATGTACCTTTGGCTCGCCCAGGCCCTCCGCAACCGGCAGAAGAAGCTCAACCGCGACCTGCCGGATTTCCTCGACATCCTCGCGGTCACCGTCCGCTCGGGGCTGCCTTTCAGGAACGCGTTGGAGCGCGTCTGCGAGCACTTCGAGGGACCGGTATCGGAGGAGATGATCACGGCCCTCCACGAGATGCGCCTGGGAGTCTCCCGGCGCGACGCCTTCACAGCAGTTCGAAAGCGGGGCCGTTCGGAGAACATCGACACCTTCGTCACGGCTCTCCTCCAGTCCGAGGAGCTGGGGACGCCGATCGGCGAGGCGCTCCAGGCGATCGTCAAGGAGATCAGGCGTGAGCGCGCCGAGCAGGTGCGGCGCGATGCCGCCAAGGCGTCGCCGAAGGTCTCCTTCGTCGCCACGATGACCATGCTGCCGGGCACCATCGTCCTCATGATAGGCGGCATGCTCTACGCCAATCGCGACGTTTTCGCCCGCATTTTCGGTGGTTGAGATGACGCCTCGGACAACGATCTCCCGGGCGCCCCTGGCGAGGGAAATACGAGACCGCAGCATGTCCGGCGCCGTGGGACTCATCTGCGACGTGAGGCTGGGCATCCTCCTCACCTGCGAATTCGCCCTCATGACGACCGGCACCTCAACTTTATCGATCATCTCCCTCTTCGTGGCGATGGGCATGAGCTGGATACCGCTGCGCGTCATACGGCGGGCCCCGACGGTGCTCAACCGGGGATGGCTCTTCCCCTGCACGGACCTGGTCGTCACCAGCACGCTCGTCTTCGCCCTCTCCAACGCCTTCAACGGCGCCGAGGACCTCGTGCTCGCATACGTCCTGACCTCCGCACTGCTGGTGGGCACCGTCACGAACGCGGCATGGGCCGCTATATGGACTACCGGTGTCCTGACCGTCCTGGTCACGACGAGACTGAGTCACATGCCGCTCTCCCCGGCGGTGTCACTCATCTCGACCCTCGGCATCGGGGCCGGCGTGCTCCTCGGCAATCGGCTGTTCACTCAGCTCCAGGAGGTCGGCCGACTCACCGCCGAGGCCGCCGCGGCCCGCGCCGAGGAGCGGGCGCTCACCGAACGCCTCGCAATCGCCCGAGATCTTCACGACTCACTGGCGAAGAGCGTCCACGGCATCCGCATGCTGGCCGAGACGCTGGACGACTCGCTCCGCTCGGAGCGGCACAAGGACGCCGCCCTCAGTCGCACCCTGTTCGAATCGGCGGACGAGGCCAGCCGCGAGGCGCGCCTGGTGCTGGACGGCCTGCGAATCAGCGGAGAGGACGACGTCGCGGGAGCCCTTTGCGAGGAGGTTGCCCGCTGGAGCGCCCGAACCGGCATCGCCGCGGCCTGCCTCGAGTCCGAGCCGTCGCAGAGTATGCCGTGCTCGCCGGAGACGATGTGGCAGCTCCAGCGCGTGCTCGGCGAGGCACTCACCAACATAGAGAAGCACGCCCGCGCGAGCGCCGTGAGCCTCTCCGTCGGGGTGGAGGAGCATCGGCTGCGCATCGAGATCAGCGACGACGGCGTCGGGCTGATGGATGCGGAGAGCACCGAAACCATCAGCCCCGAAGGCCATTACGGCCTCATCGGCATGCGCGAGCGCGCTGAAGCGCTCGGCGCCGAGCTGAGCATCGAGTCGCAACCGGAGCCCGGTGTCGGGCTGAGGACGCGACTGCTCGTTCCGTTGACATCACTGACAGCGCCACAGGAGGTGCGGACATGAAGATCATGGTTGTGGATGACAACGCCATTGTGCGTGCGGGCCTTCGAGCGGTGCTGGCCCGTGTGGATTCGGTGACGGACGTCGTCGAGGCCGAGGACGCCTTCGCGGCCCTCGAGACCGCCGCGGCCGAGTCGCCGGAGATCGTCCTGCTGGACATCTCCATGCCCGGGCGCAGTGGCCTGGATATTCTTCCCGAGCTCGTCGACCGCATGTCGGTCATCATGCTCACCTCCTTGAAGGATCCCGCACTGATCCGCCAGGCGATCGACGCCGGGGCGCGCGGGTACTTGGTGCACGGCCAGCTGGGCGTCAATGAAGTCGCCGGCGCTATTGAGACGTGTCGGCACGGCGGACTGGTTCTGGGCAGGGAAGCGGCCGAGGTCATGCTTCATCCCTCTCGCGATGATCGTCCCAATCCCCTGCGCGAGCATCTGACTGACCGCGAGGCGGAGATTCTCGACCTCGCGGCCGGCGGCCTGTCCAATGCCGAGATCGCCTCTCAGTTGTTCCTGTCAGAAAGAACTGTCAAGAACTATCTCAATGCGGCTTATCCCAAGATCGATGTGCATAACCGCGCCGAGGCGGTGTCCGCCTGGCTGGGGCGAGGCCAAGGGCGTTGATCGGGGCAGTCGCCCCTGCACCCCGGGGCAGTGGTCGACCTAGTTTTAATTCTGTCAGAAGGACATAACCAGTCCACCGACTTCAACCCTCATCCGGAGGTCATGATGAACAACAACTCCCTGCTCCGTCTTCAGGTTCGCATTCAGCAGGCATGGACCGACCTGCGCGACAGCGAGCGCGGCCAGACAATGGTCGAGTACGCGGGTATCGGCCTGGTCGTCGTCGCCATTGTCGCCGCCGTCGCCACCGCCTTGTCCGGCGGCGGTAAGGACGGAGGCATCGGCAAGGCGATCACGGGCAAGATCTCGGAGGTCATTGGCACAATCAAGGGAGGAAAGTGAGTCTTCCCGCGTGCGGTTGACGCAACCAGCTCAGTTAGGTGCATCCGAGAGCGGGGTGCACCTAACTGCGCTTTCTTCAGCACCGCTTCACGAACACCTCCGTCGTGCAGGACTGAATCAGGATGAATCACCCTCTGACCCTATTGAAAGGCGCGCGTAGTCGCCGAATCAGGAATGATGAGCGCGGCAGTATCTTTCCCTATCTCTGCATCGCCTGCGGAGCTCTCGCCATGGTGGCGCTGCTCCTCATGCTCAGCCTGGGAGACACCACGCTTCATCGGAGAGACGCCAGCAATGCGGCGGATGCCGCGGCGCTCGCCGCCGCCGGGGCGTGGGCGGACTCCATCGAGTCGATGTACGACGACGCCGTCGACTCCGATAACGCCGACGGCTTGTGGGGCGGCATCGGAAAAGGATTAGGATCCTACGCGGGCCTGGAAGCCAAGAATGCTGCCGACACATACGCCTCCCACAATGGCGCCACGGTCACAGCATACTCCGTCGACGCCACCCAGAAGACCGTGACCGTCAGCGTGGAGACCAATTCCACCGTTGAAGGAACCGATGAGAAAATGACAGCAACCTCTACCGCCGAGATCGTCCTCAAGGACGGCGTCTGCCTCGGCGGAGGCAAAGTCGGGTTCAAGATCGATGGAAATTGCGTCACCGAACGCCCCAAGGAGACCCCGAGCCCCGAACCCTCTCCAACGTCTTCACCCTCTCCGTCACCCTCCTCAACGCCCACGCCTTTCACGGGCCCCTCCGGCATGAGCAGGCACGCGAAAGTCACTACCAAGCTGACGTCCTGACCATTAACATATACGGGTTCTCAAAGGCGCTCTCACCACCGCGCCCCGATGGTTCACGACGGCTCATAAACCATTCATTCCATAGTCATATTCGTATTCACCGTGCAACTACTGGGGGAAATATCGTGCGCACCATTGTTTCACATACACTTCCCATCGCCGCTCTCACTCTCGCACTGCTCACCGGGTGCGGCGGCGAAGGCGGCGAAAGCGCCGACCCCAGCGCAACGGCCACCTCCACGGACGCGCAGGCCACCGAGACGACCGCCAGTCTCACGCCCGCATACGGACTCACCCTGACACTCCCCACCAATCTGACCTCCGATGAGGAGCCCAGGAAGGGCTCGAATGACAAGTGGCGGGTCGATTACTACGTTCAGGACGAGTCCGCACCGGCTCTCATCGACGTCGAGTACTACACGGAGAGCTCACAGACCGCATCCGGCATCGCATCACTGGACGAGAACGCCTACGCAGAAGACGGCATCACCATCACCCCCACGGCGACTACCGTCGAGGGCTCCCCTGACGCATACACATACACCTGGGAGCAGAACGCCGCACCTCCATGGGACCCGACAGCGCCCGCCATCGATCTGTCCTGCCAGGCGAAACTGGCGGACGGCCCCGAGGGCTACGCCTACGGGGTCTATGCCTGCGCACCCAAGGACAATCAGCAGAGCATCGACGCCATGCAGGCAGTTCTCGATTCCATGACGGTCAGCGAGTCCTGACGCACAGAATTCATCATCAATTCAATTCATCTTCAATTCCAGCTTCAATTCATGGCGCTGCCCGACCGCCCCGTTGGCATGGTCGGGCAGCGCCATTCATATGCCGCAAGTGCGAGCGAAGCTCCGGCTTCGCTCACGCCTTACGCACTGCAGGGCGCTTTCCGGGGCGCTCGCCCCTTCGACGCCGAACGCCGACAAGGTTCACTACTGGCAGCACCTGCTGTAAAGCGCAAGGAGACCTCAATGAGCCCTCGTAAGAAATCGTTGTGGCAAGAGCGGGGACAGACGCTCACGGAGCATGCCGGTATCGGCCTGGTGGTCGTCGCCCTGCTCTTAGTGGTCGCGGGAGGAATCACCGTGACATCCGGAGACAAAATCGGTCAAGCCGTCCTCTGCAAGATCTCCCAGCATATCCATTCCGTCGCCGGAGGATCGTACGAGTGCCCCCTGAACGGCAACCCTTACGCCGCCAACCCCGCCGCTGTCCCTTCGTACGTCAGCGAGACCAGCAAATCAACATCTGCAGGCGTAACCATTCCTAAACTCGGGCCCGGAGATTTAAAAGTCGATGGAAGCGACAACGCCTCCATTAAGAAGACGAGATACATGGACGGCTCCGGAAGCCGTCAATACAGCAAGACGACCGAGGTGAGCGCCTCCTACGACTACAGCACCAGCAAGCATAAAGCCTGGAAAAAGAGAAAGGCGAACGAAGCCGGTAAATCCAGCGATGATGACTCGGACAGCAAAGGAGCGCCCTTCGACGCCGAAATCCAGGCTTCAATAAAAGGCTCCATCAATCGCACAACAACGAAGACATACAAGTGCGACACCCCCGGCCACCCCACATGCCGCCAGCACGACAAGCGGAATCGCGAAGTGGCTCAGGAGCACCTCGACGATCAGGGCCTGGGGAGAGCGACCAGCGGCGATACGGAGGTCAAGCAGAAGCCCGATAGCACGTCCACCTCATGGACCGCCGAAGCAGAACTCGAGGGTGGAGTTTCCGTCAGCACTGAGATCGGAGTAAAGGATCCAGAAGATACAAAAAAGGGCAATAAAAAAGGCGGAAAAGAGCGCCGATACGACCCGAAAGACGCCAAGGAGGCCGCTAAGGAAAAAGTCTTGAATTACGGCAGAGTCAAAGCTAAAGCCAGTGCAAGCGCATCCGGAAAAGTGGGCTACACCCGCACCGAAACACATGCCGACGGAAAGACAGAAACATCCAATAGATTCGCATACAAGGGCGAGGTTAATGCAGAGCTAGCAGGCTCGGCTTTCGGCGAAGATAACGGAAAGAATAGCACAAACGGCAGCTATTACGGCAGCTACGAGCTGACCTACGATGATGACGGCGAACTCAAGACCATTACATTCACCAACGTCAAGGAGCATCAGGAAGAAGGCAGAGGAGGAAAGAGCGAATCAAAGACAACGACGATCACAACCACACTGGACGTTTCCGGATTGAGTCAAGAGGATCGCAAAATCGCGGAGAAGTACGCCTCCCGATCCTTTACAAATGGTGCACTCTTTGTCACGGAGTCGTCCTTCAAACCATCGAAACCATCGAGCGACAGCTTCGACAACCTGCTTTATCGCCAGGGGCAAACGACTCGAACCGTGCAGGAGGGCGAGATGATCACCAAGAACGGGGGCTGGGACTTTTGGGTCCTCAGATATCAGACGCAATCCACTCATGGCTCGCAGGACACGATCAAGGCTCAGCAGCTGGGCCGTCCCGGGCCGGACGGAGAACGCACGTTTGAGGATGTGGAGTAAGTAGATGTGGAAGTAAGCAGGAGTAGGCGTAAGCGGCTCTGTGAGCACTCTGAGTCGGCCTCATGACAACATCCGATAAGGAGGATTTGTGCACCACAACAGCGCGGGCACCAGTACGTCCTTCCCCCCGTCGACCGACTACGGCGTCATCGCCAGGCGACGGAGATTCCTCATGGCGGGATTCTCGGGGGCCGCCCTGACGACTCTTGCGGCATGCGGCGGCACGTCGTCACAGCCTCCGGGAGACCGGCTCGCAAAGGTCGATGATGTCCCCCAGCCCTATGCTGGAACAACGCCGCAGAGCGAGGCTCCCGACGACTGGACAACCGTGACATATGAAGGGCAGTCCTTCAGTCTTCCGACGGCCTTCGAGGAGCCCGCGCAGCATGATGACTGGGGAATCTACAAGATGGCGTATGACCGTTTCGAGGACGACACCAAGGTCCACAGGATTCTGGTCACAGGCATCGACACCGAGGTCACAACCGCCAATGGGATCAGGCAGACGGTCAATCTCATGAATGGCGGGCTGATCGAGAACTACAGCGAGATCAATACGATCTCCTGGAGCGTGGACGACACCACCGCCATCGAGCGGATCGCCTTCTACTGGGGTCCCGATATCGACTTCCCCGGCTATACCTGGATGATCGCGTCTTCTGCGGGAGTCGGGGTCGTCACCTCCTTAGGCGTCAACGCTGACGATGGTTTGCGCAACAGCATTGAGGACACTCTGACCCTGGATGGAGGGGAATGATGAAACGCCGTTCAGGCCTCGCCGCACTGGCGACCATCGCAGTGAGTTCCGCGGTTGCGGCATGCTCGTCGAACAAACCCGCGGCCCCCTCGGGGAACTGGCAGCGGGACGGCGACGGCAATCTTCTGGTCGCCATCCCGAAGGGCTGGGAGAAATCCACTCCCGATAGCGGCGCATGGACGACGTGCTGGACCGACCCCGAAGACGATTCCAATGTCCTCATGACCACCAGCTCGATCGACGAGGACGACGTCTACACAGCGCTCGACACATCGGCCGACGCCGCGCGATCCGTCACCCGGGGATACCGGCTGGTCGGCGAATGCACCGCTTGGTCCGACGGCACTACTACTCTGGCCCGACAGGACTATCAGACGACGTGGCCAGTTGAGGGCCGCGGAAGCACATGGGCGATCAGTTCCAATGGTCTTATTGCTCTCGTCGATCTGAGCGGGAGCTCCGTGACGGACGAGCAATTCACCGCCGTCGGCTCATGGATCGAGCTCACTGGAACCGCCTCCGCAACTGCGTCGATCACAAGTTCCGCAACGGTATCGCCCGGCACCGACGGCAGCCAGTACATTGAGGTCTCGGGGCTCAGTTGCGCTCTGCCCGAGGACTGGACTGATACAGGCGCTCTGGAAGGCTCGGAGAGGTGGGTCAGTACCTGGGCGCTGGTCGAGGATGAGATCATGGCGCAGAGGCTTTTTCTTGCACCTACCATGCCGCAGAGCACCGTCACGGACGCAATGTCTCAAATTGAGAATGACTCGTCCGGCGGTGCACTGGTCAACTACACCAAGCAGCAGGAGAATTCCCTTCACCTGTCCGGTCTCACCGAAGCGATTCGAACCGATTTCAGCGCCGGCGATAACAATACCGATGAAGGCTGCATATGGGTGCTTCGCCAGGATTCCCATGTCGCAGCTGTGCAGTACTCGGGCACGGGCCCCATCGATACTGATTTACGCGACTCGATCGAGCAGTCTCTCGCCCTCACGGTGTGATTGCACGGCCATAGAAAGCGATAGCACATCGATGAAACCGGCGCTCCGGATAATCGATCTCCCGAATGGCCGGTGTCAAGAACCCGTTCATGCTCCACGGGTCCCACTCCCCGTATCGGCTCAGCACATGCGCCCTTAAGCTCGGCAGCGAATCGTGGTCCCATCACACGGAACCAACGGAACCATTGGACGCCACCCGCCGTCCGCCGCCGTCGAAAGGATGCACCCTCATGCACCGTCGCCTCCAGGCGCCGCTATTCGCACGGTTCGCAGCCGGGGGAGCCGATGCCGGGAAAACTGGTGCGCCGAACTCAAAGCTCTCGAGCACACGTGCCACTGCACTGGCCATCGCTCTGGCAGCGAGTGCGCCCATCAGCACGGCGCCTCCTGCAGGCGCGGCTACGACGAACACAGCCACGGACACGACAGCCGCAACCGCGGACTCCTCACGGGCAACCTCGACAACCCAGAAGCTCACCAGTGGTTATATGGCAGCAGACCAGGAAACCGTCGCAGACAACCCTGTGACCTCCCAGGTCACCGCCATGCTCGCCACCGACACCACCCGCCAATGCGCCAATCAACGGACCTGCGACGCGGCCGGGCAGGTGAGCAGTACTCCAGCGGATAACGCCGGCACCGGCCGCCTACGCACCAATCGGCGGCGGGGCCACGTCGCACTCGACCACACAGTCGAGTCGGCCGGAGCCCGCGTCGTCCTCTCACTACCCTCCTTCGATTCCGCCGCCTCTGCCGGCCAGACCAGTCCCGGGAAGACCACGCCAACCGACGCCGCGACTGCCGGCGCCTCAGAACCCGCGCTCACGATCAGCGGTACAGCCGGCTACCAGCGCGCCACCACCGCGGAGCCCAACGGAACCGGTGCGGTTTCGCACACGCTGTCCTACAAGGCCGAGGTTCCGCCCGCCCAGCAGGACAAGGAGGATCCCTGGAGCTCATTCGGCACGACCGCACCGGCCGAGGGCGAGCGCACCTGCGTCGGCAGCATCTCCTTCAGCTACGACAGCGGTGGAGATCTGGACACCATCGTCTTCACCCACGCAACCGAGGGCACCGCCAGGGAGGGCATCGCCGGGGTCACCCCGGGCGCGACGGTGACCAGCATCGTCACCACGACCCTGGAGGTGCCGCTGCTCAGCGAGGCCGACCAGGAGATCGCCACGTCCTATGCGCGCCGCTCCGCCCTCGCATCGGGCACCCTCGACACCCCTCTGACGGCGCTATCGCCCGCCATGAGCCCCGGACAGGGCTTCGCCGACATCGTCTCCGCCCACGCCACCACTACCCGGCAGATCCTGGAGGGGGCGGCGCTCAAGGACCACGGCGGTGCGGACGCCCTGGCCCAGAGCTGGACCGCGAGCCGACTGGCGGCGGATCGCAAGCAGCTGGCCACCCAGGATCTCTGACGGGCCGCCCATGAACACCTGTAACACCCGGATCCCACGTGAGGAGGGACGATGGCACGAGCACGGCGGGCGACAGCGTCCGCCTTCCTGATCGCGGCGCTCCTGGCCCAGGCCGCCTGCTCCGGCAGCGGCGGCGCCGAAGCCTCCGCGCCGTCGACCAACGTGACCGCATCGCAGGCGGTGTCGTCATCGGGCGGGAGCAACGCTGCGGGGACAACGGATATGACCCTTGAGCCGGCCCCGGGGCTCATGATTCAGGTGCCCGCCGACGCCCTTACCGCGGCAGCGACAACCTACGACGACGGCATGACCCAGACCTACTACGACTCCACCGCCGTCACGATCGACGTCGAGTACTACTCCGGCGGCACCAAGCCGGCCAGCGCCATGCTCGCCGCGGAGAAGGATGCCCTGACGTCGCAGGGCGTGGAGGCTACTGCGGATTCAGCCACGGTCGAGGGCGGCGGCAATGCCACCCGTCTCAGCTGGACGTCCTCCGCCGTCCCGCCGTGGTCCCAGGACGCCCAGGCCACCCCGGTGAAGGTCGCCAGCACTGGCATCATCGTCGACGGGGCGGACGGATACAGCTACGGCGTCTATGTCTTCGCCGACTCCACGAGGGCCGACAGCACGGCTCAGATGACAGCGATTCTCGACTCGATCGTGGTGAGCGCCCCATGAGGCGCCGCACGCTACTGGCCGCCGGTGCCGGCGCCGGCGGGATCGCTGCCCTGGGCACCCTGTCCGCCTGTGGCAAGTCGGAAGAGGCCGCACCCAACGACGGCATGGAGTCCGTCGCCGACGTGAGCCAGCCCCCGGCCCCCTCCCCCGGTCCGGACGAATCCCCGCAGGAGTGGACCGCCGTGAACTTCTCCGGCATCTCCTTCAGCATCCCGACGACCATGACCGGTCCCACGCCGCACACCGACTGGGGCCTGTACGCCGTCTCCTACGATCTGGCCGAATCGGACAATGAGTTCGACCAGCGGGTCATGGTCTCGACGGTCGATGCCGTCACCACCGCCGACGGCATCAGGCAGACCACCGACCTGATCAATTCCGGCCTCATCGAGAACTATGCGGAGATCGGTCGCGTCTCCTGGCAGGCGGACTCCAACGGCCCGGCGATCGAGCGCATCGCCTTCTACTGGGGGCCGGACAGCACCTGGTGCGGGTGGACCTGGATTATCGCCACGGATGCCGGCACGGGCGTCATGACCCTCCTCGGCACCTCGATCGATGACGGGCTGCGCAACGGCATCGAGAACACGCTCAATCTGACGAGGAGAGCGGCATGACGCGCATGCAGACACGCATACGACGGCGCACCGGAGTCCTGGTCACGCTGGTCGCGGCCTCGACGGCGTCGGCAGGATCGCTGGCGTCGCTGGCATCACTCACCGCGTGCTCATCCGCAGGCCCCGTCCCCGGCTGGGAGAAGGCGCAGGACGGCGGCCTGCGGCTCATCGTCCCGTCCGGTTGGGACAAGACGGTCCCCCAGTCCAGCCTGTGGAGCACCCGCTGGACGGACCCTGCGGACAAGTCGTCCGTACTCATGACGGCCCAGTCGGTGAGCGCCGCGGATGCGTACCAGGCGCTCGACCTGGCGATGAATGCCGCCCGCGCCTCCACACGCGGCTACCTGCCCGGAGCCCGCACAGCGATCACCGACGGCGGTACCGTTGTGGCCCGGCAGGACTATCAGACCTCCTGGCCTTACGCGAACCGCGGCGCGACCTGGGCGGTGAGCAACGGTTCACGGATCTCACTCATCGACTTCTCAGGCGAGTCGATCACGGATCAGCAGCTCGAGACCGCGGGCCGCTGGATCGAGCTCGCCTGATCGTCTGAACGGCCGGCGCTCCACTCTGCAAGGCCGGCGCTCCACGGGGAGTGCACGGGTAGTGATGGGGAGCAGATGGGGACTGATGGGTCCGTCCCCATCGAGAACGCAGGGCCGACCGGCTACGGTCGAGGTGTTCCTCCGGTCCATCCGCCGCAGAAGTCCCTACCTCACCGGGAGGAGACCACCATGCACCGCACCTCACGTCCCCTGAACCTAACAACCCCGGCACGACCGCCCCGGCCTCCGGTCCCTCGCTCGACGGCGCCCGGGCGACGCTCCTTCCTGACCCTGACCGCCCTGACGGCCCTGACCGCCGCGGGCGCGTCACTGGCAGCGGGTTGCGGGCGCTCATCCGATTCGGGCGAGAACGGAGCACCGACCAATGGCGCCTCCGCCACCTCCGCCACCTCGGCCGGGGCGACGAACAACGGCACGGCCGGATGGCAGGATCTCGACGGCCACCTGCTGGGGCATCACGCCACGATCCGGGTCTCGCCCCTGGTGCGCGCGAGTGACACCGCCACGGCCCTGGTCCTGGAGATCACCCGCGCGACTGACGACGCTGCGCCTGCCGACATTGAGGACTCCGGCAGCCTGCCGACAGACGACGCCGAGGAATCCCCCGCCTCCGACGACGCGCAGGACGGTCAGGGCAGTCCGGACAGCACCGACGACCCGGGCGCTGACCCGGGCACTGATCCGGACACCGCCTATGCCACTCCCAGTCTGAGCGCGCCCGCTGGGGGCAGTGGTGCCGATGGCGTGCGTCTGATCGACACCGCCGGCGCGGGACGGGTGTGGACCGCGGGGTCGGCATCCGGAGGGGCCCTGGAGTTCAAGCGCGGCGAGACGATCACGTCCACGGTCGTGTTCGGACCGGTCGACATCGACGAGGTCATCGTCTTCGTGCCCCAGTCCGGCTTCGCCACGGTGAGCGTCATCGGCCGCGACCAGGCGGCGGGAGCCGGGATCAGTTCTCAGGCGCTGGATGAGGCCGACGAGATCATCCAGGACGGTGGCCCCGGCGAGGACGCGGCCGTCGCGCCCCTGGAGCGCTACACCCAGGCCCCGGACAACTCGGCCGGCACGCGCACCAGCGACAAGGACGTCACGGTGACCCTGTCCAGTGACGTCACCTTCGACTCCGACTCCGCGGCACTGTCCGACAAGGCCGACGGCCAGCTGCAGATTGTGGCCGAGCAACTGGCTCAGTATCCCGACGGCGGCAGCCTCGACATCGTGGGGCACACCGACGACGTCGCCGACGACGCCCACAACCAGAAGCTGTCTGAGGACCGGGCCCAGGCCGTGCGCGACCGGCTGGCCGAACTCGCCGATCTGGGATCGTGGCCGGATTCCGTCACCGGCAAGGGCGAGACCGAGCCCGCCATCGACGACACCACCGACGAGGCCCGCGCCGCCAACCGCCGCGTCGTCATCACCATCACCCCCACAGGCGGCACCACCACGCAACCGGGAGCCACGAGCACCGCCACGCCCTCAGCCCCACCGGCCTCGGGCACCGGTCTGCCCGAGGCCAAGGGCCCGGTCGGCACCGGCCCGGACGGCGTCACCGTCAAAGGACCGGAGGACTACGGCGGCCAGATCACCGTCACCCTCGACCACGTCACCCGCAACGGCGGCCTCCTGCTCGGCCAGCTCATCGTCACCACCGGGCCGGGCGGCACCGGCGACACCACCCTGACCGGATGGTTGAACGACCCCGCACAAGTTCACGCCAGCTCCCGCGGCGAGAGCGGCGGCGTGAGCGCCGTCGGCATCACCAATGGCCTGACCCTCCTGGCCGACGGCCAGCGCGTCTACACCGCCGACTACATCCTGCCCGGCGGCGACTGGCACAGGCCCCTCACCGAGCTCTACGCCTACGAGGACCTCAAGGAGAACGTCACCACCACCATCTGCGTCGTCTGGCCCGACACCGGCCAGGATACCGTCACCCTCGACCACCCCGGCGGGCGCTTCGACGACGGCTACGCCTTCCGCCTCACCGATATCCCCGTCATCACCGCTTGAGAGCCGCCTGCGGCCCGCCGGCGGCCCGCCGGCACTGCCGACCCCCTCACCGCCGAGATCGGTCCAGTTCCGGCTCGAGATCGGTCGTATTCCGCACCGAGATCGGTCCGGTTCGGGCTCGAGATCGGTCCGGTTCCGGCTCGAAATCGGTCGCACTCCGCACCGAGAACCAAGATCGAAGCGTTCCGCCTACGCCATCCGCAATGAGCATCAGACCTCACCGAAGGGAGGCCCATCATGACCGCCACCCCCGCCAACTCCGCCAAGCCACAGCCACCGGCACTCCACCCCACGCAAAGCAGCCGACGCTCCTTCCTCACCCTGACCGCCCTGACGGCCCTGGGTGCCGGGGGTGTGCCGGTGATGGCGGGGTG
>ERZ773038.460-NODE-460-length-27187-cov-6.690587_pt1 | contig 27187 bp, 18 predicted proteins | sample MGYA00511665_ERZ773038 | MGnify/ENA primary metagenome ERZ773038 (study PRJEB29015, sample SAMEA2737966) | human oral metagenome | biome: human oral; feature: human-associated habitat; material: dental | place: China | collected 2028 ... | reverse complement strand
GGTTGGCGAGCGCGTTGTTCGCGGCGTCGCGGGTCACCTTGGCGACCTGCTCGAGGGCGGCGACGTTCTGCATCTTCGCCTCGGCCGAGGCGGAGAAGGAGCTGATGCCCGCCTGCTTGGCCTCGACGCTGCGCAGCCCGTCGGAGCCGAGGTAGGGGGCGATCGCATCGAGCGACCCCCCTCCGCCTCGGTAGGCCGCCTGGGCGACGGACGCGATCTGCTGCTTGCCCTCGTTGAACGCCGCCTCGGCGGCATCCGCATCGGCCGAGGCCTGCGTGGCGGTCGCGCTCGCCTCGGCCAGCGCGATGTTGGCCTCGTTGAGGTCCTCGCCCGCGATCTGCGCGTTCTGGGTCGCGGTTGCCGCGCTCGCGGAGACTTCCGCCAGCTTGACCTCGATCTGCGCCACGCTCATCTTGGCCGCTTCTTCGGCGGCCTTCGCGGCGGCAATCTCCTCCTCGGAGGGGGCGGCCTGTGCCACCTGGGGCAGGACCAGGAGGGCGCATGCGGCCAGTGCCGACAGGCCCAGGCGGATGGATCCGCGTCGTCTCATCGTCGTCTCATCTCGTTGGCGGAAGCGCCCGTGGGCGCGTACATGAGAACGAGCGTAACCACTTTCATCACGGTTGGCAACAAACGCAACAAGATTCCCAGATTTCACAAACATCACAATCACAACATTTACAACATCCACACCATGAATACCGAGCAATTACGACGAGATTTCCTCACCCGCCAGCCCACTCGTGATATACACCACCCCACCGACCCATCGCCCGCCCAATCGCCCCGTCACACACGTCCGCCATGCGAAACAGCCCCGGCGCTCCCGCCGCGAATACCGAAAGATAGGGGGCATGAACCGTCGAATGCGCCGCTGACTGCGCGTCAGCACAAGCGACTGCCGCGCAGTCCCCCGACAGCGGGACGCGCCTCGACGCATGCACACCACGCCCACGCGGCCCGCCTCCGGGGAATCAACGACGACACGCCACCCCACGCAAGGAGCCGCCAATGACCACCAACGACTGGGCCTTCGAGACCAAGCAGATCCACGCCGGGTTCGCCATCGACGAATCGACGGGCGCGACCGCGCTGCCCATCTACCAGACCTCCTCCTACGCCTTCTCCGATACCGGACAGGCTGCCGGACGCTTCGCCCTGCGAGAGCTCGGCCCGATCTACACGCGCCTGAACAACCCAACGACCGATTCGGTGGCCGCCCGCATCGCCGCCCTCGAGGGCGGCGTCGGCGGCCTGCTCGTGTCCTCCGGCCAATCGGCGACCGCCCTGTCGCTCCTCGCCCTGGCCGTGGCCGGCAACAACATCGTCGCCTCCCCCTCCCTCTACGGCGGCACGGTCACTCTCCTGAAGAACACGCTCGGACGCCTGGGCATCGAGACCCGATTTGTTCCCGACCCGCTCGACGCGAAGGCATGGCGCGCCCTGGCCGACGACAAGACGGTGGCCTTCTTCGGCGAATCCATCCCCAACCCCCGCGGCGACATCCTCGACATCGAACCGATCGCGACGGCCGCACACGAGGTCGGCGTCCCACTCATCGTCGACAACACGGTCGCCACCCCCTACCTCGTGCGGCCCATCGAGTGGGGGGCGGACATCGTCGTCCATTCGGCGACCAAGTATCTGGGCGGCCACGGCACGTCCATCGCGGGCGCTATCGTGGACTCGGGTGCCTTCGACTTCGCCTCCCAGCCCGAGCGTTTCCCGCTGTACAACACGCCGGATGAGTCCTACCACGGCCTCGTCTACGCCCGCGACCTGGGCGTGGGGGGCGCCCTCGGTGCGAACCTGGCCTTCCTCTTGCGCATCCAGACGCTCGTCAATCGGGACCTCGGGGCCGTCACCTCCCCCTTCAACGCGTTCCTCATCTCGCAGGGTATCGAAACGCTGTCCCTGCGCGTTGAGCGTCACGTCTCCAATGCCCTGGCGGTCGCGCGCTTCCTCGAGGAGCACCCGGACGTCGAGTCGGTCAACTACGCGGGCCTGGAGTCCTCCCCCTACTACGAGCTGGGCCGAAAGTACGCTCCCCTGGGCGTGGGCGGCCTGCTGTCCTTCGACATCAAGGGCGGCTACGAGGCCGGCCGGGCTTTCGCCGACGGCGTGCGCCTGCTCCCCATCGTGGCCAACATCGGCGACGCGAAGTCCCTGGTCATCCACCCCGCCTCGACGACGCACTCCCAGCTCACGCCCGACGAGCTCGCCAAGGCCGGCGTTGCACCCGGAACCGTCCGCCTCTCGATCGGCCTGGAGAACATCAAGGACATTCTGGCCGACCTGCAGCTGGGCTTTGACGCCGCCCGCGCAGCCACCGCCTAAGCCACGGTGGCGGCGCCCCTCCCGCGCCGCCACCACCCGACCCACGGAGCAGCGAGTCACGAGAGAGACGAAAGAGGATACGATGAGCCGCCACAGCCTCCCCCCAGCTCCCACGTCCGGCGCGTGGCGGGAAGGGGATCCGCCGGCGTTACGCCAATTCGCCAACCTGGGCGCCCAGCGCCTGGAGAACGGGACGGTCCTGCCCAGCGTCACCCTCGCCTACGAGACGTGGGGAACCCTCGATGAGGCGTCCTCGAACGCGGTGCTCATCCTGCACGCCCTGACCGGGGACGCGCACGTGTGCGGCGAGGCCGCCCCCGGGCAACCCACCCCCGGCTGGTGGGAGAAGATCGTGGGACCGGGGCGCATCATTGACACGGAACGCTACTTCGTGGTCGCCGCGAACGTCCTGGGAGGATGCCAGGGGTCCACGGGACCGGCCTCGCTTGCCCCCGACGGCGCGCCCTGGGGGTCGCGTTTCCCGGTCGTGTCCACGCGGGACCAGGTCCGCGCCGAGGCGCGCCTCGCCGACCTGTTGGGGATCGACTCCTGGAGCCTCGTGGTCGGCGCGTCCCTCGGCGGTCACCGCGCCATCGAGTGGGCGGTGACCTACCCCCAGCGGGTGGAGCGCCTGGTGGTCGTCGCGTCGGGCGCGCAGACGACCGCCGAGCAGGCGGCGTGGACCCACACGCAGATCCGCGCGATCCAGCTGGATCCTGCGTGGCGGGGCGGCGACTACTACGCCGGGCCCGGACCCTGTGCAGGCCTGGCCCTGGCCCGCCAGATCGCGCACACGACCTACCGCTCTCCCTCCGAGCTGGACGAGCGTTTCGGCCGGATCCCCCAAAACGACGAGGATCCCCTGCACGGCGGGCGCCTCGCGGTCGAGTCCTACCTGGACTATCACGGCGAGAAGATCGTGCGCCGTTTCGACGCCGGCTCCTACGTGGCCCTGTGTCGTTCGATGCTCTCCCACGACGTTGGCCGCGACCGCGGCGGGGTTGCCGAGGCCCTCAAGTCCGTCACGGCGCGCACGCTCGCCGTCGCCGTCGATTCGGATCGCCTGTTCTACCCCGAGCAGGTCTGGCAGATGGCGTCGGGCATTTCGGGTGCCTTCTACCGCGAGATTCACTCCGACCACGGTCACGACGGCTTCCTCATCGAGTCGGACCAGCTCACGGCCCTCCTGGATGAGTTTCTCAACGAGCGCATCCCCTCTCGCGCCTCGTCCTTCGCGTAGGGTCGCGACCGCGGCCCCTCCCCGTCGCGCGCCGCTCCCCGGCGTCCGCGTCGCGCTCGCCAGGTCCGCCTTTGAGCGCGTTATGCTGACCCTATGAGCGCATCCACCGATCCGATGGCTTCGGGGCACGCACGCCCCGAAGCGGCCGATCTCTCCGGTTTCTCCGGTGTCCCCACCGACGCCTCGCACGAGGCCGCGCCCGAGCGCGACGTCATGGCGCCGTGGGGCGAGGCGGGTCCCCCCGGCCGGGACTGGGCGCCGGACATCCTCGGCCCGGGTTTCTCCTCGCGCACGATCGAACTCCTGGACGACGCGGAGGGAGAGTGCGTGGCCACCCTCGTGCGCGCGACTCCCACGACGGACGCGCGCGTGACGGTCCTGTACCTGCACGGGCGCAACGACTACTTCTTCCAGACGGAGATGGCCCAGCGCCTGTCCGCCGCTGGCGCGGCCTTCTACGCGCTGGACATGCGCAAGTACGGGCGCAGCCTTCGCCCCCACCAGACGATCGGCTACGCCGACGACCTCTCCGTCTACGACGAGGAGATCGGCCTGGCCATCGAGCTTATCCGCGACGAGCGCGACGACGATCCCCTCGTCCTCATGGGCCACTCGACGGGGGGCCTCATCGCCACCCTGTGGGCGCATCGTCACCCCGGGGTTTTGGCGGGCCTGATCCTGAACTCGGCGTGGTTGGAGATGCAGTCGATGAGCGCCTGGCGCGGGGCGATGGCGCCCGTGATCGGCAGGATCGCCTCGCGCAGCCCGATGTGGGAGGTGCCCACGGGAGGATCGGGCCTCTACGGCCGGTCCCTCGCCGGGCGCGCCTCGTCGGGCCTGCCCATCCCGGCCGGGCTCGCCGCCGACGACCCGTCGGTCGCCGGATGGCCGATTGCCCACGAGTGGAAGCGCCCCGAATCCTACCCGGTGCCCGCCTCCTGGCTGGAGGCCATCATGGCCGGGCACGAGACGATCGAGAAGGACGTGGCGCTGGAGTGCCCGGTCCTGTCGATGGTGTCGACCTCCGCGTACTTCGACGAGGAGTGGAGCGAACGTGCCTTCGTCTCCGACACCGTCCTGGATCCGGTTGTGATCGCTCAGCGCAGCCTCAACCTGTCGAACATGGTGACGATCGCGCGTTTCCCGGGCAAGCACGACCTGGTTCTCTCGGATGCTCCCGTGCGAGAAGCCGTCTACGACACGATGCTGGGATGGCTGGCGGCCTTCGTCAAGTGAGACAGGTGGGGACCGACGTCAGCGATTCACCCGGCGTGGGGCCCCACCACCGCCCGTGTCAGTGTCGGGCTGAGCGGCGCCCACGCGGAGAGTCGGAGTACTCGCGCACGATCTCCCGGTTGATCTCATCGAGGGCCTCCGCAAGCGTCGGCCCGAGCCTATCTCCGATGCGCACCAGAGCCCAGGCCTGGATGTGCCCGAGTCCTCGCGCCGTCAGGAGGGTGTCGAGGGACGGGTAGGTCAGGCCGGCGCCGAAGATCGCGCCGTTGGCCTCCAGCATGAGGTCGGCGGGCAGGCCAAGCTCACTCCGTGCGACGAGGGGGGTGTCCTCGCCGAGGATCTGGGCGAGGGCGCGCAGCCCGGATTCGTCGCGGCTGAGGACGGGGACCCCCTCCTCCCGGGCCTGGATGACCTCGACAGATTCCTCGGCGTGGTCGACGAACGAGTCGGTGGCCGCGTAGGTGGCTCCGGCGTCGTTGAGCTCGCCGATCTGCGCGCGCCGGGACGCACGGCTGCCGAGGTGTGCGGGGCGCTCCGAGCGGGTCTCCTCGGCCGCATCCTCGGCCGTATCCTCCTCGGGCTGCTCGCGCGCGGCGTCGGAGTCTTCCTCGTCGTCGCCTCCGGGCAGCTCGCCCTCGCCTTGCGCCCGTGCTGCGCGATCGCCGTCGCGCGGATCGAGGGTCACGGAGGACTCCGCCGGGCCTTCGTCGTCGTCCGCGTCGGCCTCCCCGGCCTCGTCGGGGTCGCGCTCCTCCTCGAGGGCTGCCGGGCTTTCGTCGTCCTCGGCCCCCTCATCCGGGTCTTCCGAGGTCTCCTGTTGCTCGGCGGCGTCCGCGTCTTGCGCCCCATCGGCGTGCGCGTCGTCACCGGCGTCCGCCTCGCCGCCTCGGCCCTGGGCCGCCTCGTCGGTCGGGTCGGCGTCGGAGGCACCCTCGGCTTCAGAGGGCTGCCAGGGAGCCGGAGGTTCCTCGCTCGCCGGATAGCTGAACACATCGCGCAGGTGGGGCGCGACCTTCGGGGTCGGGCGAGTGGTCGGCGTCTCGCCGTCCGACTCGGCGTCGCACTCGTCGCGGGCATCCGGCTCCTCGTTGTCCGGCTCCTCGCTGCCCGGCTCCTCGCTGCCCGGCTCCTCGTCCTGGGCCTGACGGTCGCCTGGCGCCTGCGACGGGAGAGACTCCTGCTCGACCTCGCCGAAGCTCGGGCCGGACGTCAGCTCGGGGGCGGCAGCCGCGGAGGCAAGGACCTGCGGGGCGTGACCGTAGAGGCGCGGCCCGACGGCGTTGACGTCGAGGAAGAGGCGCCCGTTGGACATCTGACGCAGGTTCATCAGGTGAACCTCGACGCCGGAGGTGGCGAGCAGGGACAGGGCGGGGCGAACCGACGGATCAATCTCGCCCGCGACCATGATGAGCCTGGGACCAGGCCCCACCGCGGGAGGCATCGAGTCGCGGAACTGCGCCCACCCGGTGCGGAACCCCTCGGGACCCGACGGGTACTCGTTGGCCAGATCCGCCCAGGAGATGGAGGCGACCTCGGCCAGGCGCGAGAGCGAGGTGATCAGCGTGTCGGAGTCCAGCTCCTTGAGGATCTCGACGGAGACGATCTGGCCGGTCACGTCCAGGGCTGTCAGGCGGGGAGTCTCCTCTTCCCCCTGGCCCGTCATGTCACGCCAGGTCACCGGGAAGAGGGGACGGGAGACGATCTGCAGGACCTGCTGACAAATTGCGTCGACCAGCTCCGGACCCAGGTCTTGGGCGACCGGGTACCCGAATTGAGCGGGTACGAGGCGTCCGTCCTCGAACTCAAACAGGGCCATCGCTCTTTCCTCCAAGTGTGTGGGGCACTCGTGGTCATTGTTCCACACGTTCCAAAAGAAGCAGGGAGGACACAGGGGAATTGCGATAGATACCACGTAATTATTTGGGGTGTCGAGCCTCACTCGGCACACGATCTCGGCTGTCGCACACGCCACCTGCCGATGCCTTCACATCGGTAGAATGCGACCCACACCGCACATTCGCGTCCCCTCCACGCTGCCCCGGGACCGTCCCATGCCAGATCCTGACATTCGCGACGGGGAACTCGACCAGTTCTCCCACGCCCTGCGCGAGCTCTCCGACTCCCTCTTTGGCTACACGGACTCCAACGGCAAGGAACATACGGGAGCCTACGACCAGGCTCAAGCGGAATACAACAAGGCGCTGGCGGAATACGAAACGACAAAGGCCGCCTACGACAAGAAGCGAGCCACACAGATCCCAGACGACGTCCACAAGGGCCGCGCCGCCTACGACGACACGGAGCTGACCGAGGCACGCAAGAAGATGGAGAAAGCGAAGGAGGCTTACGACGACCTCGCCGCCATTCGCAACGAGACCAACAACTCCGAACGGCGAAAGGCGGGCCAAGCCGAGACCTACCTGCTCGACTTCAACTACGACAACAAGTACGAGCGCACGAGCGCGATCGCCTCCTCCGGCAAGGCGCTCCCCATGATGGCTCCGGGGACCGTCGACAACGTCGTCATGTTCGGCTCTCCCGGATCAGGCGTGCGCAACATTGACGCCTACGGACTGCCCGAGGGCCACGTCTACGAGTCATCGATCCCCGATGGCGACGCCGTCCAAGGCCTGGGTCCCGACGCCTCGTACGGGACGAACCCCCGCAAGCTCGAGGGCATCACTCACCTGAGCACAGACGCGACCGATGCCGCGAACTACTGGACGCCGACCCCCCCCCGAGTATCGCAGGAGCTGCGGGGGTCATCGAACGCGCGATTCATGGCTTCGACAACCACATGGCGTACTTCGAAGAGGGCACGCGCACCTCGCAGGACTTCGCCAACATCATCGCCGGCGCCAAGCCGACAACCGACGAGGAGTGGGAGGCCCTCAAGAAGGCGCGCAGCAACCCCCAGCCGCCGACCGACGACGAGTCGCAGTGGTGGAAGCAGGCGCTCACCGGATACTAGCGCCAACGCTGACACATTCCGAACAACTATTTGCACTTCGCCTCGCCTGAGCCGTATCGTTGTGTAGGATACTGAGGGTAGCGCGGGCGACGAATGGCACAATCTCTTCCATCCGGTTAAACTACTGCGCATCACGAAGCGAGCAACAGACAGGGCGGAGAAATGGGCAGAGAAAGCCTGCGCATCGTTGAGTATTCGGCGCCAGAATCACGAGTTCCGGCATCGGAGGAGACCTGCCGCGAACTCTCTCCCTACTGCCTTCACGTCGGCTCACGCCCGCGCCTCTACCCGGATACTTCACAGACGGTCAGGCCTCATCTCCCCCCAATCGAGCCCATGCCCGTTCCCGTGACACCTTTCCCGAGGCTTTACGGCGACGACCCCGAACCCGCCTAGAGGCACACGGCCCGCCCTCTGTCGGCACCATCCCCCTCGCTCCTCACGCGCGCACCGATCAGCCATCCGCACAGCGGATAGCCTCGGCCAGGCCCCCGAGCCCGTGACACACTGGGTCCATGAGCGATAGCTTCCTGGAGGAACTGCGCGCACTCATCGACGTCGACGACGGGGTGGGGACACGCGCGCGCTACTCCTCCGACGCCGGCCTGACGCGCATCCCGCCGCTCGCCGTCGCCTTCCCTCGCACGCAAGAACAGGCCCTCGCGGCCTTCGACCTCGCCCGCGCACACGGGGTGCCCCTGACCGCGCGCGGGGGCGGCACCTCGTGCGCGTCGAATGCGATCGGCCCGGGCCTGGTCCTCGACTTCTCGCGCCACATGAATCGCGTCCTACACATCGATCCTGACGCACGCACCGCCACCGTCGAACCGGGGTGCGTTGGCTCAACCCTCCAGGCAGCTGCCGCCGCCCACGGCCTGCGCTTCGGACCCGACCCCTCCTCGCAGAACCGGGCCACGATCGGCGGGATGGTCGCCAACAACGCCTGCGGCCCCCACGCCACGGCCTGGGGACGCACCTCCGACAACATCGTCTCCCTGGAGTGCGTCGACGGGCGCGGGAGGCGCTTCACCGCCACGACCTCGCACGACACGGGCCTGAGCTGCGTGCCCGACCTGGCCCCCCTCATCGACTCTCACCTCGCTCCCATTCGCACCCAGCTGGGCCGCTTCAAGCGCCAGGTGTCCGGCTATTCCCTCGAGCACCTCACCCCCGAGGGGGGACGCAACCTGGCCGCCATGCTCGCCGGAAGCGAGGGCACCCTCGTCCTCATCCTGTCCATCACGGTGCGGCTCGTCCCCCTTCCCGACGCGCCCGTGCTCGCCGCCCTCGGCTACCGATCCATGATCGACGCCGCGGACGACGTTCCCTCGCTCCTGGCCCACTCACCCCTCGCCGTCGAGGGGATGGACCGGCGCCTCGTCGACGTCGTGCGCGCACACAGGGGGCCAGGCGCCGTCCCCGCCCTGCCCGACGGCGATGGCTGGCTGCTCGTGGAGGTCGGAGCCGCGGGCGAAGACATGGAGACCTCACTCACCCGCGCACGCGCCCTGTGCGCCGACTCGGCCGCCATCGACACGGTCGTCTACCCGCCCGGGGCTCAGGCCTCGGCGCTGTGGAGAATCCGCGCCGACGGGGCGGGCCTGGGAGGGCGCACCCCGCCGGACGAGACGGGCGCCGACCGGCAGGCGTGGCCGGGCTTCGAAGACGCCGCCGTTCCGCCCCGCAACCTCGGCGCCTACCTTCGGGACTTCACGGCCCTCATGGAGGAGTTCGACATTGACGGCCTCCTCTACGGCCACTTCGGCGACGGCTGCGTCCACGTCCGCCTCGCCATGCCCCTCGACACCCCGGCCGGCGTGGCGCACTCGCGGGCGTTCCTCCAGTCCGCCGCCCGCATCTGCGCCTCCCACGGCGGCTCGGTCTCCGGCGAGCACGGCGATGGGCGCGCACGCGGGGAGCTCCTGCGCTTCATGTACTCCCCCGACATGCTTGACCTTTTCGCCCGCGTCAAGCACGTCTTCGATCCCGACAACATCCTCAATCCCGGGGTGCTGGCCTCCCCGATGGACTCCGCGAGCGCCGCCTCCCGCGCCTTGGCACGACGGGCGGCCGCCACGTCCGCTTCCTCGCGGTCACCCCGGGACGCTTCCGACCACCCCCTCGAGTGCCAGCCCGGCGTCGATCCCCTCGACGCCAACCTGCGCCGCGTCGCGGCACACCCCATGCTCGCCGATGGAGGCTTCGCCTTCGCGAGCGACGGGGGCGACTTCACGTCCGCCGTCCACCGCTGCACCGGAGTCGGCAAGTGCCGCGCGGGAGTATCGGGAACCTTCATGTGCCCCTCCTACCTGGCGACCCGGGAGGAGAAGGACGTGACCCGCGGGAGGGCGCGAATCCTTCAGGAGGCCGCCAACTCGCGCCTCGTGCGCGCCATCGACTCCCCCGAGGTCCTCGAGGCCCTCGACCTGTGCCTCGCGTGCAAGGCCTGCTCGGCCGACTGCCCGGCGGGGGTTGACATGGCTCGCTACCGCTCCGAGGTCCTGTATCGCACGTACAGGGGACGAGTGCGACCCCTCAGCCACTACACGCTCGGCTGGCTCCCGCGCCTGACCCGCGTGACCGCACGGGTTCCGGGGCTGGCGGCCCTCGGCAACGCCGTCCTGTCCGTCCCGCTGCTGCGGCGCCTCGCGTTCCGCGTCATTGGCCTCGACCCTCGCCGTGGCATGCCCAAGCTCCAGTCCGGCACTTTCACCGCGTGGGCTCGGCATCGGTCACTGCTCGCCACATCTGCGCCTTCCCATTCCGACCCCGGTGCCTCAGCCCGCGAGCGCGGCGGCTCCCCGGCCTCGTCTGACTCAGCCCGCGAGCGCGAGGCGACCACTGCCTCATCGCTGTCGGATTCCCCGATCCTGAGCGGCCCGCACGATCCCGGCGGGCGGCCGTACGCGCTCGTGTGGGCGGACTCCTTCAGCCAGACCCTCGACGACGCGGGTGCGTGCGCTGTCGTGGACGTGCTCGACGCGAACGGTTTTGCCCCCATCGTCGCGCCCGACGCGTGCTGCGGACTCACGTGGATTACGACCGGACAGCTGTCGGGGGCGAAGAAGCACCTGACGGCGTTGCTCTCCACGCTCGCCCCCTTCGCCGCCGCCGGGATTCCGATCATCGGCGTGGAGCCCTCGTGCACGGCCGTGCTGCGCGACGACCTGCGTGACCTGTTGCCCGAGGACCCCCGCAGCGCCCTCGTCTCGCGCGCGACGCACACGCTCGCCGAGGCGCTGTCCGCCGTGCCCGACTCTGCGCGCCGCCTGCCCGACCTGAGCGGCGTCACGATCGTTGCTCAGCCTCACTGCCACCACTATTCCGTCATGGGATGGGACACCGACCAGGGGCTCTTGGAATCCCTGGGAGCACGCGTGTTGCGCCTGGAGGGATGCTGCGGCCTGGCGGGCAATTTTGGCATGGAAGCGGGGCACTACGACCTCTCGCTCGCCGTCGCCTCACATTCGCTGCTGCCCACGTTGTCAGCGCATCCGGAGGCCGTGTATCTGGCCGACGGCTTCTCGTGCCGCACTCAGGCCTCGCAGCTGGCCGGACGCGCGGGCGTCCACCTGGCGACGCTATTGGCGAAGCGCGGTGTCAGGTCTGGTGCGCTGTCGGCGGAGCGCTAGCCTGAGTATGGTGTCAGGTCTGGTGGTGTGCTGCTGGCTGAGCGCTAGGCGGGCGTGGCGTCAAGCCTGGTGGGGCACTGCGCAGCGGCCGAACACGGCCGCATCCAGGGCGGTGACATGCTGAGAAACGCGGCACACATACCAATCGGTCAGGTACAATGAAACCATGTATTTCTTCGTCGCCGTGATGCTGTGGTTGTTGTTCTTCTTCGCTATCTGGTACTACAAGAAGCTCGTCCTGTGGCTGCTTTTCTCCCCGGACTACCTCCTCATCATCGGCGCGGTCGGCGCCTTCACCGTCGATCACATGGGGTGGCTCACCTCGACCAGGCAGGCCCACTACGTCTGGGCGACCCTGGCGATGATGGCCGTCGGCTTCGGATACCACGCCCTCAATAAGTGGCTTTACCTGAGGTCGGCCCACACCTACAAGATTGTCAGCTTCCCCTTTATCGTCGCCTCCAGCCTGTTCATCATGCTGGGCCTCGTCCTCAAGATCGCCGACGAGATCGCCCCGCGCCTGGCCGACAACCCCACGGTCCAGCATGTCATCTACGTCGTCATCGGCATCGTCCTGGCGGTCGTTGCCTGGCTGAAGCGCCAGTCGACGATGGCCCGCCTCTTCCCGCCGGAACCGAGCATCGTCATCAACGGCGACGTCACCATCAACGGCGGAGAGGCCACCGTCCAGGCTCCCCAGGCGCCCGAGTCTCCCTGCACCCATCCCGGCAGCGACACGGGCGTGGCCTCCTACTGACGCACAAGCTGCGCCAAGATCCACGTCGATGCCCCACGCTCGCGTCGCCCCCCGCACGCACTGCAATCCGCCCGGCGCGGGGGTGGGCGCGGCGGGGCGGCCATCGTCCCCACACGCACCGCGATCCACGTCGATGGCCCACGCTCTGCGTCGCCCCACACGCACCGCAGACTGTCCAACCAGCCGCAACGGCGCCTCGTGTCCCGGCAAGCGGCAGTGCGCCTCGTTTGTGCTTGTTGGCGAGGGCGCGACACCCGATCGGTGTGCATTGCACCCGTTCTGTCCAGGTGTACTGCTCCCCATCGGGTGCTCTACTCCCCATCGGGTGCACTTCTGTCCGGGCGCGCAGCCCCTTGTCGCACTCTGCTTCCCATCGGGTGCAGTTCTGTCCAGGTGTACTGCTTCCCATCGGGCACTCTGCCCCCCATCGGGCACTCTGCCCCTCGTCGGCGCACTGCCCCCCCATCGGGTGCACTTCTGTCCGGGTGCTCTGCTTCCCATCGGGCGCGCTGTCCCCTGTCGGGTTCACCGCTCCCCATCAGGTGTACTACCCCCGTGCATCCCGCTGAGACCACGTCACGTGGAAGCGGCGATCGGGCCCGTCACACGCCTTGGTTGGCTTGACCCACAATCCCTGGGCCGACGCGGGTATCGAGGACTGCCGCAAGCCCACTATCTCAATCACCCAAGCCCTCAGCCGCACCAAGTCCTCGTAGTCCGGCCACGACACGCGATAGGTCTTCCACCCCGCGGCACGCAGATCATTGTCCCGCGCAATCCACTCTCTCTTCGCTCTCGCAAAGTCGGCTTCGTTCGTGCCGAGCTTTCCGATCCCATCGAACTCAAAGATGATCATGAGTTCGGGAATCGCTATGTCCGCGAAATAGCGACGTCCGTTGATGACGATCTCATGCTGGGTGACGACGTCGAAAGCGCTCACCGACTTGATGACCCACAGCAGTGCGGCCTCAGCCGGGTTGTCGCATCCCGGATCCGCCGCACACATGATGGTTTCCGCTCGCTGAAACGGCACGTTGTCTTCTCGCTGGCGCCAGGCCGCGAGCCTGCCGAGCATTGCCTCCCTCACGTCATTCGCTCGTTCACGAGACTCTGCCTGGGAGAAGACGGAGAAGCGCGACCGCCTGTTCAGCACCATACAGATCGCGACAAACGCGCTGAGATACTCGGACCGGCACGCCATTCGAACCGCAGCGTCAGTGATGCCTTCGACGCGAACTCCTCCAACCGTCTGCAGCTCAGTGGCATGAGGCGGGGCAACAGACCACCGCACTGACACCGCTGGCACGAGAGTGCCGGCAGCTCGAACCGCGCGTAGTGACTTGGATCCACGTCGGGTACGCGCCCACACAAACACATCCGGATTCGCCTCCCACAGCGGAATTCCTCGGGCGACAATCGAACTCGCGCCGACAAAGACCCTGTCCCCCTTCCCGGAAGCCTGTAGCGCAAGCAGTCTCGCTCGCGCCACAGCGTTCCATGTGTTCCACGGAGTCTCGAGCAGACGCGGATCTTCCACTCGGACGTAGTGCCCTCGCATCACATGCATGCACGCACCTGATTCTTGGTCCTCACGGGTCATTCGATGGATCGACGAGGAACGAACAACCGTCAGCTTGTGGCTACTCATGTCCGCATGATCCCATCGCACGGGGTACCAGCACATCCAGACAAGCAAGCCCTGTGGACGCGTCACGAGGCACGCGTGGGGCTGCGGATAGACCTCAGGGCAGCGACGGTGTCGCTCCCGCGGCAGAGGCGCTTCCCGCCGATACAGCGCCGCGTCGCGCCACACACGCGGTAGCAGCACGTGCGAGAGGGATCGCTCCCCGCCGAAACAGCATCGCATCGCGCCACACACGCAGCACTACACCCGATCGGTATGCAGTACACCCTTTCTGTTCAGGTGTACTGCTCCCGATCAGGTGCGCTGCTCCCGATCAGGTGCTGTGCCTGCACGCAGGCACGGACAGGCAGCGGAGGCGCTGTGCGCGAGCGTCCTCGAGAGTGCTCGCGCGCAGGCATCGGCAGGCGCCCGAGACAGATCCGCCCCGAGCCCCTTCGACCAAACCGCGAGGCCCCGCCGCCACCTTCCGAACGCCCGCAAGGCCAGTCGCCAATCCCTTCAACCGGGCTACGAGACCCCACCACCATCCGGGTAACGGTGTAATGGCGGAGGCGCCCGTTCGACCGAACCGCGAGGCCCCGCCGCCGCCTTCCCGTGCACCCGAAGCGCCTGAGCGCCGACGCTCATCACTGCACGGCGCGCTCCAGCCCCACGACCCGGGCAGACGCGGGCAGGCCACTCGCACACGACCAGCGGGCTACGACGTCGCCAACATCGAGGGACGGATCCACGAGCAGGGCCGTGGATAGAGCCTCAGCAAGCACGCCGCAGGATGCCACGATGCTGACCTGGCGAACCCCGGAGCGCGCGGGTTCGCCCGTGCGAGGATCAATGATGTGGTGGTCGCGCGCCCGGCTGGGGGCTCCGGGCGGCATCGGCGCGCGCCTCGCGCCGAGTGGCCCCAGGTTATCCCCGGACGTGGACAGGGAGGCCATCCCATCCGCGGGCAGTTCGATGACTCCATTCACGCTCGCTTCCCCGTCGTTGGGGTCCCTCATGCCCACGCGCCAGGGGGAGGAGTCAGCGCGCGTCCCGTGCGCCGCGATCGAGGAGGTGCCGACGGAAACGAGGACGCCCGAAGCGCCCAACTCCACGGCGAGGTCGCGGCACGCGTCAGCCGTGTATCCCTTGGCGATTCCTCCGAGATCAAGGCGCGGCGAGGGTCGCGTGCCCTCGCGGGGCGCCTGAAGCGGGCGCGCGGAAAGAGCCGCGCGTTCGAAGGCTCCGGGGTCTCGCAGCAGCCAGCGGCGCTCGCCAACACGGGTCAGAAGCTCGGGCGAGGAGGCTTCCAGCGCCGCCTCGACGAGGCCCGGGGCCGGGGCGGGGGGAAGCGGAGCGCCCGCGACGTATGCCGCCCGCATGGCCGGGACGTCCCATGCGGCGACGAGGGGCCCTATCAGGGGGTTGAAGGATGCTCCGGTGGCGCTCGCCAGCACCAGCGCCTCCCTCAGGAGGCGGTCGGTCTCCTCGCTGACGAGGACGCCACCCGGGTCCGGGGCGCCGACCACTGATGGGGCGCCGACCACTGATGGGAGATGGGAGGAGTTGATCCTCGATACCTCGGACGTGGCGCGATAGGCGCTCCACAGGTCCTCGTGCCTGGCGACGAGGCCGACGAGGGCGTTGACGATTCCCATGCCGTCCCCGCCCCAGCCGATCAGGTCGACGCGGGTACCCATCGCGGGGAAGGAGGAACGCCACGTGGGCGGGCTTTCAGCCGTCGCTACCCCCGAGGCCGTCGGCCCCCTCCTTGGTGGCGTCGTTCAGACCGGGGATCTCGATGTCGTCCGCTCCGTCGGGGGATACGCCCTGGGCGGCCGCGATCGCTCGGATCGCCGCCTGCACGAACTGCTGGTGGGCGACGGTCGCGCCCGTGATGACATCGACCTTGGCGGGGTCGCCGACCTTCGTGAGGTTCTCGGAGTACTCCTGGTAGGAGGCGACGGCGGCCTGGGCCTTCTTGTAGTAGTCCTCGTTGAAGACCTCTCCGGCCGAACTCTTCCCGTAGTCGCTTCCCTTGTCCGTGCCGTCCGCGAGCGTCGTCTCGTACGAGGTCGCGGTGATCCGCCCACCTTCGACGGTGATGGTGATCGTGCCGACGGAGCCCTGGTCGTCGGCGTTGGACTGCGCGGTCCAGGTCCCATCACTCAGTGGCTTGCTCATGTCCAGGCCCGTCGAGGGCTGACAGGCGGCCAGGATCGTGGCGCCGAGGGCGCCAAGGGCCGCGTAGGTGGCCACGCTCCCCCACCGGGGGGAGCCGGAGGGGCTGGGGGGCGTCGATCGACGGTTCATCGTACCTTGTCCTTTCCGCTGCGGGAGGCCTGCGCGTCCGCCGGGACCGCGAGGCCTAAGGTGCGCGAGTCGTGGTCGTGCCACGTCTCTTTCACGACCTTACCGTGGTCGAGACGGATCTCGCGCTGCCCCTGCTCTGCGACGAGCGCGTCGTGCGTGACGACCATGAGCGTCGTGCCGTCGCGGTGGAGCTGGTTGAACAGGTCCAGGACGATCTCCTCGTTGGTTTCGTCGAGGTTGCCGGTGGGCTCGTCGGCGAGGACGAGCTTGGGGTAGTTGATGAGCGCGCGGGCGACGCACACGCGCTGCTGCTCGCCGCCGGAGAGCTGGCGGGGAAGGTGGGTGGCGCGGTCGGCGAGGCCGACGCGGTCCAGGGCCTCCATGGCTTCCTTCTCGTCCGGCATCGAGTGGTAGTACTGGGCAACCATGACGTTCTCGAGGGCGGTGAGGTGGCCGATGAGGTGGAACTGTTGGAACACCAGCCCGATGGTCCGGCAGCGGACCTCGGTGAGTTCGTCGGCCGTCAGGTCGGAGATGTCGTGTCCGTCGAGGGTGACGGTGCCCGTCGTCGCCGTGTCCATGGCGCCGACGATGTTCATGAGGGTTGTCTTTCCGCTGCCCGAGGGGCCGACGATGGAGACCCACTGGCCGCGCGGGATCTCGAGGGAGACGTTGTCCAGGGCGTGCAGGTCGCCGTAGATCTTCGAGACGCCGTCGAGGCGGAGGAGGGGGTGCGCGGGCTTTGCCTGGGGATCGGCGGGGAGTTTCTCTGGGGTGTTCATGGGTCTTCTCATTCTCCGCGCAGGACGAGCGCGGGGTCGACAGCCAGTGCGCGGCGCACGGGCGGGAGGCAGGCGAGGACGGCGATGAGGATCGCGCACGCGACGGTGGCGATCAGAATGAGGGGGTGCAGGGAGATGGTGCGGTGGAACACGGAGGTCGAGATCAGGGTGGCCAGGCCGTATCCGGCGCCCGCCCCCAGGATCCCGCCGATGGCTCCGAGCATGACGCCCTCGCCCATGAACTCCGCGGTGATGGAGCGGGCGGTGGCGCCCAGGGCCTTCCGCAGGCCGATCTCGTTGCGGCGTTCGGTGACGACGGCGATCATCGTCGTGGAGACGCCGATCATGGTGAGGGCCAGGACGATGACGGTGACGACGAGGAGGAGGGAGCGCAGCATGTTGAGAACTCCCGTGTCCGATTGGGCGAGGCGCCGCACCGTTTGAGCGTGAACGTCGGGGTTGGAGGCGTTCATGGCGTCCGCGACCGCGCTCAGCTGCTCGCCCTCGAGGGCGATGGAGTATTCCGCGAGGGAGACCGCTCCCTGGGTTCCGGTGAGCGCGGACATGTCCTGGGCGGACATGTACAGGTAGCCGTCCTCGTTTCCACCGGTCTTGAGGATCCCGGAGACCGTCAGGGTGACGGTGCGCGGTTCCAGGGACAGGGAGGAGGCCTGGGCCGCGTCGGCGCCCGACTGCTGGCCGGATGCCTGGGCGGCCTTGGCGGACGCGTTGCCATCGAGTTGGCTGACCGTGATGATGTCTCCGGCCTTGACGTCGATCGTGGAGGCGATCTGCTCGCCGACGAGCGTCTGCCCGGGCGCATCCGGCCACGCGCCGTCGACGAACCAGAAGGGGTTCATGGCGCGCACAGCATCCAGGTCGGTTCCTCCCGCGACGTAGGGCTGGTCGTTGACGGTGACCGTCTCGTAGTCGAAGGCTGCGGAGCCGACGAGGGCGTCGGCCGGCACGTGTTCGGTGGCGGCGGCCACCGCCTCGTCCGTGATGCTTCCTTCCCCGCTGGGGGTGAGTACGAGGTTGGCGCCGTAGGAGCGGATCTCGCGGGCCATCTGCGCGGGCACGTCGACGGCGATCGTGACGAGGCCGGACAGGGTGGTCGCACCGATGGCGACGGCGAGGACCGCGATGAGGACGCGGGAGCGCCGGCGCAGGATGGAGGAGGTGACCATCCGCCAGAACATTGCTCGTCTGGACATGTGGCTCACCTTCCGTGGAGGACTTCCGCCGCGTTGAGACGCAGCAGGTAGCGGATCGCCGGGATGGAGGCTCCCAGGACGACGATGATGACGAGGACGGCGACGAGTCCGACGACGACGGGGGCGAAGGCGATGGCCGAGCCGAAGACCATGTATCCGATGGCCTGGGCGAGGCCGAGCCCCGCTCCGTAGCCGATGACTCCGCCCACGAGTCCGACGACGATCGTCTCGGCGAGGAAGAGGGCGATGATCTGTTTGTCTTTGGCGCCTACGGCCTTCATCAGGCCGATCTCGCTGGAGCGCTCCATGACGCCAGCGGTCACGAGATTCGCGATGGCCAGAGCCGAGGCGATGAGGGCCAGGACGGTGACCAGCACCATGAGGAGCTGCGTCTTCTCCAGGACGGTTCCCTCGGACTGGGCGACCTGGCGGACGGGACGGGCGACCGAGTCCGTCATGACCTCCTCGATCTGGTAGGCGATGGAGGAGACGTAGGCCGTGCAGTACCAGGTCTCCTTCTCGGACACGCTCAGCGAGTTCGGGTTCTTCGCGGCCTTGCGGGCCAAGTCATTGTCGGGGGTGGTCAGGGCCGAGACCTCGACGCTGCTGACGACCCCCTCGCGTTCAATCAGTTCCTGGGCCGCGGGAAGCTGAATGTAGACACCGCGGTCGGCATCGTCCCCGGTGGTCACGACGCCGCGCACCGTGAATTCGCGGCTGATGCCCGCGCGCGTGAGCGTGAAGGAGTCCCCCACGTTCAGGCCGCGCTCGGCGGCGTAGGTTGCACCCACGATGGCGCCGTTCGGATCGTCATCGGTCGGCCACGCGCCCGTGACGCCCCACCATCCGCGCAGCTTGTCCAAGCCGGTGTCGATGCTCTCTCCCGTGGCGAGTTCGAGGTGGTGGCTGAACCAGGTTCCCGTGGTCGCCACGGGGGCGCCCGAGGCATCCGTCGCGGACACATTCAGCAGCGGCGCGAAGTCGAGGATGTTGTAGGTCCAGAAGATCGTCTTGATGTTGCCCAGCTCGTCCTCGCGCAGGTAGGCGTGGGACTCGCTGGCCTCTCCCGTGGAGTACAGGTCGGACAGGACGGCGGCCCCCTGGGCGCGCACGACGATGTTGGCGCCGTAGGACTTGAGTTCCTGGTTGACCTTGTCGCCGACGTTGAACATGACGGAGAGCATGGACGTTGCCACGCCAGCTCCCAGCGCGATAGTCAGGGCGATCATGAGGTGACGATTGCCGCGCCTCGTGAGCGCGCCTCGCAGCATTCGGATAAACAAGCGTGCCCCTCTACTTCGCGAAGATGGGAGCCGAGGCCTCGAGGACCGAGATCGGCACGGTCAGGGTCCCGTTGGAGACCTTGTACTCGATGGGTATCGGGTTACATCCTCCCTTGAAACCGATGGTCGCGATGTTCATCGCCACCTCGCACAGCTTGCAGATGACCTTGCCGTCCTTCTCGTAGTAGCCGGTCGGACCGCAGATCTCGCACGCGTCGAGTCCCACGCCAAACGAGGACCCGGACTTTTGGATGACGATGAAGCGCACCTTGACGCCGGTCGAGGTCGTGTACTCGAAGCGGTGCAGGTGCCCATCGGAGATGTCGGCCAGGTTGACGCTGACCTGGTCGTCAACGACGCTGTGCGCCTCGGGGGCAGAGAGCTCGACCTCTTGGCTACCGATCGCGACGCCGACGGTGATGAGGAGTGCCCCGCACAGGTATCCGACGGCCGCCGTGCCCGCCATGGACTTATAGAGGCGAGAGCGGGCCCGGCCCAGGCGTCCCTCGGCGGGATTGGCACCGACGGTCGGGATCGAGCGGGAGGCGTGCCACGTGAGAGCGACGACGACGCCGAGGGCCAGGGCGGCCACGATCGTGAAGACTGCCTCGTTGTTGATGAACCAGGAGATGGTGTTCCACGCGCCCTTGGATACGGTGATCCAGCGCTTGGCTTTCAGGATGCGCACGAACAGCAGCGAGTGATTGAGGACCAGCGAACACAGGATGCACGCGGCCGGCCACACGCGGTTGTTCCACGCGCACAGGCGGTAGGACACCCAGGCGAGGAAACACACGAGCACCCAGGCGAGCCCGTATCCGACGATGGCGAGAACCGCCTGAGTGGAGTAGATCTCGACGCCGCCCGAGAGCATCATGACGGCCTGGTTGAGCGCCGTGGGAACGGAGCGGAAGAGGGCGAAGGCGATAAAGAGGGCGCCGACGAGGCGCACGAGGGCATCCCCTGGCACCGGCGTTTCCGTCGAGGATTGGGCCCGGGCCTCGGCGTCCCCCGTGGGCAGGAGGGAGCGCACGCGCCGCGAGCGCAGGGCGAGAAGCGAGAGGAAGATGAGGGCGAGGACGACCGCGATCGGCAGCGTGTACAGGCCGACGGTCTGGCGGTTGACCGACTTGGGAGCCTCCACGTTGATGATCGTCAGCGCGACGGAGGCGATCGCGCCCGCAGCGATGCCGAACCACACGGCGAGCTGGCGGGCCTTCTTTCCGCGGCGACCGTGCCCGGCGGCCGGCATGAAGCGGATGGCGGCGCCGACGGCGAGCATCGTCAGCAGCAACGTCAACGTCGCTTCGCTCATCTGCTGAAGCATTGGTATTCCTCTCCACACAAGACAACCCGAGACCCAACGGTCTCGGTGGTAAAGCGCCCCGAAGGGCGCGGGGCGAGGTGGCCTCCCGGGTGGGAGCCGCCTCGTCCCCGCTTCAAGCGATCGTCACCAGGAGACGGCCGTGGGATCCCACTGCCAGTCCGGGAACTCGGCGACCAGGGGTTCGGTCCAGAAACGTCCCTCGACGCCCGTGGCCTTGTCGGTGTGGAGCATCCAGCCGTTCTTCTCCGGGGATTCGATGGAGAAGGTCACGTCGTAGGTTCCGGCTTCCAGCTTGGGGATGTTCAGGCCGTAGTGGGGGCCGTCGGAGGCGTTCATCGGCATGAAGGTACCGCTCTGGACGGTGTTGCCGGACTTGTCCTTGATGGTGTAGGTGACGGTCAGGGCGGGGACGAAGTCGCCGGCGCCGTAACCGAGCTTGTTGTCGGCGGCCGCGTGAATGTCGGCCTCCATGTGCATGGACGCCTCGGCTGCGGGCACACCCATGGTGGGTTCCATGTCGACGGGCTGGAAGTAGACGCCGCCCACGACGAGCGGGCCGACGTGAACGTCGTCGCCCAGGGGCTGTTCCTCGAAGCCCGCGTCCTCGCCGGGGGCCGCGGCACCCGAGTCGGCGTCGGCCGAGGATCCGGTGGTGGGCTTCGTGTCGTTGGACGAGGCGTTGTTGTTCGAGCAGGCAGCGAGGGTGCCGGCGAGGGCCAGCGTGGCCAGGGCCGCGCCGACGCGGAAGAGTGAGCGCTTCATGCGATGAACTCCTTAGCGTGTTGGTTGGTGATGGGTCAGCGTCGCTCCGATGGGCTCATTTCTCGGACTGCTTCGAGGCGGCGGCTTCGCGAGCGAGGCGCGCCTTTCCGAAGAAGTAGAGCCCAACGATGAGGACGAGAACAAAGGCCTGCGCGGCCAGGTTCTCCACTCGGGGGTAGATCCCCAAGAGGTCAATGGTGGGAAATCCGGACAGAGGCGTCAGCGAGATAACGTCGGCCTCCTGGAGTTCCTTGATGCCCGATCCCGTGAACGTGAAGGCCATGAGGGCCAGCAGGATCGACGTGATCGTAAAGAAGGGACGCAGCGGGATGCGCAGCGCCGCGAACTGGATGAGTAGGTAGACGACGACGAGGATGACGGCGCCAACTCCGAGGCCGATCCACACGTAGTGCACGTTGGCGCCCGCGCCGGAGACGATCGGCACGTAGAAGAGGATCGTCTCGGCTCCCTCGCGCAGGACCGCGAGGAACGAGATGAAGGCCAGGCCCAGGAGCGAGCCCCGGGTCAGGGACGCGTCCGTCTTGTCCTTGATGTACCTGTCCCAGGCCTCGTTGGAGGACTTGTTGATCATCCAATTCGATACCCAGATCAGCATGGCGACGGCGAAGAGGGCGGCAAAGCCCTCGAGGAGCTCCTGGTTCGCGCCCGCGAGCGAGGAGACATAGCTGAACACGACCGCCAATCCGACGGAGAATGCCAGGGCGAGGCCAACGCCGCCCCACACGACACCGGTCTTGTCCTTGTGCCCGGCCTTCGCCAGGTAGGCCAGGGCGGCGGCGACCACGAGGATCGCCTCCATACCTTCGCGCAGGATGACGAGGAGGGAGGGGAGGAACTGCGCGAGCCACGGGGAGGATGCGGAGGAGGATTCGGCAGCCTTGCCCGTGTAGCCGTCCAGGGTATTGGCGTCCTCGCGAACGAAGTTCGACAGGGTCGCGTAGTGTTCGTCGACCGCGCTGGAGTCGTTGTCGGTCATGGCCTTCTTCAGGAGGGAGAACTCCATCTCCACCTGGGACACGCGCGCCCCGGAGATGCGGCTCATGACCTGCTTCTCCATGCCGGTCGTCTCATAGTTCTTGTAGTAGGCGTCGTTGACCTTGTCCTTACCACCCTTGGCGTCACCGGCCCGAAATGCGGCGACGCCCTCGTCAATGATTCCGTTGATGGTGGTGGCCACGTCGCCCCAGGTTTGTCCCTGGGCGCGGGAGGGTGTCGCCACGATGAGCGCCATGAGCGCGGCCATGACAACGGCGACGACGATGCGGACGAAGTGTTGGATGACGTCCTGCGTGCGGATGCGAAGCGCTGTCATCACGAACCTCCTGTAGAACCGGCGGATGGGAGGCGCCGGGCTTGTAGGATTCTTACTCAACGAGAGTAACGTCATGCCCACCTAGTGGAAAGTACTACGTTTAGGATTACCTAAATTGTGACCGCACAGTCGCCGTCCTTAGCGCTCGAAGGCCGCTTCACACTGGGACCAAGGGCCCGTTTTGCTGACCGCCAGACCGATCCCACCCCCCTTCCGACAGGCGTAGCACGGCACCCCCTCTCTGAGGCTACCACTCGGTCAGACGCTGCGGGTAGCCCACCCACCGGCATCGGCCCACCGCGCCGGACCGATGATCACGAAACGCCCTCGACTGTCAAGCGGCGGCGTTACCATGGAGAAGTCAGGCTCGTCGAACGAAGGGGTTCGCATGTCTGCCACACGCGATAGGGTCGCGTCCCGGCCCGCTCATTCACCCGCTGCCGAAGAACCTGCGCCGCCCACCAGCCCCGCTTCAGCTCCGAGGCGCACCGCTCGCCAGGCGCGAGCCGAGTGGGCGCGCATCGCGTTCTTCGCGATCCCCTGCGGAGCGTTGTACCCCACGCAGCTCCTGCGCACCCTGGCGCCAGTGGGATCGGAGCACTTCCTGCTCATCCAGGACTGCGTCAACATCGGACTCCTGGTCCTCGCGCTTGCGATCGCCGGGCGCGTTTTCCTCTCGGACTTCTCCTACCTGCGCACTCACCCCATCCGCAAGGTCGCCGCCCTCCTCGGCCTGTTCGTCCTGACCATGATCGCCCAGAACCTGGCGAACAACGCTCTGTCCACCCCGAGCTCGTTTGGCGGCGGTTCCCTCCACTACTTCACGGAGGGCTTCGGCGGGCTCGTGTTCTCCTTCATCGTCGCCCTCGGCGGCCCCCTCATCGAGGAGGTGTTTTTCCGTCACTTCCTCATCGGTACGCTCAGCGCCTACGCCCCCACGTGGCTCGTCGCGACCGTATCGTGCCTGCTCTTTACCCTCATGCACTGCCACGGGTGGCAGGATATCCCCTCCTACATTCCCCTGGCCCTGACCCTTACGCTCGCCTACCTGTGCTCGGGGAAGAACCTGGCCTACGCCTGGCTGTTGCACGCCCTCAACAACTCGCTCGTCGTTGGCGCGGTCTTCCTCTCCCACGCCGGCGCCTAGCCGGACGCACCCTGAGCGCAGCCACCGCCGAAAAGCCACAACCCGTGACACCACTGCTCCGGCCCTACGCCTGCGCACATTAACCCACCTGGTGGCACATGGTCACACCCGCCCAGCCTCCAGTAGATGGGTTTAGCTGCGCACAAGTGGGGTCACGCCTCCCGCAGATGCGCACAACCAACACGCGTCCACAAGCACTGCACTAGTTAGGGAGCATTACACCACCTCCCAACTGGTGCAATACCCACCTAAGTGGTGTAACACCACTTAACAACAAGCATTCACGCGAACACGCACCGCTTACACGACGCGCGAGAGGCCAATGCTGCACCAGTTCGGGAGGTAATGCGACACCACAGTCGACCATTCAACCGGCAACACCGCGAGGACGCTGCACCCGTTACGGGGCACTGCACCCGTTACGGGGCACTGCACCCGATCAGAACGGGTGTAATGCCTACGGATCGGGTGCACTGCACACTCAGACAAGAACAAACGCGGAATCTGAAAGCTCACACCACACACGGCACAGGAGAACTGGCGAGAAAAGTCCGCCAACCCCCGGCGCAACAAGCACCGCCCGCAACAACACAACACGGGCCCACACACTAACCCACCTGGTGGCAACGTGGGCCCACCCCTGCGCATGTGAACCCACCTGGCGGCAACGTGGGCCCACCCCTGCGCATGTGAACCCACCTGGTGACAACATCGGCACACCCGCCCAGCCTCCGGTAAATGGGGGTAGCTGCGCACAAGTGGGTTAACACCACCAGTAGATGGGCCGATAGGTGGGCCGATCTACCACACGCTCCCCCGCCCACAACACCCCGCCCACAACGGAACGAGGCCGCGACCGGTTTCCCGGCCGCGGCCTCGTCACGCTCACTCATCGGCGCTCAGCGAACCAAGCACCACCAGCGATCAGGCGGTCATGTCCACGTGATCCTCGACTGCGGCGCGGCCAGCCTCGAGGCGGGCGACGGGGACGCGGAACGGGGAGCAGGACACGTAGTCGACGCCCACGTTGTGGAAGAAGTGGATCGAGGCCGGGTCGCCACCGTGCTCGCCACACACGCCGAGCTTGATGTTCGGCTTGGTGGAGCGGGCGCGGCGCACGCCCTCGGAGACCAGGGTGCCCACGCCATGGACGTCGATGGACTCGAAGGGGGAGACGCCGAAGATGCCGGCCTCGATGTACTGCGGGAAGAACACGCCCTCGACGTCGTCGCGCGAGAAGCCCCACACGGTCTGGGTCAGGTCGTTGGTGCCGAAGCTGAAGAAGTCCGCTTCCTCGGCCAGGTCCTCGGCCGTCATAGCGGCGCGCGGCAGCTCAATCATGGCGCCAATCGACACGCCCGACAGGTCGACGCCCCGAGCGGCGGCGACGGAGGCAATGATGCCTTCGCCCTCCTCGCGCACGAGCTGGAGCTCACGCACGGAGCCGACGAGCGGGACCATGATCTCGGGACGCGGGTCGAGGCCGCGGGCAACGAGCTGCGCGGCCGCCTCGCACAGGGCGCGCATCTGCAGGGCGAACAGGCCGGGCAGGTAGATGCCCAGTCGCACGCCGCGCAGGCCCAGCATGGGGTTCTCTTCGTGCATGCGACGGACCTCGACGAGCATCGCCTCGTCGGCGGGATCGAGCGTGCCGGTCGCCCTGGCGACGGCGACCTTCGTCTCCAGCTCGATGAGGGCGGGCATGAACTCGTGCAACGGCGGGTCGATGAGGCGCACGGTCATGGCCTTGCCGTCCATCACCTCGAGCATCTCAAGGAAGTCCTGCTTCTGCAGCTTCTCCAGCTCGTTGAAGGCGGCCTGTCGCTCCTCGGACTCGGGGGCGGAGAGGATCGCGCGCTCGACGAGCGGGCGGCGCTCGCCCAGGAACATGTGCTCGGTGCGGCATAGGCCGATGCCCTCGGCGCCGAAGTCGATGGCGCGCTTGGAGTCGAGGGGGGTGTCGGCGTTGGCACGCACGCTCAGGCGGCGGACCTTGTCGGCGTGGGAGAGGAGCTTGTCGACGGCCTCGACGAGCTCTCGGGTCCCCTGGTCCGCGCCGGCCGCGGCGACACCGGCCTCGAGCCCCTCGGCGAGGTAGGTCGTGACGGGCGAGTCGGTGACCGGGACCTCGCCGCGGAAGATTTCGCCGGTCTGGCCGTCGATGGCGATCGTGTCGTCGGCGGTCAGGACCATGTCGCCGATGGTGACGGTGCCGGCGGTGGCGTCGATGACGAGGGCTTCGGCTCCACACACGCAGGTCTTGCCCATGCCGCGGGCGACGACGGCGGCATGGGAGGTCTTGCCGCCACGCGCGGTCAGGACGCCTTCGGCGGCGACCATGCCGGGCAGGTCATCGGGGTTGGTCTCACGACGCACGAGGACGGTCCTGATCCCCTTCGCGGCGGCGGCCTCGGCCTGGGCGTTGTCGAAGGCGATCTTGCCGACGGCGGCGCCCGGGGAGGCCGCCATCCCGCGAGCGATGAGCTCCTTATCAGCCTTGGCGTCGAACTGGGGGAACATCAGCTGGGTGAGCTGGTCGCCGGTAACGCGCCCCAGGGCCTCGTCGCGGGTGATGAGCTTTTCGCCCAGGAGCTGGGTGGCGATACGGAACGCGGCGGCGGCGGTGCGCTTGCCGACGCGAGTCTGGAGCATCCACAGCTTGCCGCGCTCGACCGTGAACTCGATGTCGCACATGTCGCGGTAGTGGGTCTCGAGCTTGCGCATGATGGAGCGCAGCTCGTCGTAGACGGGCTTGTTGATCTCCTTCAGGGCGGACAGCGGCAGGGTGTTGCGGATGCCGGCGACGACGTCCTCGCCCTGCGCGTTCTCCAGGTAGTCGCCGTAGACGCCGGAGTGGCCCGAGGAGGGGTCGCGGGTGAAGCACACGCCCGTGCCGGAGTTCTCGCCCATATTGCCGAACACCATGGTGCAGATGTTGACGGCGGTGCCCAGGTCGTGGGGAATGCGCTCGCGCCGGCGGTAGATGCGGGCGCGCTCGGTGTTCCAGGAGCGGAACACGGCCTCGATGGCCATGTCCATCTGGGTGCGCGGGTCCTGGGGGAAGTCCTGGCCGGTCTGGTCGCGCACGATCCCCTTGAAGGTCTCGACGAGACCGCGCAGGTCGTCGGCGGTCAGTTCGGTGTCCCCTTTGACGCCGCGCTCGGCCTTGAGGGAGTCGAGGGCGTCGGAGAAGAGGTCGCCGTCGATGTCGAGGACGGTCTTGCCGAAC
>ERZ773038.455-NODE-455-length-27419-cov-8.959290_pt1 | contig 27419 bp, 34 predicted proteins | sample MGYA00511665_ERZ773038 | MGnify/ENA primary metagenome ERZ773038 (study PRJEB29015, sample SAMEA2737966) | human oral metagenome | biome: human oral; feature: human-associated habitat; material: dental | place: China | collected 2028 ... | reverse complement strand
CAGCCATCCTTGAAAGAGTGCGTAATAGCTCACTGGTCAAGTGATTCTGCGCCGACAATTTAGCGGGGCTCAAGTTATCCGCCGAAGCTGTGGCATTCACATGTGTGACCGGAAGGTTGTGTGGATGGGTAGGGGAGCGTCGTGTGCGTGTTGAAGCGGTGGGGTGACCTGATCGTGGAGTGCATACGAGTGAGAATGCAGGCATGAGTAGCGAATGACGGGTGAGAAACCCGTCCGCCGAATATCCAAGGGTTCCAGGGTCAAGTTAATCTGCCCTGGGTTAGTCGGGACCTAAGGCGAGGCCGACAGGCGTAGTCGATGGACAACGGGTTGATATTCCCGTACCGGCGAAACAACGTCCGTGCTGGGGCACGCGATGCTAAGCATGCGAGACTGTCTGCTGCCTTTCGGGGTGGTGGGTGGTTGAGTCTGTGATCCGAGTGTGTAGTAGGCAAGCCGCGGAGGGACGCAGGAAGGTAGCTCATCCTCAGCGTTGGTTGTCTGAGGCTAAGTGTGTAGGGTGGGGTGTAGGTAAATCCGCATTCCGTGATGCCTGAGACACGATGGGCCTGCACCGTTTGGGTGTGGGTTGAGTGATCCTATGCTGCCTAGAAAAGCTTCGTTGGCGAGTTGTTAGCCGCCCGTACCCTAAACCGACACAGGTGGATAGGTAGAGAATACCGAGGCGATCGGGATAATCGTGGTGAAGGAACTCGGCAAAATACCCCCGTAACTTCGGGATAAGGGGGACCTGATACGTGACCAGCCTTGCGTTGTGAGCGTTGAGGGTCGCAGAGACCAGGCCCAAGCGACTGTTTACTAAAAACACAGGTCCGTGCCAACTCGTAAGAGGAAGTATACGGACTGACTCCTGCCCGGTGCTGGAAGGTTAAGGGGAACTGTCAGCCGCATTTTGTGTGGTGAAGCGGTGAACTTAAGCCCCAGTAAACGGCGGTGGTAACTATAACCATCCTAAGGTAGCGAAATTCCTTGTCGGGTAAGTTCCGACCTGCACGAATGGAGTAACGATTTGGGCGCTGTCTCCACCACGAACCCGGTGAAATTGCATTACGAGTAAAGATGCTCGTTACGCGCAGCAGGACGGAAAGACCCCGGGACCTTTACTACAGTTTGGTATTGGTGATCGGTGTGACTTGTGTAGGATAGGTGGGAGACTTTGAAACCGGGACGCCAGTTCCGGTGGAGTCGTCGTTGAAATACCACTCTGGTCATTCTGGTTATCTAACCTAGGACCGTTATCCGGTTCAGGGACAGTGCCTGATGGGTAGTTTGACTGGGGCGGTCGCCTCCTAAAAGGTAACGGAGGCGCCCAAAGGTTCCCTCAGCCTGGTTGGCAATCAGGTTTCGAGTGTAAGTGCACAAGGGAGCTTGACTGTGAGACCGACGGGTCGAGCAGGGACGAAAGTCGGGACTAGTGATCTTCTGGTAGCGAATGGAAGCGCCAGGACTCAACGGATAAAAGGTACCCCGGGGATAACAGGCTGATCTTGCCCGAGCGTCCATAGCGACGGCATGGTTTGGCACCTCGATGTCGGCTCGTCGCATCCTGGGGCTGGAGTCGGTCCCAAGGGTTGGGCTGTTCGCCCATTAAAGCGGCACGCGAGCTGGGTTTAGAACGTCGTGAGACAGTTCGGTCCCTATCCGCTGCGCGCGTAGGAGTCTTGAGAAGGGCTGTCCTTAGTACGAGAGGACCGGGACGGACCAACCTCTGGTGTGCCAGTTGTTCCGCCAGGAGCACGGCTGGTTGGCTACGTTGGGAAGTGATAACCGCTGAAAGCATCTAAGCGGGAAGCACGCTTCAAGATGAGGACTCCCACACCGTCAAGGTGGTAAGGCCCCCCGCAGACCACGGGGTTGATAGGTCGGACGTGGAAGCACAGTAATGTGTGAAGCTGACCGATACTAATAGGCCGAGGGCTTGCCACACCAACAACACAACCAAAGAATTCTGTACGCGTCCACTATGAAGTATCCCAAAACACACACCCCCCAATAAAGGGTGTCTGCAACAATTGAACAGCCGGTGAAAAACCCCTTCAAAGGTTTTGTCACGGTGGCCATGGCGAGAGGGAAACACCCGGACCCATCCCGAACCCGGAAGTTAAGCCTCCCAGCGCTGATGGTACTGCACACGCGAGTGTGTGGGAGAGTAAGACGCCGCCGGACACACAAACCCACAAGTGCCCCCACACACCCCAAACACGTGTGGGGGCACAACCACACCCAACCACCACACCCCCCACACGTGGTGAAAGTTGGGTTCCCCGGGCCGCTTTGGGAGAATCAGACCATGGGTTTTGAAGGAAAATCCCCGAGGGATGGTGCCAGGGGCGAGAAGCGTGGTGAACGCCGCGGTTCTCGTGATCGGCAAGGCACTGCCAAATTCTGGGGCCGCGCTGGGGAGACCGGGCGAGGCGGAGGGGGGAACAAGGACAAACGACAGGGAAGCCGGGAACAAGCACCGCGGCACCAAGGCGGTCACAGTGGCGACCGTGCTTTTCGTCGTGAGGAGCGGCAGGGAGAGAGCGATTCTCGAGGCACTCGAAAACGTGGGCGCTTCGAGCGAGGCGGAGAGCGCAAAATGCGAGTTTTCCATGACGCACGAAATGGGCAGCCGAATCGCCACGAACCGCGAAGCAGAGGCGCTCGTCAAGATGAGGAGCGCCGCGTACCAAAACCGGGGACGGCTCCAGCGCAGAACGAGCCGCCCACACCCGAAAACTTTGACGAGTCCCTGTTGCCTGCCAGCGTGCGTGCTGAGCTGAAAGGTCTGCCGAAGGACCTGGCGCAGACGGTGGGGGCTCACATCCTTGCAGCTGGCGAGTTGCTGGACGTCGATCCTGAACTGGCCCATCGACATGCAGAAGCTGCGAGGAGGCGGGCGGGAAGACTGTCGGTGGTCCGGGAAGCAGCAGCTGAGACGGCTTACATTGCCGGGCACTACGACATCGCGCTGAGAGAATTCAGAGCCATCAGGCGGATGAATGGGGGAGATGAACTCCTGCCGGTTCTCGCGGACTGCGAACGCGCCCTGGGAAGGCATCGTGACGCACTCGATCTGCTCGCCACCTTGGACCCGGGAACGAAGAAACTGGGGCTTCGTATCGAGTGCATTCTCGTAGAAGCAGGAATTCGTAACGACCTCGGACAGCATGGAGAGGCGCTGAGAGTTCTGAAAGCAGCGATATCCCGCCAAGTCGGCCCGAAATTCGGACAGGCTCGTCTGCGATATGCCTACGCTGACCTGCTGGAGCGCGCAGGACGGGGTGATGCTGCACGGGAATGGTTCGAGTCGGCAGCTCGACTTGATCCTGAGGGACGGCTCGACATCGCAGAGCGAATTGCGACTCTCGACGGCGTCACCCTGCCTGAGGACTTCGAACTGGTTTCTGCAACGGGGGAAGACCTCGAGACAGGCGACGAGAAGACCGAGGTGGTTGACATGGAAGATGCAATCGAAACCCAGGTGATCGACCTGCTCTCCCCTGAGGAAGAAATTGCGGAGATTCTCGAGGAGATCGACGGGAGCCGGGAGTGACGCCACTCGTCTCGAGCTATGACGCCGCCCTGTTCGATCTCGACGGGGTGATTTATCTCGGCCCGAATGCCATCGATGGGGTGGCTGGGTCGTTGGCCCAGCTGCGTGAAAGGGGAATCCGGCTCGGTTTCGTCACCAACAACGCGGCACGTACTCCAACCGCTGTCGCCGAGCACCTGCGGGAGCTCGGGATCCGTGCCGACGATTCGGATGTGGTCAATTCGACTCAGGCCATGGTGCGTGTGCTCCGCAAGGAACTTCCCACGAGGGCAAAAGTGCTGGTAGTTGGCACTGATGCGCTTGCCTCCCAGCTGGCTGACGGCGGCTTTGTGCCGGTCTCAACCCTGGAAGAGAACCCGGTGGCCGTTGTGCAGGGGTACCATCCACAGCTTCCCTGGGATCTCCTGGAACTTGGCGCTATCGCCATCCAAAAGGGGGCAGCATGGTATGCCACCAACCCGGACCAGACTCGTCCCACCGAGCGTGGAATCTTGCCGGGCTGTGGCGCACAGGTTGATCTGATAGCGGATTGTGTCGGGTTTCGTCCCTCCATGGCGGGCAAGCCGTTCCGGCCTCTTCTCGATGAAACAGTGTTGCGTCTTGCAGCGAAGTGTCCCGTCTTCGTCGGTGACCGTATCGATACGGACATCATTGGCGCAGGAAATGTCGGCATGGATTCGCTGTTCGTGTTCACAGGAGCGCACGGTAAGTATGATCTCGCAGCTGCCGATCCCATCGGTCGTCCAACGCACATCGGCTACGACATCTCCGCTCTGCTGGCGCCGGCCCGTGAGGTGGAGACCATTGGGAATGGATTTCGTTGCAGGGACGCAGAAGCGTGGATCATCGACGGAAGGGTAGTCACGGATATCGTTCCGGAGAAGATTGAAGGGCAGCTCGATCTGTTGTGGTGTGTGTTGAACGCTGTCTGGAGATTCAATGCCGAAGGCAACGATGTGTTGGCGCGATTGGATCTACTGCGGTGACGGGTATCACCCCTCGCGACGTCGTTCCCGGTGACGTACGACGTCTCCAGACCATAGCCGACACCATGGCCGGAGTAGAAGGTGTGGAGAAACTGCCGGTTGACGAGGCAATATCACGGCTGGAAGCGGCTCACCGTGCGCTTGCAGAGGCGCTGAAACCCGAAACGGAGCCGCAGCCCGGAGGTGGGGCAGATCAGTGAGGTTGGACCAGGAACTCGTCATCCGAGGGCTGGCGCGTTCCCGCACCCAGGCGGCCCGGCTCGTGGCGGAAGGTCGTGTCAAGGTCTCCGGCGTTATCGCGCGGAAACCTGCGATGAGTGTGGACACTGAGACCGATATATCGGCTGATACCGAGAAGTGGGTTTCTCGTGCCGCCCACAAACTTCTGGGGGCGATCGAGGAGTCCGGAACTTCCATGGACGGGCGCGTACTTGATGCGGGGGCATCGACCGGGGGATTCACGCAGGTGGTATTGACGCAGGGAGCGAAGCTGGTCTACGCAGTCGACGTCGGACACCATCAGCTCGCCGATCCGATCCGCTCGGATCCGCGGGTCCGTGTCCGGGAGGGCCTGAACCTGCGTAACCTCACCCTGGGCGATCTGGATGATGAGTGTGTCAATGTCGTGGTTGGGGACGTCTCTTTCATCTCGCTCACGCTTCTGCTGCCATCGCTTCTCGGGGTTCTTCATCCCACGGGGGTTGCGCTTCTGCTGGTGAAGCCACAGTTTGAGGTGGGACGAGAGCGTCTCGGAGCGGGCGGGGTGGTCCGTGACTCCAGATTGCGTGAGGAAACCGTGGATGCCGTTGTGGAGGCTGCCGAAGATCTCGGGTGGGTTTGCGACTGGCGTGGTCCCAGCCAGTTGCCCGGCGCCGGCGGCAATCAGGAGTTTTTCATTCGATTGTGTTCGGCTCGCGGCGCTTATTACCCTTGATGACCGTGGAAACCCGAACCGTCGCCGTGCTGCTGCACCCGGAACGTCCTGAAGCTCTGGAGGCGGCAACGGCGTTCATGAGCCAGATGCCCGGTTTCAGGTTCCTGAGTTTCTCCGATGACGTGGAACGCCTGAAAAACCTTGTACCCGGAGCGGATCTTGAGCCCATTGACAAGAAACCGGCGGAACTGGCGGTCGTCTTCGGGGGGGATGGCACCCTTCTGCGAGCCGCAGAATGGGCCCAGCCTCTGGACGTCCCGTTGCTGGGGGTCAACCTCGGGCACGTCGGTTTCCTGGCGGAACTGGAAACCTCGGACCTCACATCGTTGCCCCGGGCGGTGATCGAGGGACGCTACGAAACAGAGCAGCGTCTGGTGCTACGAGTCGAAGTGACCAACGCGTCCGGGACGATTCTGTGGTCCTCTTTCGCGGTCAATGAGGTATCGCTGGAGAAGTTGATGCGGGAGAAGATGCTGAACGTCCTCGTGCATGTCGACGCTCACCCGCTCTCCCGATGGGGATGTGATGGGGTGCTGGTGGCCACACCCACCGGATCCACCGCCTACGCGTTTTCCGGTGGTGGGCCCGTCGTGTGGCCCGAGGTGCAGGCGATGCTGCTGGTTCCCTTGTCTGCTCACGCTCTGTTCAACAGGCCCATGGTGCTCGCTCCCGATTCGCATGTCTCCCTCGAGCTGGGGGGGCCTGTGCCGCAGGGCATCATCTGGTGTGATGGCAGGCGCAGCTTCGAGGTGGGATCCGGACATCGGGTGGCGATCAAGGCCAGCGGACATCCGCTGCGCTTGGCTCGACTCTCTGAGCAGCCCTTCACCACGAGACTGGTGCGGAAGTTCAAGCTGCCGATTGACGGCTGGCGACGTCCACCCCGGAGGTGAACATGTTGACAGAGCTTCGTTTGAATTCGCTCGGAGTGGTGGCGGAGGCCGTCCTGCCGTTGGGTCCCGGGCTCACCGCATTGACGGGAGAGACGGGAGCAGGAAAGACGATGATCGTCGCGGGACTCGGCCTACTGCTGGGGGCCAGGGCCGATGCGTCGCTGGTCAGGAATGGGCAGGACAGGGCGCTCGTGCAGGGACGTTGGGAGGTCGGCGAGATCATGGTCAAGGCGGTTGAGGCCCTCGGAGGGGACCTCGACGATGGGGTTGAGCTCGCCACCCTCCGGCAGGTCTCCTCCCAAGGACGCTCTCGCGCCACGGTTGGTGGGGCTCAGGTTCCCGTGTCCACCCTGGCTGGTTTGCTGGCTGAACTGGCGACGATCCACGGCCAGTCCGAACAGGTGCGGCTCTCCAGCCCGGAAAGGCAACGGGAGCTGCTTGATGCCTTCGCGGCACCGGCAGCGCTGGAGGATTACCGCCGCGATTTCGCGGAGCACCGCCGGATCACCGAAGAGCTTGCGAGACTCGAAGCCGAGGCGATGAACCGGGCTCGGGAAATCGATGTGCTGAGGTTCGGGTTGGAAGAGATCGCGGCCGTTAACCCCCAGGAGGGGGAGGACGAGGCCTTGGCGGCAGAAGCGGTGCGTCTGGCTGATGCGGACGACCTCAAGGCCTTGGCGATGACAGCACGGGGTGCGTTGAGTGGGTCGGAGGAGGACCTCGACACCCCCAGCGTGCTCGGGCTGGTCGGAGTGGCGCGCAAGGCCCTCGAAACGCTCTCCGAACGTGACCCGGGTGCCACTGAGCTGGCGCGACGGATCACCGAGACGAATTACCTGCTGACTGACCTCGCCCAGGACGTCGCGGGCTATGCCGCCGACCTTGTCGCTGACCCACTCAGGCAGGAGGCTGTTGCCGATCGCCGAGGCCAACTCGCGACCCTGACCCGTAAGTACGGCAATGACGTTGCGGAGGTACTTGAGTGGGCGGAGCGGGCAACCGGGCGGCTGGCCGAGCTCGACGGAGCCGATGACCGGATCGAGGAACTGCGAAAGCGGGCCGCTGTCCTTGACGAGGCCCTCGACTCGGCTGCAGCCAGGATTTCTCGGGCTCGTAAGGAGGCCGCGGGAAGGTTGGCGAAGCTTGCATCCGCCGAGCTGACGGCCTTGGCGATGCCGCATGCCAGACTGGAGTTCGCAGTCACAAAGGCCCCGCGAGGCCCTCACGGTGCGGATCGGATCGAGCTGGTCTTCACCGCTAATCCCGGTTCCGTCCCTGGGCCGCTGGGAAAGATCGCATCTGGCGGGGAACTTTCCCGCGTTCGGTTGGCACTCGAGGTGGTGCTCGCTGGACAATCCCCAGGGCACACCTTCGTTTTCGATGAAGTGGACGCCGGGGTCGGTGGCGCCGTTGGCCTGGAGATCGGAAGAAGGCTGAAACGGCTGGCAGCGGACGGTCAAGTGATCGTGGTCACCCACCTGGCGCAGGTGGCGGCGTTCGCAGATCAACATTTCGTGATCGCCAAATCCAGTGATGGGCAGGTCACGACCTCGGATGTCACCCCTCTCGGCGAGGAGGAGCGCGCTGCCGAGCTGGCCCGCATGATGAGCGGCAGCGGGGAATCTGACGCAGGTTTGAGACACGCGAAGGAACTGCTCACAATCGCGCGGACCGGCTAAGGGCAGGGCCGGGCACCGCCGTCGCATCAGAGCTGGCCACAGGAACACGCCTGTTCGTGAACCCCTAGAATTGTCAGACATGAGCCGTGCCTTGATTGTGGTCGATGTCCAGCGCGATTTCTGCGAGGGAGGGGCGCTCGCTGTGTCTGGAGGAGCTGTGGTTGCGGGGGAGATCAACCGGATGTTGTCGGGCGACCATGGCTACGACATAGTGGTGGCGACTCGGGATCATCACGTTGATCCGGGCGAGCACTTCAGTGACTCCCCGGATTTCAAGGATTCCTGGCCTCCGCACTGCGTTGCGGGTACCTCAGGTGCGCAACAGCATCCCGGGTTGACCTTCGCGGAGTGGGACGCCGTGTTCCTGAAAGGCCGCGATGCGGCTGCCTACTCGGGTTTCGAGGGAACCGACGAGAGGACCGGTGAACTGTTGGGGGATTACCTGAGGGAACACGGCGTCACCGAGGTGGATGTCTGCGGGATAGCTGCCGACTACTGTGTCGATGCCACGGCGCGTGACGCTGCCGCCGCTGGTTTCGGAACGACCGTTCTGACCGATCTGACGGTCGCTGTCCACCCTGATTCCTTGACGAAACTGAAGGCCGACTGGGCGGACACAGGTGTGTTGATGCGCGCGGCCATGGAGTGATGACGTCCATGAAACTTCATGGATGACGTGAGAAATAGAGCCAGGTTGAAAGTGAGGGTTTCTCTGAGGAAGAGGCCGTGCGAGCCAGTCATGGAGGACAGAGGGCGCGTGGGGAACAGGGCGTGTTGGTCCCACGGTGATCCTGACGACTGCTCCTCGGGCATGTGCTTTCCCGCGGCTACGTGTGCCTGCTTCCGCGACGTGCATGAACTGGTGCTAGTGAGCCCCACATGGTGAAGTCTTGGGACTATCCAGGTAGGCTCGTGATGGTATACCGTAAGCCTCGTGCGTGGCATCGGGCTGCGCGAAACAGAGGGGAAGATAAATGAAGAAGCGTGTCCTTGCCGGGGCAGCTGCCCTTGCCCTAGGGCTGACTGGTGTCATCGGTGTCAACCAGGCCTCCGCGGATGAAGGTGCTGCGCCTTCGCTGACCGTTCGTGCTGTCAACACTGCCCAGGGTGACGCCTCGGCGTATCTCATGGCAAAGTGCCCCGAGCACACTGCAAAGGCGATTATCAAGGTCGGCGATCGGAAGACCGAGACCATCAACTTGAAGAACGCGCCGTCCGAGTTCGGGTACATGATAAGCAGCAACCAGGGACAGGCCCCGACGTCGCTGACCTGCTTCGACTACCAGGAGAAGTCCACCAACACCACCGCCACCATTGACCTGACCAAGGCTGTCGGCCCGCAGGTTACGGTCACCGGCGATGGCGTGGCGCGCAAGGCCGCTCCTGGAGGAAACATCACGGTCGGCGCCACCGGTTTCGCAGCTGGCCAGGAACTCGACTTCACGCTCTACTCCAAGCCCTACCCGCTCGGCAAGGCCACCGTTTCTGCGGGCGGCTCCGCTCAGTTGAGCGCTGTCGTCAGCAGCGATGTGATCCCCGGAAGCAGCCACTACGTCGTTGTCAAGAGCGACAAGGACGAGATTGGTCTGGCCAACGTCGCGATCGTGAACAAGGACGATCTGAAGAAGGGCCAGCCCGGAGACAACGGTGGTAAGCAGAAGGGCAAGCCCGGTCTGCCTCGTACCGGTGCCGCAGCCTGATTCGACCAAGGACCGCCCCGCGCCTGAAGGCCCGGGGCGGTTTGCCGTTCCCGGGTGGCTCTGGAAACCCGGGGTGCTGATTCTTGCGGTCGTGGTCGGTGTGATGACCGCTGGGATGTTGTTGAACTCCCGCGCGAACCGCTTGGATGTAAGGCTACATGCCTCGCTAGACGACGGACGCACTCTCCTCGTGGTCGGGATCGATGACCGCTCCTTGGTGCCAGAGGGCACCACTGACTTCGGCGAGCTTGACGATGAACACGGTTCCCGGGCCGACCTGATCCTGGCCCTCAGACGAAGCGGGGGAGAGATCCACGCCGCAAGCATTCCCCGAGATCTCGTGGTTGAGGTCGCTCCCAATGAGTACGACCGTCTGGCCACCAGCTGGCTGCGCGGCCCGCAGGCTTTCGTGGACGGCCTGTGCCGCAGTCTCGCCATGCCTGTGGATCACCTGGCTGTGATGAACCTTCGTGGATTCGTTACCCTCGTCGATGCAGTCGGGGGAGTGGAGGTCACCCTGGAGCATCCGCTGCGGGACGACCACGCACACATAGACCTCCCAGCAGGCACCCAACTGCTCGACGGCCGCGCGGCGCTCGGATTCGTGCGCAGTCGGCAGGGGGAGATTCTCGTCGACGGTGCCTGGGTCGCAGATCCCGAGGGTGCAGCGGGGCGGCAGCGGCGTGGCGGCGAGGTGTTTCGAGCCCTTCTGGGGAAGCTTCCGCGCAACCCTGTGACCCTCTACTCGCTGGCCTGGAGGACGCTGCCGGAAACCTCCCTCAGCGACGGCACCTCCCTGCTGGACCTGGCCGGATTCCGGGACCTTCAGGGTGATTTCACCGGAATTCCTGTTGAGGGTGGCAGGGACGCTGATGACTGGGTGGCCACGGCCAATGACCAGACCCGAGCCGCCCTGGCCAGGACTGGACTGGCCGGGGGCTGTAGCGTCTGAGTGGCACAGGATGGAAGACGCCGCACAAGGGTGGCAACTAGGAGGAAAGCGGATGAGCTGGGATCGACCCGTCACCTGGGAGGTCAGGAAACGAACCGAGTTGGGGAAGGGACACGTCTCCACCTTCGTCGATGAGACGATAGCCACTCCTTCCGGGGAAGTCATCGCACGCCAATACTTGACTCATCCCGGCGCGGTGGCGGTGGTCTGCTGGGACGAGAAACGCGATGCCATAGCGGTGGTGCGCCAGTACCGACACCCCGTGAGGTATGAACTGGTGGAGATCCCGGCCGGGCTTCTCGACATGGACGGCGAGGACCACGTGACGGCGGCGCAGCGGGAACTCGCGGAGGAGGCCGAACTGGCCGCCGGGCGCTGGAACGTGTTGGTGGACATCACCACCACCCCAGGAGCCTGTGAGGAATCGCTGCGGATCTACCTGGCCCGCAACCCACGCAACACTTCCCGCCCGGATGGTTTCGTCCTGGAGGGTGAGGAGGCGCACATGCGATCCGAATGGGTGCCACGCGAGGACCTGGTGGCGGCAGTGCTGGCGGGGCAGTGTCAATCTCCGACGCTGGTGGCGGGAACCTTGGCCCTCGAAACCGCCAGGCTGTCCGGTCGCATCGACCAGCTGCGTCCCGCTAATGCTCCCTGGCCGATCAGGGCCGGTCGCTGAGTGAGCGCCGCCGAGGACGCGCTGGAGCAATATCTGGCACATGTACGTGTGGAACGGGGACTGCGAGCGAACACTGTCGCCGCCTATCGCCGCGACCTGGAACGCTACCTTGCTTTCCTGGCAGCCCGGGGTGTGACCGACCTGGGGGAGGTGAGCCCCGTCGAGATCAGTGAATACGTTCGTGAACTGGCCGGAGAACTCAAGGGGGCTTCGGTGGCGCGGGCCCTCGTCAGCGTGCGTAACCTCCACGCCTTCGCCCACGAGGAGAAAATGACCTCCGAGAATCCGGCCTCCGAGATTCAGGTACCCAAGCTGGGCAAGCGACTCCCCAAGGCACTCAGCGTAGCCGAGGTTGAGAGGCTGCTCGCTACCCCTGACAAGGCGGAGCCCATCGGGTTGCGGGATGCCGCCCTGGTGGAGCTGCTCTACGGTACGGGTGCCCGGATTTCGGAGATCACGAGTCTCAACGTCGATGACGTCACCACGGTCATGGCTGACGAGGGAGTCGGGCTGAGGCTCAGAGGAAAGGGGGGAAAGGAACGGGTGGTTCCCCTCGGCAGTTTCGCCCGGGATGCCCTCCAAGCCTATCTGGTGCGATCTCGCCCCGGGCTCGCAGTTAAGGGCGACGGCGGCGGAGCGCTGCTGCTGAACACCCTTGGAAGGCGGCTGTCGCGCAACTCGGCATTCGCCATCGTCTCCAGGTGTGCCAAGCTCGCCGGAATTGAGACGGAAGTCTCACCCCACTCGCTGCGGCACAGCTATGCCACCCATCTTCTTGAAGGCGGCGCCGACGTGAGGGTGGTGCAGGAACTGCTCGGGCATGCGTCGGTGGCCACCACTCAGATCTACACCCTCGTCACCGTGGATCGTCTCCGTGAGGTCTATCTGGAGGCGCACCCGCGGGCGAGGTGAGAGGAAAGCCGGTGCCTGCTGTCGTGTGAGACCGGCGCGGAGGGTTGGTTCGTTAGGTTCGTGTGCCGACGCGACCTCTGAACACGAGCGCAACAGGAACGACCTCGTTAGGATGGACTTGTCGACATTTATAGGAGGCGAAGTGGCCGACAAACTGTTCAAGGTCCCCGACGCGCCCGCTGAGTCAACCCTTCCCGAGGAGCTTGGACCAACGGGGCGGCCCATGCCTGATCTTCCCGTGCCCGTGCCCCCCGCACCTGGTAGGGACATGCACGCCACCATCATCTCGATGTGCAATCAGAAGGGTGGGGTCGGGAAAACCACCACCACCATCAACCTGGGGGCCGCACTGGTGGAACTCGGTCACGAGGTGTTGTTGGTTGACTTCGACCCGCAGGGGTCGCTGTCCGTGGGGCTTGGCGTCAATCCTCACACTTTGGAACGCAGCGTCTACAACCTTTTGCTCTCCCGCGAGTACACACCGGATGAGGTGATCCAGCCCACCTCCGTCGAGGGAATGGACATCCTTCCCAGCAACATCGACTTGTCAGCCGCCGAGGTGCAGCTCGTCAGTGAGGTGGCGCGTGAGCAGACCCTCAGCCGGCTACTAGAACCGCTGCGCAGCAAGTATGACTTCATCCTTGTCGACTGCGCTCCCAGCCTGGGGCTGCTGACCATCAATGCCCTAACCGCCAGCGACTACGTCATCATGCCGCTGGAGTGCGAGTTCTTTGCCCTGCGAGGCATAGCCTTGCTGACCGACACCATTTCCAAGGTCTCCGACAGGCTCAACCCAAACCTGAAAATCCTCGGCATCCTTGGAACCATGTACGACGGGCGGACCCTCCACTCCCGTGAAGTGCTGGAACGAGTCGTCCAGGCCTTTGGCGACGATGTCTTCCACACTGTTATTCGACGCACCGTGAAGTTCCCTGAGACCACCGTTGCAGGTGAACCCATCACCACTTACGCATCAGCGTCCAAGGGGGCCGACGCCTACCGGATGCTCGCCCGAGAGGTGTTGCGGAAGTGCCGGTGAACAAGAGAGCGAGCCTGCCCGGGGCGAGTGAACTGTTCCGTCCCACCAAGGCCCCAGGACCGGTGACTCCGGCGACCCCGGCGCCACGCCAAGAACCAGAACGGCCTGAGAAACCTGCACAACAAGGGCAGCAGAAGTCATCTCGTCCCGTAGCCACGGGCCGGGTCAAACACGATCAGAAGATCACGGTCTACTTCTCCTCCGAGGAACTGTTCGCATTGGAGGACGCGACGCTGGAACTGAAACGTCGGCACGGCATCAACCTTGATCGGGGGCGTCTCGTTCGCACCGCTGTCGCCTTGGCGCTGCTTGATCTGGCCGAGAATGGAGCAGCCTCAGCGGTGGTTACGGAGCTCAACCGGACGTGAGCCGACGAGCTCGCACCCGAGCCGAGGAGAAACCACAGAGCACCCCGGGGTTTGAGGTGCACCTGGAGAACTTCGAGGGACCGTTTGACCTGCTGCTCCAGCTCATCTCCCGCCGCGAACTGGACGTTACCCAAGTGGCGCTGAGCCAGGTTACCGACGAGTTCATCGCCCATGTCCGCGCCGCCGGTGAAGTGTTGGGTCTGGAGCAGACCAGCTCTTTCCTGGTGGTGGCCGCCACCCTCCTGGACTTGAAAGCCGCTCGACTGCTGCCAGGTGGTGAGGTGACCGACCCTGAGGACCTGGCAGCTCTGGAGGCCCGGGACCTGCTGTTCGCCCGGCTGCTCCAGTACCGGGCGTTCAAGCAGCTGGCTGCCTGGGTGAAGGAAACCATGACCACGGCTGGCCGTCGACAGTGGCGTCCTGGCGGGTTGGAGGAGCGATTCCGCGGTGTTCTGGTTCAAATCGAGTTGCCGATCGGCCCCGAGGAACTGGTGCAGCTGGCTGCCCGGGCATTGGCGCCGAAACCGGCACCGGTCGTGCAGCTCGCCCACCTGCACGGCAGCCGCGTCAGCGTCGTGGAGCAGACCGGGATCGTTGCAGAACTGCTGGCCGGGAAGGGACAGCTCACGTTTCGCTCCCTGGTCGCGGGGTGTGACCGATTGACCACGGTGGTGCGGTTTCTCGCGGTCCTCGAGCTGTTCCGCGCCGGACGGGTCAGTTTTGAACAAGCTGGGCCGCTCACGGAGCTCAGTATCCGCTGGTCGGGGGGAGAGACCACGGGAATCGTCGTGGACGAGTACGAGACCTAGGAGGAGATGTGAGTATCGCCCGTGCCGTCGAGGCACTGCTGCTCATGGCCACTGAACCCGTTCGGGCAACTGACCTTGCAACCCAGCTGGGAGTACCGGAACGCGAGGTACTCGAAGAGCTAGAACAGTTGGCACGGTTCTATCGGGACACCGAACGAGGCTTCGAGCTGTGCCGTGTCGCAGGAGGATGGCGTCTGGCCACCTCTCCGGATCTCGCTGAGGTGCTGGAGGCCGCGGTGGTTGCGGAAACCCGGGCCCGGCTCAGCCAGGCTGCCCTGGAAACCCTGGCGGTCATCGCCTACCTCCAACCTGTGACCCGCGGTCGGGTTTCCGGAGTACGGGGTGTGAACGTCGATGGTGTCGTCCGAACCCTGCTGGCCCACGGCCTGATCACCGAGGCAGGGGAGGAACCGAATGGGGCTATGACCTTCACCACCACTCCGTTGTTCTTGCAGAAACTGGGGCTCGACTCGCTGGACGAGCTACCGGACTTGGCGCCGCTGCTGCCCGACGCCGTAGCCTTGGAGGCCGAACTTCGCGCAGCATCGGGAATCGAGGAACAACATGACTGAGCCGGAGGGCATCCGCCTGCAGAAGGTGCTGGCGGCGGCCGGGGTGGCGTCGCGCCGGGCCAGCGAGATCCTGATCTCCGAGGGGCGCGTGGAGGTCAACGGCAAGGTGGTCTCCGAACAAGGGCGTCGAGTCGACCCGGACCGTGACACCATCCGGGTTGATGGGGCTCGCATCCCCCCGCCACGCAGACACCGCTATTTGGTGCTGAACAAGCCTCGCGGGGTGGTTTCCACCATGGATGACCCGGAGGGCAGGCGCACCTTGGTGGACTACCTACCTCGCAAATCGGAAAGGCTCTTCCACATCGGACGCCTTGACACCGACACCGAGGGCCTGATCCTCTTGACCAACGACGGCGAGTTCGCCCATCGCCTCTCCCACCCCAGCTTCGAGGTTCCGAAGACCTACGTGGCGGAGGTCGCTGGTGTCGTGGATCAGAGGACCATCCAACGCCTGGAGAAGGGCCTGCGACTCGATGACGGTTCCGTCAAGCCTGACCGGGTCAAGCTGCTCTCGCGTGGTGAGTCGCGTTCTTTGTTGGCGATTACTCTTCACGAGGGTCGCAACCGTGTCGTCAGACGCATGATGGATTCTGTGGGGCATCCGGTGGATCGATTGGCGCGCACCGGTATCGGACCTGTCAGGCTTGGTCAGCTTGCGATCGGGACTATCCGAGAGCTAACTCGTGAGGAGCTGGGTAGGCTGCTTGACCTGGTCGGTATGTGATGGGGGGCAGTGAGCCCTCTGGGGTAACATCTGCTGGGTGCGTTTGAGTGAAGTGATGACCCGAGCGCGGATGGTCCTCGCGACCGCCGCGCTGTCCGCGCTGGCCCTGACAGCCTGCTCCGGCGATCCGACCACCGATCCCTCTGGGGGGAACACGGATGATGCGGCGACGACACCCGCCGCATCCCCGAGCGATTCATCCTCGTCTCCGGACCCGCTCCCTACGGAAAGCATCATTCCTTCTGAGAATCTCGACGCCATCACTGTCTCCGACGCCGATGTGCCCGAGATCACGGTTCCGGCGCCGTGGGCCATCAGCAGCACCCAGACGAAGGTGTTGCGTGACAGCAGTAACCCTCAGGTCGTGGGCGAGAAAGCCAGGGTCACCGTCAATTACGTCGGTGTCAATGGGCGCACCGGGGCCGTGTTCGACAGCTCCTTCCAGAGAGGGCAGGAGACCACCTTCTCGTTGGAGAAAGTAGTCACAGGGTTCAAGAACGGTCTCGCCGGGCAGAAGGTCGGCTCTAGGGTGTTGATCGGCATTACCGGGGCCGACGGCTACGCTCAGGGAAGTCCCCAGGCAGGCATCCAGGCGGGTGATTCCCTGGTGTTTGTCGTCGACATCATCGCCTCCTCCTACGACGAGGCGCTGGGTGAGGCTGTGACCCCGGCTGAGGGGCTGCCTACGATGACCATGACCGACGGCAAACCTGAACTGACGTTTCCTGAGGCTGGGGTCAATGCTGATCAGCTGGTGGTGCAGCCACTCATCAAAGGTTCCGGCGCGGAAATCGCGGCCGACTCCACCATCAGTGTCAAGTTCCGGGTTTGGGGAGCGAAATCCGGGAAACTGATCTTGGACGGTTGGTCGGGGGCACAGACCGGCAAGCTCTCGACCCTCATCAACGGTTGGAAGACGGGCCTGCTGGGACAGACCGCGGGATCGCGGGTGATGCTCGTCGTGCCCGCAGCGGATTCGTATCCCAACGGTGAGCCCAGCAAAGGACTGGAGGCTGGTGAGGGCGTCGTCTACGTGATCGACATTCTGGATGTTCAAGCCCCTCAGAAAGAAAGTTGACGGAATCCGCGCCCCGTCCACGTGACGGGGGCGTGGAAGGCATCGGGAAGGGGCCTCGGCATCACAGCCAGGGCCCCTTCCGGCGTTTCGTGGCTTCCGAGCCCGAGCGAGTCCGTCAGCTCGGCCACAACCTCGGAGAGCCGCCACCCCCGGGCGAGCAGATCATTCACGGTGACCGCACCGTCGCGTTTCGCAAGGCGTTTCCCGTCGGAATTGGTGACCAGCCCGATGTGTGCGTAGCTCGGTGGCTGGCCACCCAGCAGGGTTGTGAGCCAGGCCTGGCGAGGTGCCGAACCGAGAAGATCGGCGCCCCGGGTGATTCGGGTCACCCCTTGATACAGGTCGTCGATCACGGTCGCGAAGTTGTACGCGGGCACCCCGTCGCCTCGGACCAGCACGAAATCGTCGACGACGCCGGTCATGGTGCCCGCGAAGAGATCGGTCACGGTGAACCGGGCACCCTCGGCGCGGATTCGAATCGCGGCCGGGCGCTGCTCCCTGCGCCGGCTCTTTTCCACCGTGGAAAGTCGTGCGCAGGTTCCCGGATACGGGCGATGACCGTCACCGTGCGGAGCGGATGCGGCCTGCTCGATCTCCTTGCGCGTACAGAAACACTCGTAGGTGCGGTCCCGCAAACGGGCAAGGGCGTCGCGGTAGATGTCCAATCGCTCGGACTGGGTCACTACCTCGCCGTCCCAGATCATCCCCAGCCTCCGGAGGTCGGCCAGCTGCCGGGTGGCGGCTCCAGCAGCCGCCTTCACCCGGGCAGCATCGAGGTCCTCAACGCGCAGCAGCCACCGCCCTTCTGCTCGCCGAGTGAGAAGCCAACCAGCAAGTGCTGTGCGCAGATTCCCCAGATGCAGATCGGACGTCGGAGAGGGCGCGTAACGGTCAACGATTGGCATACCTCCATTGTTGCGGGGCGAACTCCCCGGTACCCTCTAACCCACCAGGTCACCAGGGAGATGAGATGTCGGCAAGCAAATCGGAGCGGTTGCTGAACCTGCTGATCATGCTGCTCAGCACGCGAGACTGGGTGGGTCGGGAGCGAATCCGGCAGGTCATCGAGGGGTATCGCGGATTGGACGACCGGAACTTCGACCGCACCTTCGAACGGGACAAGGCCGAGCTGCGAAACATCGGGGTCCCGGTGGAAACAGGAAACCACAGTTCCGAAGGGGGTGACCCCGGCTACCGGGTGGATCGTTCCGCATTCGAACTGCCACCAGTTTCCTTCACCGCGGACGAATTGGCAGCCCTGGGGGCCGCCGCTCGCGTGTGGCAGGACAGCGTTGCAGCCGACGAAACCCGCGTGGCGCTCGCAACATTGCGGGCGGCAGGTGCCGATCCGGACGCCGCCCGGCTGCTGACCCTGCAGCCACAGCTCACCTCGGTCGACGGGCTCGACGTGTGGTGGGAGGCGTTGCGGGACCGCCGCGAGGTGCGTTTTGGGTACCGCGGCGATCCCCGAAGGCTCCAGCCGTGGAGGATCGTGCAGCGCCGTGGACACTGGTACGTGATTGGGTTCGACCTCGACCGTGCGGAAAGACGCCACTTTAAACTGTCACGACTCACGGCACCGCCGCGGGCGGTGGGGGAAACCGGATCCTATGAACCGCCGGAGGATGTGGTCGCCGAGTTCACACCGTCGGAGCAGGACCCGATTGCGCGGGTGGCTCTGCGTCCCGGACGCGGGCACGACCTGGTCCGCAGCGGTCGACTGGCCACGCCGTTGGCTGGTAACCCGGAAGGATTCGAGGTCTATGAACTGTCGCTGACGCCGGTGCTCGTTGGGGAGATCTGCGCTCTGGGTGCGGATGCCATCGCCCTGGCGCCAGAAGAGCTGGTGGATGATGTGGTGGCCCGGCTTAGGGCAGTTGCAGGGAGGTCTGCTTGATGAGATCGACAGATCAGGTGCGGCGTCTCATTCAGTTGGTGCCCTACCTCACTCAGCACCCGGGAGTGACGGTGACTGAGGTTGCCCATGACTTTCAGACAACTCCGGCGGTGATTCTGCGGGACCTGGAGGTGATCCAGTTTTGTGGGATGCCCGGAGGATTGACCGATGATCTCTTCGACGTCGATATCGAGGGGGTCCGGGCCGATGGGGAGATCTACCTGTACAACTCCGATGTACTTGCCCGCCCCATGACCCTGACTGCGGGCCAGGCGGCAAGCCTCATGGTTGCCTTGGGCACCCTTGTTGAGCTCGGATCCGATGCGGCTGCCAGCGCCAGGGCAAAACTCAGCGAGGCCTGCGGACAGGCAGGAAACGGGATTGAGGTCACCCTGACGGCTGGGGATGAGGAGACCCGCCGCGTCCTGACCCGGGCCTGTGAGGATCGCCGGGTGGTGCGGATCGAGCATGAGGGAACCGGGGGACGGGCTGTCGTGGAGGTGGAACCCGCCCGCCTGAGGGTGGTGGACGGCACCACCTATCTCGACGCGTGGTCCCGGCTTCGGGATGCTTGGCGTAGTTTCCGCATGGACCGGATCCGTGCTGTCGTGGTGCGTGATGAGACAGCTCCGCCGCGCGAAGGTCTGGAGGACGCCACGGGTTCCTGGTTCGCGGACTCCGAACGCAGAGTGGAGCTCTCGCTCCGTCCCGGCGCCGCCTGGGTTGCGGAGTACTACCCGACCCATTCGGTTGAGTCAGACGTGACCGGTCTGAAGGTGGTGCTTCCCGTCGGCAGCCGCGATTGGCTGGTCTCGTTGCTGCTGCGGCTCGGGGAGGACGTCGTGATCGTCAGCGACGGTGAAGCCGTGACGGAGGCCGCGGCACGGGCCCGGGAAGCCTTGTGTGCCTATGAATCTTCGACAACCTGACTGAATCTGGACGCGTCGTCGGGTACGATCTCGTAGTGTGATCTGGGCAATCGTTCTTGGCTGCTTGGCAGCGGTCGGGGTGGTGGCCCTGGTGGTGATGGCCGTCGGGGTACGCAACAAGGTCGATGACGTTCTGGTGGAGATGCGCATGCTGGAGGAACGCCGCGACGAGTTGAAGGAGCTCACGGCTGGTATCCAGCTGCCCCACAAGCACCATACGTAAACTTCACAGGAAACGAACGAGTCCAAAAAGAGGTAACTGCACTATGCCAAACATTGGTGTCCCGGAACTGCTGATCATTCTGGTAGTCGCTCTGCTGCTGTTTGGTGGCTCCCGTCTGGCGGGGCTCGGCAAGGGAGTCGGGCGTTCCATTCGGGAGTTCAAGGAGGAGGTCAAGGCCGCCGATTCCAAGGACCAGGACAAGAGCTCCGAACCCGAGGTGGTCGAGGCGGAGATCGTCGATGACAAGGCCGCTGAACTCGAACGCCGCCAGCGTGAGCTGGAGGCCCGCGAGCAGGCCCTCAAGGAGGCCGAGTTGAAAGCCCGGGAGGCGGCGCTCAACGCCCGCGAAGCCGAGACCGGGAACTGATCCACGTTGAGTTCCGACGCCAGCAGCGCTGAGGCGAAACCGCGTCGGTCCAGCTGGTTCCGCCCACCCAAGAAGGAGTCCCCGGACGGAAGCATGTCCTTGGGTGACCATCTCCGTGAGATTCGCTACCGCGTCACGGTCTCGGCACTGGCACTGGTCCTGGCAGCTGTCGGGTGTGCCTTCTTCTACCAGCCGCTGGTGCTGTTCATCATGGAGCCCTACAACGTTGCCAGGGCGGACGTGGAGGCAGCAAATCCTGAAGCGAACCTCCAGCTCGCCAACACCGGGGTGACGGGGCCTTTCACCCTCGGCGTGGTGATCCTGATCGTCTGCGGGTTGATCTTCACCATACCGGTGTGGCTCTACCAGATCTGGGCCTTCGTGGCTCCGGGGCTGCTCGCCAAGGAGAAGAAGTACGTGCTGTACTTCATGGCGGCGGGAATCCCGCTGTTTCTGGCGGGCTGCGCCATGGGCTACTGGGTTTGGCCCAAGGGTATAGCGGTCATGCTGAGCTTCACGCCGCAGGACCTGGGGATCATGAACTACCAGGACATGGCGGAGTTCGTGACCCTGGAGCTGAAAATCATCCTCATCTTCGGGGCATCCTTCCTGCTGCCCGTGATCGTGGTGGCGCTCAACCTGTTCAACGTGGTGCGCGGACACCAACTGAAGAAATGGCGCAAGGGTGTGTTCTTCGGCTCCTTCGTCCTGGCCGCGGTCGCCACACCGTCCACCGACCCGTTCACCATGCTCTGCATGGCCATCCCCATGACCCTGTTGTTCTACATCTCCGAACTGATCTGCCGCGCTCTCGACAAACGCAAAGGCATCGTCGCCGCCCTGACTTCAACCCAGCTTTCCTACGGCAATCCGGATAAGGCGTGGCGGGCCCTTTGCGGGGCCAGCGACTTCGACGGGGACCACTGGGAGAACATCGTCGAGTTTTTCAACGAAGACGCGCGCATCACTCACGGTGCCCGATTCACCAAGGTGGAGTCCCGCATCGCTGAGCGCATCGCCATCGTCGAGGACTGGAAGCAAGAGTCCCCCGTCCGCGTCATCGACGTTGAGACCGCCGATGACACGACGCAGTGGGCAATGAGTGACGTTGCAGCCGCCGTCCTACACGCGATCTCCTGAACACAGGTAGCCCCGATGGTCGCACGGCCGGTCCGACTCCGGCCGGGGGCACGAACCCCAACCTAACCCCTGGAAGGACCACAACCATGAGCACCATTGCGGAGCGGGTCGCCGCCGCCCTTGCGTCCGAGGCGGGCGAAGCGGTCACCAGCGCTGACGTCACCCGTTCCCCGATCAGCGGATACTGGGTTGGGCAAGCCGGCGGAGTCGCCGTGTTTGCGGAGCGCGGGCGCGCCCATATTTTCCTTGGCGATCAGTTCATCGTCTATGACGACATGACGACGTCCACTGACGTCGAGACCATCCGGGCCGCTATCCGGGCCGCACGGGAAGACCGCGCTGTAGCGGAGGAATTGTGCGGCTGGCTCGAGTATGCCGGCTGGAAGCGCGTGACCGCCACCAAGGATTGGGGGCGGTGGCGTGTCACGGCAGTCTCAGGGCGAGATGACGGCCACGCGGTGCGCGCAACAGTCGCGGGCGGGCGCGTCTTCCTCCCGCTGTTAGAGAACAACGCCACGGTTCGGGAGAGCACGCTCAACCTACTCGAGCGGAACGGCGTCCCCGTCTCCCGTTGACCAATCGCCCGGCGCTCCACCACGGTGCGCCTGGCACTGACCCGACATCCATACGGAGAACAGCCATGATCCTGTACCCCACCCGCAACCTAGCCATCAACCACGAGATCAGGGACGCCCTGGCGCCGGTGACCATCACTGACGACGGCGAGGTGATCTCCTCGGACCCCATGGCGCGCCTGTACGTCCACTGCATCTACTACCCCGAGATCTACACGCCCGCCCCGCCGTCGACCCACAGCTAGGAAGTACGGTGAGCCACTAGCGGTAGTGGCCCGCCGCCCCACCTAGAGGACAGCGCAGCAGAAACGCAGACAGCCGCTAAATAACGCTTGCGCACGTTGATTGAGAACTACACAGAGAAACGCCCATAGACGGCAGACACCGCACGCACCGCCCCGGCGCCGCGTAGTCGACACAGCCTGCCCGTCTATGAGTCGCCTGGACCCGCCCCGTTACTTCGATCCATAGGGGCTTGGGCTGATCTACCAGTGGTCCAGGCGGCCCATAGATGCCCGCACCGTGCGGGGTCTAGAGAGGGAGAGATATGAACTCTTACTGCGTTTACAACTACAGAGACCTACTGCAGGCCATCCAGTCGGGCGCCTCCATGAGCGATTCCATCCACATCCTGGGGGACATCCCGATCTCAGCTGACACCCCGCCCCTGGACTACTGGGTGCACCCTGGTGGCCTACTCTCTATCGCCTCAACCAGTGAGGCCCACGTACGGCTCGCCGGCGGCCACCTGCACGTCGTGGGAGACGGGACAATGGCGCTCCAGGTGTGCGGGACAGACATTCCTTATGGCAGGGTCACACTCATGGGCTGTAACGCTAGTGACGTGGATACCGTCAGGAAGATCGGCACCCTATACGAGTGGGATGTTGAATCTGACTCTACTGACTTCGAGGAGGAGGGGGACGAGGTGGAGTCGCCCGAGCACTACACGTGGCTAGGTGGCGCGATTACCGCCCAGGGCGGGCCGGAGTGCACAGTCGACCTTCAGTCCTGGGATTTCCTGGACGCCATCGCCCCCGATGACCCGCACGTGTGGAACGCGCTGAAGTACCTCACCCGCCTCGGGCGCAAGGGCGACACCTCCAGTCGAATCGTCGATCTGCGCAAGGCGAGCGCCTACCTCGACCGGGCGATCAGCCAGGAGGAGCACAGTGGCACTGAGTGAGCCGATGGAGCATGCCGTGATCACCTACGGGGAGATGCGGCGCCTCGAGGACGGCGCAGTCGTCTACGACCAAGACGACACGGAGTGGGTCAAGCGCGGCCCGTGGTGGCACCTCAACGATGGCGACCGCAGGCTACTCGGCACTGAGCTCAAGCGCCTTAGTGAGTACCTGTACGTGCTTCGCCCATACCGCCCGTACACGCACCCCAGAATAGGGGGTTCCCAAGAGAATAGGGGGTTCCCAAGAGAATAGGGGGTTCCCAACGGAATAGGGGGTTCCCAAGAAAGGAAGGAAACCATGGCAGACACCCCAACAGTCCACCAAGCCCTAAACAAGGTCATGGGGGACGTCCAAGCAGTCAAGAAAGACAGCAAGAACCAAGCTCAGAGATTCAACTTCAGGGGAATCGACGCGGTAATGAACGCGGTCGGCCCAGCCCTACGCAAGTACGGAGTCACCATCCTCCCCGAGGACGTGGATGTGCATCGATCAAACGGCACCACCGCCAGCGGCAAGCAGACCGCTGAGGTAGTCGTCAAGGTCACCTACCGGGTCTACGGGCCCGGCGGGGACAGCATCCACGGAAAGGTGGCAGCCGAAGCCATGGACTTCGGGGACAAGGCGATCGCGAAAGCAATGAGTGTCGCCTACCGGACGTTCCTGCTCCAGGCGCTCACCATCCCCACGGACGACCCCGACCCGGATGGGGAGTCCTTCGAAAGGGGGGTTCCCAACGGAATAGGGGGTTCCCAACGGAATAGGGGCACCAGCGAGGATACCCCCCTCCCAGCAGAAAAGGGGGTTCCCAAAAGAACAGCGGCCGAGCAGTGCGGCATGATCCTCGACGGATTCTGCGCCGCCCACCAGCTAAACGGAGACAAGGTGCGTGAGGAGTACTTCGCCGCCGGGGGTAAAGCCGTCCCCGACATGCTTCGCGCATGGCTACAGAACAACTACGGAGCAGGGAAGGCACAGTGAACAAGGAGAACGTACTCCGCCGGGCCGCCATCGCAGCGCACGTTGCGAAAGTAGCCTCCCAGGAGAAGAAGAAAGCCCTCAACGAGCTCATGGAGGTGATGGCCCCAGGAGACCGGTCGTACGCCACAGTCAACGGGGAGCAGGTGGGCGCCATCAGCGTCACCACCGCCACCCCCGCCTATCAGGTGACGGACGAGCAGGCCCTAGTCAGGTGGCTCGAGTGGAACAAGCCCGACGCCATCCACCGGATCCCCGCCCCATGGTTCACGGCGAAAGCCGCCCTAGACGGGTTCATCAAGCAGACAGGGGAGATCCCCGACGGGGTTGAGCTCGTGACGCCCGCCCCCAGGATCTCGGCCCGCGTCTCTCCAGCCCAGGAGGAAGCCATCCGGGAGCTCATCGCCACTGGGAATATCAGCCTCATCGAGATTGAGGGCGCGGAATGAGCCAGTCGCGGGCGAGGTGGGCGCGCCGGAAGGGGTCTCCCAGGAAAACAGGGCCCTCCCAGGAAACAAGGGAGGCCGTGTACGAGAGGGACCAGTACCGGTGCGCCCGCTGCGGACGCCACATCGCCACCTACGCAGCAAGCATCCAGCACAGGAAGCCTCGCGGCATGGGCGGCACCAAGGATCCATCCATAAACAGTCCCGCTAACCTCATCCTCCTCTGTGGGGACGGGGTAAGGGGCTGCCACGGGTACATCGAACAGCACCGGGAGGAAGCCAAACAGGATGGCTACGGTGTTGCATGGTGGGAGGACCCCGCCACCATCCCAGTACGGTACTGGGACGGAAACACGTACACACTCACGAACGAAGGAGAACGAACATGTTCATGATCCCTATGGGTGGCTGGTGGACTCGCCGCCACATCCCCTGGCATGACGAGTGCATCTATGGCGCCTGGCGCCCAGTGCCCTACCCTCGGTGCGGGTGGTACTGACATGCCATGGCGAATCGTCCCGGTTGAGTACTCGCGCGCATCAATCAGCTGCGACTGGCCCGCTTGCACTAACCGGATTGACTTGAATGCGATCCCCGCCGACTATGACGCCGAGATCCACGAGCTCAGCAAGGTCAGGCGCCTAGCGCTCCGGCGCGGCTGGACAGTCGCTTCGGAGTCATACAGGGTTACATGCCCCGACCACAACCAGAAAGGAAACACCAATGAAGTTCACTGAGCTCTCGAAGCAAGTGGCCGCCGAGGCTGGCGCCTATTCGGAGTCGACCCTCACCGTCATCCGGAAGTGGCACGGATCGCTAACATCTGTGGCGCGCAATATAGAAGACGCCAAATGTGCCCCTACAGACAAGGAGGAGAAGTGGATCCTTGATGACAACCAATTCCCCTTGCGTAGCATGGCTGTAGGGGCCGCAATTATCCTCCAGGCGCTCGGCGTGGAAGACCTGGCGGCCGCGTTCATCACCGAGTATGAGCGGGCCGCCGTCAAGCACCCAGGCATGACGCTCGACTGCGACGGCCCGACGGATGAAAACCGCTTCTACGCGTTGGCTGAGGAGGTTGGGGAGGTCGCCGCCTCCCTCACCTACGACAACACCAAGGGCACCGGCCACAACGCCGACACCATCGCCGAGGCCACCCAGGTAGGGGCACTCGCACTCGCCTGGCTCGTGCGATACCAGGACGGAGAGGAATGGTGAGCGAGTCTATCCTTCAGCGTAAGCTCGACGAAGCGAAAGCCTCCGTCACCGTCACTTATTGGCACCTGTTTCAAACCACTGAGACCCTTCTCAAGGAGATCACTCGGCTATCCAACCGCAACACCCAGCTCATGGAGGAGAACGAGAGACAGCGTGCGCTGCTCGCTGCCCTGAAACGGGAGCCGGCCACACCACGCACCACCAGCGGCGGAGAGGCGTCACGGGGGTTCCCTGGAGAAGTTCGGTCCCTACACCATCGCCTGGGAGCCCAAGGAGGACACCAGCGAAGCACTGAACGCCTACCGGGAAGGGATCCAAGCATGAACGCCATCCAGAATCTCCGGGCCGCCCTCGACGACTACGACGATGACGAGCTCATGCGAATCATCGAGGACGCGGACCTGGATGATGTCAGGTACCTGCGCGACCTTGCCCAGGAGGCCGTAGACATCGCGGAAGAGTACGAATACCACCTCGAGCGAGTGGAGGAGCGATGAGCACCCCAGCCAGGATTGTCGACAAGCTGAGGAACTACGAGTACGAGAAGTGCGGCTGCGAGGGTGTGGTTGGCGACATCTACGCGCTCATCCACCGCATCGCCGACCTCGAAGACGAACTTTGCGCAGCGCGTGCTTTCACGCCGCGCGACAACGCTGGCGGAACAGCGTCACGGGGCATGATTGACGGGACGGTGGCTATCGACGCATATGGGTGCGCCTGGGCTCGAGTTGATCCCGGCTGCTGGTTTCCACTCCGGGTTGACGTCGACAGTGAGGTGCTCGAGCTCCCTGAGGGTGGCGGCCCGTACGCCATCGTCTACACCCCTGGGGGGGCGTGACCATGTGGGAGAAGTTCGCATCGGGTAACGTCCCCACGGCCGCCCAGGACCCGTGGGGGACCGGCGGCGCCTGGCCCGGCGAGCCTCCCTTCTAGTCGAGAGGAGGGCAGGATGGGAACCATCAAAGGCTGGTACATAGCAGCATGGCACTGGGTCCGCTAGGGGCAAATAGCCGTCATACGCTGCCGAAAATGCGACCACGAAGCCGACATAGACAACGCCACAATCTGAACCCAGTAACCCCCAGGAGAATTGAAATGACCAACTGGCCCGCAGTCCCGTTTATTCGCATCATCCGTGGCGAGATAAACGGGAAACCTCTCATCAATAAGATAGCCGCAAGAACAGAAAATGGGAACTTCGCCATCGCGAACCTTCTCTGCGTGAAAGACTGCGACGGTGACGGCATCTACGAGTGGGAGGAGGTGACCCCTGTCCCCACCGCCGCGCTCAAGCACCTACAGGGCGCGTTCCGGGGGAGCGATATGGTCAGCAGCCTTGTGGCAGCTGTGCAGGATGTAACCTCGCACCTGCCCGCCGACAATCCCAGCGCCCTCGACCAAGCTGTAGCCCAGGTCAAGGACCTTGATGAAACGCCCCTTATCCTCAAAGGCTTCCCTCAGGAGGACGACCTGGCACTATTGCTGGAGTCGTTGGCCGCTCTCCGGGCAGCCATCCACAGTTGTACCAGTACAAAGGGCCGCCCCTTCAAAGATTTTTTTGATTTGCTCGGATAA
>ERZ773038.451-NODE-451-length-27527-cov-8.811226_pt1 | contig 27527 bp, 18 predicted proteins | sample MGYA00511665_ERZ773038 | MGnify/ENA primary metagenome ERZ773038 (study PRJEB29015, sample SAMEA2737966) | human oral metagenome | biome: human oral; feature: human-associated habitat; material: dental | place: China | collected 2028 ... | reverse complement strand
AGGAGCGCCTGGCCAAGCTCGCCGGCGGCGTCGCCGTCATCAAGGCGGGCGCCGCGACCGAAGTCGAGCTCAAGGAGCGCAAGCACCGCATCGAGGACGCCGTTCGCAACGCGAAGGCGGCCGTCGAAGAGGGGATCGTCGCCGGCGGCGGCGTCGCCCTCATCCAGTCCGCTGAGGAAGCCTACAAGGGATTCGAACCCGAGGGCGACGAGGCGACCGGTGCGCAGATCGTCAAGATCGCCATCGAGGCGCCGCTCAAGCAGATCGCTGAGAACGCCGGCCTCGAAGGCGGAGTCGTGGCCGAGAAGGTCCGCAACCTCCCCAAGGGCAGCGGCCTGAACGCCGCGACCGGCGAGTACGGCGACCTCCTCTCCGAAGGCGTCATGGACCCGGTGAAGGTGACCCGTTCCGCTCTGCAGAACGCGGCGTCCATCGCCGGCCTGTTCCTGACCACCGAGGCCGTTGTGGCCGACCTGCCGGAGAAGCCCGCTGCGGGCGGCGCCGACGCCGACATGGGCGGCATGGGCGGCATGTACTAAGCCGCGAGGCCGCATCGGCAGTCTCTTCGCATAATCGAGGGGCGGGAGCCTTCCAGGGTTCCCGCCCCTCGCGTGTGCAGCAGGGCTAAGCCAAAGAGACGGACGGCGGCAGCCTCGGCATCCCCCGCCTCGCGTGTGCAGCAGGGCTGGTGGGCCTCAGTCGCGCCTCACAGGTCGGGTTCGCGTTCCATTCCGCTCGTGGACACTTGCGCTGCGGCGGCCTCCTCTTCGTCGTCGACCCACTCGGGGGTGGCGGCCGAGAGAACTTTGTAGCCATGCCTCCCGCTTGGGAAGGCCAATCGCCACGACTCCGCACCTGAGGCGCCTCCCTGCTCGGCGGCATCCTCTTCTGCCAGGCGGCTGAGGCTGGAGCCGAGCGCGTTGTCCCATTCTCCGGCTTCCGCGGGGGCGGCGTCCGGCGACTGCGAGTTCGCCGACTTAAAGCCGTCCGGAACGCGGGGACTTGCGACGGCGTCCAGGCCGTCCGCGGCACGGGCATTTGCGGCCCTCAGGCCGCCCGTCTCCGCCTTCCCTGACTCCGTTGCGCCCGCCTCCGCACTTCTTGGCTTGGCGGCGCCGACGGCGCGCACCGTACCCGCCTCGGTCAAAGCCCCGCCGGAGCCCGCTTGGGCGTCGCCCGCGCAGCGTCCGGCCTGATGGCGGTCCTCAATCCGTTTGCGCACCTGTGCGGCCAGCCTTTCGCGTTTGAGCTGCTTGAGCTCTTCGGGGCTCAGATCCGTCGGAGTCTTCTCGCCCGGTGAGAATCGCTCCCCACAGGACTCAAGGCTCGAAACCTGCCCCGTGGCGCCTGAAACCTGCCCTTGGGCGTCCGCGCGGCCTCCGCCGCCGACGCGGCTTTGCCCGGCGTTGCTTTGCGCGGCTCTGACGTGTGCCGCGTCGCCTCGCCCCAAGCCGTCTTGCCTGCCGTTGCCGTGCTCTGTGGCCTGAACGGCGGCGAATGAGCCCGTCGCGGGAGACGGGGCGCTTGCAGGGTAGGGGGGCGTGACGGCTGAGAGGGGCGATTGCGCGGAGGATGGCGTGAGGATTCGTGCGTGAGGGACGAGCGTGGGCCGGGGGTCTTCTTCGACCTCCGGGACCCTGGCGGCCATGGCCTTTCGCTCGTTGGTCGCCGGGGCGCCGTCCTGCTCCGACATGGCTTCAAGTTTGGCGGCGATCCGCTGCGATTCGGCTTGCAGGTTCTCCCGGGTGGTCTCCTCCCACTGGCGGGCCAGCGGCGTGATGAAGAGCGCTGGGCGCCCGAGCAGATGGCGAATGATCTCCTGGCGTCCGCGCAGGAAAAGAACCGTGGGAATGTGACTGTACTCTTTGCGAACTCGTTCTATGTACTTCTTGTAGCGCTGAGGCTCGACCGCGAGCGTTCCCATGTGTGCGTCGCGCAGGGCCAGCAAGTCGATGTCGATCGCATCGAGCTTGGCTGTGTCGCTCGACCGCGGATCGCACTTTGAGCGGACTCCCCTGACAAGCTCGGCCACTCGGCGGGCGTTGTCCTCAGGAACGCCGAGGCGCAGCAGATCCTCGTATGCGACCTCCGCGGAGGCCGCCTCGTCTTCTCCGCCGTTGCGGGTGTACGTGTCTTTCGCCTCAGTTGAGAAGACGACGCCGTGGTACCAGGCCGCCAGCCGAACAAGCTCGGGGCGGTGCATCTGCGGCGTCAGGGTCTCCACGCTCGCCGCGATGTCCATCAAGTGCTGAAGCCCGTGATAGTGCCTGTCGTCGGACGACCATCGTCGGAGAACGTCGCGACATGCTACGGCGAGCTCCTCCTTCGACAAAGGAGAGCCAGCCGCTTGGACTGCCCGCACATACGCCTGCGGCAGCCACTGCGGAATGTCGACGTGCATCGAAACCTCCTACCTTAGGCCAGCCATACTAGTCCTCTTGGCTGAAATCGCACATTCGGCGGCTGGGGAGCTCCTGAGCTTTCGCGTAGTCAGCGCTTTGAGTCCACGCAATGGGGCGAAATGCCCTAACGTAGTGATGTGAAGTTTTCGAAGAGATCGGCCTCGCCGTCGCCGCTGCGCGGAAGAGCTCTGGTGACGGGGGGAACCTCCGGGATCGGATTGGCTTTCGCCCGCGCCCTGGCCGCACGCGGATGCGACATCGCGCTCGTGGCCCGCAACGAGGCCCGACTGGAATCGGTCGCCGCCGAGCTCTCCTCGAGGGGCGTCGACGTCGTCGCGCTTTCGGCCGATCTCTCGCAAGCGGAGGGCGTGGCAAAGGTCTGCTCCTACATCGACGAGGAGCAAGTCGAGATCCTCGTCAACAACGCGGGCAAAGGCCTGCATCACCCCCTCGCCACAACGGACACGGCGCCGCTGAGGGAGGCCATCGATCTCATGGCCACCGCCGTCGTCGAGGTCGGCGCCGTCGCCGCCGCCGCCATGAAGGCCCGCGGCCACGGCGTCGTCGTCAACACGGCCTCGGTTTCGGGCCTCGTTCCCATGGGCCTGTACTCGGCGATCAAAGCCCTTGTGAAAACGTGGTCGCAGGCGCTCGCGCTGGAAATGCGACCCCACGGAGTTCAGGTTGTGACCTTCATGCCGGGGTGGGTGCGCACGGAGCACCACGCTCGCGCGGGCATCGCGACGTCGAACCTTCCCGACGCCGTCTGGCTCGACGCCGACGCCGTCGTCGAGGAGACGCTTCGAGCCGTCGACGCCGGGAAGACCTACGTCACGCCTTCCCTTAAGTTCAAGGTCGCCTCGGCCCTCGCTCGATACGCGCCGCAGCGCGCCGTCGGCGCCGTGACGCAGAAGATCGTGAGGAGGCGCGACGGGTGACGGAGAACCTTGAGCCGGTTGACCGGTATCTCGACGAGAAGAGGGCCAGAAGGCGCCATCGCGTGCGCAGGTACATGACCCGGCCCGTCATGTCGACCTACTTGAAAACCGAGGTTCTGGGGGAGGAAAACGTCAAGGGCCTGGAAGGCGCCTTCATTTTGGTGCCCAATCACTCCTCGCACTTGGACGCGCCCATGGTCTTCTCGCTTCTGCCAGACTGGATCACAGAAAAGCTCGCCACCGGCGCCGCGGCCGATTACTTCTACCGCAAACGCGGGATCTCCTCCCTCACGTCCGTCTTCTTCAACACCTATCCGATCCTGCGCAAGGGCAAGCGCGAAAGCGTCGAGCACGGCAAGGCGGCGGGCATGACGGGGCGCCTGCTGCGGGCCGGCGTGCCGATTCTGGTCTTCCCCGAGGGCACGCGCTCGCGCAGCGGCAAGATCGGCCAGCCGAAGGCGGGCGCAGCGGCGCTCGCCATGCAGGTGGGGGTGCCGATCGTCCCAATCGCCATGCTCGGCGGGCACGAAGCCATGCCCGTGGGGAGATTTCTGCCGAAGTTCCGATCGGAAGTGTGCCTGTTCATCGGCAGGCCCATGAACGGACGCGAAGGGGAGTCCGCGGAAGCCTATATGGCCAGGGTTTTCCACGCGATTGAGCTCATGCTCGAACAGCACACGCCTCATCCCGTCGACGAGGACGGAACGTCTCCCTTCGGGGATTTTGACGACGCCGCCTGAGGCCTGACCGCCTTCCGGCAGAGCCGGAGGACCGCCAGAACGAACCGGCTCTTCCGCGTGCGCGATCGTCTGCGTGTGAGGCCGTTCGCGACCGTCTCCGCACAGAGCCGGGCCGCCAAACCGTCTTTGCCTGCGAGGTCAGCCTTTCGCCGGGCCCTTCCCGGTCGGGCCCTTCTCGGTCGGGGCTTTGTTGGCCGAGCTCGTGTTGTCCGAGCTCTTGTCGGTCGAGTTTTTGTTGGGCGAGCTCTTGTCGGTCGAGCTCTTGTTGGCCGAGTTCTTGTCGGCCGAGTTCTTGTTGGCCGATCCTTTGCCAGCCGAGCCCTTGAACCGACCGATGCCCTTGGGCTTGGACTCCTGCTTGGACTTCTGCTCCGTCTCCGACGGAGAGGCGACGCGCGCCGCCTCCTCGGCAGCCGTGATGCCGCCCGACGCCGTTGAGGAGGCAACAGGCGGGAAGGTCAGGCGCACCGTCAGGCCGCCGCCCGGCGTCTCGCTGATCCGCGCCGTCCCGCCGTGTGCGGCCATGACAGAGGCGACGATGGCCAGGCCAAGGCCCGATCCGCCGGATGCCCGCGACCGGGAGGAGTCCGTCCTGAAGAAACGCTCGAAAAGCCGCTCCGAATCCTCAGGTTCGACGCCGGGCCCATGGTCGCGAACCTCGACGACGGCGTCCTCTCCCTGTCTTCCCAGAGCTATCTCGACCGGGGTGCCGGCCGGCGTGTGGCTGAGAACGTTGGAGAGCAGATTGGTGACGACCTGGATGACCTTGTCTGAATCGGCGTAGATCGTGATTTCCGGCGCGGGGCCTCCGTCAAGGCCGATGACGGCGGCGGGGCGGCCTGCGTCGCGAACCCTCAGGTCCATGGCCGCATTCATGGCTATTTCGGTCAGCTGCGTGTCCTTCAGCGAAAGAGGGCGCCCCTCGTCGAGCCGGGCGAGCTGGAGAAGGTCCTCGACGAGTCCGCTCATGCGCTGAGCCTCGGATTCGATCCTGTCCATCGTGACGGGGATTTCGCAGTCCGGCACGCCGCCGATGCGATAGAGCTCGGCGTAGCCGCGAACCGTGGCCAGCGGAGTGCGCAGCTCGTGCGAGGCGTCGGAGACGAACTGACGCATCTTTTTTTCGGAGCGTTCCTTGATGTCGAAGGACTGCTCGATCTGCTCGAGCATGACGTTGATGGAATCGGCGAGCTTGCCCACCTCGGAGCCCTCTTGGCCCTTGGGGACGCGGCGCGAGAGGTCGCCGTCGGCGATCGCATGGGTTGCGCTCTCGATCCCGCGAAGGGGCTTGAGCGACGAACGGATGGAAAACAGCGCCGTGAACGCGCCGACGATGACAATCGCTGCGCCCGACAATCCAATGACCCAGGCGATTCGGGCGACCGTCGCATCGACGGGGGTCAGGGGGAGCGCGATGATCATCGTCCCGATCGTCGTTCCTCGCCCGTCGTTGAGGTTGAAGGCTATTGCGCGCCACTGGGTTCCGAACTGCGTTCCCTCGATGGTTTCGAAGTCTGCGGCCTTTTTCGAAGCGAAGCTCCCGGGATCTTTGGGCTTGCCGTAGCGCTGATACGTCTGCCGACTGAAGTACTCCGGCCCCGCCACGTCCCAATCGGGCTTCTTTGCGGCGTTGTTGTCGGGAGAGGGGACGATGATCGTGTCCCCCTCCATTTTCACGTAGATGTAATAGTCCGAGAGGTTGAGATGGCCGACGTCGTCTGCGGAGCCATTTCCCTTTATCTTCGCGATGTTGGCGAGGGTTTTGCTAGCGACGACCTGCCCGGTGGATTTGAGCTGGTCGTCCACGTTGTGGACGAGGTAGGACCTGAGCATCGATATCGTCACGAATCCCAGGGCGACGATGACCAGAGCGAGGAGCGACAGAAACGTGATGAGAAGGCGAAAGGTCAGCGTCCGCCTCTTCATGACGTGGGCGCTGCCCACGGTGCTATCCGTCATGCGTTATTTCGTGTTGCGGAGCACGTAGCCGATTCCACGCTTCGTGTGAATCAGGGGGACGATGGCCTTTGCCTCTTCGGGATCCGTGATGCCGAGGGCTTCGGCTGAGTCGATCTTGCGGCGCAGATAGGAAATGTAGGACTCGACGATCGAGACTTCGCCGTTCCAGTTGTAGTCCCACACGTGGTCGAGGATCTGCATTTTCGACACGACCCTCTCGGCGTTGATGAGCAGATAGCGCAGCAGCTTGAATTCGGTCGGAGACAGTTCGACGATCTGGCCGGCGCGCCGTACGTCGTACGTCTCCTCGTTGAGTTCGAGGTCGCCGTAGGTCAGGACGGCGGCGTCGGCGTCCGAGGGGTGCGTGCGGCGCAGGACCGCGCGGATTCGAGCCACCACTTCTTCCAGCGAAAAGGGCTTGGTGATGTAATCGTCGCCGCCCACCGTCAGGCCTTGGATTTTGTCTTTTACGTCGTCGCGTGCGGTGAGGAAGAGGACGGGAAGCTCGGCGTCGCGCTCCCGGAGTTTGCGCAGGATCGTGAATCCGTCCATGTCGGGAAGCATGACGTCCAAAACGGCGAGATCGAGATGGGCGCCGGCCTGATGGTCGAGGGCTTCTTTGCCGTCGGCCGCGGACAAAACATCGAATCCTGCGAAACGCAAGGACGCGGAGAGCAACTCTCGGATCGACGGCTCGTCGTCGACCACGAGAACGGTTGCTTCGGGAAGCTTAGAGTCGGTCATACCGTCATCTAACAACCCATTCCTGGGAATTGTCTGCAAAAGCGCCCCTGCCTGGCAGGCAATGGTTCCTGCGCAGCAGGGGCGCTGCAATGGCGGCGCGGGCGCGCTCAATGAGCGCCGTCTCGGCGTTCGCTGCGGCCGAAACCTCGGCCGGACGAAGCCGACGCCCGCCGCGATGTCAGTAGGCGTTGAAGTCGCGCGCCTCAATCTGGGCGGGGGTGTCGCCGCTCTTGAGGGCGGCGAGCCTCGCCTCGATCTCGATGTCCTGCGAATGGTCCTCGAGCTCGGCGAACTGCTGGTCCAGGGACGAGACGGCCACCTCGGCCTTGCCCTGGGCGAGCGCCTCCTGGCGGCGGATCTGGTCCTCGTAGCGGCCGAGCTCGGACGTGGGGTCGAGGACGTTGATCGAAGAGATCGCATCCTGGACGCGATTTTGGGCCTCTGCCGTCTTCGCGCGGGCAACGAGCTGGTTGCGCTTCGTCTTGAGCTCGTCAAGCTTGCTGCGCATCTGGTCGAGGCCGTTCTTGAGTTTGGCGACGACCTCTTCCTGCGAGGCGATGAGCGGCTCGGCGTCCTTTGCCTCCTTCTCGGAGGCCATCTGCTTCGAAATGGCGATCTTGGCCAGGTTGTCGAACTTCGCGGCGTCCTGCTCGTTGCCAGCCAGGCGCATCTGCTCGGCTTTGTTCGACGCGGCGAGGGCCTTCTGCCCCCACTCGCGGGATGCCTTGACGTCCTCCTGATAGTCGGCCTGGGCGAGCCGGAGGTTGCCGACGGTCACGGCCACGGCGTCCTGCGCCTCGGCGATCGAATTCGTGTAGTCGCGGACCATCTGGTCGAGCATCTTCTGAGGATTCTCGGCCCTGTCGAGCAAGGCGTTGATGTTCGCCTTGGCGAGCTGGGTGATCCGTCCCAGGATCGTCTGCTTCTCAGCCATATCTGTGCCTTTCGGTAAGGTGTTGATGAAGTTTTAGAAAGACCCGCCGTCGGAGTCGCCGAAGTCAAAGTCGAAGTCGAAGCCGCCGTCGGAGTCGCCGTCGAACAGGGAACCCAGGGAAAACCCGCCGTCGTCGGAGTCGCCGCCGAAGAAAGACCCGGTGGAGAAGCCGCCTCTGTGGCGGTCGTCGTGCCCGCCGTTGAAGAGGGACCCGAGCACCATGCCGGCGAGCATGCCTCCCATTGTGCCGCCGATTCCGCCGCCGTCGCGCGCGTCATAGTCATACCTGTGCGAATCGCGCTCGCGGAGGTCCATGACCCTGTCTTCCGCCCGGTCGGCTGCGGAAACCGCGGCCTTGTAGTAATCGTCCCTGGCGTCGGGCGATTCCGCGGAGTCGCCCTTGGCGACGTTCTCCCGGGCGGTTGCGAGAAGGGTTCTCGCCTTCTGGTCGGCGTAGCGGCCGTACCCTTCGATTTTCTCCACGCGGTCGATCGTCTGCTGGGCGATGCCCCGGTTGCGCTGGCTCGCCTCCTCTTTCCGCTTCCTGATCTCGTCGGCGTTGCGCACGTCGACGAGCGCCGCGTCGAGCGCGTCCTCGGCCGCGGCCAGCTCTGCCAGGGCCTTTATTGGGTCGACGTCGCCGTTCGAATGAGCGGCTATCGCCTTCTCGGCGTCGGCCTGCTTTGCGGCGATGGCGGGGTTGCCGGCGCCGAGGCGTTTGGCGTCGACGACGTCGGAGGAGATGGAGGCCAGAGCGGCATGGACCTTTTGGAAGGCGTCGTCGAGGGAGCCGCGCGCCTTTTTGATCTCTTCTGCCTTTGCCGCCGCGTGGCCGAGCGTCTCTTCGGCCATGCGGGCGAAGGCCACGGCCTCGTTGCGCTTTCCTTCGGAGGCGTTGTGGCGGCCCGAGGCGATCGAGCTGCGGGCGCTCGTGACGAGAGTCGCGATCTGGTCGGGGTATGTTCGCAGCGTCGCGAGCGCGGCCGGCGAGTACGTCAGGGCGAGGTTGTCGATCTCGGCCATGAGGATGTTGCGCTGCCCGTCAAGCTCGTCGGCCCTCGTTTGAAGCTCGGCCAAGTGCTGGTCGACCCGCGCCGAGAGGTTTCTCAGGTTTTGGAAGCCCTGCTCCTGCGCCGTGATCGCCTCGCGGGCCGAAGCGGTCAGCGCGAGTATCCTCTGATTCATCTCCCACTGCTGCTGAGGGGTTTCGGGAATGTCGTCGTCGAGCGCCTGGCGCACAACGAAGGCCTTCTGCATGGAATCCTGGGCGAAGGCCAGAGCCTCGGCGAACTGCTTGGTGGCCTCGACGCCGAATTCCGCGCGGGCGAATTCGAGCTCCGCGGCCGCCCCGCGCACGCCGTCGTCGGTTTCGAGGAGCTGGCGGGCGGCGCGCTTCGACAGCGAAGCGAGGTCTTCCGCGTTCCTAGCCTCGAGCTCTTTGCCTTTCTTGCGCCTGCGCCAAACGTAGACGCCGCCGGCGGCGCCGGCTCCGACGGCCGGAACGCCGATGAGGAGCGCCGCGGTGCTCCCCGACAGTCCCGACCCTTTCGATTCGCCGGCCCCCTTCGAATCGGCCCCCTCTTTTTTAGTCGCATTCTCTTCGAGGTTGGAGACGACGGACTTCGCCCCGCCCGCCCAGTCGCCGCTGCGCCATTTGTCGTACACGCCCGAACCGTCGAGGGCCTTCCTGAGCTCGGCGACGGAATAGCCTGAGCCCCCGGCGAAGAGCGAGAACCTGTTGGTCTCGGTCGCCACGGCGATCAGCGAATCCGAGCGGGACAGGCCGGACTTGCGGAAAGCCTCCTTCGCCCAAGTGTCGGTCGTCTTCGACCCGAAATTCTTGACGAAGACGATGTAAACGGACTTGTGGGTCTTGTCCCGGGCCGAGGCGAGCGCGTCTTGAAGGGCTTTCTCGTTGGATATCACGCCTGCCGTGTCCGTCACCGTCGACTTGAGCTGCTCGGGCTCCTCGGCGAAGGCGGGGGCCGCGAGGGCGGCGGGAACGGCCGCCAGACCGGCGAGGGCTATCGAAGGCGCGAGAAGTCGTCGCACCGGGCAATGGCGATTCGTTTTCTTCACGGTCTGATTCTCACCTGCCATGTCTGCGTGGGCAATGTGGGGCCGGGGAACGAATCCCCAGGGACAAAGTTACCAGGTCGCCGACGCAGCGGGGCCGATGCGGTCTGATTTTCCGCCCGTGGCAATATGCCGCTTCGTCGGTTGAAAGCGCGGCGCGGAGGCGCAGCGAGGACGGCGCGAGGGGCGCATCGAGGGCGGCGCGGGGGTGACGTGCGCATCTGGCCGGCCCGCCTGTGTGCGCAGCGGCTAAACTACTGCACAGTGGACGGTATGGCCGCGCCTCATGCGGCCGTTTCTATACGAAAGTTGGTGTGACGTGCCTACGGGTAGAGTCAAGTTCTTCGACGAGAAGAAGGGATTCGGCTTCATCGCGGGCGACGACGGGGCGGAGGTGTTTTTCTCCGGCTCTGCGCTGCCCGTCGGCTCGCGTGTGAAGGCCGGAACCCGGGTCGAGTTCAGCGTCGCCGACACTCGGCGGGGGCCCCAGGCCCTCACGGTGGCCCCGAAGGCCAAGGTCGAATCGCTCGCACGCAAGAATCGGCGCAAGCCAGAGGAAATGGTCGCGATCATCGAAGATTTGATCAAGATCCTCGACAAGTCCTCCAATCAGCTTCGCCACGGCAGGTATCCCGACGGCGGGCGCCGCATCGCCTCGGCCCTGCGCAGATTGGCGGATGATTTCGATGCCTAGCGCGGTTGTGAATCCGACGTCGTCGGCCGGCAAAGAGAAGATCCTGTTCAAAGCGGTCGAGGCGGCCCGCACGGCCTTGGAGGACGTGGCGAATCCCGAGGAGATCGGGGAGCACGCGGGCGTCGTCGTCGAAGCGGAGAGGCTGCTCACGCACGCCTTCGCCTGCCTGAAGGCCGGGTACAGGGGCTGGTTCTGGACCGTCACGGTTTCGCGCATTCCCCGTTCCTCGCGGGTCACGGTCAGCGAGGTGGCCCTGCGGCCCGGCCCGGATGCGCTGCTCGCCCCGGAATGGGTTCCTTGGTCGGACAGGGTCGAGCCCTCCGACGTGTCTCCGACGGACCGCCTTCCCTACAACGCCGACGATTCGCGGCTCGAACCGGGGTTCGAGCAGACGGGGGAGGACGCCGATCAGATCGACCCTTTCGAGATGGGCCTGGGGCGGCCGAGAGCCCTGTCAAAAGAAGGGCGCGACGCCGCATTTACAAGGTGGTACAAGGGGGATAGCGGCCCGGACAACCCCGGAACCCGCCAGGCCCAGGCCAATTGCTCGACGTGTGGCTTCCTCATGCCCATGGGAGGGTCCGCCAGGCTCCTCTTCGGCGTGTGCGCCAATGAATGGTCTCCTTTCGACGGCAAAGTCGTTTCCTTCGACCACGGCTGCGGCGCTCACTCCGAGACCGACGTCTCTGCGGAAGACCAGGAGAGGATGTGGGATCCCGCCGAACCCGTAGTCGACGAGGCAGATATGGAGCTCGCCGCAGGGGTTCGATCCTGACGTGCTGGAATTGAGGGGACGCGCCCGTCCGTACCAGTGGGGGTCGACGTCGGCCATTCCAGGCTTGCTGGGGAAGCCGCCCGCCGAAGGGCCCGTGGCCGAAGTGTGGCTCGGCGCCCACCCGGACGACCCCGCCTCCGTCGGGGTCGGAACGTCGATCGTCGACGATTCGCAGCTCTACCCGTCGCGGGTGCCGCCGGGGCCGCCTTCGCAGTCGCTGGCCGAATGGATCGCCCAGGACCCCGAGGCCGCGCTGGGCGAGTCGGTCGTCGAGAGGTACGGGACGTCCCTGCCCTACCTTCTCAAGGTCATCGCTCCGGCCGAGCCGTTGTCGCTTCAGGTCCATCCGACGATCGAACAGGCGGAAGAGGGCTTCGCGGCCGAAGAGGCGGCGGGCGTGCCCAGGTCCGCGCCCGACCGGAATTACAAGGACCGCAACCACAAGCCCGAGCTCGCCTACGCGCTCACGACCTTCGAGGCGCTCGCGGGATTTCGGGCACGACGCCGGATCGGCGAGGTTCTCAAGGGCCTGGATGCTCCCTTGGCCCAGCGCCTGCGGGCGGTCCTCGGCATGGGCGGAGTTCGCGGGGCCTTCGAATACCTTGTGCGCGAGCAGACCCGGCCCTCGCCCGAGGAGGTCGCCGAAGTGGCGGAAGCATGCGCGGCAAGGCCCGCCGCCGATTCGCCGTCGGCCCGCGCCGACCGTGTGGCCGCCATGCTCTCCGAACGCCATCCGGGCGACCCCGGGGTGGTGGCCTCGCTCCTTATGAACCCCGTGACCCTCAACCCCGGCGAGGCGCTCTTCCTCTCCGCGGGCACCGTCCACGCCTACCTCAGCGGCGTGGCCGTCGAGATCATGGCGGCCTCGGACAATGTGCTGAGGGCGGGGCTCACCCACAAGCATGTCGACGTGCCCGAGTTGCTCGCGGTGCTCAACTCTTCCGCCTCGCCGCCCACGCGGATCGCACCCGAGCGCGTCAACGCCGCCGTTTCCACCTTCTACGCCCCGGTCGACGACTTCGAGCTTTCGGAGATCCGGCTGAGGGACGCCAACACGCGCGTGCGGGTGCGCGGGATCGGCCCCCGCACGGTTCTGTGCCTCCAGGGCGCAGCCCAGCTGGAGGCAGGCGGCCGCGTCAGGAGCGTCATCGCGGGCCAGGCCGTCTTCGTCCCGGCCAGCGACGGACGGCTGACCATGCGGGGAATCGGGCATCTAGTGCAGGCGGCCGTGCCCTGAGCCGCGGCGGCGTCGGCGTTCCGCAAGAGCGCCGTGTCCGCGCACCGCGCTCGTGCCGCGCACCGCGCTCGTGCCGCGCACCGCGCTCGTTCCGCACTCTTCGCCAGAGCGTCGCACCCGCGCTCGCGAACTGTGCCATTTGTGATTTGCACCGCTCGTGGTCTGCACCGCCTGCGATCCGTGCCCTTCGTAGGCCGCCTCGCGAGGCTCGCACAGTTTCGTCTCGCCATTTGGTCAGAATCGCTTCTTGAAAGTTTGATATGCGAGACTGGTGTGACGTGAGTACTTCTCAAACGACGTCGGACTCCGCTTCCGGATCCCGGCAAGGCGTTCTCGACCGCTATTTTCATCTCAATGAACGTGGAACTTCGGTGTGGCGGGAGGTCCGCGGCGGCGTCGTCACGTTCTTCGCGATGGCCTATATTCTGGTCCTCAACCCCATCATCCTTTCGGGCACGGACTCCGCCGGAAAGTACCTCGGCGGAGGGGCGGAGCCCGACGCGGCGGCGATCGTCGCCGGAACGGCCCTGGTCGCCGGACTCATGACGATCCTCATGGGCACGGTCTCGAATTTCCCGCTCGCTTTGGCGGCGGGCCTCGGCCTCAATTCGATGGTCGCCGGAACGATCGTCAAGATCCCGGGGATGACGTGGGCCGACGGCATGGGAGTCATCGTCATCGAGGGAGTCGTCATCGTCTTCCTTGTGCTGACGGGCCTGCGCGAAGCGATCTTCCGCGCGGTGCCCAAATATCTGCGCACCGCGATCTCCGTGGGGATCGGGCTGTTCGTCACCTTCGTCGGCCTCGTAAACGCAGGCATCGTCCACAGGGGCGGGGAAGGCGAGACGGCCCTCGTCTTCGGCGTCAACGGCTCGGTCTCGACGTGGCCGCTTGTCGTCTTCACGCTCGGGCTCGCTTTGACCGTCGTCCTCATGGTTCGCCACGTCAAGGGCGCGATCCTCGTTGGAATCGTTTCGACCACGGTTCTGGCGGTCGCAGTCGAAGCGGTCAGGCACGTCGGGCCCCGCGGCGGCGACAACCCGGGCGGCTGGGGCCTGACCGTTCCCTCGCTCAAGGGGAGTCCGGTTCAAACGCCAGACTTCTCGACCCTGGGCGAGTTTTCGATTTCCGGGCCGTTCGCGAAGATCGGCGTGGTCGCCGTCGTGGTTCTGGCCTTCTCCGTCATGCTCGCGGATTTTTTCGACACGATGGGAACGATGGTCGCCGTCGGCGCGGAAGGCGATCTGCTGGACGACGCAGGCAACCCGCCGAACACGCAGAGGATTCTGCTAGTCGACTCCCTCGCGGCGATCGCGGGCGGCGTCGGCGGAGTTTCCTCGAACACCTCCTACATCGAGTCGTCCACCGGCGTCGCCGACGGCGCGCGAACCGGCCTTGCTTCCGTCGTCACGGGCGTCGCCTTCCTGCTGTCGACGTTCTTCGCCCCGCTCGCGGCGCTCGTGCCCAACGAGGCCGCGGCGCCGGCGCTCGTGGCCGTCGGCTTCCTCATGATGCAGCAGGTGGCGAAGATCGATTGGACCGACCTGGGGATTGCCATTCCCGCCTTCCTGACGATCGTCTTCATGCCTTTCGGCTACTCGATCACGGTGGGCATCGGCGTCGGCTTCATCTGCCATTGCATGGTTGAGGCGGCTCGCGGCAGGGCGCGCAAGGTCCACCCGCTCATGTGGCTTGTCAGCGCGCTGTTTGTCGTCTACTTTCTGCTCGACCCGATCCAGAGGATGCTCGGCCTCATCTGACGCGGCAACCCTCGTCTGGGCGGGAAAGCCAGTCCTCGGCGCGAGCCGCCGAGGACTGGCTTTTGCCATGAGGCGCGGAAAGGCCCGCCGCCCTGCTCCTCGTCGAAGGCCGGCATGGCGAAGCGGGGATCGCCGTCGATCCTATTGCGTTCGCCTGGATGTGCCTCCGAGCGCGGGAACGCCGATGCGTCGCGTCTGCCAGGCGGCGCCATTGCCCGTGCGTCTTCCAGGCGGCGCCATTGCCCGCTGCGCCGTGGGGCTGGCGTGGGATCGACGATGGTGTTCCCTCATTGGCGTAAAGTGAAAGCCTCACACTGAAAGCGAACGGAGCCGTCCGCGACGAAGGAAAAGGAGGGGCCAATGGGGCGCACGTTCGCCAGCCTCAAGCACAGAAACTACCGAATCTGGTTCTTCGCCTCCCTCATCGGCAACATCGGCACGTGGATGCAGTTCATCGCGCAGGATTGGATCGTCCTCGCCGAGCTCACGAAGGACAACGCCTTCGCCGTCGGCCTGGTCTCGGCGCTTCAGCTCACGCCCACAATGCTTTTCCTCCCGTTCACGGGGCTGCTCGTCGACCGGTTCGACAGGCGCAAGATCCTCCTAATGACCCAGGGCGCGCTCGCGCTGCTCGCCGCCGGGCTCGGGGCCCTCGTGCTCACGGGCGAGGTGCAGGTTTGGCACGTGGCCGTTTTTGCCTTCGCGAGCGGGACGGCGGCGTCGATCGACATGCCCTCGCGAGCCGTGTTCGTTTCCGAGCTGGTTCCCGCCGAGGATCTGCCGAACGCCGTCGGCCTCAACTCGACGAGCTTCAACCTGGGGCGGCTCGTAGGCCCCGGCGCCGCGGGTCTGCTCATCGCCGCGGTCGGCTCCGGCTGGGTGTTCCTCGTCAACGCCGTGACCTTCGGTTTCACGATCGCCGCGGTTCTGGCGGTGCGCCCCAGCGAATATTTCACGAAATCGGCCGGCCAGGCCGAGCCTGCCCGTGAGGGCGGTTCCGCCGCTTCCCGCCGCGGCCGTTTTCGCGAGGGGCTCCGCTATGTTCGCCAGCGCCCGGACCTCGCCGTCATCTTCGTCGTCGCGGGAACTGTTTCATGCCTGTGCATGAACTTCGGACTGACGAGCGCGGCCATGGCCAGAACGGTTTTCGGCCTGGAAGCCGGGGAGTACGGAATTCTCGGCTCGCTGCTCGGCGCGGGCTCGCTCGGCGGCGCGCTTCTGGCCGCCCGCCGCTCCAGGGCCCCGCGCGTGCGCACGGTGGTCATCGCGGCCGCGCTGTGCGGCGTCACGGCTCTGGTCAACGCGGTCATGCCCACGTACGCCTCCTACGCCGTCTCGCTCGTGTTCGTCGGCTTCACCGCGCTTCTCCTTTTCACGAGCGCCAACACCGCCGTCCAGGTTTCCACGTCTCCGGAGATCCGCGGACGCGTCATGTCGCTCTACCAGACGGTCATGATCGGCACCGCGCCGATAGGCTTGTTCATCGCCGGCTGGGTGTGCGAGAACGTCAGCCCCCGCTGGGGCGTGGGGATCGGCGCCGTCGCGTCCTTCGCCGTGGTCCTTGGGGCCTTCGTGTGGGGCAGGCGCCACTGGGGAGTGGAGGTCCGCTACTCATTCACGCCGCGCCCGCGCGTCGAAATCATCGGCCCCGTCGAGCGGGAGCGGCTCAGGGAGCAGGAGCTCGCGCGCGAGGTGGCCTCCGCCCAGGACCGCCACACTCCCGGGGTCGTTCCGTAAAGCTTCCGGGGCTGTCCTCTGAGGTTTCCGGGGTTGTTCCGCAAACGGCTCGCGTCCGTCTGACGGCGTCTCAGTTCCGCTCGGCGACAGGCCAGATCGCGGCCCGCAGGAGGCTCGCGTCCGCTCGCAACGGCCCGCAAACGCTCACATGCGCTCGGCGACGTAGTCGATGCAGGCGGCGAGCGCTTCGACGTCGTCGGCCTCGACGTTGGGGAAAGTCGCCACGCGCAGCTGATTGCGCCCGAGCGAGCGGTACGGGTCGACGTCGAGGATCCCGTTCTCGCGGAGGACCCGGCGCAGAGCGTCGGCGGGAATCGCCTCGTCGATGTCGATTGCGGCGACCACGGAGGAGCGCCATTGCGGCGAAACGAAGGGCGCAGCGAAGTCGGAGCGCTCCGCCCACTCATAGAGGATTCCCGAGGATCGGCGGCAGCGGGCGTCCATCGCCGCGAGGCCGCCGCTTTCGAGCATCCAGTCGACCTGCGAGGCAATGATTGCGAGGTTGACGATCGAAGGCGTGTTGAGCGTCTGGTCGGCGCGCGAGTTCGCCGCCGCGAGATGGAGGTTGAGGATGTCGGGGACGTACCGCTCTCCGGCCAGTTTCTCGAATCGCGCGAGCGCGGCGGGGGAGGCGAGGGCCAGCCACAGCCCGCCTTCGGCCCCGAAGCATTTCTGGGGGGAGAAGTAGTAAAGATCGGTTTCGCCGACGTCGACGGCCACGCCTCCCGCGCTCGACGTCGCATCGACGAAGGTCAGCGCCTGGCCGCGACCAAACCGGCGAACGGGGCTCATCGCTCCGGTCGAGGTTTCGTTGTGCGCGTACATATAGGCATCGACGGCTTCCGGCCCCAACGCGTCTGCGAGGCCGTCCGCGCCTGGAAGCGAAGCGCGCGAGAGCCTCGCCGCCAAGCCTTCGGCCGCCGCGCCGCCCGCTGCGCCCGTTTCCGCGCCGTCGCGTCCATTGTCCGCCGCGCCGTCGTCGCACAGGGCGACCTCGCCAGCGGCCGCTTCGACCGTTGTGCACTCGACCCAAGGGGCGCGCGCCGCCGCCGCGGCGGCCTTTCTTGTGAATTCGCCGAAGACGGCGGCCTGCGCTCGGCGTCGCACCCCGGTGAAGGCGATCGCGTCCCACACGAGCGAGGCGCCGCCGTTGCCGAGGAGCACTTCGTAGCCGACGGGGGCGTCGAAGAGCTCTGCGAGGCCTTCGCGGATGCGGCGGACCAGCGCCTTGACCGGCGCCTGCCGGTGCGACGTCCCGATGAGGCTTTCGGCGCCGCCGAGGGAAGCGGGCAATCCGGTTCTTGGGCGTGAAGGCCCCGAGCCGAATCTGCCTTCGCGGGGGAGCAAGCCTGACGGGATCTCGATATTCATAAGCCAATAGTGCCTTTATTCCGGGCGATATTGCAGCTTAGGTCCACTATTCTGGATGCAGACGCCAAATTTGGATGCGGGCGCCAGGCGAATCCCAACGGTTAAGCGAGGAGAATCATGAGTCACCTAGTCGACACGGCTGAGATGTACCTCAAAGCCGTGTACGAGCTTGAAGAAGAGGGAATTCCTCCGCTGCGCGCCCGCCTTGTCGAACGCCTCGAGCAGTCGAAGCCGACGGTGTCCGAGACTGTCGCCCGCCTCGAACGAGACGGCCTCATGCACGTCAAGAACAACCGCGTCGTCGCGCTGACGGAAGAGGGCAAACGGCAGGCCACCAGGGTCATGCGCAAGCACCGGCTGGCGGAGCGCCTGCTCCTTGACGTCCTCGGCATGCCCTGGCCCGACGTCCACGAGGAGGCGTGCCGGTGGGAGCACGTCATGTCCGACGCCGTCGAGGAGCGCCTCGAAACGCTCCTCGAGCACACGGACGTCGATCCGTACGGAAACCCGATCCCGGGAGTCGAAGGGGTGGCGAGCAGCGCCGTGCAAAGCGACCTTCGCTCGGTGAAGGACCGCGTCGCCCAAGGCGACCTCGGGGAGGCCGTCATTGTCAGGATCGCCGAAGGCGTGCAGACTGACCCGGACTTCCTCGGCCGGCTCTCGGCCGCCGGCATCGTCCCCGGAGCCCGAGTGAGGATCGAGGACGACGGCGGACGCGTCACGATCGCCTCCTCCGGCGAGGGAGGAAAGTCCGGCGGAGAGGAGCCGGGCAAGGGCGCGCAGCACGGCCGTGAGGTCGCGCTTTCCGACTGGCAGCAGGCCCATCTGTTCGCGAGGTAGCGAAAACGGAGGCTTTGGCTCTTTCGCTGCGAGCAGCCAGCCTTTCCTGTTTGCGAGGCAAGCGCCGCACGGGCTGCCCGCTGAAGGCGGCGCGTTTCGCTTTGACGCAGTGCGACGTCGGCGGCTTTGCGCGCTGGGACGCCGCCCCGAGGCTCTCCTGCGGGGCCGACGTCCAAACTCCGAGGCGCAAGAATGTGGCGGAAGGCTCGTTCTGAGCCTTCCGTTTGGGAAATCGTTGCAACGACGCGACAAAAACGTGATCTCTTCTTGCAATCTCGCCGAAATGTGACATAGGTCCTAAAACTGGGGTAGTAGTTCCGGCAAACGGTCCGATATTGTGAATAAGTCGCGCAAATTCAAGGGTTTTGCGAGAGATGGGTAGTGCTCTCCGTTTCTCCGCTTCCCTGTTTGTCACGATCGCCGATAACAAAATCGAAACGTTTGCAACGCGGACTTTTCCCTTCTGCGTCAAGGGAAAGTGCGGTTACGGCGAAGGAGGAAAAGGTGAGTTGTGCCTCGTTCCGTTATCTAAATGTGACAATCGGGAGACGGCCCGTTATTGTTTTACGTGGACAAACAATCCGGGGCTCCCAAGGCCTCGAATTGAATGACGAAACGTTTAGGAGAAAACCGAGATGACCGGACGCCATTCGCTCAACCGCGAGGTCGCCCTCAGCGCTCTGAATTCCCCCGCCGGCCGCAGCGTGGCAGCAGCCATGGCCGTTGGAACGATGCTTGGCGTGGCACTGCCCTCCGCCAACGCCGACGAGGGATCGGCCAACGCCGACCTCGCCCCCGTTACCGACCTCAGCGCCGACGAGACGATCACCGACACTTCGGCAGTCAAGGCCCCCGCCGACGCCAACTGGCAGCTCGAGCAGGTCCAGGTTCAGGATGCGCAGGCTTCCGACCAGCAGCCCGCTACCGCTTTCCAGGTCAGCGTTCAGAAGAAGGCAACGCCGGTTGCCGCTCAGCCCGCTGCCGCACAGCAAGCCGGTAGGACGCAGAAGGCGGCTGGCAGCCAGGAATCCGGAAACGTCCAGGGGAACATTCAGCAGGCAAACGCCACCATCACTCGCGGTGCGCGCCCCGCCGCCGCCAACAACGTCAGGCAGCAGCAGGCCGCTGCCCCGGTCGCCCAGGCGGCTCCCGTCGCCCGCACCGCATCCGGAAGCGGCTCGTCGGTTCTTTCGACCGCGATGTCCTACGTCGGTTCGCCGTACCGCTGGGGCGGCACCACGCCCTCCGGCTGGGATTGCATCGGCTTCGTCCGCTACGTCTACGGCAAGTTCGGAGTCTCGATCGGCGGATACACCACTTCCGTCCTTTCCGCCGGCACGAGGGTTCCCTACTCGCAGGCGCAGCCCGGCGACATCCTCTACTGGCCCGGCCACGTCGGCATCTACGCCGGGAACGGCCAGAACGTCGGCGCATGGAACCCCTCGATGGGGACCCGCGTCGGACCCAACTCCTGGGTCGGCGGCACGCCTACCGTGATTCGCGTGCTCCACTGAGCAACTGAGTGTGTCGAAGGGGCCGCCCTAAAGGGGCGGCCCCTTTGCTTGCGTGTCTTCTCTCTTGCGGCCTCTCCGTTTTTCCCGGCGCTGCGGCGCTTCTTTCAAGGCAGCCGTTTCCGAGGCCTCGTCGCTTCTCCCGGCCCCGCTTGTTTCGACGTCGCCGTCTCTCGCGGCGCCGTCGCTTCTTTCAGCGTCGCCACCCCTCCCGCCCCTTGTGCCCGTTGCCCTCTTTTCCTTCGCTGCCGCCTCTCCATTCTCAATTTCCTCGAATTTGGCGGACTGTGAAGCTTTACCTGGCCACTGGGAACGTGGGAAACTGTAAGCACCTAAACGGAGGTGATTACGGTGGCTTATCAACACGACAACGTGGTTGTGTGCGGCGTCGACGGTTCCGACGCTTCTTTCAACGCCCTCAAGTGGGCGGCGCAGGAGGCGAAGATGCGCAACGCCGTGCTGGAGATTCTTTGCTGCCATCAGGAACCGACATATCCGGGACACCGCGGCAACGCCGGCCTGACCGAGACCGATGCGCGGGAGGTCGTTGAGAAGGCGCGGGAGAAGACGGCCGACGTCGGCGTCGACGTCCAGACCTCTCTCGAGGCGGAAGACCCGACCTCGGCGCTTCTGGCGCGTTCGAAGAAAGCGGCGCGAGTCGTCGTAGGGGCGCGGGGCGGATCTGGCGGATTCGCCGACAGGCTTTTGGGGTCGGTGGCTTCGGCCCTTTCCGCGCGCGCATTCTGCGCCGCCGTCGTCGTCCCGTCGACGGCGGTGAGAGACGTGCTCCCGGTCGAGCACATCGTGTGCGGCGTGGACGGATCGGAGACGTCGAAGATCGCTCTGGGGCTGGCCGTGCGGGAGGCCGCGAGATGGAAGGCCAAGCTTTCCTGCGTCTCCGCCATCAACCTCAGCGGGTCGATGTGGGTTCCGGGGCCCGGGTACCACCAAGAAGTGCTCGACGACGTCCGCGCCGGCCTCAAAGACACCGTCATGAAGGCGGCCGAGGGGTACGAGATCGACGCGCACTGCCACGTGATCGAGGGCAATCCGGCCGCGCTGCTCGCCGAGTTCTCGACGGCGGTGGACATGCTTGTGGTCGGCACTCGCGGACGCGGAGGCTTTGCCGGCCTGCTGCTCGGATCGACGAGCCAGGCCATCCTCCATCACTCCGTGTGCCCGACGATCATCGTTCCGCGCCGAACCAGTGAGAACGAGGACGCCCCGTGGGGCAACGTCCCGTGGAGCCGCACCGCCAAGTAGGGGCCTTGCGACTGGCTCGACTGCGAGCGCGCACGCCCCGGTCCGACGGCGGTGCATCAGGCGAGTGGGCAGGCGGAGTCCCGCGTCGATCGGCCCTGCCCGTCGGCGGCTGACCGGAGGTGGCGCACGCCGCCCGCGCGGACGTGCTTGAACCCGCCGACGCGGGTAGACTAGGCACGTTGCCCTCGTAGCTCAGGGGAAGAGCGACCGCCTCCTAAGCGGTAGGTCGAAGGTTCGAATCCTTTCGAGGGCGCAATTTTTTCGGTGCGGCCACCGACAGCCCGGCCTTTTCCGGGGTTCGCATTGGAATGGGGTTCACTTGGGAGTGTTGCAGGAGCTTGCATTCTGGCGCTAGGCGCCACTGCTCTTCTCCGAAGTTCGCAGTTGTTTTTGAGGGGCGGCGTCGCCTCTCGAAAGGACGACGTGCGTCGCTCCCGCCGTCTTCGCAGGGAGGCCGACGGCGCCGAGTGGGACGGCGCGCAGGTCCGAAGGCAGCGTCGCACGCGCCGCATGGTCAGCCCTGAGTGCGGATGTGTGAGGGCGGCTTCGTTTACGGGCGATCGGCGCGGTAAGCGGAATTTCGGTTGCAGTACCGATACCGTGGATGCGTGAGCCCTTTCTTCAAGCGCAGTCGCAAAAATGACAAGGCCGCGCCCGCGGCCGAGTCCGCCGCGCCGTCGCCGGAGGCCGCCGAGGCGGACGAGAATCGCCCGTCCGTTTCCGAGCGCGCAGAACGCTCCGGAAAGCGTTCCTTCATCGCGCGCAAATCCCGGGAGATGAAGGAGCCGGACTTATTCGCCGAGGCGCAGCCGGCTTCGGCCGACGACGTCGGCGGGCCGTCGCGTGCCGAGCGGCTTTCCCGCGCATATTCGGATTGGCACAGAGAACTCGCCGTCGTCGCCGACGAAGCCGCCGTGCCCATCAGGGCAGGCGACCCGGCTGTCGTCGACCTCACCCACCCCCATCCGACCGGGGCTTCACAACTGTACTCCGGCAAGCCGACCCTGCTGACGTCCGTCATCCGGGAGGAATCCGCCCAGCGTGAGGCACAGGCCCATTTGGCCTCGCTGCGCACGCGAATGGAGGGCCTTTCCGAGCAGTACGGGTACGCGCCGGTCACGCTCGCGATCGGCCACATATCGTGGACCGAGTTGCCGGCCGCCTCCTCGCAAAGTCGCGAGAAGGGCGGTTCGCCGGGCGCTTCCTCGGGGAAGGCGTTGGGCCGCGACACCGTTGAGCAGATGGCCGTCGGCGCGGCGCGGGCCGACATGCACGACGTCGCCCTGGGTGAAGAGCTGCCCGGGGGGCCGGGCGCCGGCGACGGATCGGCCGAAGATGCGAACCGAGGCGACGGATCCGGCGGCAACGGCTCAACCGGCAACGGCAAAGTCCACGCCGCGGACGCCGCCGGAGCGGGATCGCCGGGCGGAAGCGCCTGCGAGGCGCACAACGACTCGCCCCGGCCGCTCGGCAACGCGTCCGACGGCTTGGCGGACACGCCAGGGGGGCGTGCAAGCGCGCCCGGCGATCGCGGCAACGCCCTTGAGGGCCTCGAAAGCGTGACATTCGAAAGCACGGAGGAGCTCGCCGCAACGAGGTCGGCCGACTCGGTTGAGGACGGAGCCTCCGGGAGCGCCGCGGCGGCCCCCAAGATCCGCGAAATGTACGAGGCAGGGCTCATGCGTTCGGCCAGGCTCGACGAGGCCGGCCCTGACGACGCCTACATCACGCTCACAGCCCGCTGCGACGTCAACCCGGCGGTGCTGCGCGCTCTGCGTTCCCACGGAATGACCGCCGAGGAGGGATCGAGGCTGCGCGCCATGGCGGCCGACGTCGCCCGCCACGAGGCGGCCGTCGCCTACCTGCGCGAACTCGGACGCGTGTACCTGCCCGGGTTTTCTTACGAGGACGGGGCTTTGCTCGGCAGTTTCACGCATCCGGGCCTCGTGCTCCTGGCCGACCTCGAGGCGATGAAGCCCTACATCGAAACTTCCGGGATCATGGCGGCGCTGGCGGGCGACGACGAGACCCGGCGCCTCGCCGCGCTGCCGCTGCCTCCCGCCGAGATGCGCGACCGCTCGCCGGAGGCCGAACGCGGCGCCGGCGACCGCGACCCCGCCGAGCTGGCGATCATCGAGGCGATCGCGTCCGGGCGGTCGATCGTCGTCGACGCGCCGCCCGGATCGCAGGCGGTGGGCGCCCTCGCGGCGATAGTCGCCGACGCCGCGGCCTCCGGCAGGTCGATCCTTTACATTCCGGGACGCGCCTCCTCGGCCAGGGCCCTCGTGGACGAGATGGGGCGCCTGGGCCTGGGCGACCTCGTCCTTGACTTTTCGGACCTCGACACGGTGGCGCGCCGCATCCGCACGGGCATGCGGCTGCGCGGGGACGAGGAGGACCCGGCCGACGTTTTGGAGCTGCGGGCGCGCCTCGTAGCCGTCCGGCGCGAGCTCAGCGAGTACGTCGCTTCGCTGCACGACGTCGATCCCCAGTGGGGGCACTCGGTGCACTCGCTTTTGGAGAGGCTGGCGCGGCTGACCGAGGGCAAGGACGCCCCGCGCAGCAGGGTCCGGCTGGACTCCGACACCGTCCACGCCCTGCGGGGCGAGCTTTCGCACGTGCAGGCCCAACTCGAGGACGCCTCGGAGCTCGGGGCGTTCGTGGGCATGGCAGACTCGCCGTGGGCCGGCGCGGACATTCACACGGCCGCGGCGGGGGAGGAGGCCATGGCCCTCGCCAAGAAGCTCGCGTCCAAGACGATCCCCGCCGTCAAGGCCCAGGCCGAACGCGCGGCGGAGGAGACCGGGCTCTCCGTGGCGGAGACTTTCGAGGACTGGCGTGAGCAGATTGAGATGCTGCGCGGAATCTCGCATTCCCTCGACATTTTCCTGCCCCAGATTTTCGAGCGCTCCGTTCAGGACATGGTGATCGCGACGGCGTCGAAGGAATGGCGCGAAAGCCACGGCGAGGAGATGAAGGGATCGGAGCGGCGACGTCTGACGAAACAGGCGAAAGACTATGTGCGGCCGGGGGCAGTGAGCCACGACCTGCACCGCGACCTCGTCACCGTGCAGCGCCAGCGCGAGGTGTGGAAGCGCTACAGCGCGGAATCCAGCTGGCCCAAGCTTCCCGAGGGCATGACCCAGATCCGCGAAAGCGCGCGCGAGGCCGGCGGGCAGCTGGAGGAGCTGGAGGGAATCCTTCCCGGCAGGAAGCTCCGCATGATGCCGATGGGCGAGCTGTTGGACTTCCTCCTCTCGCTGTCGATGGACGAAGGCACGATGTCCCGTCTGCCCAGGGCCAACGAGCTCGTCGCCAAGCTGAAGGCGGAGGGCTTCGGCGGCGTCGTCAAGGACTTTTCCGAGCGAGGCGTGCGAACCGAACAGATCCCGGCCGAGCTCGACCTCATATATTCGGCCTCCCTTTTCGAGCAGCTCGTCGGGCGCTCCCCGGCCCTTTCTCGCACGACGCCGGCCAACCTCGCGGTCCTCGCCGCCGAGGTGCGCAGGCTCGACCGGGAGCACACCGAGACGTTGGCCGGGCCGGTTTCCCGCGCCGTCGTGCGGATCATGCGCGAAACGATCTCGAAGCGGCGTGAGGACACCCTCAAACTCGACGATCAGCTCGAACGCTACTCGACGGGCGCCCTGCGTGACGCGATCGCCACCTATCCGAGGCTCGTTCAGGCGTCCCGCCCGGTGTGGGTCATTCCGTCGATGATCACGGCCGAATTCGTGCCTCCTATGCCCTGGGCCGACATCGTCATCATGGACGAGCAGGACGCCGGCGGCCTCTCTTCGGCCGTTTCGATGCTCATGCGCGGCCGTCAGATCGTCGTCATGGGCAATCTTCGCCGCGCGCGGGCCGAGGGCGGGGATTCGACGATCGCAGCCTTCGCGGACATTCTGCCCGTGTGCGAGCTTCCCACGCTGCGCGCCCAGCATGACGAGCTGGCCACCCAAACGCTGCGCGAACAGGGGTATGCGGACGTCCTTGAGCTCGTGCCGTCGGCCAAGCGCGGCCGCAAGCCCAGCCTTGTGCTCGTGGAGGGGCGCGGCGTGCCGAATCCGCAGTCGGGCATGGTCGAGGGGCCGCAGGTCGAAGTCGACGCGGCGGTCGACGCCGTCGTCGACCATGTGCTGACGCGGCCCGGCGAATCCCTCGCCGTCGTCTGCGTCTCTCTGGCCCACGCGGTCCGCATACGCGAAGCCCTTGCGCGGCTGGCCGCCGATTCCCCCCAGCTGGCCGAGTTCGTCTCGAAAGGCGGGGTCGAGCCTTTTGCCGTCCTGGAGCTTACGCAGACCGGCGGCCTGCGCCGCGACTCCATCATTCTGACCGTGGGTCTGGGCAAGACGGTGCACGGGCGAGTGCTGCACACTTTCGGGCCCCTCTCGACGGCCGGCGGGCTCACCGGCCTCGTCGACGCCATGGAGGCCGCGCGCTCCGAGCTGAAGATCGTCTCCTCCCTCGGCCCCGGCGAGATCGGCGCGGACAGGCTGTCCACGCCCGGCCCGCGGCTTTTGGAGAAGCTTATCGACAGGGCGGACGGCCGCGAGGTCCCGCTTGACCCCTCCAGTTCCGACGAGCCGATAGGCGCCCTCCTCACGGACCTGCGGGACAGGCTCGTGCGCGCCGGGTACGCCGTGGCCTCCGATTTCGGCTTCGACGATGGCGTGAGGATTCCGCTGGTCGCCGGCGACGTCGAGCTTCCCGGCACGTGGCGGGTCGCCGTCTTGGTCGACGACGAAGCCTACGTAAACGAGCCGTCGGTGCGGCGCAGGGACAGGTACTGGCTGGAGCGGCTGGAATCGCGGGGCTGGGCTGTGATCAGGACCTTCTCCACCTCGCTGTTCATCGATCCGGAGGGCCAGGCCTCGCTCGTTGTCAACGCGATCAAGCGAGCCCGCGCGCTCGAGCTTTCTGACAGCGTCAGGGTGCCCGTGCTCGGCGACGAATGGGCCGCGCCGGCCGACGGCCCTGGCAGCGAAGCCGTCACTGGCAGCAAAGTCGTCGTCGGAGGCGAAGTTGTCACTAGCGGCGAAACTGTCTCCGGCGGCGACACCATTCCTGGCGGCGAAACTGTCACCGGCGGGGCTCCTCTTCCGAAGGACCCGAATTGGGCTGAAAAGCTGAGGCGTGAGGCGGCGGTCAAGCGCGGCCCTCGCCCGGACGTCGCGAAGGGCCTCTCCCTTGCCGCGTATACGGACGATCAACTGGACGAAATGGTCGCATGGATAGCCGCCGACGGCGCCGAGCGCAGCCGCCCAGAGTTCGTCGACGCTCTGCGCAAGGAGCTGGGAATCAAGGGGCGGGGCATGCAGGTCGATACGGTTCTGGGCCACGTCGTGGACCGATCCGGCCTGGCGGTTGGCTTGGGCCTCGGCGATTCCGGCTCCGACGCGCTTTCAGATTCCGGTGCTTCCCACGGCGCCGTCTCCCGGTTCTCCGGCTCGAGCTCTTCTTCCGAGGCTTTTTTGGAGACGGGCTCGCTTCCCGCTCCCGGTTCCCGTTCGTCTTCGGCTGCGCCCCAGCGTTCTTCCGAGGCAGCTCAGCGTTCTTCCGAGTCCGCCCCGCGGTCGCCAGAGGTTTCCCAGCAGTCTCCGTACTCCGCTGACCCCGCTTCTGAGGCCTCCTCTAAAGCTGTGCCTGAAGGCGATCGTTCTCCTTCGGATTCATCTAAGGCGGCTTCCGAGGCGGGCGGTTCGGCCTCCAGCGCCTCTCAGTCCGCTCCCGGGGTCGGCCGTTCGGCTTCACGCTCCGCTTCCAGGGGCAAGAGAAAGTGAAAGCGTTTCAGGCTGGCGAATCGGACTTAAACGGCGATCCGAATCGCGAGTCGCTTGCCCACGCCAGCGGCGATTCGCCAACGTCAGATCCAGCTGCCGAAGCTCCGGCGCAGAATCGATCTCTCGAATCGGCAAGGCCAAACTTGCCCGGGCAATCGCAGGCGCCGAAGCGTAAGCGTCGCGCGGCAGTGCGTTTGTCGAGGGTCGACGCCGAGCGCCTGGCCCGCGGCGAGATCGCGAACCCCGAGGAAGCATTGCATCTCAACGACCTGCGCGAGACCCGCTCCCTCCAGCGCGAGGAGTCGGCCGTCGCCGCTCGCGACGCCAATGAGCGCCGCTTGCTCGGAGACCGACCGCCGCATTTCGGCACGCTGTAAGCCAGATTCCCTCGCGATAAACTCTCGAGTTTCAGCGGGGTGGATGCTCGAATCTCGTCTCACTAGGCTCTCAAACCGATGATCATGCACCAAGTTTTATGTCGGGATGCTGGTTCAGACAGTTTCTATCCGGCGATTCCGTCCCAGGCAGTTTTCTTGTCGAAGTGCTGGTCATGAAACGGAGGTGCCCCGGAATGACTCCGGGGCACCTCTTTCTAGATTTCAACTTTAGATCGTGTCAATCTAGCGGTCCTTATTGGGCGTGGCCGTTCGTTACTGGCGATAACCGCCACCCGTGTAGCCGCCACCCGCGGCACCGCCGCCGTTCATGTAGCCGCCGCCGGCGAGCGCATCGCGAATCTCCGTCAGGAGCCTGACTTCGTCGC
>ERZ773038.448-NODE-448-length-27630-cov-7.320580_pt1 | contig 27630 bp, 29 predicted proteins | sample MGYA00511665_ERZ773038 | MGnify/ENA primary metagenome ERZ773038 (study PRJEB29015, sample SAMEA2737966) | human oral metagenome | biome: human oral; feature: human-associated habitat; material: dental | place: China | collected 2028 ... | reverse complement strand
AACCGATGGGCATGTCGTCACGGTTTCTACTGTGCTTGATGGCGATTTCCCACAGGCTGGCGACACTTGTCCATATCGCATGCTTTGGGTTCGCGATCAGCTCTCGGGCCTGTGCAGGGAGCCTCGGGCTGTCGTCAATGGCCCAAAGCGCGATGTGAGTGTCCAGCAGAATATTCAAGATTCTCTGTCCCCCTGGAAGAGGGCTTCGATCTCGGCGTTCTGGGCATCGATGTTGTCAGGGATCCTGAAGAGCCCTTTGGCAACGCCAATGCGCTTCTCGCTGCTGCCATGGGTGATGGGAACAAGCTTGGCTGCAGGGCGGCCGTTGCGGGATATGACGATTTCGGGTTCGTGTCCGCTCTCGACGGCCTGTACCAGGCGAGACAGAGAGGACTTGGCTTCCAGCATGTTGACCATGGTCATGGGAGGGATTCCGGGTATCGTTAATGGTCTTAGTCTAGTCTGGCTAAGCGTGCCGATCAACCGTTGCATCCATTCCATCCAGGGGAGTGGGCTTTTGCCCGCTTCGCTCCCCATCTGGCGCGAAAATGCAGGAAAAGTCAGCTCCGGCTGGCATGACGTCATCGCTTCTTTCCTTTCCTGCATCCATGAAGAAAGCTATCCTTCCCGCCATTCTCTGCGCGGCGGTGCTGGCCATGGCCGGCTGTGTCACCGAAAGTTCCCACGTGGTGGAAAGCCCGAAGGTGACCAGCCACGGTACGGCGTACCAGGGTCAGAAGGCCCCCATCTCGGTCGGCAAGTTCGACAACAAGTCCAGCTTCCAGAACGGGATCTTTCGGGATGGCGAGGATCGGCTGGGAAATCAGTCGCGCACCATTCTGGTGGCGCACCTGCAGCAGACGGGGCGATTCAATGTGCTGGATCGCACCAACATGAGCGAGGCGGCGCAGGAAGCGAAGATCTCCGGCCGGGCGCAGAACCTGAAGGGCGCCACGTATCTGATTTCGGGAGATGTGACCGAGTTCGGCCGCAAGAATGTGGGTGATCATCAGCTCTTCGGCATTCTGGGTCGTGGCAAGAAGCAGGTGGCTTATGCCAAGGTGACGCTGAATGTGGTGGATGTGAATTCGTCCGAGGTGGTGTATTCCACGCAGGGGGCGGGTGAATACGAGCTGTCCAATCGCGAGGTGCTGGGCTTTGGCGGCACGGCGGGCTATGACGCCACGCTCAACGGCAAGGTGCTGGATCTGGCCATTCGTGAGGCGGTGAACAATCTGGTGTCGGCCATCGAGTCCGGGCACTGGACGCCGGCCAATTGAGGGGAAGGGCATGCATCAGGGCATTGGCCGGCTGACGCTGGTGGCGCTGCCTTTATGGCTGGCAGCGTGTGCCAGCTGGCCGCAGACGCTGTATCACTGGGGCAACTATCCGGACACGATTCACGCCTGGTATGACGGTAACGATGACTGGGCTGGGCAGGAACAGGCACTGCGCAAGATCATCAGCGATGCAGCGACCCGACAGAAGAAGGTGGGGCCAGGGGTGCATGGCCAGCTGGGCCTGGTGCTGTCCCGCCAGGGGCGGGATGATGAGGCAAAGGCCGAGTTCGCCGAGGAGCAGGCGCTGTATCCGGAATCCGCCACCTTCATGACGCGGCTGCAGGGTCGGCGGATGGCAGCCAGCAAGCCGCAGGATGGTCATGACATGACATCCGGGAAGGACAACGCTGCAGGAGGGCACGCAAGATGATGAAGTCATCGGTGCTGGCCGTGGCCCTGTCGGCCCTGGTGCTGGCGGGCTGTGCGAACTATCGTCCGAAAGGCTACGATTATTCGGCGCTGAAGCAAAGTGACCCGCGTTCCATTCTGGTGGTGATGCCCACCAGTGATTCAACGGACATTCGTGCCGAGAGCAGTGTGCTGGCGCAGGCCACGGTGCCGCTGGCCGAGCGCGGCTATTATGTCTTTCCGGTGGCGCTGGTGGATGAGATGTTCCGCCAGAACGGGCTGACCAACGGGCACGATATCCAGCAGGCGCCCATCCGCAAGCTGCGCGAGATCTTCGGCGCCGATGCGGTGATGTATCTGCACGTGGAAGAATACGGCGCCAGCTACCAGGTGGTCAAAAGCGTGACCACGGTGACGGTGAAAGGCAAGCTGGTGGACCTGAAGAATGGCAGGACGCTCTGGGAAGGGCGCGCCAGCAGCCATTTGGAGTCCGGCCATGCCAACGACGATACCCTGACGGCAATGGTTTCAGCGGCGGTCGACCAGATTCTTGATGCCATCAACGACAGTGGTTACGAGATGGCCGGCGCCGCCGATGCGCTGCTCTTCAGTCGTGGCGACCGGGGAGGGCTGCTGTACGGGCCCTCCCATCCGGAGCATGCGATGCCCTGAGCGTCATTTCGTTCGCCACCTCATGGCTCTGCCTTCGGCACCATAGCCGCTGACGCGGCCGGATCCGAACTTGTTCGGGTCCCAATCATTTTTTGCAAGCCAGGTGGTGCAGTACTTGTGGTCTGCCACGGTGCTGTCCTTCTCGTCTTTCGCGTTGACGTGCCAGCACAGGTCCACATCGTTGGCGTGCCATTGGGACTGCTCCAGCGTCAGCCAGACCGAGGCTTTCTTCTTGCTGGCCTCATCGTTCGGGGTTGCCCAGGACTGCAGGGTGCTGCCAAACGGGATCAACTGATTGTCGGTGAAGGTTCGTGCGCTGGTGCCCTGCAGTGGTGTTTCCTTGTACAGCTCGTAGGCCTGCTTGCTGTTCCGGTCAATGCCATGGAAGTCCAGGCTCAGCTGGTTGGGCAGCGTGAAGCCTTTGCTCAGGTCATGGTTCACCTGCATGGCCAACCCCACCTGCGGATAGTCCTCGTGAGGGACGCGGGGGTTCTGCGGGTCCTGATAGCTGCCGGTGGCAAAGGTGTACTGGTAGTTGCCGATGGAAGGCGAATAGCCATCGACGAACGGGGTATAGTTGTCCTTTCCGCCATCGGCATAGGCTGCGCCCGTGCTCTGGTGCGTGAGGGAAATGCGCTGCGGAGCATCGCTGCTGCGGACTGCATCGGCGTAGTCGGCCAGCATGTGCTTCATCATGTCGCGGTTCCGATCGTTGGTGGAATCGAACATGGCGGCCAGCTGGGCACCGCTGATGCCGTACTGATTCACGGCCTGGGTGGCGGTCTTCAGGCTTTCGGTGGGAACGTACCGGGGCTCATTGAGGTTGTTCCAGTTCCATGTGGTGGCGGTATCCCACTGATAGCTGGTGTAGCGGTTTTCGTAGGTCAGCGCCTTGTATACCAGAGGCTGGCCGGGTTTCCACCCCTCCGGAACTTCCCACTCGTTGCATCGGGTATGAAGAATGCCGTAGTCCGTTGCGACGCTATCCACGTCAATGCAGATGCGGAACCCTGACTTGCCCGCGGAAGCGGAGTAGAGTTTTGCCGAGGGATACGAGGTGCCATTGCTCCAGTAGTGTTCGGCCCCGATGTCGTAGGTCTGATCGGACTGGATGGTCTGGCCGTTGGCGCTCCGCAATGTGTACTCTTTTCCCGCCAGGGTCACGATCACCTGTGCCGCGATGTCGAGCTTGAGGGGGACGGCCTGGGTGGCAGATGCCCCACGATTGGGCAGCCCCGGGGCAGATAGCCCCAGCCGGATGGTGTGTGCATCCACGGAGGTTGTACGCGCGCCTGCCGGGTTGCGCGTGGGGCCCACGGAATCATCGATCCGATAAGTGTAGGGAGAGCCCAAGCCTGCTTCGGTGCCATCGGCTGGCACGATGTCTTCTCGGCTCAGCATGACAGGGCCCGAGAATCTCTCGTATTTCGGGGGCTCCGTGCCGCGGCCCGAGGTGTAGTAGTGATTGGGCGGCAGCCACGCGGTCAGATCACGCCCCTGGGCGTCCTGATGGCTGGTCTGCGACAGCAACGCCTGAATCAGCACGTCCCCACGGATCTTTCTGTTCGCGATGGGCGGTGTGTCGGGCGTGACGGCTTCCTTGGTGGTGCGTCCGGATGCAGTGGCATGGGGCGCCGCCGAGGAATCCTGTGTCGTGACCGTCAGATCGGTGGCGGTCTTGGCCTGCGGGCCGCCGGCGTCGGTCTGGGGGGTATCCTGGCCGCCGCCGCAGGCGGCCAGTGCCAGTGTGATGGCCAGGGTCAGAGGATGCAGGGCTGTGCGTTTGTCGACGTGCATGGGTCTCTCCGCGTGATGGTCTCCGTGAAGTGTTCTTCTTGTTCTGTGGCCAGTATGGAGAGCGGTCTGCGGGGTGTCGACCGATTTAATACCGCGTGAAAGCTCTTACATTTGCGTCGAATTTATATCGGTTGCGAATCATTGTCCCATTCGGGAATTTAACGGGCCAGCAGCATCTGGATGGAAAGAGGGGTTCCCTGAATTTCAGGGAACCCCTCGGAACGGATGGGCCGTGCAGCCGGGCTTTCGCCCGGCTGTGGCTTCACGTGGGCAGACCCGGTTTCAACGGGGCTGATGAAACGCCATCATGGCTCACTGGCCCTTGGCCTGGGTGCTCCAGGTGGGGACACCATTTTCACTGGGCCTGTCGGTTTCGGCGTGGTAGCCCTGCGGCAGCAGGGGCTGGCCCGGTGTCCAGCCTTCGGGCACCGTCCATGTGGTGCAGTACCGGCCAAATTCGCTCAGGAACACGGATACGTACCAGCACATGTCCACGGTGCGCGGGTTGGGCTGGCTCTGCTGGATGATCAGCTGTACCTGGGCATAGGGATTGTTCTTTTCGTCGTACCAGGACTGGACGGGAATGCCGAACATGATCTGCTTGTTGGCGGCAATGGTCAGGGCTGAACGGTCGCCGCTGAGCTGTTCACCCTCGTAGACCTGCGTGGCCTTCAGTTCCCAGTTGCGGCCGCGGACGTTCAGGCCGGACCAGCGGGGCAGCGTCAGGCTCTGGGCGTTGGCGTTCACGTGCATGGCCAGCGTGTTCTGCGGGTAGTCCCGGGAGCGTGTGTTGGGTACCTGTTCGCTCAGCCATGCGCCGGTGCTGAACACGTACAGGTAGCTACCGGTGGCCGGTGAATAGGTGGCCGCGTCGGCACTGCCGTCAGCATAGGTGGTGGCACGACTATCGTGGTGGAACGAGACCCGCTGCGGATCCAGGCTGGAAGCAGGCCGTTTGTAGGGAGCAAGGCTGGCCGTGGCATAGGCCGGCAGGCGCTGCATGCCCTTGGCGCGGGGGGTGAAGGCATCCAGCATGGCGGCCAGCACTGCACCGCTCACGCCCCGGTCATTCACGGCCTCGGTCGTGGTCTTCAGGCTCTCTGCGTTGATGTATTGCGGGGCCTTGCGGTTGCTCCAGCTCCGTTCGCCGTAGCTGCCGCCTATCTCGAAGTGCAGCTTCCTGCTGAATGTCTGGGTCACGTGCTTGAGGGGCTGACCAGCCTTCCAGCCGGCAGGCACTTCCCAGACATCACACAGGGTCTCGAATTCGGTGTATTTCGGCTTGAACTGGGCGCAGGTGGAGAACTGGTTGGCGCTGTCGCCGGGTTGCGCGAAGACCGATGCCTGGGAGGAGGCGGCCGGATCGGAGCTTTCCCATTCATGCTTCCATTTGTCCAGGTCGTAGACTTCGTTGGGCTGAATCGTCGTGACCGTCTTGGCGACCAGAGTCTCCCGGGTGGTGGTGGTGGGTGCGTACTGATCCTGATCAGCGCTTGAAGGGGTTCGCTCGGCCTGAGCCTGGGTGCCGATCTCCAGCGCGCCAGCGGCGGCCTGGGCCGCACCGGTGCCGCCATTGGGCAGGCCCGCGGCAGACAGGCCGAAGCGCAGTGTCTGGCTGGCGATGTTCAGCATCAATGGATCATTGATGAGCCGGCGGGGCCCCTGACTGATCTCGAACTGATAGTAGTGACGACCCAGAGCGGCGGTGTTCGCGTCGGTGGGACGGATGTCCTGGCTGGCCAGCACCACGGGGACCACAGACGGTTCGCTGCCTTGTTGACCCGCGCCCAGGGAGCCCCAGGTGTAGGTCTCGGGTGACAGCCAGGCGGTCTGCGGGTTGTTCTGGGCGTCAAGGCGTGCCGTGCGCGACAGCAGCGCCTGGATCAGCACGTCGCCTCGCAGCATCTTCCGGTTTTCCGAGAGGGGCGGGGTGTCGGCGGTGGCCACGGCCTTGGTGGCGCGACCCGAAGCGGATGTCTGGGCAGCTGCCGGTGTGTCGGCAGTGTCCAGCGTGGTGGCCGGCAGGCCGGTGTCGGCCTTGGTCTGCGGACCGGGGGCGCTGGTCTGGGGCGTGTCCTGGTTGCCGCCGCAGGCGGCCAGCGCCAGGGTCACGGCCAGGGCCAGGGGATGCAGGGCATGGCGGGTGTTGATGCTCATGGGTTCTTCCTCATGAAATGTCTCCGTGGGGATCGTGTTTTGCAGAGCATTATGAATATCGACACAATGAGCGTCGACAAATCTAACATTAGCTAGAAATTCTTACGTTTTAGTCGTAAGTGTTTCTTGATCGCTTTTCGGAGATGCGACGGCTGCAAGGGCCGTTCAGAGGATCCCTGGCGGGCCAGGGGTCATGAGGCCCGGTGGTTGGGTTGGATGCCGGCTACACTGTGTCCGGGAGGTTCACGGCAGGCGTGGGCCGGCAGGGGCCGGCGCGATCTGCGACCCGAGAGCATGAGCAAGCCAGACTATCCGGTGACGACGGCGGTGCGTTTCCTGCGCGAGCACCATATCGATTTCGAGCCGCACCTGTATCCGTATGTGGAGCACGGCGGCACGGCGCATTCGGCCGAGAGTCTGGGGGTGCCCGAGCATCAGGTCATCAAGACCATCGTGCTGGAGAACGAGCAGAAGAAGGGGCTGATCGTGCTGATGCACGGCGATCGCCAGATTTCCACGCGCAACCTGGCGCGCGAGCTGGGCATGAAGCACATCGAGCCGGCGGACCCGAAGCAGGCCAACAAGTGGACGGGCTATCTGGTGGGAGGCACCAGCCCGTTCGGCACGAAGACGCGGCTGCCGGTGTATGTGGAGCGCACGATCCTGGATCTGCCGGTGATCTACATCAACGGCGGCAAGCGTGGCTTTCTGGTGGCCATTTCGCCGGCCGGGCTGCAGGCGCTGGAGGCCCAGCCGGTGAGCGTGGCGACGGAAGGGTGAGGCAGGCGGCGGGCTGCCGGGCGAGGGGCCCGGCAGTGTCCCGGGGGTGCGCCTTCAGTCTTTCGATTGGGTGTTGATCTCGATGTGGCCGGTGAGCGTCCTGTGCACGGGGCAGCGATCGGCGATTTCCAGCACGCGCTGGCGCTCTGCGTCGGTGAGGTTGCCGGTCAGGGTGATCTCCCGCTCAAGGATGTCGACAACCTCATCGGCGGCTGCGCCGTTCGGCGCCCCCGATGCCTGCGGGGCTGCGGGCCGGGTGATGCGTCGATGGTGCAGCTCCACCTGCACGTCATCCAGCTGCAGGCCCTTGCGGTTGGCGTACATGCGGATGGTCATGGAGGTGCAGGTGCCCAGGGCCGAGAGCAGCAGCGTGTAGGGGTCGGGACCCAGGTTGGTGCCGCCCATGGCTTCGGGTTCGTCGGCCACCAGGGTATGGCGACCGGCCTGCAGGCCACGCAGGAACTGGTGGTTCAGTTCGGTGACGAGGACATGGCCGGGGGCCAGGTCGGGTTTGACGGGAACAGCCGGGACCTTGGGTTCGGGGCTGCTGGACTGGACGGCAGGGTCCAGGTAGCGTGAGGCCCAGGCGACGATGCAGCTGGCGACGTATTCGGCGTCTTCAGCGCGCGAGAGCAGGTGGTCGGCGCCGTCCAGCGAGATGAAGCTCTTGGGGTGGCGGGCGGCTTCGTAGATTTTCTGGGCCTGTTCGATGGCGACCGTGGCGTCTTGCGGTGAGTGAAAGACCAGCAGGGCCTTGCCCAGTCGGGCGATGCGGCTGGCCTGGTCCTGGCCGGCCACGTCTTCCAGGAACTGGCGCTTGATGGTGAACTGGCGGCCGGCCAGCGAGACGGCAGATTCGCCGTGCGCGCGGATGGCATCCAGGTCCTTGCGGAACTGCCGCAGGACGTGGCTGGGCTCGGCCGGTGCGGCAATGGTGGTGACGGCACGGGCTTCGGGAATGCCCTGGGCCGCGGCCAGCACGGCAGCGCCGCCCAGGCTGTGGCCGATCAGCAGGGCCGGCGCCTGGTATTCGCGCCGCAGGAAGTCGGCAGCCGCCAGCAGGTCGGTGACGTTGGAGGTGAAGTTGCTGTCGGCGAAGTCGCCCTCACTGGCGCCCAGGCCGGTGAAGTCGAAGCGCAGCACGGCCACGCCGCGTGCCTGCAGGGCGCGGCTGATGCGGGCAGCGGCCTTGACGTCCTTGCCGCAGGTGAAGCAGTGGGCGAAGAGGGCGAAGGCGCAGGGGTTGTCGGGCAGATCCAGGACGCCCGCCAGTTCCTGGCCGCTGGCGTTCTGGAAGGTGATGTGTTTCTTGGTCATGGTGTGAGGGGCCGGGGGGCCACTGGCATGATGGGGCGGATCAATCCGGCCCGAAGGGCCTTGCTGGGGGGATGAAGGAAGTCTGGCTTGCAGCGCCATTCTGCCGGGCAGGCGAGGCATCCTGGCGCCTGGGCCGTCGATCGGCGGTTGCGGCGGCGCTCAGCGGGTGATGATGTTGCCGCCAGCGCCCGTGCCGCCACCGTATCCGCCCGGCCCGGCAGAGTAGTCGGGCAGCATGGGAGGCAGGCCGGCTTTCTGGCGCACGGCATTCACGTAGGCGTTGCCATCCAGCGGGCGGCCGTGCCGCTGCGATTGCCACAGGGCCTCGACCAGGCACTCCTGGACGACGTGGGCAGCGTCGTGGGCACTGCCCAGCTTCGCCTCCAGCACGTCCATGGCCTGGCGGATGCCGCGGGGCTGGTCGATGCCGCGCTGTTCGCTGATGGCCAGGTGCAGCGACAGGTGCAGGAAGGGGTTGCTGCGGCCGGCTTCGGGGCTGTAGTCGGCTTCCAGCGCCCGATCCAGGTCAGCCAGCTCGTCGTGATATTCAGGGTGCTGGCCGATCCATTGCAGGGCGACCATCTCCAGGGGCTCCAGCGGGGTGCCCTGCTGGTGTTTCTTCCAGACGTTGCAGAAGTAGCGGCGCACGTCGGCGACGGAGGGATTGAAGAGCATGGGCGTAGGGGAAGGGCCGGTCAGGCGTTGCGTCAGGGAGGTTATGGGGCGGTTACGGCAGGCGCAGGGCGGGGGGGTGGGGCATGGTGCAGACAGGGGCCAGCGTGGGCAGGGCCGACAGGTGCTTCATGCCCTGTCGTCCCGTGCCCTGATGGTTCATGCCTTGGAGCGTGGCGCCCGGTCCAGCGCCGACTTGCGGGGCGGGGGCAGGGTCTTGGGCTGGTAGGGGCAGAGGTCCGTGATGGGGCAGCGCCAGCACTCGGGCGTGCGCGCCTTGCAGATGTAGCGGCCGTGCAGGATGAGCCAGTGATGGGCGTTCTGGCGGTAATCCCTGGGCACGACTTTCAGCAGCTTCTGCTCCACTTCCTCGACATTCTTGCCCGGGGCCAGGCCGGTGCGGTTGGAGACCCGGAAGATGTGGGTGTCCACGGCGATGGTGGGGTGGCCGAAGGCAACGTTCAGGACGACGTTGGCGGTCTTGCGGCCGACGCCAGGCAGGGCTTCGAGGGCGGCGCGGTCATCGGGCACTTCGCCGCCATGCTGGTCGATGAGGATCTGGCTCATGGCCAGCAGGTTCTTCGCCTTGTTGCGGAAGAGCCCGATGGTGCGGATGGCTTCGGTGATGTTCTCCAGCCCCAGCTCGACCATGGCCTGCGGGGTGGGGGCCAGCGGAAAGAGCCGTCGGGTGACGATGTTGACGCTCTTGTCGGTGGCCTGGGCCGAGAGCAGCACGGCGGCCAGCAGCTGATAGGGGCTGCCGTATTCCAGTTCGGACTGGGGATCGGGGTTGGCGGCGGCCAGACGCCGGAACATCTCCTGGCGGTTCGCAGGGCTCATGCGGTGGGTCGTGGGCGGGGCATCCGGATGCGGGCACGGATGGCCGCCAGGCGGCGGGCTTTCTCGTCGGTGTCGACCAGAGCGACATTGGGGTCGCGGAGCAGGGTGTCTGCGGTGCCTGGTGCGGGCTGTCCGGTCGTGGGGGATTCTGCCTGGGCGCCGGCATGGCCGGCGGTGATGTCGGAAGCGCCGTTCCCGGAGGGGGCGTTCTCTGCGGCGTGTGGGCTGGACGCGTGTGTGGCCCTCAGCCGCTGGTCACGGCGCTGGTGGTGCTGACGGCCATGCCGGGCGTCGGACGCCTGCCAGGGGCTGGCCAGCGGCACCAGCGCGATGCAGTCGGTGGGACACGGCGGCAGGCACAGTTCGCAGCCGGTGCAGCGGTCGGTCAGCACCTGGTGCTGAAAGCGCGGGGCGCCCACGATGGCGTCGACCGGACAGGCCAGGATGCACTTGGTACAGCCGATGCAGTGCAGGGGGTCGATGCGGACCACATGCCGCACGGGCATGGGCTCCAGGTCTGCGGCCAGCGGCACGACCGGCTGGTCGAGCAGTCTGGCCAGGGCCTGGATGGTGGCGTCGGCGCCCGGCGGGCAGCGATCGATGGCGGCCTCGCCGCGGGCGATGGCGCCGGCATAGGCGTGGCAGTCGTCGTAGCCGCAGCGCCGGCACTGGGTCTGGGGCAGCAGCCGGTCGATGGCATTGACCAGGGCCACGGCGGTCATCGGCTGAAGGGATGGGGCCATGGTCCGATTGTAGTGGTCATGGGTGGACAATCCTTGACAGACCGTGTGTTGCAAAAAACACGACTTTCCCTTGCCTGGGTGCCAGCAATATCCCTAGGGGTCATTCTGAATGAGAGTCCTACCCAATCTCAGATATATTGATAGGACGGGAGGAGGCGAAAGAGCGTCGGCCGGATGGCCATTCGGGACAGGAAAGCAGGGGCGGGCGTAATGCCCGCCGACAGGGTCAGCCTTCCAGGTACTGCAGCTTGTTGGGCGTGCCGTTCCAGTCGTCGGCGTCTTCAAGCGGCGACTTGCTGCGGGTGATGGCCGGCCAGTTGGGCGCCTTCTCGGCGTTGATGGCGATGAAGTTTTCCTGATCGCCAGGCACGTCTTCTTCGGCGACAATGGCTTCTGCAGGGCATTCCGGCACGCAGACGGCACAGTCGATACACTCGTCGGGATCGATGACGAGCATGTTGGGACCTTCCCGGAAGCAGTCCACCGGGCATACATCGACGCAGTCGGTGTATTTGCAGCGGATGCAATTATCGAGCACGATGTGGGCCATTGCAGCGTGACAGGTATGAAGATGATAGAAGAGGGCAGTATTTTATCCTCTTGCATGCCGGTCTGGCGATCCTGAATTCATGGAAAAGTCGATGATCATTGCCTCTTTACTTGATACCGACCTGTACAAGTTCACGATGATGCAGGTGGTGCTGCATCACTTCCCCGGGGCGCAGGTGGAGTACCGCTTCAAGTGCCGCAACGAGGGCGTGGACCTGGTGCCGCTCATCGACGACATCCAGCGCGAGATCGAGGCGCTGTGCTCGCTGCGCTTCACCGACGAGGAGCTGGACTACCTGCGGCAGTTCCGCTTCCTGAAGAGCGATTTCATCGACTTTCTCGGTCTTTTCCAGATGAATCGCAAGTACATCTCGGTTGCGCCGGCGCCGCAGGGCAACGGCGAGATCGATATCGTCATCAAGGGGCCGTGGCTGCACACCATCCTCTTCGAGATCCCGGTGCTGGCCATCGTCAACGAGCTGTACTTCCGGCGGCTGGCGCCCAACCCGGACTATGACGAGGGTCGCCGGCGGCTGGACGAGAAGATCGCCACCATCGTGGACGATCCGGAGATGGAGGGTATCCGCATTGCCGACTACGGCACGCGCCGGCGCTTCTCGGCGCGCTGGCAGGAGGAGGTGCTGCAGGTCTGCAAGGAGCGGCTGGGCGATGTGCTGACCGGCACGTCGAACGTGATGCTGGCGATGCGCTACGGGCTGCGGCCGCTGGGCACGATGGCGCATGAGTACCTGCAGGCCTGCCAGGCGCTGGGGCCGCGGCTGCGTGATTCGCAGATCTTCGCCTTCGAGACCTGGGCGCGCGAGTACCGCGGCGACCTGGGCATCGCGCTGTCGGACGTGTACGGGCTGGATGCGTTCCTGCGCGACTTCGACATGTACTTCTGCAAGCTCTTCGACGGCGCACGGCACGATTCGGGCGATCCGTTCGAGTGGGGCGAGCGCCTGATCCGGCACTACGCGGCCAACCGGGTCGATCCGGCCTCCAAGACGCTGGTGTTCTCCGATTCGCTCACCTTCGACCTGATGAAGGCGCTGTACCGGCGCTTCCACGAGCGGGTGGTGGTGCGCTTCGGCATCGGCACCAACCTCACCAACGACCTGGGCTACAAGCCGCTGGCCATCGTCATCAAGATGGTGGGCTGCAACGGCCAGCCGGTGGCCAAGCTGTCCGACGATCCGGGCAAGAACATGGTGACCGACCACGACTACCTGCAGTACCTGCGCAAGGTGTTCGACATTTCCTCGCAGCAGATTCCCTCGCCCGCCCCGGCGCCGGGCAGCGTGGCGGACATCGCTGGCGGGGAGTGAGGGGGTGGGCGCCGCGCTCAGGCGGCGTGCCGGCCGGTCGGGCGTGTGCCGGCCGCAGGCTGCACGCGCCCGCTGCGGGGCTTGGATTGCGGGGCTCCAGAATCTAGAAGAAGAGCCGCACGCCCAGCATCAGCAGGCTTTCGGGCGAAGCACTGCCCGATTCGGCCGCATAGCGGCTCTCGGCGAAGGTGGCCATCTCGCGTGACAGCCGCGAGGTGAGACCCAGGCCGATGATGCCGTGCGTCTTGTAGCGCTGCTTGACGGTACCGTTGCCGTCGGTGACCTGATGGCGCACTTCCACCTGCAGCCGGGGTTGTATCGGCCCGAAGGTACCGAACCAGTCGGTTTCCAGCACGCTGCCCAGCGACAGGCTGGACAGCGAGCGATTGCTGTGCGCGCCACGACCGTTCAGCTGGGTGGCATCCAGTTGCGTGGCCACCAGATCGTAGCGGCTGTAGGGCGAGAAGCTCCAGCCATGGAAGGTCTCCGGCTGGCGGTTCAGCTCCAGGCTGATGGCCTGCGACATGCCCGAGACGCCCAGGCCGGTGCCGGCATAGGACTGCAGAAAGTCGCGTCGCGCCCGGTGCATGCCCAGCGAGACGCTCATGTCGAGCATCACGGCGCGCATCGGCTGCAGCGACATGTAGGCCGACAGGACGGTGCCGGAGGCCTTGCGGGTGGCAATGCGTCCCGCGGCAAAGCCGATGGCCACTTCCTCGTTGACCTGCTGGTCGCTTCCGACGATGGTGCCCGGCGTGGTCAGCCCCAGGCCGCTGCTGTTGTTGATGCTGTAGAGCGTGCCGCGCACGTAGACATTGGTCTTGCCCGGTGCGCTGTTGAGCAGGCGTGCCGTGCCGGGCTGCAGGCCGCGCGTGGCCAGCGGGATGTTGCCGCTGATCTTGTCGGAGAGCTGCAGCTGGTTGTGAAAGCGCGGCACGTCACGGCTGCTGGCACGCGCCAGCTGCTTCTGGCGGGTGCGGATCTGCGCCATGTGGGTCTGGATGCCGCCCTGGGCCTGATCCAGGAAGGACTCCGAGGCCTTGCGGCAGATGCCGCCGGACATCTCGTTGCTGGCCTGGGCCAGGGCAGGGAGCGTCAGCAGCGCCGCCATCGAGAGGGCGAGGATCGGTCGTCCGGTAAACTGTGCCCGGCGGGCGGCGAAGGCCGGCAGACGACGCGGGTTTGTGACAGGGGACCACATGATTGCTGCACGCAAATAGACGTTGCGACGATGTTTCAGGGTGCCGACGGTGCCCCGAGGATTGCTCTCCGGGAAGGAGGAAACCCGTGAGGCATGATTCTTCTGGAAAACATCGTTCGATCCATCTCCGGACGGACGAGTGGTCACGAACTGGCCCCTGATCGGTCCGGTATCTCATTGTCCGTCTTTTGTTTGTCCTTTGTATCAACAGATGGTCTCGTGTATTGAAATGGAAACATGTCAGGATGCAGTCCGCGGTCCCCGCGCCACAGCGGGTGAGACAGGCGTCGGAAAAGCGGCGAGGCGGCTGGTGGGGCTGATCCCGGCGGCCGGACGTGGCACGCGGCTGGCGCCGTTGCCCTTCAGCAAGGAGCTGGTGCCGGTGGGCTTCCAGCACGCCAGCGAAGGGGCCGACCGCAAGCCCAAGCCGGTGTCGCAGTACCTGCTGGAGCGGATGCGGCTGGCCGGTGCGCAGCAGGTGTTCTTCATCACGCGCCCGGGCAAGGGCGACATTGCCGACTACTATGGCGACGGCAGCCGGCTGGGCATGGACTTTGCCTATCTGCAGGCACGTCTGCCCTGGGGGCCGCCGTTCTCGCTGTCGCAGGCCGTGCCTTTCATTGGGGATGCCGACGTGGTGTTCGGCTTTCCCGACATCCTGATCGACCCGGTGGATTCGTTCACGCCGCTGCTGGCGCGCCAGGCCGAGACCGGCGCCGACGTGGTGCTGGGGCTGTTCGACGCCACCGCCCGTGAGCCGGGTGACGTGATCACCCTGGACGAAGCGAGCGGCCGCGTGCTGGGGCTGGAGACCAAGGAAGAGCGGCCGAATCGGCCCGAACACTACACCTGCTGGATGTTCGCGGTCTGGAACGGGCGCTTCTCGGCTTTCCTGCGGGAGGAATGCGAGCGGCTGGCCGAGGTGGCCCGTGCCCGCATCGCAGCTGATCCGGCCGGCAAGGCCCCCGAGTGGCCGGTGGGTGCCGTCATCTCGGCGGCCATCCGCGCGGGGCTGCACGTCAACAGCGTCTATTTTCCCCAGGGGCGTTTTCTGGACATCGGTGAGCCTGCCGGCATCACGGCGGCAGCTGCCTTCCCCGGTGTCTGGGACGGGCTGACGCCGCATCCGGCGGACGGCGGGCGATGACGGTTGCGGCCATCCCCTGCGCCTGGTGGCTGGTGCCGGAAGCCGGGCGGCATGAGCGGCTGTCGCGCTGGATCGGCGCGCTGGCGGCCCTGCACGGTGGTCCGGTGTTCGAGCCGCATCTGACGCTGGCGCTGTCCACGCTGCCGGAGGGGGCGGATGTGCCGGCCGTGCGGGCACGACTGGCCGCTGCCGTGGCCGTTCCCGGCCGGGCAGGGGAGGCGGATGAGGGGCTGCAGCCCCTGACGCTGAACACGGTGGGGCTGGGGCACGATCCGCATTTCTTTCGGGCCTTCCATCTGCGCATGGCTCCCAGCCAGGCCGAGCGGCAGACCCTGGCGGAGCAAGTGCGAGCGCTGCACGGGGTACTTGGGCCAGCCTGGGACGCCCGGCCACCGGCCTTTGCGCCCCATGTGAGCCTGGCCTACGGCGAGTGGACCGAGGAGCGGCGCCGGCAGCAGGTGCGCGACACGCCCATCGACCCTGAGCTGGCACGGATCCGCTTCGATACGCTGGTGGGGGTGCGGCCGCGCGCCGGGGCCCGCACGCTGGACCGCGTGGCCGATTGGGAGATCTTCCTGCGGCTGCCGCTGAGCCGGAGCTGAGCGGCTGAACCCGGGGTCAGAGGGCAACGGTCAGCGGAAGGCGGAAGGCGGAAAGCGGAAAGCGGAAAGCGGAAAGCGGAAAGCGGAAAGGGTGGTCGGGTAAATGAGACAGACTGGCAACAAACAGGGGATATCCCCAATCGGCACGCCGCCGCGCCGGACGTAGGATGTCCGAGGAGGTGGCGGCTGGCCGGAGGGCCGACACCGCCATTGTCTGTGTGGCCTGTCTTTCTGTCCGCCGGGCGCCGGTTGCAGGTGCCCGAAAGACGGCCGCGCAGTGATCGATCATCATTCAAGGAGCGGGCATCGCATGACCGGAGGTTACGTCATGTCCAGCCTGGAGGAGGCCTTTCGCAAGGCGCAGCAGGACGTGCACGCACTGAGCGTGCCGCCCGGGCGCATCATGCAGCTGCGCCTGTACGCGCTCTTCATGCAGGCCACGTCCGGCAACGCCTCGGGCGCCCGTCCGGGGTTCTCCGACTTCGAGGCCCGCTCGCGCTGGGATGCCTGGCAGGCCCTGTCGGGCCTGGCGCGTGAGGACGCCATGTCCGAGTACATCGCCGAGGCCGGACGTCTGAAATATCGACAGTTGCTGGGAGCCGTCTAGGGCGTTTGGGTTTTCCCCGGATACCGGATATCATCACGGGTTCCTTGCCACACGGTGTCGGTGCAAGCCGGGCCGGTGGCTTTCTTCCCACGGAAATCCAGAAGGGTAATCCATGCGACATTATGAAATCGTCTTCATGGTCCATCCGGACCAGAGCGAACAAGTGCCTGCAATGATCGACCGTTACAAGCAGATGGTCGAAGGCACCAACGGCAAGATGCACCGGGTCGAGGACTGGGGCCGGCTGCAACTCGCCTATCCCATTCAGAAGATCGGCAAGGCGCACTACGTGCTGATGAACGTCGAGTGCGACCAGCACACGCTGGGCGAGATCGAGAATGCCTTCCGCTTCAACGACGCCGTGCTGCGCCACCTGGTGGTGCGGATGGACAAGGCCGAGACCGGCCCGTCCGTCATGAGCAAGCGTCTGCAGAAGGAAGAGTCCCGCAAGGCAGGCAGCTCCGAGGCCCCTGCAGCGGCCGAAGGCAAGGCAGCCGAGTAATCGGCAGCGCGTGTGCAGCAGGCATCCCGAGACCCTGTGGTGCCAGCCCCGGCCGATGATCATCCGGAAGCATCCGCTCCGGCCCGAAATCATCTGGAGCTGACCGCCATCCTCTCGGAGCGCGAGACGCTGCGCTACAACCTGTCGGGCGTTCCGGTGGTGGAATGCGTGCTCACCCACGAATCCATCCTGCCCGAAGCCGGCATCGACCGTCGCGTCAACCTTCGGGTCCAGGCCGTCGCCATTGGTGACGTGGCCCACCGGCTGGTCGAGATCGACCCCGGCACCCGGTTGAGCGTCAGCGGTTTCCTGGCCCAGGCCCGCAAGAGCACCCGCATCGTCTGCCTGCACCTGACACGCATCGATCCGTACTGAACAAACACTCAAGAGGTTTCATCATGGTTGGTTTCCGTCGCGGCAGCAAAGACCGCAAACCCAAACGTCCCGCCCAGTCCGCCCTGTTCAAGCGCAAGAAGTTCTGCCGCTTCACGGCCGAGAAGGTGGAATGGATCGACTACAAGGATGTCGACACGCTGAAGGACTTCGTGACCGAGCAGGGCAAGATCATTCCTGCCCGCCTCACCGGCACCCGTGCTCACTATCAGCGTCAGCTGGGCGTCGCCATCCGGCGTGCTCGCTTCCTGGCCCTGATGCCCTACACCGACAACCACTGATACCCCATCGCGGGGCCGCAACCTGCCGCCATCTCCGTGATGGCGGTGCGCGACCCGGCAGGAGCACATGATGCAGATTATTTTGCTTGAGAAAGTCGTCAACCTCGGTCAGCTGGGCGATGTCGTCCGCGTCCGGGATGGCTATGCCCGCAACTTCCTGATCCCGCAGGGCAAGGCTCGCCGTGCCACCCAGGCCGCCGTGGCCGAGTTCGAGGCCCGTCGTGCCGAGCTGGAGCGCCTGCAGGCCGAGAAGCTGGCCGCTGCCCAGGCCGAAGGCGAAAAGCTGGCCGGTCGCCAGTTCTCGCTGACCGAGAAGGCCGGCGTCGATGGCCGCCTGTTCGGTTCGGTCACCAACGCCAACGTGGCCGAGACCCTGCACAAGGCCGGCTTTGCCAGCGTGCAGAAGTCCATGATCCGCATGCCGGAAGGTCACATCAAGACCATCGGCGAGCACCCGGTGCAGGTTGCCCTGCACACCGACGTGCTGGTCGACATCACCATCAACGTGGTGGGCGAGACGGCCTGATCGCCGTGTCAGGCCCATGTCCGGCCAGTTTCCGGGGCGCTTGCCCCGGCAGGTCGGCTTGAGGCCTGATCGATGGTCATGAGGCCTGTTCAGGTCCATGACCATCCAGCCGTACAGAAAAGCGGGGCGTCCCTTGGCGGGGTCGCCCCGTTTTGATTTTTGCGTGTCCGGGCTCCCCTGTCCGGGGCCGTTTCCAGCTTCTTCCGTCACCGAAAGGCTTGCATTCCATGGATAGCGAGATTGCACAACTGCGGCTGCCGCCGCATTCGATCGAGGCCGAGCAATCGGTGCTGGGCGGGCTGCTGCTGAACAACGGCACCTGGGAAGATATTGCCGACATCATCACCGATGATGACTTCTATCGGCATGATCACCGGATGATATGGCAGCACATCTCCAACCTGCTGCGTGCGGGCCGACCGGCCGATGCGCTGACCGTGAAGGATGCGCTGCAGCAGTCCGGCCGGCTGGAGGATGCCGGCGGCGAGCAGTACCTGGCGATGCTGTCCAACGCCGTCATCTCGGCCAGCAACATCCGCCACTACGCCGAGATGGTGCGCGACCGCGCCGTGCTGCGCCGGCTGATCGCCGTCTCCGATCAGATCGCCACCGAGGCCTTCAACGCCCAGGGGCGGCCGGTGAACGAGGTGCTGGATGCGGCCGAGGCCGAGATGTTCAAGATTGCCGAGGACAGCGGCAAGAAGCGCAACGACTTCCAGCACATCGGTCCGCTGTCGGGCAAGGTCTTCCAGCGCATCGACGAACTCTACAACCGCGACAACCCCAGCGAGATCACCGGCATTGCCACCGGCTTCGTGGACCTGGACCGGATGACCTCCGGCATGCAGCCTGGCGACCTGATCATCGTGGCGGCCCGCCCGTCGGTGGGTAAGACGGCGTTTGCGCTCAACATCGGCGAGCACGTGGCCGTGCACGAGAAGCTGCCGGTGGCGGTCTTCAGTATGGAGATGGGCGCCGAGCAGCTGGTGATGCGTCTGATCGGCTCCACGGGGCGCATCGATCAGCAGCGGCTGCGTACCGGTCGGCTGACCGAGGACGACTTCATCCGGCTGACCGACGCCATGGGCAAGATGCAGGATGCGCCGATGTTCATCGACGAGACGCCGGCGCTCAACCCCTTCGAGCTGCGGGCCCGTGCCCGACGCCTGGCGCGCCAGTACGGCCACCTGGGGCTCATCGTCATCGACTACCTGCAGCTGATGACGGGCGCCAACCCGGGCGGCCGCGAGAACCGCGCCACCGAAGTGGGCGAGATCTCGCGTGCACTGAAGTCGCTGGCCAAGGAGCTGAAGTGTCCCGTCATCGCGCTGTCGCAGCTCTCGCGGGAGGTGGAGAAGCGCCAGGACAAGAAGCCCATCATGAGTGACCTGCGCGAATCGGGCTCGATCGAGCAGGATGCCGACGTGATCTTCTTCATCCACCGTGACGACCGCTACGACCCTGACGCCGAGACCAAGGGCATGGCCGAGATCATCATCGGCAAGCAGCGTAACGGCCCGATCGGCTCCGTCACGCTGGCCTTCCAGGGCCAGTACACCAAGTTCGAGAACTTCGCCGCGAGCTGAGGCGTCGAGGCGGCCCCTGGTCGGGGACGTACAGAAGAAGGCGTTTCCGCTTTCCCAAAGACAACCGGACCGATGGGGTTTCGGCCCGGTGCTTCGTTCATCAGGTGGTGCAGCGCCTGCGGGACCCGTTCGCGGGCGGCTGGTCGCTCAGCGCACGGCATGGCCGCCGGCAACAGCTTGTTCGGTACGCTGGCGGGGCTCGTTCAGCCTGCCAGCGGATCTGTCACCAGCGGCAGGTTGCTCAGCCCGCCAGGGGCATGGCCGCCCGCGGCGGGTGCTGGCTTCCCTTGTCCTTGTTGCCGCCCTTGCCGTGCAGCAGGTGGCGGCTCAGGAAGGCGCGCACCGGTTTCTCGTACAGCACGTACACCGCGGCGGCCACCGTCAGCGTGGCGGCGAACACGATCGCCGTGTAGACAGGCAGGCTGAACTGCAGTGCGCCCAGGCGCTTGACGGCCCCCATCACGTAGATGTGGAAGATGTAGATGGGGTAGGACAGCTCACCCAGGAAGTCGATGGTGGCCTTGGCGGGCTGGCCCAGCTTCCGGAAGGCCTGCTCGCAGGCCAGCGTCAGTACCACCAGTGCGGTGCTGGGCAGCCCGATGACCACCACGCGCACCCATTTGTCCAGCGCCATCTCCTGCGTGACCAGCCCCGTGTCGGGCAGCAGCGCCCAGGTGTAGAGCACCAGGCCGGCCACTGCCGCCAGCATCGGCAGCCTGGCGTGCTCGATGAAGCGGGTGCTGGAGAGCAGCTGGGCCAGCAGCATGCCGTAGATGAACTCGACCACGTAGGCATCGCTCCAGAAGGCCAGGGCGGATTCCGGGGCGGCGTAGGGATGCACCGCCGTCAGGGACACCAGCAGCAGCGAGCTGATGAGCAGGCGGTGCTGGTGCGAGATCTTCAGGGCGATGAAGAACACCAGATAGAAGAGGATCTCGTAGTTCAGCGACCACCCCAGCGTCAGCAGCGGCATGTGGTACTGGATGCTCTCGTTCCACACGGGGATGAAGAAGAGCGAGCCCAGCAGCTTGTCGGCGTCCAGGCTGGTGTGGTTGAGCATGCCGGGCGCTTTCAGCGCGATGGCGGCCAGGGCCAGCGTGCCCAGCCAGTACAGCGGCACGATGCGGATCAGCCGCCGGGTGAAGAACTGCGGTGCCCCGTCCCGGGTGACGTAGTAGATGATGAAGCCCGAGATGACGAAGAAGATGTCGACGCCACTGCTGCCGAAGGGAGTGAGTCCCACTTCGTTGCGGATGTGGCTGATGACCACCAGTGCAGCCGCGATGAAGCGCAGCGCCTGCAGCGAGTAGAGGGTCTTGTCGGCACGGGCGGGCTGGGCCGATTGCGGGGCCTGACCGGCGGGGTGAGAGCGCAGGATACTTGCCATGGGATGGGGCTCCGAATGGAGCGTCCATCTTAGGAAAGTGTTGTTTTCATGTCACTCGCCAATCCAGTCCGAGTGTGAGGAATTCCGGCTCCGTCGGCAGGACGTGCCTCAACGCGTGTGCACTTTTTCCGCTTCCGGAGTCGGCCCACGCAACGGCCAGTGCGGCCGCTGCTCCAGGTTACAGCACGTCTGCCGCGAAATCTGCCAGCCGCGAGCGCTCACCGCGCTGCAGCGTCAGGTGCCCGCCGTGCTTCCAGCCCTTGAAGCGCTCCACCACGTAGGTGAGGCCCGACGAGGCCTCGGTGAGATAGGGCGTGTCGATCTGGGCGATGTTGCCCAGGCAGACCACCTTGGTGCCGGGGCCTGCGCGGGTGGCCAGCGTCTTCATCTGCTTGGGCGTGAGGTTCTGCGCCTCGTCGATGATCAGGTACTTGTTGTTGAAGGTGCGGCCGCGCATGAAGGACATCGACTTCACCCGGATGCGCGAGCGGATGAGGTCGGCCGCCGCGGCACGCCCCCATTCGCCGCCGGCACTGCCGCGGTTGAGCACCTCCAGGTTGTCTTCCAGGGCGCCCATCCAGGGCTGCATCTTCTCTTCCTCGGTACCGGGCAGGTAGCCGATGTCGTCGCCCACCGGCACGGTGGCGCGGGTCATGATGATCTCGGTGAAGCGCTTCTGGTCCAGCGTCTGTGCCAGCCCTGCGGTGAGCGCCAGCAGCGTCTTGCCGGTGCCGGCCTGGCCCAGCAGCGTCACGAAGTCGATGTCCGGATCCAGCAGCAGGTTCAGGGCAAAGTTCTGCTCGCGGTTGCGGGCGGTGATGCCCCAGATGGCGTGGCGCGCCTGGGTGTAGTCGCGCACCACGCGCAGCACGGCGCGGTCGCCTTCGCGTTCCCGCACCTGGGCAAACAGCGGCGTGCCGCCATCTTCTTCCAGGTACACGAACTGGTTGAGCAGCATGGAAGACACCAGCGGGCCGCGGATGCGGTAGTAGGTCATGCCGCCGTCCTGCCAGGACTCCATGTCCTTGCCATGGGTCTGCCAGAAATCGGCCGGCAGGGCCAGCGAGCCGCTGTAGAGCAGGTCCAGGTCGTCGGTGACCTGATCGTTGAAGTAGTCCTCGGCCGGCAGGCCCAGCGAACGGGCCTTGATGCGCATGTTGATGTCCTTGGACACCAGCACCGCCTGCCGCTCGGGAAAGACCTGGCGCAGCGCGGCCGTCACCGACAGGATGCGGTTGTCGGCCTTGCCGGGGGGCAGGGCTTCGGGCAGGGGCGCTTCCAGCACGCGGGTCTGCAGGAAGAGCCGTCCGGTGGCGTCGGAATGGCCCAGCCGGTCCAGCGGGATGCCCTGCTCGATGCTGCCCTCGATGCCGGCCAGCAGCTCGTCCAGGCTGCGGCTGACCTGGCGGGCGTGGCGCGAGACCTCGCTCATGCCGCGCTTGTGGTCGTCCAGCTCTTCCAGCGTGATCATCGGCAGGAACACGTCGTGCTCCTGGAAGCGGAAGAGGGCGGTGGGATCGTGCATCAGCACGTTGGTGTCCAGCACGAACAGCTTGTGGGTCGCCGCCTCGGTGCCCGGGGCGCGGTGCCGGCGTGCGTGACGAACCGAAGCGGCAGGCGCCAACGTGGCGTCTGGCCGTGCCGTGCCGGATGCCGCATCGGGCGAGCTGCCCGCAGGCGGTGCGCTGAGCAGCGCGGCCGTCTGGGTGCTGCCCTGAGCCGGGCGTTCGGTTCCTGTCCGGGTGCCTGCTGCCGGCTGTGCGGTACCCGTGGCCGATGCCGTGGCGCTGCTGACCGGGGGCGTGGCCTGGGCGCGACCGCCAGCCTTGCCCGCAGCACGTTCCTTGCCGGTATCCCGGCCTTGGCCTGTCGTGGCAACCGCGGGGGACACGGCTTCGGCCACGGGGGTGGCAACCGGGTCGAGGGCGAGTTCCAGGGCCGGGTTGGCCTCGGCCTGGGCGGTCGCGCTCTTTCTGCGGCGGCTGGCCGGCAGCTTGGCCTTGTTGCGCGAGGCAGCCTTGATGTCGAGGCGTTCACCTCGGGTGGTGGGGGCTTTGGGTAGCGGCATGGGACAGGCGGCGGGCAATGGCCCTGGCCGTGGAAAAGGGTCGGGGTATCAGAAGGCGTGGGAGGGCGAGTCGTGAAGCTCCCGGACGGCAGCCAGCACCTCGGCCACGTGGCCGGGGACCTTCACCTTGCGCCACTCCTTGACCAGCACGCCGGCGCGGTTGATGAGGAAGGTGGAGCGCTCAATGCCACGCACCTGCTTGCCATACATGTTCTTCAGTCTGATGACGTCGAACAGCGTGCAGAGCGTCTCATCGGGGTCGCTGACCAGCGCAAAGGGCAGCTCCAGCTTCTGACGGAAGTTGGCGTGGCTTTTCAGGCTGTCGCGCGAGATGCCGTACACCTCGGCACCGGCGGTGAGGAAGTCCTGCCAGGCCGCGGCAAAGTCGCTGGCTTCGTTCGTGCAGCCCGGGGTGCTGTCCTTCGGGTAGAAGTAGAGCACCACCATCCGGCCGTTCAGTTCGTTGAAGTTCAGGGGGCCGGCCGTGGTCTCTGCCGTGAAGTCGGGCACCTTCTGGCCGATCTTCAGGACGGGGGCGTGGGCAGGCGCGGAGGATGTTTGCATGAGCGAGAGAATCAGGAATTCGAGAGGCAGGGGCCGCAGGTGGGAGGGGCGCCGACGATCAGGGCGCAGCCACCAGGGCGAGCAGGACCTGGCGGCCTTCGGCCATCAGGATGTTGTAGGTACGGCACGCCGCTACCGAATCCATGGTTTCCAGACCGATGCCAGCCTGCAACAGTGGACGCGAGCACGAGGGCGGCGGAAACTGCAGGCGTGCGCCGGTGCCCAGCAGGATGACTTCCGGGCGTGGCTCGGCCAGTGCCAGCAGGGTCTCGGGCGTGAGTGCCGCCAGACCGTCGATGGACCAGGGCTGCAGCGGGCCCTGCGGACGCAGCAGCAGCGGCCCTTCGTGCCGTGCCCCGTTGACTTCCACCCAGCCGGTACCGTAGGCGGTGATGGCGTTGAGATCGTCGTGGTGGTCGGGGTGCAGTTTCATGGATGGGGCCGGCGGGCGGGCTGAAACCTGCCGACGGTGATGCGCAGGTGCGGGATGGGCCGCAGCCGGTGTACATTATGCGGTCATTCCCATAGTACCGCACCTTTCACGGTGCCCGCAGTCATCATGAAGACCATCCACAAGTCTGCCAAGCTGGCCAACGTCTGCTACGACATCCGCGGACCGGTGCTGGCCCGGGCCCGGCAGATGGAGGAGGACGGCCAGCGCATCATCAAGCTGAATATCGGCAACATGGCGCCGTTCGGCTTCGATGCACCCGACGAGGTGCGCCAGGACATCATGGCCAACCTGGCCGATGCCTCCGGCTATTCGGATTCCAAGGGCCTTTTCTCGGCGCGCAAGGCCGTCATGCACTACTCGCAGCTCAAGGGCATCCGCGGCGTCACGGTCGATGACATCTACATCGGCAACGGCGTGAGCGAGCTGATCGTGCTGTCGCTCAACGCGCTGCTGGACACGGGCGACGAGGTGCTGGTGCCCACCCCCGACTACCCGCTGTGGACGGCGGCGGTCAGCCTCTCGGGGGGCTCGGCCGTGCACTACATGTGCGACGAGGGGGCGGGCTGGCTGCCCGATCTGGACGACATCCGCGCCAAGATTACCGAGCGCACGCGCGCCATCGTCATCATCAACCCCAACAACCCCACCGGCGCGCTGTATCCGGACGACCTGCTGAAGGAGATCCTGGAGATCGCCCGCCAGCACGACCTGATCGTCTTTGCCGACGAGATCTACGACAAGATCCTCTACGACGGTGCCACGCACACCTCCATCGCCTCGCTGGCCGATGACGTGCTGTGCATCACCATGAACGGCCTGTCCAAGAACTACCGCGCCTGCGGCTATCGGGCCGGCTGGATGATCATCTCGGGCGACAAGCGCGGCGCGGCCGACTATCTGGAAGGCCTGAACATGCTGGCTTCCATGCGGCTGTGCGCCAACGTGCCCGGCCAGCTGGGCATCCAGACCGCGCTGGGCGGCTACCAGAGCATCAATGAGCTGGTGCAGCCCGGCGGGCGGCTGGCGCGCCAGCGCGATCTGGCCTGGGAGATGATCACCAGCATTCCGGGCGTGAGCTGCTACAAGCCGCGCGCGGCCCTCTATCTCTTCCCGCGCCTTGATCCGCAGATGTATCCGATCGAGGACGACCAGCGCTTCATCCTGCAGCTGCTGGAACGCGAGCGGGTGCTGCTGGTGCAGGGCACCGGCTTCAACTGGCCGGAGCACGACCACTTCCGCGTCGTGTTCCTGCCCAATTCCGACGACCTGACCGAGGCCCTGCGGCGCATCGATCGCTTCCTGGCCGACTATCGCTCGCGCCACGGCCGGGTCGGCTGACGACAACAAAAGGCGGGCGCTGTCGGCAGGCAGGCCCGCTGCACAGGACAGAAAGAACCAGGAGTCATTCCATCGTATGAAAGTGATCAAGGTCGGGCTGCTCGGCATGGGTACCGTGGGCAGCGGCGTATTCGAGGTGCTGAAGAACAACGCTGCCGAGATCAGCCGGCGCGCCGGCTGCACCATCCAGATCGGTCGCGTCGTCGTGCGTGACCCCGAGGAAGTCCGCACACTGGTGGGCCCCGACATTCCGCTCAGCAGAGATCCTTTCGACATCGTGAACGACTCCTCCATCGACGTGCTGGTGGAGGTGATGGGCGGCACCACGCTGGCCCGTGATGTCGTGCTGGCCGCCATTGCCAAGGGCAAGCAGGTCGTCACCGCCAACAAGGCGCTGCTGGCCGTGCATGGCAACGAGATCTTCGCCCGCGCCCGCGAGGCCGGCGTGATGGTGGCCTTCGAGGCCGCGGTGGCCGGTGGCATTCCCATCGTGAAGGCGCTGCGCGAGGGGCTCTCGGCCAACCGCGTGCAGATGGTCGCCGGCATCATCAACGGCACCACCAACTTCATCCTGTCCGAGATGCGTGACAAGGGCATCAGCTTCGATGTGGCGCTGGCCGAGGCACAGCGCCTGGGCTATGCCGAGGCCGATCCCACCTTCGACATCGAGGGTATCGACGCCGCCCACAAGGCCACGCTGCTGGCCTCCATCGCCTTCGGCGTGCCCGTGCAGTTCGACGGTGCCTTCATCGAGGGCATCAGCAAGCTGGCGGCCGAGGACTTCACCTATGCCGACCAGCTGGGCTACCGCATCAAGCTGCTGGGCATCGCCCGCCGTCGTGCCGAGGGCATCGAGCTGCGCGTGCATCCCACGCTCATCCCGGCGCGCCGCCTGCTGGCCAACGTCGAGGGCGCGATGAACGCCGTCTGGGTCAAGGGTGACGCCGTGGGCGAGACCCTCTACTACGGTCCGGGCGCCGGCAAGCTGCCCACCGCCAGCGCCGTGGTGGCTGACCTGGTGGACGTGGCCCGTCAGATCGAGGTCGCGCCCGAAAGCCGCGTGCCGTACCTGGCTTTCCAGCAGGACCAGCTGCAGCAGGTGCCGGTGCTGCCGGCCGCCGAGATGGAGACCGCCTACTACCTGCGCATTCCGGTGCGCGACGAGCCGGGCGTGCTGGCCGACATCACCCGCATCATGGCCGACGAGGGCGTTTCCATCGACGCCATGCTGCAGCGCCAGCCCTCCGAAGGTGCCAACACCACCGACATCATCCTCTATAGCAGACAGCATGCAATCAGCACCCAACGAGCAGCCCGGCTCACCGCGCCCCGAGCGTAAGGCCCACCTCCTGAGTGGAATCACCTACGGGCTTATCACCGTCTTGGTCTTCCTCTTAGGCATATTCACCTCCAGCTACTTCGGCATCGGAGGCCGACGCGGAGCGACTGGGAAGCTCGGCGAGATCTATTCGCTCATCCAGCAGTACTACGTCGACTCGACGGATATGGACAGCCTCACCGAGCAGTCCCTCCCGCTGATCCTCTCACAGCTCGACCCCCACTCCGTCTACCTCAGTGCAGAGGAGAACAAGGAGTCGACCGAGAGCCTCGAGGGCTCGTTCGCAGGTATCGGCGTGCAGTTCAATACGCTCCTCGATACCGTCGTCGTCGTACGCGTCATCGAGGGAGGACCTAGTGAGCGTGCCGGACTCAAGGCTGGGGACCGCATCCTCAGCGCCGATACGACGAGCCTACTAGCGAAGGACTCGCTCACCTCAGACCAGGTGATGAAGGTCCTCAAAGGTCCGGAGAAGAGCGTCGTGCGACTCAAGGTACAGCGAGGGAAGGAGATCTTCGAGGCACGTGTCGTCCGAGGTCTCGTACCCGTACCCTCGCTGGATGCTGCCTACATGATACGCCCTCACGTGCTCTATGTCCGCCTCAACAAGTGGGGAGCACAGACGCCGCTGGAGTTCCAGCAGGCCTATGCCGAGCATGCAGGGGAGGATATCCAGCGTATCCTACTCGATCTACGAGACAATGGCGGAGGCTATCTCCAGCCAGCCACTATGCTAGCGACCGACCAATGCGATGGATTACGATTCCAAAGAGGGTCATCAATCCTGCAAAACCGCAATAGAATGGGACGATGGCAATAGTCTGAAGCTCCATTTGACTTAGTCCGGAACCATACCAAAAGAGGGTGTTTGGACCAAGAATATATACCAAGCTATAGGCAATTATACCCATGATATATAGCAAAAGGAGGATATTTGAAGCTCTTTGCTCCCATTTTCTCACAGGCAAAAAAGTTACATCTTTAGTATCCATAACGGTATTTAATCGCTATTTGGGTGGCTTTTAACAGCCTTATTGAACATTATTTACTTATTAAACTATCATTTTGTAAAACATACTGAAACTTTCTCAG
>ERZ773038.444-NODE-444-length-28033-cov-5.880227_pt1 | contig 28033 bp, 32 predicted proteins | sample MGYA00511665_ERZ773038 | MGnify/ENA primary metagenome ERZ773038 (study PRJEB29015, sample SAMEA2737966) | human oral metagenome | biome: human oral; feature: human-associated habitat; material: dental | place: China | collected 2028 ... | reverse complement strand
GCCCCAATAGCTCAGTCGGTCAGAGCAGCGGACTCATAATCCGTGGGTCGTCGGTTCAAGCCCGACTTGGGGCACCATTGCATCGGGATCTCGAAGCCTGGCAGGTTTGAAGGGTGCGGGGACCCATCCGCCCATTCCGTCCGGGGTGGGCATGAGGTCGGCGGGTTCGATGCCAAAGAAGCTGGCGGCAGTTAGTAGTTCTGTCACCGACCAGCCGACGTTTCCTCGCAGCTTGCGACTCACTGTGGCTCCGGAAACCCCGATAACTGGCCCAAAACTATTGCCAGACATCTTGCGTGCAAACAAATGTTGATTGATTGTCATGCCGATCGCTTCGTCGGGCGCTAGTCCGTGCTGAACCTTCGTTGTTGCCATGCTGCAATAGTACACAAACGCTGCAGAAACTGCAATGACATCTCTTGACGGTAACACTGTATGGATGCATCATATACGGTATGACACTGCAAAAAATGCAACGACTTATCAGCTCTGGCGAAGCTGCCAAGCTTGTGGGTGTTTCTCCGGACACCCTGCGACGATGGGCGAAGTCGGGGCGTGTTCGGCATGTGGTGACGCCGTCGCGTCGAATCCTGTTTGACCCTGCGGACATCGAGGCGATGTACACGACTGTCGACCCTGAGCGCGAGTCGTCGATGTCAGATGTTCCGCTGCCTGGCTTGGGCAGGGCTGGGAGGTAGTAGTGGCCGTGGAGCGGTTCACGAGCCTGTCGGCGGGAGTGCTTGCTAAGCGCGCCGACCGCGAGCTCGCCGAGATTATGGAGGCCCTGGGGTTGGAGGGCTCGAATGCGGGCGCCGCGCTGGGCGCGGTGCGCGGGATGCTGGCTGAGGCCGCGCGCGCGAGCGCACAGGCCGAGTGCAGGGCGAAGCGGCTCCGCCGCCAGGTCGCCGAGTATGAGTACTACCAGGGGATGTACGAGGGCGAGGCATTTTACGCCCGCGACGATTTACGTGAGCGCATCGCAGCGCTCGCACGGGCGCGGGCCGCGCTCGCGCGCGGGGACAGCGCGGCGTGCGGGAAAGGCCTGGAGGCTTTGGCGGCCGCCCTTGCGGGGGACCTGGCCGACGCCGAGGCTCAGTTCCCTGAACCCACTGAGGATGATCTGGTATCGCACTTGTGGGCGCTGGATCATTTGGAGCCCGTCGAGGACGGGGACGACGGGGAGTTGGGCGACGACGACGCGGACGGGCTGGGTGCGGCGCTGGCGGACCTGATCTCTTCTGTTGAGGTCGTGCGCGAGCATGTGGCTACCGCTGGCGTGTCCGTTGACCGCCTCGTTGCCGCGTCCGAGGGAGCTGTGTCGGATCTCCAGGTTCTCGCCCGTGAGGCGGTTGAGGAGTTGCGGGCCGCGTGGGAGGCTATGCCCCGACGGGAGGTTGTGTTCACCCGTACCGCTCATAACGATGGCTCTGTCGCCTGGGATGTGGGGCGCAGCATCGTCACTGGCCCGGACCTGGACGGGGCTCGCTTTGGTGTTTTGCCTAACGAAGGCAACGCAGCGGCGGCCCCCAGCGCTCAGTGTGGGGGTGAGCGCTGATGCTGGCCTTCACGTTGGTGGGGTCCTTGATTGTGATCTGGCAGGAGGAGACCTCAGAACATCCGGTTGCTCAGGATCCATGTGTTGGGGTGTCCAGGTTCGTCGTTGCGGGTGATGAACAAGAGGGTGGACCAGTCCAAGCCGACTTGGATCGCGCGACTGATTTTCGTTGCGTCGTCGCGGTTGAAGCTGAGTGGCAGCATCATGAACAGCTCTGCGCCGTTGACGCGAGTTGCGACCTCGTAGGGGTAATCGTCGTCCGCGATGCTGATGCCCGTGCTGTCGTCGTTAACGCGTTCGACTTTGAGGACGCGTTCAAGGCTGAGGCCGTCCTCAATCGCTTTGCGCAGGGCTTGCAGGTCTTCGTTGGGGATGTTCCAGGCCATGATCATTCTTCCCTTCTCCTTACGTGTTGGGAGGGGGTGCGGGGATCTTCTCCGCACGTTGGAGTTGTGAGAGGCGGACGGGTATCCGCCTGCGCTCCCCATCGTACTTGGGTCGCGTGTCGCGGCCGTGTGTGTGGCTGGGGGCGGCTGGCACTGCCCCGGTACCACCGTAAACCCGCCCGCGCGCGTCTGAGTGGAGCGTGCGCGGGTCCTCGTGGAGGGGAGCAGTGATGAGCGAGTACTTCGTCGTGCGGCGTGGGGCGACCGCGTTGCGTAATGAGGTCGTTTTTGATGAGCGGATCTCGTATGCGGCGCTGGGGATCCTGGCGCGCGCGTTGGCGTCGCCGGAGGGCGCGAACTTGGGGTATCGGGCGTTCGTTGGCCGGGGGCTGGGTGAGAAGGCGGTTCGGGCGGCGATGCGGGAGTTGGAGTCGGTGGGTTACAGGTTCCGTTTCACGTTGCGCAAGTCGTCGGGGCGGGTGCGTACGCTCACGATCTTCTCCGACGAGCCGATGAGCCCGCAGCAAGCGCGAGTGGTGGCCCTCGAACAGTCGCGGGGGGATTACCTGATGGAGGGGGCGGCGTCCCCGGATCCGGAGCTTGCTGGTGAGGAGGAGCGTTTGCGCAGGTCGCACCGTGCGGCAACAGGTGCCGCACGGTCGGATGGACGCGCCTCTCACCGTGCGGCACCAGGTGCCGCACGGTCTGACCAGGGAAAACAGGGTAAAAGTCCTGGTCGCACCGTGCAGCGCTCCACCGTAGCACGGTCGAGCGCGGCACTATCCCTACGGGATACCAAGTCTTCTAAAGAAGACCTAACCCAACCCCACCCCCACCCGCCCCAGAGGTCGACCAGTCCGACCTCGCCGGGTGAGGGGCAGGGTTCGGTTGGGTCGGGGATCGACTCTGGCGATGAGGCGGTTGCTGAGAGGGAGGCTGCGTCGCCGGTGGCGACGTCAGCGCCCCGTGGGGGCCGTAGGGGCCCTCAGAGGCATTCTGGGGGCGCGAAGGACCCTGCGGCTATGCCTGCGGGTGGTCGGGGTGCTGGAAGTGCCTCAGACGGTGATCTAGCGGTTTTGGCGGCGTGTGTGCCCGAGCAGTTTCGGGTGATGGACGCATGTGGGCTCGCGGTCGTGGTTGGTTTGCTGCGTGAACGGCTTGACGCTGGCTGGAGGCCAGCGGAGATTAAGCGTTTGCTGGATTCACCGCCGCCGGCGGAAGGTGTGAAGTTCATGTCCCGGTTTGTTGCTAAGCGTTTGGAGCGTTTGGTGGCTGTGGGGGAGTCTCCTCGGGCTCAGGTTGCGGCGGCCGAGCGTGAGCGTGAGCGCCTTGCGGCTGAGCGAGCCGCTGCCGAGGATGAGCGTGTGGCACAGACGGCTCCGTCGTTGTTGCACATGAGGATTCACGACCTGGTGACGGAGCTCGCTCCGGGTTTGTCGCGTGCTCGGTGCGCGGTCGTTGAGCTGGCGGTGCAGCAGGCTCTCGCGGACGTGTGGCGTCGGGAGAACCCCGGGGGTGGGAAGTCCTCGGCGTCGGCGCTGCTGGAGGTGCTCGCGGCATCTGGTGAGGTGCTCGCGGCTCGGGTGATTGCTGAGCATGTTGATGAGGGGGTTGCCTGAGATGGTGGACGTTCTTCTGTCGTGGCCTGCGTGGGCGCGGGCTCAGCGGGGGTTGGGTGCCTCGGCCCGAGCGTGCTTGCGTGAGCTGGCTTCCTTAGCGGATGATCGGGGGGCCGCGATTGTGGAGATCGACTGGCTAGCTGACGCAACAGACCGTTGCCAACGGACCGTTTGGCGGGGGCTTGCTGAGTTGGAGGATCGTGCTCTGATCGTGCGTGAGCAGCGTCGAGAGGCAGGGCATCGCGCGCCGTCACGATTCCAGCTGGTCCGTGACCCCGCAGTTGCTGTGGAGCGAACCCGCGAGCGGATTCAGAGCCTGGGCGTCGTCGTCGACGTCTTCACCGGGGGCGCGGTTGGCCCAGATGACAATGAGGGGCTGCGCGCAGTCCTCGTTGAGGCATGCCACGCGGGCTGGGTCGGGCAGGGGGCAAGCCGGTTAGCTGTCACGTTACTGGAACACGGCCCCAAGCAGTTCGGGCGTCTCGCGGTTCGCCAGGCACGTTTTGAGGGAGAAACGGTATCGAACGCTTTGGCTGATGTCTTGACGTTGGCGTGGCTGGAAGCGCGGGCGTCCGCCGCGTCGATGATCCGCGCCCGGCGCCCGTGGGCTGTCTGGTCGCGGGCCGTGGAGTGCGCGGTTGCGGAGGAGTCGCTGGCAAGCCTGGAGGACCGGGGCGCAGTGACCACTACGGGCGTTGTCCCTGAAGGGGGTTCGCCCCTCGCTGGCGGGGCGGGGGAGCTGTATGTGGGAATTGATGAGCTGACAGGACCGTTTGTGCGGGTGGTTGATGCGTTGCGTGACGCGGGTGTGCCGTCGACTCTCGCGTGGGCAGGCAGTGTCCGTGTCGCACAGATCGCGGCTCATGTCTCGGTCGCGAATTCTCACACGATGGCCGCGCGCGACGCTACGCTCGCCTCTCTTGGGGTGAGTCCTGCTGCTGCCCGCGCGTGGATGACGCTCCTGGTTGGGTCGCGGCGTGGAACGGTCGCGAACGCTCTCCACGCCGATCAGAAATCGCTGAGTGAACAGGCCGCGGTCGTGGCAGAGGCATGGCGCAACACCGCGCTTATCGCATAGATCACATTGGGAGGGTTGGGCTGACTGACGGGAATGTCAGGTAGCTCCGTTTTCCTTGGATTATCTAGGCTTTTATGGTTTGTCGGGAAATGTGTAGCCGTCGATGTCGCGAATGTCTTTGATGATGTCATCGATGAGTTCTTGGTCGTCGATGGTGGCGTCGTCTTCGACCCACTCGCTCTTGACGGTGATTTCGACGCGCTGGAAGACGCGCATCTTGGACATGTCGATGCCTTGGCGCATCGCCTTGTCGACGGCTTGCGCGATCGCATAGGCGCGATCATCTGAAGGCCAGCCGGCGGTGTTGAGCTGGCCGCCGGCGCCGGGAGGGCGGCCGTCGAAGGTGACGGCCCAGTACTGGAGGCGCTCAGGCTGGGAGTCGTGGTTCATGAGGGGAGCTCCTGGAGGTGTCAAACAATCAGTATCAATGATGCCATCTTGGCGAGGTTACTGGGGCGGAGGGGGCGTGCGTGTACGTCCTGACGGATAGGACGTAGAGAAAGGAGCGCACATGCCGACTCTGTTTCGAGGACAATCCCCTGCGCCCACGGAGAATCACTGGCTTGCTCCTAGTGGTCCGTCGGTACCGATCCCGCCGCCTCCTGCTGTGGCCGCCGGTCGCCATTGGGAACCGGGCGTTAATGGACTCACGGTTCGGCGTCGTATCCGGCGATCGACCGTCGACGGCGCGCCTCTCCTGTGGACCGTGGGCGCACACGGCGGTGCCGGAACCTCGACCTGGGCGCGTCTGCTTGATGCGGGTGATGCTGGCGCTTCCTGGCCGCAGCACGTCAACCCAGCGCGCGCGATGAGCATCGTGGTCTGCTGTCGATCAACAGTGGCAGGTCTGCGAGCCGCGCAGGATGTGGCTATCGAGTGGGCGTCGGGAGCGCTGCCGGGACAACTCGTTGGCCTCGTCGTGGGTGCTGATGCCCCTGGCCGTCTCCCTCATGAGCTCCGCGATCAGCTGCAGATCACGTCGGGAGCATTCCCCCACTGCATTTTCGTTCCGTGGCAGGCGCAGTGGCGCTTTGCCCAGGAACACGACGTGAATGCTGATCGTTCGCGCCGTATCACCAAGATCGCCGCCACCGTGGCGGCATGGACCGAAAGGACAGCCTGATGGTTGCATCGCGCATTTCTGCACTACTTGGGACCGATGTGGTTCCGAACCCGTCACCGAAGGCGATTGAAGGCCTGATGGACAAGATCAATGATCTTTTGGGCAATGCCATGTGGATTGGCATCATCTGCGGAATTCTCGGCCTAATCCTCGCAGGAACGATGATTGCCCTTCACAACCGGCAAGGGCCTGGAGCTGGTGGCGAAGCCGCCGAAAAGGTCGGGTGGGTAATTGCGGGTGTTCTGATCGTGATCTCAGCGCCGCTCATTATTAAGCAGTTTGTCTAAAGGAGCGAGGTCATGAGCGATAGCGGTGAGGTAAGAGAACGGACTCCATTCGCATCCCCATGGGTGATTGCCTCCGGTCTGATTGTCATTGTCGTTGTGGCGATGGGGATTGGGCTGGGAGTGGGGCTGGCGATGCGCGGCTCTACAGCGACGCAGCCGTCCAATCAGTCAGGCCTGCCGACCGGAACTCCGACGGTGCTCACGCCATCGCCGAGCGCATCGCCGTCGCTCATGCCCTCTCCGACCCCCACGGAGGGGGTACTCGGAATGGACTATGTATCTCAGCCATGCTACGTCGACGAGGTCACCATGTTGCCGTTGGGACAAACTCCTCGAGCAACGCGCGTGAGCACTGTCCAGGGTGGCCGGTCGGTCGAGGTTGCATCCAAGGCGGGACCCTTTGCCGCGATGGATCGCACAAATCTTTCGTATTGCTACTCCCATACGGTGGAGGGTGCGATTACCTCTGGGGCGAACTTCCTCCTGCATTCAACATGGGATGCTGACCATCGCGATTCGATCGCGATGGATCTTGCGGATAACTCTGATGGGACACTCGCGGGTAAGGTTTTTGACTCGAGTCGCTCTCACTCTGGGGTCTACTCCATGCAGGAAGCACATATCACGGGCTACTACTACGAAATCCGTGATGAGAACAATGTGCTTGTCGTCTATACCTTCACTCTCGGTGACGATCCTAAGACGCTGACCATTCCACTGCGCATGACGTGGGTGAAAGACTGGAAAGTCGTCTACCCAGAAACCCCTGACGCCTGGGGAGTTGGCGAGCTCACGGATGAAGCAAAAACTCGAATCACTCCGTGGAGTGTGAACTAACGTGGGACTCGATTCCTTTGTCAGCGAAGTAACCAAGTCGCTGGGGGAGATCATCCTCAACTTGGGAACGTGGTGGGTGAAGGCACCTGTTCCCTCGCTCTTCGTTACGACGTCACCAGCCTACCGGCTGCAGGACTACCTGCGTTTTCTCCTGGCCGCCGTGATGATTGCATCGCTGATAGTCGCGGGCATCCGAGTCGTCATTGACGGCCGTGGTGAATCACTGCGCCACGTCGCGCAATCCCTTGTCACAGTCGTCGTCATTTCGGGAGCTGGGCTCACGTTGGCATCCGCTCTCATTAGTATCTTTGACGAGACGGCGGTGTGGCTCTTGGATACGGTCACGGAAGAAAGCGCCGAAACCTTTGGAAAACGAATCATTCCGGCCTTGTGGGAGAGTACCCGTATTCCGGGTGGCACAGTCTCAGTTCTCCTGCTCGCAGTGGCGGGGATCGTGGCGAATGTTATCCAGATGGCGATGATCTGGATTCGATCCATTCTACTTATGGTGATTATGGGGCTGGCGCCCATCATTGCCTCGACGATTGGAACATCCTGGGGTCGCGCTTGGGCAGGAAAGATCCTGGGCTTCTTCTCAGGACTTGTCCTCTACAAGTTGGCCGTATCGGTCATTTACGCGACAACAATCCTCTTCCTGACATCGGAGAGTGGCCTGGAAGGATTTGTGTCGTTTCTCGTCGGCGTCATGCTCATGGTGTTCGCGGCCGTGTGTCCGTTTGCGCTTGTGGGGCTGCTTATGCCCACGGGAGCGATGATCGCATCCTCGATGGGAGGCGGGGGTGGCGCTGTGGCCGCGGGGGCAGCATCGATCGCCTCGGGCGCGGTCGATGTGGTGCACAGGGGGAGTGTCGCTGCAGACTCCGCACCGTCGTCACCATCCGGTGGTGGTGGCGGGACGGGATCTGGGGCGCCGTCAGGAGCAACAACTGCCCCCGACGCGGGAGCGGTGGGCTCGAGCGGTGCCGTCGGCGCAGGTAACAGTGCTGCCGGCGGAGCGGCTAGCGGGGCGGCCGAAGGTGGGGCCGCTGCCGGTAGCGCAGCTGCTGGGGCTGCTACAGGCGGCGCGACCCTCGTCGCGCAGGCCGTCGCAGAAGGCGCTTCACAAGCGCAACAAGGCATCAGCGACATGGTTGAGACCAGTGCGGAAGGAGCACGCGCATGAGCACGATCGGTGCAACAGAAACAAAGATACGCACGTACGGGAACTGGCGTCACCCCAGGTTGGCGGGCCTGGGAAAGCTGAGCTTCGCCCAGACGATGGCGCTGCTGGCACTGCTCATCGTGTCGATCCTCGTGTATGGATCGTTTGGTCTCGCGCGCGCAGCGGTCCTGCTGCTGTCGGGGCTGTCGGTACTCGGGGCAATGGAAATCAGGGATGCTCACGGCGTGAGCATCTGGAACCGAGGGGTGGAGCGTGCGTCGTTTGCTCGTCGTCGTCGAGCTCGACGCACCGTGTACAGGTCCGGCCCGATCGGCGTTGTCCCGGGTGGGCGGGCGCGTCTTCCTGGCCTGCTCTCAGGATTGCGCATCAGCGAACATGTTGACTCGTACGATCGCCCGTTTGCCCTCATCCACCACGGCAACACTCACGTGAGCGTCATCATGGGGGTCGCTCCGGCGGGTATTGCACTGGTCGACCAGGAGCGCATCGACCAACAGGTCGCACACTGGGGTGCCTGGCTTGCCGACCTGGGAAGTGAAATCGGCATCGTTCAGGCCAGTGTCTGCGTGGAAACGGTGCCCGATACGGGTGGCTCCCTTGAGCGCCAGGTGAACGCTCGCCTCGACGTGAATGCTCCGGCGATCGCGCTGAGCGTGGTGCGCGACGCTGTTTCGCAGTACCGCTCGGGTGCAGCGCAACTGCGCTGCACAGTAACGCTGACCTTCGACACGAAGCGCATGAGCGTGAAGAAGCGCTCGACCGACCAGGTGGCCCGCGAGATCGGGACACGCCTGCCCTACTTGACGCACTCGCTGGAGGCAGCTGGGACGGGGCCTGCCCACCTCCTCACAGCCGCCGACGTCACGCGCCTGGTACGTGTGGCATACGACCCGGCATCCGAACCTCTCTTCGAAGAAGCAACGGCCGCTGGCCAGGAGGTCGACCTGGACTGGGAGGACGCCGGCCCCGTCGGCGCCCACACCTCCTTTGACTCGTTCCGTCATGATTCGGGCCTGTCACGCACGTGGGTGCTGACTAAGGCACCGACAGGAGTCGTGCAGTCGGGTGTCCTATCGAAACTGGTGTCAATCTCTCGGGACGTTGAGCGCAAGCGCGTCACCCTTCTGCTGCGGCCCATCGACGCCGCCATGACGGGTGACATCGTCGAACGCGATATGACGACAGCGGCCGCGGCGGCCGGCATGTCGAAGAAAGTCACGGCGCGCGCCGCGCGCGAGGTGGCAATCGCCAGGAAAAACGCGCAAGAAGAGGCCTCCGGCGCGGGCCTCGTGGACTTCACAGTCCTGGTCACTGCAACAGTGACGGGGGATGACCTCGACGACACAGCTGCGGCCGTCGCGTCGCTGGCGTCCGCATCGAAGTTGCGCATGCGGCCCGCCTACGGGGCGCAGGACTCAGCGTTCGCCCTCAGTCTACCGCTGGGTGTCGTTCCGTCGTGGCAAAAGGTGTGGTCGATATGAGCACGAACATAACAATCGCAGATCTCAATCGACCTGGTGCTGGCGGTGTCACGCCACTTCCCCGCATTCACGACTATCGCGGCACGAGCGTCCAGGTGTGCGGCCTGTACCCATTTGTCGCGGGTGGGACCCCGCCACCTGTTGGTGTACCACTTGGGCGGGCGACGGACGGGACGGGCGCGGTGTGCGCCGACCCTATCAGCTGGTTTCAGAAAGGACTGATCTCCGCCCCATCTGCCATGGTCCTGGGACTAAACGGGTTGGGAAAATCCTCGCTGATTCGGAGAATGGTCCTGGGGGCCGAAGCGTTCGGTATCCACTCGATGGTCGTCGGGGACGTCAAAGGTGAATACGCCGACGTCATCGACGCACTGGGCGGACAAATCATCGCGATTGGACACGGGAAGACAGGCCTGAACCCATTGGACGGTGGTAATGCCGACGAAGCAGCGGAGATGTTGCGGGCAGCCGGGTACGTCCGCGAGGCACAGGAAGTGACGGAAGCGGCTCACGAGCGCAAGAAACAGCTGGTGTGTTCGCTGATCCAGATTATTCGGCGGCAGGCGCCCACTGATCGTGAGGAGACGATTGTTGATGCCGCTATCCGTGTCCTCGAGGAGACATATCTGGGCACGCCGACTCTCGCCGATGTTCTGCGGGTCGTCCAAGAGGGTCCTGAGCCGCTCCATGCGGCCGCCCTCGACAAAGGAAAACCTGGGGAATATGAGCGGTTGACCAATGACCTCGAGGCATCTTTGCAGGCGCTGCTAATGGGGCGTTTTGGCGCACTGTTCGCAGCGAAGAAGACCGTGTCCATGCGCATGGATGCTTCCGTTGTTTTCGACGTCTCCTCGCTCATGTACGCCGACGAGGATCTGCAAGCAGCGGTGCTGCTGTCATGCTGGTCGTACGGTTTTGCCACTGTCGAGGTCACTCAGGTTCTCGCCGACACGGGGCTGATCGCGCGTCAGCGCTATCAGCTCATCATGGATGAGCTATGGCGTATCCTTCGGTCCTCTCCGGGCATGGTCGAGCGTGTCGATTCACTCACCCGCCTCAACCGCACGGTGGGAGTGGGCCAAATCATGATCACCCACTCGATCGCGGACTTTCAGGCCCTACCGTCGGTCTCTGATCGACAGAAAGCTCAAGGCTTCATCGAGCGCTCAAAGATGCTGTTCATCGGTGGTGTTCCCCCCAAAGAGGTGCGCGAGCTCAGATCTGTCATGGCGTTCTCACGCCGTGAGGAAGCCCTCGTTTCATCGTGGAACGCCCCTGGGGAGTATGACCCGATTACGGGGGGAAGCGCTTCCCCCATTGGCCGCGGAAAGTTTCTCCTGAAAACCTCAGATGCACCGGCTTACCCATTCCAGGTTGACTTCACGCCGGCCGAATACGAGCTGTCGAACACGAATAAGAGGTGGTGACACCATGTGGGATTCCATGAGTGATAGCGGACGCGGAATCTGGCTGCTTCTCATCACGCTAGGCATTGGTGGAGCGTGCCTGTATGGTGCGCGCGCCCTGTACACGTGGTGGACAGGGATACCCCTGCCCACGAACCTCCTGGACTTGACGACCGGGATGATCCGGGGCCAGCAGCCACGCGCGGTCGCCGTCCTCGCGCTCCTCATTCTCCTGACCGGCGTCGCGGGCCTGGTCGGTATCGCCAGGTGGCGGCACCGCGGTCCGCGTCGGCGCAAGCGGGGGGATCGCGTTGCTCGCAAGAGCGCGTCGCGGCGCGAGGTCGCTGTCCTGGGGGAACGGGCCGCAGCATCGCAGGCATCACGGCTGGGCGTGAGCGTTGATTCTCCCGGTTTGCCGATCGGCCGCATGGTCGCGGGCGGGTCGCCGCTGTTTTCCTCGTGGGAGTTCGTGTGCCTGATGATTGCCGGGCCGCGCACCGGCAAAACCACCGCGTGGCTGGTTCCGCGGATTTTCGCTGCACCGGGTGCTGTTGTAGCGACGTCGAACAAGCGCGACATCGTCGACGTGACACGCCTGGAACGAAGCAGATCTGGCCGAACCTGGGTTTTTGACCCGCAAGGGATTGCGAGTGAAACACAGTCCTGGTGGTGGGACATCCTGGCGGGGGTGAGGACCCCCGTTGATGCTGTTTCGCTGGCAGAGGTCTTTATCGATTCTCAGCGCGATCCAGGTGCCATGACGAATGCCTACTTCGATGGGGCCTCGAAGGACCTGGTCGCTGCGCTTCTGTTCGCGGCCTCCCTCGGTGGCCGAGATATTCGTGCAGTGCACGAGTGGCTGACGCGGCCCCTCGATGATGAGCCGGTGCGGACCTTGGAGCGCGCGGGGCACATGATGACCGCGCAGTCGCTGCGCGGGATGATGAATCTGCCGGCCGAGACCCGCGGTGGCGTGTACGGTGGCGCATCCCAAACGATGAACTTCCTGCTCAATGACGGGGCCCTGAGCTGGGTCCTACCACCGACGGCGAGGGACGGCGAGAACGACGTGATGGAGTTTCGCCCCTCCGAGTTCGTGGCGTCAACCGACACACTGTATTGCCTATCCCAGGAGGGCCGTGGCAGTGCGTCCCCGATCGTGACGGCACTGACCGTCGCAGTCATCGAGGCAGCCCTCGAGCACGCAAAAAGCCAGCCCGGAGGTAGGCTTGCACTCCCGCTTTTCGTCGCCCTCGATGAGGCAGCAAACGTGTGCCGGTGGAGGGAGTTGCCTGATCTCTATAGCCATTTTGGTTCTCGGGGCATCGTCGTCGACACGCTCCTACAGTCTTGGAGCCAGGGCGCGAGCGTGTGGGGCGACGCTGGCATGAACAAACTCTGGAGCGCTGCCAACGTCAAGGCGTACGGCGGCGGCGTCAGCGAGGACAAGTTCTTGCAATCGCTGTCGAACCTGATCGGCGTGGAGTACGTCGACCAGGTCCAAACATCCTCAAGTCGGCAGGGGACCTCCCGGAGCGTTTCCGTGGGGGCCGCGCAGCGCCCAATCGCTCCCGTTTCGGAGCTCATGGCCATGCCCCCAAACCGCGCGTGGGTGTTTGCATCAGGGGCACCCGCCGTCTACGTGCGCACCGTGCCCTACTGGGAAACCAAGAAGCGATAGGAAAAAACCATGAGTGCCGACCAAATCGAGCAACAACTATCCATACAAGCCACGCAGCTCATGCGCGCAGCAATCATGATTGCTCGAGCGCTCGCCGCGCGCGAGGCGGCCGCACGCCGCGCGGCCGCGCGCGCCTCCCTCGAGCACGCCCGCGCCCTGCGCACAGTAACCGAACAGCAGCGCCGCCTCGCGGCACCACTGTATCGGGCTGCTCGCCGTGAGGACTGGTGGGACGACCCGAAGATTAGTCGGGAGGAGAGAGCTCGAGCAGTCGGCCTTGCCGAGCGTTTCGCGCACGTCGACGAGGATGCTCGAGCAGTCGCGGCCGAGGCACACCGGCGCCTGGAAGCCGAGGCCCGTGCCCGACAGGCTGCTGAGGCACGAGCTCGCGAGGAATCCCGCAACCCACGATCATTCCGAGACCAGCGCAAGGATGAGTTCGTTAACATGACTCTCGTCTCTGTGGCAGAGCTGGCCGCTGCTGTGCCCCTCGTCGACGGGGAAAAGCTCGAGCAATCCCTCGAGGAAATCCTCGAAGAAATTGACGCCGATCCACAGGCTATGCGTACGCAGCAATCCGAGTTTGTAGTAGAGGATGTGGCTGTGGCCGCACCTAAACCGGGGGACAAGAAGCTAGATCCATTAACCGTCTACGGACTGATGACGACTCAGCCGGACGAACCGATGTCCGTGAGTGATCTCGACAGGCCAGAGATAAGTACGAATACTCCTTCGTGGGATAGTGCCGAAGCGCGTCAGGCCTGGGCATCGCAGCTGCTCGATGCGGGTATCGACGCAGACGGGGTGAAGGCATTCACGGTGGCCTCGCAAGCCCAGTCTGCGCCCGCACAGGACATGTTGGCGATGTCGGTGAGTGTGCCGGCCGGCCGAGTGTCGGCCGCGCCCCTCGAGCAGACGCAAGCACGCCACCTCTGACAGATAAAACCAACGGGGGGCAGCCAGCGATGGCTGCCCCCCGTTGGTATCCGACTACGGGCGCTCGTCGACGAGCCCGGGCGGCGGCGGCGTCGTTGGTAGCACGCGCCCCGGGTGAGGTGCGGACTCGTCTTTGTGTTCGCCCTTTCGGTGCCTCTCGTCGGGCTGGCACCCCTTGAAAGGCCCATTCTCAGCAAGGACCCGATCCATGATCGGGTACAGATACTGCACGGACCAGGTGGCCATTGCCGTGAGCTCGCCGGATGCTCGCAGCCCCTCCCACGAGTGCCACAGGGCAGTGAGGTAGAAGACTGCCTCGGTGTGCTTCCACCACTCGGAGCACCAGTTGAGACCTGTTCCGAGGGGCCGGTCGTAGATTTGGGTCAGGAACTCGTCGACGAACGCATGAACACTCGAGTAGTACAGCTGGGGCTCGTCCCTCGAGGGATCGGCGGGCGCCACGTCCTCGGGGTCGCTGGGCAGCGGCTCGACGTCGATCGGGGGGACGTCCTGGTACGGATCATTCACAGCGATCGTCCTTCAGCTTGGTGAATTGTTGGCGAGGGGACCCATCGCATTGGTGTTGTCGGCACGGCCTGCTTTCCGATATGTGGAGTGCTCCTTCCGAGCATCTCAGGGGGAATCGATGAACGCGGGGCTGCACGGGCAGCAGTATCCTTAGCTGCTCGAGCAGCCTCATAAACAATGCAAGAGGTTTCCCATTTATCGCCTCGTATCGCGCGACTGTGAATCCTGCGGAGCTGTGTGGAAAAATTAGTGATGAAGGTTGCAAAGTTCTCCGGTTCAACCCCTATTCGATCGCACGCATCTTCAAGGCTGGGCGATGATACGAACTCACGATCACTATCGTACCTATCGCATGCCCCGGCCTCCTGGTAGATGAAATCATCTCCGTAGTAGCTCTGATCGACGTCAAGGAGGTTTTGTCCTTCCTTGTCGTGGAGGGTAATCGAGATGGCGATCACTGTACATTCATTGAGGTGTGGATCTGTTGAGTGTGCCCACGCCTCCAAGGATGAGTCACGTTTTACCTGTTCGCGGATGAATGCGGAGATTCCCTGATGAATCGCATGGTGACGTTCATTTCGTGATGCATCGGAATCCCATTTGGCGGCATATCGGAGAAACTCTTGGCACGCGATTTCTCCAGTGAGCTGCGCTTCCCAGTTATCATCGATGACCAGCGGAGGCTCACCAGCGTAGACTTCGACGACGCGGCCGCGAACGTCTGTCACTATCTCTGCAAACCAGTCAAAGCACTTATAGTCATAGAACATTACGTTGCCGTCGTCTAACAACACTGGGGGGTACCGAAGAGTGGTTTCGGGTTTGGGCACAGCGAAGCCAAGTCGTGCGAGTTCCTGTCGGCCCGCCTCAACGACGGAGTGTGCTTGATTGGCCGCTTCGATCGCTTCGGCGAGGGTAGGAACTCCCGGTGCGTGCAGGGCATCGTAGTGAGCCTTGTCCAGGTTGCCGGAGAGCGTGGTGAGAAACTCGGCAAGACTCTCACGCCGCATTCCCACCATGTAGGGGAGGCGAGAGAAGTCGAGACTTGCGATGATGTTGTCGAGATTATCAATTGTTTGCTCGGGGAGTTTTGCCCATCCACCACCAGCAATGGTAGAGGTGTGAAGGTTGATCATAGGGTCGTCGTAAAGATCGAAAAGAGTGAGGGTGAGATTCTCGGTGTCGACGTCGACGGCGGGAGCATGTTCAAGCACCCATGTGGCGAGGGGTGGGTTATCCTCTGACAATTCCGCAATGTGCATCATAAGCTGCTCGTGCGCAGTGTCCTGGCGAATAAGATCTGCGCTCTCGCTTTTCCAGGCAACAGCATATCTAAGATACTCTTGGCATGCGGTTTCACCCGTGATGGAGATTGTTTGCTCGTCACCATTGGTGGCAGACGTGCACACGGTTACTTCGACGGGGTGGCCAGTTTTGCTAGTTCTGATGACGGTTGGGTTGTTGAACGTCCAGTAATCGTAGAAGATCGTAGAATCCTCGTTCTGGACTGGAGTTGAATTAGCGACATTTGGATGCCGCCCTTCCTGTTGTAGGCCGAGGCGTGCGATCTCTTGTCGGCCTACCTCGATGATGCTACTCATTGTATTTTCCTATTGTTTTCGCTTGTACTTACGGGGTGGTTGTTAGATCGACGTCGTCGACGTCTGTGAAGGATCGTGGCAGAATGTGGGCTGGCCCGTATGCAGTCTGTGGGAGGGACACTTCTGTGTGGTTGTTTTGTCTGCGTGCGCGCCTGTGGGCATCGCGGAAAGCAAGCCCGCTTGTTGGTGAGTACTCACCCCAGTCTTCGGGACCCGCTGTGTTCTCCCATTCGACTGCGTCGTCGAGAAAGGCTGCGCAGGCGTGCGGTCCAAGAATCTCGGTCTCCCATCCCCCTCTTTTTTCTATGCGGATACGCAGGAGTCCTCCCTGCTTGTCTGCTGCGATTTCAGCGACTCGCTCGAACAGGATGTAGTCCCAGAGAATCACTGCCTGTTCTTCGATCATCCAAATGGCGCACACGATTTCAGGGGCGTCATAATCCTGCTGTATCCCATGTGATGAGATTGTTGCGCGTGCGCGTTCCAGCGCGTCGACGGCTCGAGGGATCTCAGCCAGATATTCGTTCCACTGGCGCACGATTTCAACGACGAGATGCCGCTTCTTTACGGTCATTTCTCGTTTTGGAGTCATCAGCAAGAACTCACGCTTCCCGGTGTGTGCGACAGCCAGGTCGATTGACTCTGTCGTCCAGGCCAACCCATATGCTCCAGCTGGTGCGATATGGTCGGGCCATTGAACTGCAGGGAGTTTTTCAATGACCTGTCGTATTGAGTCGTCGATCCCAGCATGTGCGACACGGATCGCACCGATTTGCTCGATCGTTGGCTCAAGGAACCAAGGAACAGCCTGCGGATCCATCTTTTACCTCCAGAGCTCGAGGGATCACGGGACTGTGATCCCTTCTCCCTGCTCGTAGCGTGGTGCACGCACACCTACAGCTGGGGGCCCTGCCCCTTGTCGCGCATGTTTCGGGCTGCGTCTTCTGCACTCAACGGCGGTGTGCTGGCTTGGTGAGTTTGCGCGGGCACGCGCGTGGGGGTGCCCATCGCCTGCAGCACAGTGCGGATTCCCTCGAGGGATTTATCTGCGGCAGCGTTGGCTACCTGTTGCGCGTCGCGGGCGATCGCGCTGTCTTCGCGCGGTACCTGTGCGGCTGGCAGGGGCGGCACGATCTCGCGCTGTGTGGGCACGGGGCTGTTTTCGAGCCGCTCGTAACTCGAGGCGAATGCGTCGACGTCGAACCGCGGGTAGGTGTTGACGCGCTCGTACATGGTGCGCGCGTCGCGCTCGATTGCAGCGGCGGTTACTGCTTGGCCTGCTGCCTCGTGGAGCTCGGCGATGGTGTGCACGAGATCGACGGTCGCGTGTGCAAGGGCGATCGCGGCCATGCGCGGGTTCGTTGCGGCCGCGATCGACAGTGCCAGGTCTGAGGCCATGCGGGCGCCCACGTCGACGAGGCGTTTATCCGCAGGTCGTGTCTTCAGCTGTGCGCAGCGTCCGACCTGCACGGCGGCACGCTCAAGCATGTCTCGCCCGCCTGTTGTACGCGCCGTGAGCGCTTGAGCGTGTAAAAGTCCTGCCACGTCCGCTGATGCGTTGGCAAGACCCACCTGATCAGAGGGATCGAGGCGCTCGAGGTGCACACGGAAATGCTCGAGGGCGCGAATTCTGTCCTCCCACAGGGGCCCGTCGTAAGGTGCCTTCTTCGGGTAGCGGCCTTTCCATGCTTCCACGGCCTCGAGGGCGCTCGTCGGGGTGTCTTCCCACCGTGTGCGCAGCTGAGTCAGTGTCAGGTCGCGGGCAATCCGCCCGCCGCCCCACCAACGTGTCTGCTGTCCGTCTTCGGTGCGTAGTGCCGCGCTGTATCCAACAACGACGTCGGTGCGCCCACGCGCGAACCTGGGGTGCATGCGAACCCCGAGGCGACGGGCTCGACGCACGAAGTCAGCTTCGCTGTGCGCGCTGGTCGCTGCGGTGCGCAGGCGCTCTTCAAGGATCGCGCGGTCCGTGCGCGAGGCGCCCGCGCGCGCGGCCGCGTTTTGCGCCGCTGCGCTATCGCACCGCGAGCCGCGTTGACGCTCGCGTGATTCAAGGACACTCAGGCCATATCGGTGCTCGAGTGTGTTGCAGGCGCGCTGCGCGCGTTTCTGGTCATACCAGGGGCTCCACTTGGTGCCATCCTCGCGCACGATGTTCGCAGCGATGTGGATGTGGTCGCCGCCGTTTTTTGCGCTGCCGTGGTGAATAGCAACCCAGCGGCACGGTGCTTTGCCATCGGCACCGGTAAAGCCCATCTCATCCATGAAGTCTGCGGCGATACGTCCCCAGACCTCATCCCCAAGCGCAGCTTCCTCTGGCGACAAGGACAGGGAACAGTGCCATACATGGTTGGCTTCGACGTCGCCCTTCCATTCCACGGTGCCCGTCGATGGGTTGAACGTGCGGGTTTTCCCGGTTGGATACGTGCCCGTCTCATTCATGAAAGAATCAAGATAGCGAGCCATTTCGCTGGCCTGGGACAGTGACAGGTTCTCCCAGTCTGCCCACTTCATCGTGATCGCCAGTGAGCCGCCTACAACGTGTGGGTTTTCGTGCTCATTGGCGCGCCCGGGTCCAACCAGGTAGCGCATGAGTCCCGCGGTGTCTCCACCCGTGACGATGTTCGGCATCATCGTCCCACGCTCGCCAACATGTCGTTAATGCGTGTCAGCGTCGCAGCGAGACTGCGCACTGTCGAACCGAACTCTTCGGGTACCTCACGCATCGTGTTGGCATGGTGGGCAACCTGGTTGACGTTTGTCATCGCGCCCTCGAGCTGGCGTCGGTATCCGCGCAGGAGCTCGACAAGTTCGGCGTTAGACTGATCGGCACTTCCGTCAATGGTGACAGGATGCAGCGCTCCATCGACAAGATAACGCGAAATGGACACACCTCGGATCTTCGCGCCTTCTTCGATGAGAGCCCGCTCTGACCTGGTCACGTTTACGCTCATGCGTTCGCGCGTTATTCCTCGCACCGAACGCCTGGAAGACCTGCGAGCTCCACGAGCGCGCAACGCATCGGCACAAGCCGTTGCATCCTTGCTCATGATCTCGCCTCCACAACCGTATTCATTGCCCAGCGCAGCGATCCTTTGGACCACACTTCTAGTGTGCCATGCGACGACTAGATTGTCGCGAATAAGCTCAATAATGCATGCATTATTGTACAGCTTGCTACGCGAATCTCAGGTAGTGGGATACAGCGCAGACCGCGCATGATAGCGCAAGGACGCGGCCTTGACGTTCGCACCCGAAAACTCAGCCCAGTTTCTTCGTTCCGGGCGGACCGCGAATGCGGTTCGTCCGGGCCCTCGATGCTCACGCTCCACGCTCTTTCTGACCGATCTTTGCGCGCTTTGCCGACGCTTTTGTTGCCTTCGCATCGCTCGAGTGAACAGACGAAACGCTGGGAGATAACACTGGCCTGACGTGCTCATGTCGTTTTGGTTTGGTTGGGGTGGGGCCGTGCCCCCAATGGAGGGGGCACGGCTGCCGCGTCGCCCCGCTCATCCGCCCGGCCCGCAGGAGCTTCCTTGCGTCCTTATCCTCCTTGCGCGCGCACAGTGACACGGCACTAGTACCCGGCGCCACATCCGGTGGTGCCACTGATCGAAGGGATACACATGGATCCTCTACACAAGCTGCTCAAGAAAGACGAAGACCGGGAGGCGGCGGTTCGTGCACTCGGTGATGCTCACAGCACCCTCGACGAAACCATTGCGGCCTATCGCAGCGCATTCAAGGCAGCCACCTCAATCGGCTGGTCGAAAGCGGACCTGACTCGCGCAGGATTCCCCGACCCGACCCGTCTTCCCAAAGTGAGTACCCGAAGCACCGACGCGGACGCCTGACTATACCTACTGGTCGCGGACGTCGAAAACACCCGAATGCATGCGGCGGGGGCAGCGCTTAGGCTGTCCCCGCCGCATCCGCGTCATCTGCCTCATCGCACGCTAAGCTTCGTCAAGGTCGCGCTCCAGCCTGCGTTTGGCGAGTGCTCGCGTCACAGTCGACCGATGCACCCCCAAGGCGGCCGCAATCTGCTTATGTGTCATTCCCGCCTGAAACATCGCTTCGGCCGCCTCCAAGCGATCCCCAGCCACTCGCGGCCGTCGCCCACCAATACGCCCCTCAGCTCGCGCATGTGCCAGGCCCCTGCGCGTATTTTCCCGAATCGTCGACACCCGTAGTTGCGCCAACACGGCCATGATCCCAATGATCGCTTCCCCCATCGGCGTGGACGCATCGACGTCCAGGAACGGCTCGGTCAGGGACCGGAGCCGCACCCCACGCCTACCCAGATCCCGGATCACGTCGATCGCGATTCTCTCCGAGCCCGCCAACCGATCGAGCGCGCGGACAACAAGCACATCACCCTCACGCAGGTACTCCATACATGCATCCCACGCGGGACGGTGCTCGAGCCGAGAACTCACGCCGCGGTCGACGAACACCCGCTGCGCGCCAGCCGCTCGCAGCTCTGCTTCCTGCGCGTCCGTGGCCTGCTCACGCGTCGATACGCGCGCATACCCAACGATCGCCACGCCAACCTCCTGCGACCCCAACCTGAATACCGCACACCCTAACGTGTGTACCCGTCATACTGCGTCGGCGTATATGGCCGTGTCGACAGCTCATCCGCACGCTGACCATGCGCACGACCGGGTGGTATCACTCCCGCCGGAAACGCGGCCGACGTAACGGCATGAGCCCTACGTGCCTCGACGGGGACAATCGGTCGATGTTGCTTCTCTGCCTCGGTGAGGGGACGAACTGCGTAGGACAACACCTCTGCCATAGGACCGGCATCATGGCGATCCTGGTAGTAGAAACGCGCAGCTACCAACCCGTCGCGTAGCGGGTTGCTCACTCCCGCGAGGATCTGCGCCTGGGACACAGGAGCGAAGGCATCGGCATCCACGTAATAACCTGCATGATGAGCGAGCTCTGAGAAGAACACGAACTGGCTGCGAGTGTTGCCCTCGCGAAACGAATGAACCTGGTTGATGGCGGCCCATCGTTGCGCGAGCGCGTCGACGAAATCATCGACGTCCAAGCCGCGCAGGTAGTCGGCATGACGAATTGCGTCGTACTCGCGCTCGGCCGCTCGCCTCAGCTCAGGACCGGCACGGTAGTACTCATGCGCAACGGAGCGATCCGTCGGATCGTAATCAGGGAATCCGGACACATCGGGTCCATACTTGACCAATGGACCAAGCATCGGGGTCGTACGCTCAACGCCCGCCCACTCGTAAACGTCCTGGAAGATATGCCGGTGAATGGCCTTCATGTGGTCGTAATCAAACAACCCCAGGATCGGATTATCTTGGAGCTCGATAAGGCGCAAGCTCGCCCAGTGTTCCTCCAACGCTCGCAACGCGCGTTCCGAATCAACACCGTATGGCAACTCGCCGCCGCCGGTGAACTTGTTACGCAGTACCTGAGTACCCGGGATGAAATACTCATCCCAACTCGGATCATCATTCATGCGAATACCCGAACTTCTCGTACAGGTACCTTTCTCCCGCACTACCTGCTTCTTCAACCGTGAGCTCGCCCGTGGCCGCCTTCCACTGAAGGTCACGAAGATGAGCATCAGTAACAACATGCCCAGCAAGATTGAGCGCAGCGTCAGCGAAAGCGATCGACGCTCGCGCTTCCTCATCGGTACGGATCTGATCGTTAGCCATAACGTTCTCCCTCGACTGGCAACACCGCCCTAGATCTCCAGCGTACGATGAGGTGCATAAACGGTCAACCGTCGTCATTGTGCACCGTTGGTTTTGCACCTGGTTTCTGCACCCATTTTCTGGCGACTTTCGGTTGCTGTCAGGGCTGTTGCACGGTGGGTGCGATATCGGCCGTTTACGCACCCGACACCACGCCAAGATTTACGGCCGTCACGAACACCCACACGCACACAAACGAGAGCACTGAGGACGCCACGAAAGTGGCGATCGCCGCGCCGATATGAAAGCCGATGGACGGATTCATGCGTCTGACGCACGCGACATACAAGGTATGGATGATGCAGTTCCACCACAGTGTCCCCAGAAGCAGGAGCGGCATGATCAGCGACTTGGGATCACCACGGTCGACCGCAAGCCCATAGAGCCGCACAACGACAACGCTGATGGCGGCAAGAAACGCCAGACTCGGCAGGGCACACAAGCGCCACCACCTCCAACGCCACCGATCCCTCGCCGACACAGGCCTAGTAGCAGGCGCACGCCACGGGTTGACCGGGGGGCTCGAGGGTGGGTTAACGATTGGCTCGAGGTAGGACAGATCCTCATGCGCGGACGCCGGCGCAGCTACCGGTGGTGGTTCAGACGTACGGCCGCGGCCGCGTTCCTCCTCGAGGGCCATCATCATCGCCCACTCCTCGTCGATCGACAAGGCGCGCGGAACTGACGGCTCGCCGGAACTCCAGGGGGCACCGGGCGGGCTCGGTGTGCGGTGAGACTCATCATTGACACTCATGCCTCAATCATCCCCCACCAGGCCCACATGTGCGTCCACCTCACACCGGCCTGCGGACCGGCCACCACGCCATACCCTGCCAATACGGTGTATCAAGGCGCGTCTCTTCGACGACGCCCCCGACGTCCGGCGCATGCACCATGATCGGGTGCCCGTCGGCGTCCGCGCCGGCATAGACGCCAATATGGTGCACGTGGCCTCCCGGTGCGTGCGAGAAGCCAATGAGGTCACCGGGTGTGAGCTGGTCGCGGGCGATCGGTGCCGCGTCAGAGTTCTTGGTGATCTGATCGGCCGTGCGAACCGATACCGGGAGCGGGTGGCCGAGCTCAGCATAAGACAACACAATGAGCCCCGAGCAGTCCACGCCACTGCTGGTTTCCCCGCCCCACACGTAGGGAGTACCCAAGTGGGTGCGGGCCTGCGCAAGGAGGGTTCCGTCGCTCGAGGGCCCCGAGGTCATTGTCTCGACAAACCTGGCCTGCGCCTCACGAATGCTCTTCACATACCCCTGTGTCTCCTTGTACGGAGGGATCCCGCCCCAAGACCTCACTGCGCCCGGACCCGCGTTGTAGGACGCGAGAGTCAGGTCGACGCGATCACCCGAAACGAGGCCCGAGGTGAGCCAGGAGTCGACACTCTTGGCGAGCTCGCACATGTAGTAGCCCTGAGAAATGATTGAATCCACGCCGTTGGTGATGTCGGCGCGGCCGTCGCCGTCGCCGTCGCGGCCGTGCGTGGCCCACGTTGCCGGCATGAACTGGCTGATGCCCGTCGCGCCGGCCGGGCTGGTGATCGAGGGATCCCAGGTATGCGCTGACTCGTGATCCGCCTGAGCAGCAATCAGCGAGGGCGAGACGACGTCGCACGCTTGGCCCGCGCGCCACACCGCGTCCTGATACTCCTCGGGCACGCCCGACACGCGCCCGCTACCGCCTCGAGCGTTCCCAGCTGGCGTATTCGACTCACTGAGCATCGCAAGAGGCATCAGAGCTGCCCCGGGAAGCACAAAAAGCGCGACAACAAAGACCCCCAGCCCCTTCTTCACAGTGCCCTGCCTCGATGAGCCTGCACCTCGGCCGCCGAAGCAGACACACGAACCTGAGTTCCTCGAGCAGGCAGGTGTGCCGGCGTAGCGGCATCGACGATCGCGCGAATCCGATCGGGGCGAAAACCCGCGCTCCTCGAGGTGCCATCGTCAAGGATTGGAGCCTGCAGCAGTCCTTCGCTGCGCATCTGCTCGACGAGATCAGGGCGCTGGCTCAGGTCGACGATCGTGTACGCGATGCCCGCGCGATCGAGCGTGTCGCGCGTGAGACGACACGACGGGCAGTTCGGCGTCGTGTAGATCGTGAGCATTGGGGCATCTGGGGTAGGGTTCATCATGATTCCTCCTTCGCCCCTCCCCGTAACACCGTGAACGCACGCACATGCCCCCTCTTCCGCGTGGCCACGCCAATGTGGCATACTGAAGGGGAGCCGAACAGCGTCACCTGTCCGACTCCCCGGGTATCCGGGCTGGTCTCAGCGCCCGATGAGGGCACTGAGCAGGAATGCAATCGCCCAGATCAGCTGCGGCAGTGTCGTTACCACTGCTACAGCGATCTGGGCTTTCTGCTTCCCATCCAGACCCAGCCGCCTCACTCGAGACGGCCGATGGCCTTTCGTCATCACCCAGTCACCTCCTCTCGTCGGTGTCAACTCCCCGGCAGGAATACTGCTGGTCCGGGGTCGACGCCGCGGAGGCCCCACAATTCTCTCACGCACACCCATCAACGGCACTGACACCACATCCCATTGCTGGCAGTGCTGGCAATACCGGCATTGCTGGCATTCAACTGGGGGTGTCCGTTCCCCCTTTTGGATAGTGTCAGTCATGTTTTGGGGGAAGTGAGGACTCCCATGTATCCCTCGTTCCATCGAGCCGTGTCCAGTGTATGCAGATACTCCTTGATCCACGTGTCTGCTGTGATGTTGCATAGATGAAGGAGACAGACGCGTTAGAGTCGATGCTCCTCGGGCCTGGGCCACCCTCAACAGTGAAGCGAACGGGTTCTATGAGGCATTCAATGACGACATCGTTAACAGTTTCCGCACCCGTGTTCACCAGTAGGTAACGATTGCCGCTTGCCCAGCGTAGATCCCACGGTGGTGCTTGCTGCTGCCTTGCGACGGCATCTGCCAGCACCTCCAGAGACCGGCCCACCTTCTCAGCCCCCTCTCTTTCCTCCTTTGACTTGCGTGCCTGAAACACCGAAATAACGGCACAGACGGCGGAGACAAGGCCACCTATGACTCCCAGTAGACTGAGGCCCCCTTGAAAATCCATGCTCACCCTCTCTTCCTTCCCATTGAGGTCCTTCGATGGAAAGCACGTTGCTTGAAAACTAATCCTACCGTCGCCCCTTGGGGATCCTGTCTGCCGCAAGCGGCTCATACCTGCGACCACGCTTCTTCTCTGCCCGAGCGAGTGCGACCGTCATTGCCTCGACGATCCACGCCTCGAACGAAGCAGGTCCACCCTCGAGCACACCGTCGATGTACGCCGCGCGACACCGGCCAGCAATGTCGGCGCTCACCCGCGCGGTCACTTTGACAATACGCTCATCCGTATCGCCAGCATTGCCAGCATTGCCGGAGTTGGCGGCTTTGCTGGCACGTGTGGCACGGCTGGCAGATGTCACACCCTGTGGGGGTGCGATAACAGCAGCGGGACCAGTGCTGAGGTCTGACTTGATCGGTGTTGGCCTACGCGGAGTCATCGACCGTTCTCCTCAAGGTTGGTGAGCATCGTTGCAGCGTGGTGTGCGTACATCTCCGACAACTCGGCAGGGGTACCGGGGTACTCATCGAGGCCCATTTGGGCCTCCGCAGCATCGGAGATCACCACGCGCCGGGGGATCGGTGGGTCGAACAGAGGAAGCCCCTTCGATCTGCAGGCATCTCGCACGTCGTCAAGCCAATGCGAGCCTGCAACAGTGCTCGCTTCGTGCATGTTCACCAGGACCCCAACGACGCGGAGAGCTGGGTTGAGATAGTGACGCACAACGCCCACAGTCTTGAGGAGATGGGCCAGGCCCGTTGTCGATAGCAGCTTCGATTGGGTGACGACGAGGACGCCGGCGGCCGCGGCTAACGCGTTCGAGGTCAGCAGGTCCAGGGCCGGCGCACAGTCGATCAGAACCACGTCGAAGTCCTCTTCGACAAGCGCGAGTTGTTCAGCGAGCCGCGCTTCGCGACCAGGTCCAGCGATGACGAGCTCGTCACGCACTCCCGCCAAGGCCTCCCCTCCCGACGGGGCCAGGAATACGCGGTCCCACATGGTGGTCGTAATGATGTCGGGTAGCGAGAGATCAGAGTGCGCCGACAAGGCGTTGGCCACTCCTGCCTGATTCTCAACCAACGGAGGGGAAGCCAGAAGCGAGCTGGCGTTGGCCTGGGGATCCAAGTCGACGACCAGGACACGGAGGCCGGCGCGGGCCAGGGCGTTAGCGAGGTGGAAGGCAGTCGCTGTCTTGCCGACCCCGCCCTTCTGATTGGCGATCGCGATGACGTGCATGATGGTTTCTCTTTTCTCTGAAATCGTTGGGCCTGTTAGCGGCTGGCAATGCCAGCCGTGCCGGTTAGGCTGGTGGCGCTGGCAATGCCGGGCTGTTTGGAGATGCTGGCGATTGGATGCGTGTTGCTGCGAGAACCGCGTCGCGAGCTCGAGGGGATGGTGCGATGTAGCGGACGGTCGTCTGGAGCGACGCGTGTCCGAGGAGCTCACGAAACACGCAAGCGTCGCCGTCGATGATGGAGTACTGCGGGCGGCTGCATTGACCGCTCAACCCGGTACATCACAGGTCACCTTGAGCGGTCTGAATGGCGTAAATTAGATGGTCGACCTGATTAATCAGTTCATCGAAGTCGCGGTCAATCCCCTCGGCGGCGGCGGCTGCTTTCGCATCACGCACACATTCTTTCGCCTCAAACAGGTAGGAAAGGACATTGTCGGCGCTTCGGTACATCATTGTTCGACCTCGCATTCCAGGTTGAACAGGGCGTTGGCGCTCGCGATGATATGCATGTTGGTTTCTCGTTTCTCTGAAATCGTTGGGATTGCTAGTGGCTGGCATTGCCAGCCGTGCCGGTTAAGCTGGCGGTGCTGGCACTGTCGGGTTGTTTGGCTATGCTGGCGATTGGATGCGGGTTGCTGCGAGAACCGCGTCGCGAGCTCGGGGGGATGGTGCGATGTAGCGGACGGTCGTCTGGAGCGACGCGTGTCCGAGGAGCTCACGAACAATGAGCAGGTCGTGCTCGGCCGAGTACGCCTTCGTTGCATACCGATGGCGCAACTTGTGCAGTGTCCAGGTGCCGGGCAAAACCCGGCGTCCGATTTGCGAGACGGAGTTGGCGGCCATATGGCCGCTACAACGTCCAGGAAACGCGTACTGTCCAGTTGTTGCGCAGCGGGTGATGATTGCCTGGGCCAGGTCGGTCGTGATCGGCACAGTTCGCGTGCGACCTCCCTTTCCTCGGACGAAAAGGCTCCACCCGTCGGCATCCTCGTAGACATCGCCGGCCTCGACTTGAGCGATCTCCACGCACCGCAGGCCAGCCTCGGCGGCCAACCGCAAAATGAGAGCGTCACGTGGACTTGCGTTATCGACGCAGTGCGCCAGGATGGAGTCAGGTATGGGGCGTGGAACTCCTGAGGGGCGGCGGATGCGGGGGAGTACCGTGGAAATATTGCCGCAGTGGTGTGTGGAGTCGAGCCACCCGAAGAACTTCCGGAACGTGCTGTAGTAGGCATGTCTCGTTTCGTTTGCCCAGGTTCGCAGGCCGCACCACTCGACCAGGGAGCCGGGATCGAGTTCTGTGGGAGGAATATCGGGGAACGCGCGGGCCAGTTGGAGTACATGGTTGCGCTTAGTGTGGATTGAAGTCGCAACGAGTCCCTGAGAGCGCAGGAAGACGATGAAGTTGTCAACGTGGCCCTCCCACATGAGAGGGGTCGGTAGTTCCAAGACATGATGATGAGTGCTCATGGTCTCCAACGTTTCCATCTACGTGGAAATGACGGGACCCATCATCCGCCGCTGACAATAGCGGCAATGCTGGCGTAGCTGGCAGTGTCGGTAACGCTGGCACAAGTGGCAATGCTGGCAAATGAGCAAGAGCATCGAGGATGACCAGGGCTGCCAGTAAGTAAAGCCCGCGGAGACTCGAGATATATCCGTCGGTCGTCGGTTCAAGCCCGACTTGGGGCACCAAAGGCCGGGCGGTGCGATGGGCACGCCCGCCTGTCAGGCGCGAGCACCCTCTTGACGCCAGGAGAGGGGGACACGCCGCCGCGGCCTCGTCCCGTGAATCCCTGCACATAACACAAGCTGCCTTGACTCGCGACGCGACTCACGGTAGCCTGAGTATTTGCGCCTTATCATGCCCGAGGTGACCCGTATCCAGCCGCCGTAACAGGCGCTTGGCGGACCAGGACGCGTCAGATAATGGGGGATAAGGCCGCGTGCGCACCGTAAAAGCAGGGAAGGACCCCCTTTGGCTGCCAACAGCACCGCCAAACAGCCCAGGCACCGCATCTCGTTCGCCAAGCTTCACGAACCCCTCCAGGCCCCCAATCTGCTCGGCCTTCAGGTCGAAAGCTTCGACTGGCTGCTGGGCAACGACGCGTGGAAGGCTCGCGTCGAAGCCGCACAGGCATCGGGCCGCAGCGACGTCCCCGACGTCTCCGGCCTCGAAGAAATCTTCCACGAGATTTCCCCCATTGAGGACGTTGCAGGCACCATGAGCCTGTCGTTCCACGACCACCGCCTCGAATCCCCCAAGTACTCCATGGAGGAAGCCAAGGC
>ERZ773038.438-NODE-438-length-28269-cov-8.549727_pt1 | contig 28269 bp, 41 predicted proteins | sample MGYA00511665_ERZ773038 | MGnify/ENA primary metagenome ERZ773038 (study PRJEB29015, sample SAMEA2737966) | human oral metagenome | biome: human oral; feature: human-associated habitat; material: dental | place: China | collected 2028 ... | reverse complement strand
CTCTTAGCGTAAGCATCTGCGCCTCGGATATGGCCGGCAATATTGCCTGTGCCACCCCATTTACCGCAAGGCAACTCCTGGAAGTATGCGCATGCACCACCATTGGGGTTGACTGCGTTAGGGTTGCAGCTCGATTCCTTCTGGGCTATTTGAAGCGCAAAAGGTAGGTCGGCTTGTGATATGCCATTAGCAAGCAAGATCGAACTAATGGCTTGACACCCAGCTGGAGCGGCCGCTTGTACGACAGGCGCTGGCTGAGGTGTAGTCTTTGCAGCTTCTTTAACTTGAGCCTCCTGCTGAGCTTTAGCCTCTTGGGCTTTCTTCTCTTCGGCGGCTTTTGCCTCTCGCTTATTCTGCAAGCTGACTTTTAAACTTTGGTTTTCCTTTGTAAGGTTCTCGGCATTTTGCCTTGTTTCGCGCAAGGATGACTCAATGGTCGTCTTCTCTTTTTTGAGCGATTCTACGGCCTCTGAGGCACCTCTCAGCGCATTTTTAGTCGTATTAGTCTTTGCCTCCTGGCGGACTAGGTCTTGCTTTACATTATGGTTCGCGTTAAGTGCGATAATGTTCAACACGACCAGCGCGAGAATAGCAGCCGGTAGGGCGTACTTCTTCGCTTTCGTTACTAGGTTTTTACTAATATAACCTCCTATTTAAGTTCTTTGAAGGATCATTCCACGCGCCTCTCTATTGCTCAGCGCCCTGGTGTTCCGCAATCTCATCCATTGTATAGCCTTGTTCTAAAAACTCAACTACCTTTTGTCCGATCTTACTCATATATCATTTCTCCTTCCTAGTTAGTATACTACACCAACCGAATAGGATTGTCTAGCGTAGAATTTACAACATCTACATATCAGATAAAGCCCTTAAGAAATCCCGCGTTTCTTGCGATACGAGCGACTTCCAGCGCTTACTACCCTTACGATAATTACACCCGCCATGGGCTGGCTGTATGTTATTAGGATCGAACATATTAGAGGCCTCGCGGGGCTGTATGTGGTCTAGCGTCACCTCATTTAATGGGACGAACTTGTTGCAGATACCACATAAGTAGTAACCATTATCAAGCGGCGGATTGTCTTCTAGCCAATAACGACGAAAAGCGAGCCATGCCGACTCGCTGTCCGTATAATTGTTAGGTTCAAATGTATCTAACTTCGACAACTACACCCTCCTGGCCTTTTTGCACCTTCACAAACTCATCACCGTCAAAGCCTTTAACCCATGATTGGTTGTCGTTCGGCAATACCCCGGCATGTTGCATCCCGTCTAATACGTACTTGCAGCCAAATCGGATGTTGTCAAAGTCGTGCTTGCCTGAGTACCTCCAGATAAAGCGAATAGTACAAGGCTTCTCTACTACTGGTTGACCCGCTAATTGAGAGGAAACTAGTTCATTCATCTTCTTCTTAAGCGCCGCGCCTGCAAACCTATTTACTCGGTTGGCGTTATCATGTTCATTGAGCTTGGCGAGGTTGCCTTTAATCTCGTAAGATATCATCTAACATCCTATCTAGCGCTTGAGACTTATCTAACTTCTCCTGTTTGCGCTTTGCCTTATTGGCTAGCATCGCCCTGTTACCCTTAATAGCCGCCTCATGGGTAATGATATGGGCCTTGCCGCGTGCGTGAGCTAATACCCCGCGTAGCCGTGCACCTTTCATCCTGCCCCATTTATGGAAGGCAAGTGCAGCCGGCGAATCCTCTCGCTTGGCTGGCACAAACTGCGATCTAGTTTTCGGTCTTCCTTTGCGACTGGAGCTCGATCGTGCGCCCCTTGATCGCGTCGATGAGGTCGTGCGTGTCTGCTGAGATTGACTTGAGCCGCTCATATAAGATTTTAGCCTCCGCGTATATTTCTTTAGCTTTAATATATTGTTCATCGGCGTTTTTAGCTTCTGATGCAGCGGTTACCGGGTATTTTTCTCGCATCCGTAGAAAGGCTCGCGATTTTTCCGTCTCCATCTCACGTTCTGCCTTTAATAGGCTACGTAGGGCGTCCTCTTTAAATTCAGCGAGGTAGCCTTTCATTGCAGAAAGCTTAAGGGCGGTGTAACTTAATACATCCGCCCCTTGTGCTTTAACCCATTGTGCGTCAGAAAACTTTTCATTGATGAACATAATGTTCTGAATAATTTTCTGGTAATCTATCATTCTAACTAGTAATCAAGGTTTGTAAGGTCTGGAGCACTTTCGCCCGGGTCGTTGGCGACATTGCCCTGAAACCGGGCGAGGTTATCGAACTTAGCCTCCAATGCCGTTACGCGATCCTCAAGTGCCTTATACTTCGCATCATCAGTTGTTGACTGTCGTTGTGGTGCTTGGTGACCAAATGGCCGATCCGCTCGCTTAAACTGTGCCTTACCCCATTGGTTCTTAATGATGTCCCCGTAAAGGCTATCACCCTTATTAACGGCGTTACCTGGCTTACGAAGGATCTGCATCCACCCGTCTACTGGCTGGTTCTGCACCTTCACCATGTACACGTGGAACTGGTTGCCGCCAAACTCCTTAACAGTGACTTGCTTAGTGTCGCGATCCTTCCCTTGAAACGCGTCTGTTACTAGCCAATCTTGTGCCATTTACTTACTCCCTTTCTTTTTAAGTTTTGGCTTATCACTAGGTTGAACTACTTCAACCCCTAAGTGATCTAAAATCAATGCGACGTTATCTCGCAGCTCGTCAATCGCTACTGTATGGAGCATCTGAATATCGTCAATGTCTTGCATCCAGTCGCCGATATTATCGAACCCTTTCCGTAAGTCTTTTAATTCTTTTTTATCGACACTTAACTGATCCCAGGCGTCATTGTTAGCGTCTATCAGCTTGTCTACCGTTTTGTCGGTCGCTTTTAGCTTGGCGCTTAATAGTTTATATTTCCCTAGCATTTAGTCCTCCTTTAATGCTTTAGATATATCAACGACATCGTGCGTGTAATGAACCCAAGGTCTCTTACCTTGTACCAGCCGCTCGGGATCTAGGTGATGAATTTGCAACTCTTTTGTATTAATCCCGTACTGCTTAAGGATGTAGGCATAAAAGGATAACTGCAGCCAGTATTCGCCAAGCTGGGTGTTGTCGACATCTTTCTTAAAAGGGCTGTCTTTCTCTTGGTAAACACGCTTTAGCACTGAGTCATTAGTTTTTTGGTCGTGAATGATTACCGTGTTTTTATCGACAATTTCCAGTAGATCGATAGCTCCACAAAAACGCAAGCCCTCGTGCCAAATGAACTGCTCAGCCAAGTAATTGCCAGGCCCCAAATCATTAACAAATGTTTGAACGATGTAGGCAAAAAACATATTCTTACTAAGAGCTTTGTTGACGCCGTCTTTGCCCTTGATCTTATCGCCGACTTTATTGTAACTATAGTAAAGTTCGATGGCAGCGTGGATTGCGGTGCCGTAACCTGTAGCAATATCAGCTTTCATCTCCCAGGTTTTCTCTACTTCATCGCGCTTAACGCCCTTCTCTCGCTCATAGTAATCAAGCACACGCTCTTTATCTTCATCAGTAAACTGCTTGAAAAACTTACGAGGAAAGCGGCTGCCTGACATGTAATGCGGCAGGTAGATATGGCCATTGTCCACGCCAACTGTAATCTCCCGCCCGATCACCTTAGATTTGTACACGGTGGGGTTCTTCAAATTCATAGTAGAAGGCCTTTCAGATGCCGTAGGATCGTTCGTAGCCTCAGAGATGGGTTCAGATGCCTCCTTCTCGTATTTGAGACAAATATTCATGCCGAGGTTCTTGCCTTTATCTCCGCCGGTAATTTCTGAGATTTTAATCTCTACTTCTCGACCAGCGTCTAGGGCTTCGGCGATGTCTTTGTTCTTATCTTTGGCAATATACCCAACTGGATACCACTTACCCTTGATGTCTACGTCCACTGCAACTGCTCGTGGATCATATTGGTTTTCGGGCTCTCGCCTAACCCGGAGGTCTTCGTTGCCTTCCAGGTGCGCAAGTATATCTTGGCGGTTTTCAAACGTCGTGCCGACAATCTTGCTGTGATAATTAACTTCCTTCATGTTTTCAGTATACACCCTAGCAATATTCTAGTCAATAGTCAGTGTCATGTAATATTTACAACGTGTTATATTGCTAGTGAGGCCTCACTCCTCTCTCTTTCACCCCGCTATTCTTGGCGGGGTTTTTTCTTTGCATGATCTTTGCAGTATCTGGTCAATCATTTGCGCTTCATCTGACATTTGAAAAGCCATTTTGTTAGCTCCTTTAATGTAAAGACCGTCTAAAGAAACAACGCGGCTCAGTGCAACGTACCCTTGACCCGGTACAAACGCTTCAGCCAAATCAATCTCGGCGGCGTCTAGAGTCATGCCCTGGCTCTTGTGTACTGTAATAGCATATGCGAGCCGTAGCGGTATCTGGGTAACCGCGCCAAGTGTAACGCCTTCATTGCTAACCTCCCACGTATCGGGGTTAACGATAACCTCATTTCCGCGGAAGTCTACAACCGGTAGCCCATCCTCTAACGCGATCACTTTACCGAGTGAACCATTATGGTACAATCCCTCGCTGTTGTTCTTAGTGGCAATAACAGGTGCGCCGACTTTTAGCTCTAACAATTCGGGGCTTTGTATTGAGCCCTTTAATCCATTGATGATATTCAAGTCGCCCTTCTCGGTCATCATGTAAAAAATAGAATCGCCCTTAAGCTTACTCAACTGGCTAGCATTCTCACTATCTACTTTTCTATTAAGGGAATACAGCCGCGGAACTTGACGATCAGGCTTAACCATTCGGCTTTGGACATAGGCTATATGGCGCTTAAAGAGCTTGCCGCCGCGGACTCCTTCAAGCAAATCACGCAATCTATCATCCTTTTGACGGTACACCTTAGTAAGGTAACAACTCCTAATATCAAGCTCGTTCCAAACCTTGCTATTGGTGATAAATTTGCCATCAACTGGCGGCAACTGATAAAAATCCCCGCATAAGATAAGCTGTATACCACCAAATGGCCGATCGTCATTACGCGCCCATCTAAGTACGATGTCTAACATGTCAAATACAAAGTCGGACATCATACTCACTTCATCTATTACAAGAGTAGCGGTAGTCTGAAACTCTTTGCGCTTTTTCTTGCTAATAGTAAATTGCCAATCGTCTGGCAGCTCTTTACCCAGCCCTACTCGGGCCCAGCTGTGGAGTGTCTGTCCGTTAAGGTGGGAGGCGGCCAGCCCCGTTGTAGCTGTAGCCGCCGTCTTGCGTCCCAATAATCTGTTTTGCTCGATGAACTGCCTAAGCGTAAACGATTTGCCACTGTTGTGTGTGGGTAGCCAACTATTACCTATAAAGTATGTGTGAACGTTCTCTACTCCTATGTAGTAATATTCTTCGGCTTCGCAAACACGCCCTTTCCATACCATGCGTGCCTCAGTCTTATACGTTTTAGTGCCGACCATGGCATGTGCGGGTACATTTCCTGCAATTGAACGCACAACTCGTGTCTTGTCGCCTGATCCCGCTTGTCGACCCCAGCGGTATTCGTGTCCCACCACTTCTGAATAGCCAGGACGTCCTCCACTGGATATTTTCTCCACGTCTCCCGTGCTTTGTCTAGCGCTGGCTTGACATTTCCGTGGTCGTAGCCATGTTTTATGTTGTGTTGATGTGTGCACCACTCTAAGTTCTCGACTCGATTGTCCCACGGCTTGCTGTTTATGTGATTTACTACTGGCAAATTCTTCGGATTGGGAATCCATGCTTGAGCCACCACCCGATGCACCTTTATTGTCTTGCCATTCATCACTGTGCGCAAATGGCCGTCCGGGTCTCTCCCAGGTTTCATTATCCCTATGTGTTTTCCCCCGTTCTTCCTCAAAGTTAAAAGTCTGCCCATATTGCTCACATAATAGTTTGAGCTGAACCCTTTCGCTCGCTTCCAGACTTCCCCAGATAAGCTGATAGAGCGGATAGTATCTTTCTCCGTCGTAGAAGGGGTGATCGTAGGTTGTTCTGATTGCCTCATTCCCATATTCAAATTCTATCATTGGTTTGGGTATGCTCCTGCATGACCCATTAAAGTTAATTTTATTTATAGCTATCCGTTCGCCGTCGTAGGTGTAGACCTCATCGCCTACACCTAAATCCTCTATCGGCACTGCTCCGCTAGGGGTTTGCACTATTGTACCCCTAGATAGACATCCGCCCGATCCGCAGAGTATAACCGATTGACCAGATAGCATTATTTCTAACGCTTCTGTTTGTTCCATCGTGCGTCCCAACTATTTTGATGTGACTCTGCAAACTTTCGTTTTTTGGCGAGTAGTTTGCCCACCTCTTCCGCAATAGTATCGGTGTCCACACCATTAAGTGCCGTATACCGGTTAACATAGACCTCTACGATATCGGTATCTCCTTTATGGATAGTAAACCACCTACGGCTATGGCGAGTAACCGATAGTCCGATCTCATCGAGCCGCTCTGCCATTGCGTCATAATCAGGGTCTGGCTGCACCCGATTACGGATAGCGGTAGACACGTCGTCATTAATCACTTCCGCCATCGTAATCCTCTCTTAATGACTCGAGCCATCGCAACGTTCTCTTAGTTTTTTTTATTTCCTTATCCAACATGTTCGCGAGCCATTTGTCTTCACATCCAATGATCTCGACTAAACCGTCCGCACTCTCTAGGACATTTGTCGTTCCCGAAATAAACTGGCTGTAGGCTAGCACGTCGACGCCCCGCCCGTTCATTGCGACAATGATCGCGTCGCTGTCTGCATGGTCGAGCACCTGCTCAAGGTTGTCGTCGCGAAATACTGCGTACCTCATTCTCGCTCCTCAATTGAGGTGAGTGCATATTTAGGCACAACCTCAGAAATCAACTTAGTGTATTCTTCAGAGGTACCCCACAGATCAATGTAATAATCTCCGATGCGCGCTTCTGAGATATCCGCAAGACACTCGTTGAGGTCACCGCATACATATGTGATACCGCTTCGAAATTCTACATTAAGACCCACGTCCTCGCAAAGCCCCACAAACAAACTAGTATTCATTATACGCTCTCTTTCTCTACTTTAATGTTATGAATTCTATCCATAAGAATCACTACAGCCTTAGCGCCCCGCTCGCTAACCTTATCCGCGAGGTTTTTGTCGTTAGTGAATGATATAACCGCCGAATCGCTCGACGCACCATGGATATATACCTTGTGTTCTTTACTCAACACCGGAATCCAAATCCTATAATAAGCCTCCTCGCGATCTTCCACTGGCGTATCACCATATTCGGCCAGTAATAGATATATAAATGCAACGCCCCCCCCGGAATAGGTCAACCCTAAACGTCGTATGGCCTCCCTAAACTCACTGAATCTCATTACAATCTCACCTGCTTAGTAATTGCGTTGCGTACACCGCGTGTGTACTGCTTAGCTTGTACAGTGTCAAGCCGGCGGTTGATAGCATCCACGATAGCTTCACGGTCGCTGATCTCAGACAACATCTGATCCTTATAGGCTTGTAGCTCTTCCTCTGGTAGGCCATCTACAACCTCTTGCATCTCAAACATCGCGGGTTGGACAGGCTCAGTATCAAAGTCCTCGTGCGGCTCAGGATTGTAGCCCTTCATTACTTCTCGCGGCAACGCTAGGTTGTCGATCATCATGTCGTTACCCTGGCCGATATGTTTCTTGTATTCTGTCATACTCTCCTCCGTTTGATGTTTACAATGTCCGCGCAAATGATCACTCAGCGTATCGAACTGCGCCCATTTATCGTTAGTCTCTTGGTTTAGTTTTGGTGTGTTGTGGTTCATTTATTCTCCTCTTTCTATTATCTTTAATATCATGTTCGACACAGGAGTTTGCAATAAATCGTGTCAACCCTACAGCTAGCACCGCCATCGAGCAGAGAGCTATCAGCTCTTTATACTCTGCGCTTACCATCCCCGCTATGAATAGGTAGAATTTGTATATCGATATTACTACTGTGTAGAGTGCTACTGGCAGTAGTATCGCCGTCGCAACCATCGTTGTACATCTAATAATATTCTTAATCATTCGTTATCTCCGTAAGCTTCTTCTATACTTAGGCGGGCACCTAATCTTTTGGATAAACTATCTTGCGCTATTCGTATCCCATAAATATTATATAACTCAGCTCCGTATTTATTTTCGGTAAAAACAAGACGGCCGTATTCGCTTCTATACGCAAAATACAATTTAGCCTTACTCCAATCTGGTTTGTAATATAATACAAAAACCTCGTCACCCATACATCGCTACCTTTGTTGCCAAGACACCCATACGCTCTCGTGGTGTTAGTCCACCTCGCATACCGTACTCTACATCGCCAGTCATCAGGGCATCAGTTAGACACTCACTCTTGACTGGACACTCTGCGCAAATCTTACGCGCCTCATTGTAGTTGTTGTATCCGTTGTACTCATCAGCGTACGCTTTATTAACCGGAAAAAACGCTTCCGGGTCTGTTTGTGCGCATAGCGCTGAACCCCTCCAGGTCTCACTCATTCTCCCATCCTCCTGTTGTCATTTCTTGTAATATATTCTTCATAAAGTAGATAGCGTTTATAGCGGCCATATCCTCTACGGTAATAACCGACACCATGTACTTTGTGGCCTCATCGAGATTAGCGAACGTCTCGTCCCGTACAAGAGAGACAATTTCATCTGCCTTCATCCCGTTGCTGGTTGATTTGTCTAGCGTATCTAGGATTTTTTGTTTCATCACGCCTCCTTCGGTAGTGCCCTATATTTTATCTTGGCAACAAACATGTTGATCATCGACTTGTGTTGCTCGGGAGTACGTCCGCCTTGTCGATCCGCGTCGCATCTCTAGTAATATTAGTTAGCTCTAGCTTCTCGCTGCTCGCATCAAAGCTTTTTACCCAGTATTGAATACCCGGTGTGTCGAGTCTTACCCTATACATCTTTAATTGTCCCATCTCTCCCGCTAAAGGCGGTCAAACAATCTTTCTCTTTACGCTCAGTAAATGCGCGCAATTCTTTTAATGCCTCATTAATGTGAAAATTCACCGCCTGCATTGCTTTTGAGTCCCAGTTAAGGCGGTAAGTAGCAGCTGCTGCGGCCATTAATAGGCCAGCTACCTCTTTAAGGTTTGGCGCTTCCTTGCCGCCACTATTCTCTGGTTTATACATACCTACCATTATCAATCTCCTCTCTTTTAAGTTAATAATTGCCGAGTTGTTAAGCTGCTATAGCCTTCGTTCTATCTACCTTTAATTATACTCCTAGTAATGGATAAATACAAGACTTTTAATGGAGAAAAATTAAAGAAGCCCGCCGACTCTTTAGTTGATAGAATCCGCGGGCTTGTTAGTAATCTATTTATTAGTTTATTAATACTTAGTTGCCTTAATGGTTACTAAAGTAACATCAAGTGTTATAACCTTTGGATCACTCGCCGTTCTCCAAAGGGCTACAACAACTAATGATGTTTCCTACACGTCAACACCATTACTTGTCTTCGCCGCTGTTGCTCAAGAACAAGTTACAGTTCATTCGTCGGCCACTCTGTGTCCTTACTCGTTCACTTACTTGTCTTTCGCTGCGCTTTTCTCTGCGTCGCCTCTCTCCCTTACGTTCGGCTCCTTGTTCAAAGCTGGTCGCTTACTCCGTAAGCTCCTATATGTATTTATTGTACCACACGTATCTCGATTTTTGATGTATTTTTTACATCAACCTGTGGAAAGCTCGCCATTTAACAGGGGTAGAAAAATCTCAAAAAAGTCTCGAAAAACTCTTGACAACTTTTTACCATAAGCAGCAAAAAACATAGTTATACCATAACGTGTCAAGCATAAGCAGTATAAGACAAAAAGAGAGCCAGCTATTGCTGACTCTCTATGATCCTCAAATGCGCCCTAGCCATGAACTTTGCGGCGTCTTTGGGCGGCAGTTTATGGGCGCTTTCATCAAATTCAAACACCCATCTATCTAACTCGGTGAATTGGGCCGGGGTTATACCTGCACGGTATTTAACGCCGTTTATCTCGATGATATCCCAGTGCCTAACATTTACTTGCTTCTTTTTGCCTCGCACTCCCACCATGTCGCGCCATCCTTTGAATAGTTCTCGCACTTATCTTGCTTATACTCAGCGACGCCTTGCGCCTTAACCGAGTTAATGAAACCCTGATACTTAAGCGTACCGACAACGCCGAGGACTATTAGAAGTACCCCGGCGAGCCCTGCCGCCACCATTTTAGTAGTATTTTTGTTGATTGTTACTTTCTTGCTCATCTCTTTTCTCCTTATTTATTTTAATATTCACCTGCGCCAAAGCCTAGGTCGTAGTAAAAGCGCTGGGTGTTATCTAGTTTGACTTTAACCGTCTTACCCCACTTAGTAGCCGCAATCGGCTCGATCATTTTAGCTGGATGCAGCGCGTGGATCTTTTTAGAGACTTCCCGCCAGTGTTCGTATTTAGCCTCTAACTCAAGTGTCATGTCAGGATCGTACATATCCCGATCAATCTTACCCTCTACTTCGTCTAGGTAAGCCATTAATTCGCTATCTGTCATTCCTCATTCTCCTTTTCTTCTGCCAGTAAAGACTTGCCCAGTACTGGCGATTATTTGATTTAACAGTAGGCTTAAGTTTTTTAGCTTTATCGGTGATTGCCTCCACATAGCCCGGAAGTTTTCTGTCCTCCTCGGAGACGATAAAGCTAACCACCTTCTGCCCGTCGACCTCTAACACTTTCGGCGGAGACACTAGATTTTCTAACCCGGCAATCTCTCCAAATAGTGTTAGTTGCCCATCAGCTAGCTTGGCCAGGCTTCTTAAGAGTCATCGGCATGACTATGTAAATGCCGCGCTCACTCTTAAACACCATTGGTTTGGTCTCTCCGTAAAGGTTGACTGTTAAGCTATCCTCCCCGTTGAGGTCTTGTATCACCTTAAAAAACTCAGCGTTAAACCTCATTCTTGCTTGCCCTGCCGACTCACCCCCCAAGTAAGGAGTAATAAGGCTCATGTAATCGGGAAACTTGGTAGTAACATTGCGCCCATTATCCATGATCTCAGCAACTTCATTAGCTCCGAACAGATCAGAAACTCGACTTGTCATCGCCTTATGAGAGGCCTCTAGGTCAATCCGCGCAATTTGACGACCAACCCACTCATCTAAACCATCGACAAATACTGCAGCCAGCATGACACCGTTAGTACCCACCAAGCAGGTTTTGCCCTTAATTCGGTCAATAAGTATATTGGTAAGCGCCGGGCGGTCTTTACCCTTATATACAACCTTTAGAAATGCTCCTAATTGTTTTTTGTTCACAATACCTCCATTACTAGTAAGATGACCATTACTGTTGCCCAAGTAACCATTGCGTAGGCGAGAAAGTGCCAAAAGATTACCCCGGCTAGTGCTAATGCTCCACCAATCACCGGCACTTTATATAGCATCTCAAGTGTCCAGTTAACAAAATCGGCGAAGTCTTCAATGAATTTGGGTGATCCCGAGTAAGGTAACATGTTAATCCTCACACCCGTACTGCTTACACCAGCCGTTGTCGGTATACCCGCTAGTCTGTATCATCTGCTCTTTAGTGTCGTTGTGGTAGTGCACATCTAGCCGAGCCCGTTGAATGGCCCGCTCATCTTGTACTTGTTTTGGTGGGTTGTCCATCGCCGCACCCCGTACTGCCAAACTTGCAATTTGAACCGCAACCATAATCGCGACAATCCACAGAATCCCTCGACATACCGCCTTTACTTTACTCATAGCTGTTACCTCTCTTTCTATTTCGCTTTCTAAGGGTACTAAGAGGCCCTACAATCGTTTCTAGCCTAAAAGACGGTAATTTATCCATCTTAGCTGTATAGCTCTATTCTAGGGCCTTTAAAGTACTTATTCTTATTTAAGGTTGATTTTGTTAATTTCGCAAACTAAGGCGATATATTCACTAACGGTTAGCTTTTTCGTCCTCGTAGTTCTCCTTAAGTTCTTTCATTTGCTCGTCGACAAAGTCCATGATGTCGCTTAGCTCCATCTCCTCTAAGAGGGTTTGTACACCAAACTCAGCTACAACCTGAGCTGGATCAACCCCGCTCAGTACTACTGATTGATCTTGAGTGTCAACCTCCACCTTATCGGCGTAGATATGGATAAAGTTAAACTTGTTGTTACTCATCTTATTTCTCCTATTACTTTTAATTTGCAAGTAAGATGTTATTTAGATTACTGAGTAGTCGCGGCGTTCTAGCTGCTTCAGCTGCGTGAGAGGTTAGATTACAGAGTAATCTCGTCGCTCCATGTCGCGGAGTACCTTTCGGCGCTCCCACCAGATGTTGAATGATTCAATTAGGTTGTTCTTAATATTCTTAATCATTGTCTTATTCCTTTCGTTTAATCGTTTAATGCTCGAGTTGTTAAGGCTTCGTTTCGTTTCGGCGGCTGCCGTTCGTTTAACTGTCCTCATTGTAGCGCAAATATTTTGAATGTCAACAACTTTTTGGAAGATTTTTAGACTTTTTTATTCTACCTCTATAAAGTCGCGGGACTTCCCCTCTTTTAAGGCTTATTAGTATTGCATCTATATTTCAGGTGTGATATACTGATAGTAAGAGTTATATGTAGTCTCTTTATAAAACTACATTGTACCTTTCATTATTTCTAGAGCCGGGGATTACAAGTAGCTACAGTAGTGAAGCCTCGGACAGGCGGATAATCTCAGGCTGGGCGCAATCAACCAGCCTTAATTGACCATATAAGAGCCGAACACCTTGTTAGGTTAATAGGAACACTCTTGGTAATAGATTAAAGTTAGCCACTCTATAATGTTGTTGTTTATGCCAAAGGGCAACGTGTCTTTTCTCAATTTCTCACGACCCTGCAAAATGGTGGTATCTGGTCACTCAGGTGCTATGGTATGAACAACTGCCGCGTTTTGTGGAATATCGGGCAACTGATAAACCGGGGATCGCGGGGAGTGCAGAGACAACGCCATCTAAGTGGGGATGTACATAAATTGAGAAAACGGAGCCGTGTACAGCGAAAAGTCCGGAAGTACCTCAAAAGGGTAGCCGCGGACTACTTAGGTGATACGTTGAGGAGATTATTCTTAAACAGGTGGCCTGCGCAGGTAAGTGCGATACAGTTACTAACAAGTAACTAATAATGAACCCTATCCCAGTTCCACTAAGAAAATGGCGCGGGAGTTAAGGAATAACATTAAACTAAGCTGTACAACTAGTGTTTAGCTGTGTGACTGATAAGCTAGAAGTTGGCGGGTGTTTAGTGGTTAAGAGTTGTTTCCTTACCTCGCTGCTATAGGAACCAGGGGTAGAGGGCTCCCTTATACCCTTTTATAACTTGCAAAAAACAAGTAACCTAAACTAATGCTACAAAGCCAACAGATCGCCACTAACCCGGCGGTCTTTTTTTTATTTCTAACACTATTGCTCGATACACAGTGCTACCATTAATCATATAATGCCGTACAAGGCCATTGAGAGCCTCTACAATCGCTCCAAATAAAAAAGATGAGTCATAACCCATCTTTTAAATTAAATCCCATACAGCGGCTTAGAACAGGTGTCGCGGATTCCTTTTAATGCTTATAGGCCCATCTCCTCATAAGCTTCTTTAATAAACCCACTAATATCATTCTCTTGGTATAGCCTATCAAATGCGCCAAATACTTCAATCTCCCTAGCATCTACTAAATCGATAAGCTTATTAGTAGTCTGAAAAATCTCACTATCTGGGTTCTCGAGACCAGCCAATACGTCAGTCCAGCCAATGACCTTGCTCTTACTGGTGAGATAAGGCTTAATAGTCTCGCTATGGTTGACTAACCAAAAGCCGCGGGTATCTTTTGATGCTTCAATAGTCTGCTCAAATGAATATACTTGCTTAGTCATTGTTATATCTCCTTTACTTCTTAACTGCCCTCAGTCTAGCAAACAAATATACCCAAGTCAACACCTAAAATGTATAAAATCATCACTTCATGCATAATACTTACATAATACAAGTAATAACACCTATAAACAGCCGCCAGCCTATAGGCATAGACATACCAAACAAGCGCGCGATTCCTCTTAATGCTACACAAATGCTTATAATTATATACAAACCCCATAATTACCCACAAAATAGCCTAATAACGCATAAATTACCCACTACGCCAAGCGCGCGGGCCGCTCTTTTAATGCTCCCTTAATTGGAATTTTTACTACTTATACAGATATTATAAGGAATATATATAAGGGAATACACACATAAGTCTTGTACAATGCCTAATATCTCTCAAAATACAGTAAAACTAACGCATAATGGGTCATTTTAGCACAAAATCAGGTGTTTTTGCATACTTTTAGGCTATTTACCGTCAATTGTTTGTGTTATGAACTCATCGTAGACCGCCCCCATTTGTCTGCCAACACCCAAAAACATGTACAAAACCCCCATATTTTGCCCATATTTGCCCCAAATACCCCCCTCCCCTATTGACACTACATATGGTGTACATAAGCAGTATACACACTACATATAGCGTAGGCAAGAAAAAGCTGCACCCAAAATCCCGGGAAAACGCGCCAAAAATACCCCCCACCCTATTTCGGGCATTTACACTACTATATATAATATATATGTAACAGACCGCGGGCCTTGCTTTTAATGCATTATATTACATAGAATATCCCTCCATTATATTTTGCGAAGTAACACCAAACAACCCCAGCACCCACCAGAATCAACGGGACTACCCTACGCGGATAAAACAGCCCCAAATGGCATAACGCCCACTCAGCACCCTCTCGACGGGAACTGCGACAACCCACAACAAACCGCGGCGCTTCTTCCTTACAGGCCCCATTCTTTTGCGAAGTAAGCGTAAACCCCCATTTTGATACAAAACTACTATATATATGTATGGACCAACACACGCCATCCTACACGTTATCTACCCAGCTAACAGATACCACTACTATATATATAGAGGCGAGAAAGGGGGCCTATACTTCGTAAAATGGGTATTGTGCGAAGTTAAAACAGCCAATAAACACCGCATTCTTTTGCGAAGTTAAACCACCACATCACCATCACATTGTCAAGCGTTGATGAATGATTTATTTTTGTGGGTAATTATTTTATTGGGGAGAGATAGTGTAGTATAGCTGATAGGTGGGGTATGGGGGGCTCCTCCCGTGGATATTTACATACATTATTTGGGTGAAATGATTGACTCGGCGAGAAAATACACGACCAAAATTTACCAAACGTATATACTCCGGGTGGGGTACGTTCGCTAACGCTCAACGCATATGGATCGCTACGCGCCCAGAAGCTAGGGCCACTCCCATCAACATTACATACTCTATTACGGGTGAATGAATGATGCTCGGCTAAAACTCACACGCCAGTATTTTTTGAAAGGTATATACCCCGGCAAAAATCAATATCCACCCCAAAGACTAAAAGTATATACTCATTAGGAAAGGAGGCATGATGGCCAAGGATAAAGAATATTGGAGAGAAAGAAAACTTGCCCAACGCGAGGGGCGGACAAAACGAACGAAAAACAAGGATGGCGTGAGTATTAAAAAGCGCAATAAAGGTAAGGTTGCTAGCCAATGGACTCAAACTGAGCAACAGGAACAATGGCTTAACTATTATATGGATCCTAAATCGCCGAGTTATGCAAACGCCTATTCTAGTGCAATACGTGCAGGCTATTCAAGGTGGGCTGCTCAAAAGATGGAGGCTAAGGATTGCCAAAAGTGGGTCGCCGAGGCTAAGAATATGATGCGTCTTACTCCTGAACATCTTAAACAGCAGCTACAAATGATTGTTGTAAATGATATATCAAAGGATGCTGATAAGATTAGCGCGATTAAGTTACTTGGTAAGGAACATAATATGTTTGTCGATAAACAAGTAACCGCCCATGTTGGTATCGAGGAGGCATTAAAGGAGTTAGACAACTTGTAATGCAAAAGAAAGTAAATCGTAAGCTTATCTATATCTGGGACGAAAACCTAGAGTATTTTAATGGCCTAGCTAACAAATCAGCCGTAATTAATCTACTACTCAAGAAGGCTCGCGCCGATGGATGACCTCAAACTCACTCGGGCCCAATTAGAGAAGATCAAACTCATCAAACAGGACTTTTACAAGTTCGCAAAGATGAACCTGTATATTAAGGATAAGTTTGCTAATATTGTACCGTTTATCCCCAACGAACCTCAAAGGGCCTTAATAGACTATGTATTGCTTTGCATTAAAGAAAAGCGGCCCGTTAAGGTTATCATCTTAAAAGCTCGTCAGATGGGCTTTAGTACAGCTGTAGAGGCGCTTTGTTACTGGTGGACATCTACGAACTTCAACATTAATAGCGTTATTATTGGTAACGATGAGAAGTCTTCTCTTAACCTTTATAGGATGTTTCGTCGTTATTTTGACAATACTAATATCCTGTTTAAACCGAGTGTTCGTTACAACACCAAGAACGACCTTACGTTTGAGAAGTTCGATGAGAGTGGCAAGCAGATTGGCCTAGGCTCAGCTATTAAGATTGAGACAGCTAAGAACAAGTCTGCGGGGCGTTCGGACACTATTAACTTCCTGCATGGATCTGAGGTCGCGACCTGGGAGAGCGGCGAGAATTTGGTTGCTTCTCTTATGCAGACAGTGCCAGATGCCGAGGTGATGGATAAACCTTCAATGGTGTTTCTTGAGTCTACCGCAGAAGGTCGAGGAAATTATTTCCATAAAGAGTACGTCGCGGCGGCAGAAGGAAAGAACAACTACCAGCCCGCTTTTGCGCCTTGGTGGATCCTTGACACATACGAGCGCGATGCCACGTTTGAGGATTTGGGCAAACTCAACGACTACGAGCTATTCTTAGTCGATCTTATGAAGCAAGGCCACGACACACTAGGGCACCATTTCCCTGTTGGTGAGGATGCTATACCCAGGAAGCTTGCATTCTACAGAAGAAAGGCCAAAGACTTCGCGGCAACCCCCGAGCGTCTGCCCCAGGAATACCCCTCAACGTGGCAGGAGGCATTCATCGCAAGCGGTAAGAACGTGTTCAACCCATTAGCCTTACAGGAGATGGAGAAGGATGCAACCCCATTAGAGGATGTCGAGTATTACAAGATCACTCCATTAGAGGATCGCCCTTATGAGGAATTCGAGCTAGAGCATATACTATTTGAAGAAAATGAAACACCTGACGACTTCACTTACAAGGCACCACTCAAGATTTGGGAGAAGCCAAAGCCTTATAAGGAGTACGTCATTGGTGCTGACGTTGCAGAAGGCCTTAAGGGTGGCGACTTTAGCGTTGCCACTGTTGTAGATATCTCAACAATGGAAGTAGTAGCTCGCTGGCGAGGACATTGCGATCCCGACAAGTTCGGCCAGATCTTAGGCGCTCTTGGTACGTATTACAATTATGCCCTTATAGGTGTAGAGGTAAACAACCACGGCCTCACTACAGTACAGAAACTAAGAGACACCTTCTATACGAACCTTTACAAGCGCGATAGGGGGTATGACGAGGAGTGGGAGACGCCTACTGTCAACCTTGGCTGGAAGACTGATATGCGAACTAAACGCCTAATGATTGATGACCTTATCAAGTTAGTCCGCGAGCGCGTGATTAAGGATAAGGATATCGTATTTATTAATGAGGCATTCAGCTACGTACGTGATGAGCGTGGTAGAATGAATGCAGAGGAAGGCTCTCACGATGACGTTGTAATGTCGACAGCTATCGCTTACCAGCTATTCCCTTGGGGTGATAATGATATATCAAACTTAAAGGTAGTTTCTACCACAAAGATGCATAAAATAACCAATGGATGATAAAACACTACTAGAGGTAACTAAGCGCTTTAAAAAGGCGCGGCAGTATACCGAGTCTCACTACAAGAGAACCTGGGCAAATGCGTTCAAGTCTTATAACGGCATTAGAACAATCCGCGGATATGCAGGACAAGCTGATGAGTTTGTGCCTGAAACCTTCTCGATCGTAGAAGCTCTCGTATCCTCATACGTTAAAACAAAGCCGCGATTCAAATATTGGCCATTACACGAGGAGCAAGAGCAAAGCGTCGAGGCTTTAAACGGTCTAGTTAACTATTACTGGTCTATTAACAACATGACCGATAAGATGATTAGCTGGATTAAGGATATGGCCCTATATGGCACAGGTATTTTGGCCTTTAGTTGGCTAAAAGATCGGCCGCTTATCCAGAATATCCCCTTAAATGATTTCTTTGTCGACCCGGCAGCCCGCCATATCAACAACCCGGATGAGCCTGGCTACCCACGCTATGCAGGATATCGCTATCTTACAAGCCTTGAACAGCTCAAATCTCAAATGGAAGTGGACGTTGAGACGGGCAAAGTAGAGAACAAGTACAAAAACCTTGATAAAGTCACCGCAGCTAACGACGGCGAAGAGATGGACAAAGACATCAAGGAGATGTTGATTGGCTCCACCTACGGGAAAGACGCCATTAGCGAGCAGGTAGAGGTTATCGATTACTGGACTGAAAAGAAACACGTTATGATCGCCAATCGTAGCGTTGTTATCTTAGAAGAAGACAACCCCTATGCCCGAAAAGAGTCTACAAAAGAGCTGCCGATGGATCTAGACGGCGAGATTATCCCAATGAAGGTGAAAATCCCCGCCATTAAAGGCTTTCTACCGTTCGCAGTAGCTCGAAACTACGTTGATACGAGCCTATTCTACGGCAAAGGTATCGCTGAGGTGGTTCTCAAGACTCAGGAGCTTCTTAACGATACAGCTAGCCAGAAACGCGACAACATTGCTTATGTGTTGAACAATATGTGGCAGATTGAACCCCGGTATCAACACCTAGCTGAGCGTATCCAGTCCGCGCCGGGCGCTATCTTCCCGATCCCTAAGGGTGCACTTACCCCGATTGAGAAGAACGACATTAGCCCAGCCGCTGACGCCGAGATTAGCCGTCTTACTCAGCAGATGCGTACTGCAGTAGCGGCTGATGCAGCTGTACAAGGTATCGGTCAGCGCTTTAGTCGCACAACCGCTACTGAGATTTCTAACCAGCTAGAGCAAGCAGATGCCCGTACTAACGTTAAGATGCAGTCATTAGAGGACGGCGGCCTTGCCCAGGTAGGATCAATCCTGTTTAAGATGATTCAGCTATTCGTTAAAGAGGACACTCCAGTACGAATGACTGACCACAACCAAATCACCTGGCAAGTCTACAGCCCAGATGTTTACTTTGGTGAATATCAGCCAAAGGTCGTACTCGAAAGTACTGCAGACGCCGAGATTGCAATGCTCAGCCAGGCGATGCAGACAGCTGCGCAGTTCAGCCTCCAGAACCCTCTCGTTAACCAGGAAGCATTCCTACGCAACATGTACAAGACCCTCTTTAGTAAGTACATGACCGAAGATGATATTAACGAGATGCTCACCGTGCCTCAACCAATGATGGGGCCTGATGGCCAACCGGTTGATCCGAGCCTCGTACAAAGCGGCGCGTCCCTAGCCCCAGGTGCTGAGGAATACCTGCTAGGAGCGGGCGCTAGCCAAGGAGGCGGCGACTCCTTCAATAAGCGGGCCCAAACCGGCAACCAAGGCGGCGGCGGAGCTAATAGTAACGATAACAACATTAGACGGGTACGAAGCGAGCACGCATCAACCCGATTGAGGTAGTAAATGGAAGAGAGTAACAAATGGGAGAAAATCGCTCACCAATGGGAGCAATTCTCCAAGACAGAAGCCTATAAAGAGCTAATGGGCTACATTGACCTGCAAAAGGATGTAAATTCTACATTAGCTGCCGGGCCTATTGAGATATACAAAGACGTGCCAGTTGTTGACAATAAAACAATGCAACAACTCGAGTTTGAACCTGAGAAGCTGGCGTATCTTTTACAACGCAATGTAGGCCTCGATACTATTCGTCTTTACATTGAAGGCTTCAGTATCCAATAATTTCTACAACGATGTAAGATGTACAACGTAGGAAGGCTCTCGCCCCTGTGCCTTCCTACACTCCCCCTAGACCAGGAGGCAGAACTGATAGACAAACTAATAGGAGTACACTAGAATGGAAGATTCCCTTACCGGAACTAACGATGCTAGCCTCGGTCAAGAGCTTACTAGCGTTAACGAACCGGCGGATATCTCTAGCGATACTACCTCTCAAGCTCCAGTAGAGCAAGATGTAGTAGCTGAGCCCGCCCAAGAAAGCGAGCCAGCAGATAGCGGGCTGAGTAAATTCGCGAAGGCGCAAGGTTTTGATCTTGATAACGCTAGCGAGGATACGAAACGAGCCCTTAAAATTGCTCTGGATAATCAGCGCTCATTCCGTAGCGCAAAACAGTTAGCAGATACCAGCGAACCTACTGACGACTTGCGTGCAGAGGTTGCTAACTTGAAGTACGAGCGACAAGTTGAGCGATTCTTTGGCGAGCAAGGACGTAACCGCGAACTCGAAGCGGTAATGTATGACATCGTAAAGGACAAAGCTGCTAAATACGGCATAGAATATGCAAACAACCTACGACACGACCTCGACACTCTGTATGATTTAGCCGTACTCAAGTCGAGCCAGAACACTCAAAAAGTAGATCCGGAGCAAATCCGCCGAGAGGAAAGGGAGTCTATCAATCAACAACTCCAGCAGGGCGCTCAAGCCCATGCTACTGATCAAACCCCGACAGTCACGACTATCCAGGATGTCTTATCTCAACATGAGATTGGCTCACCTGAATATATCGCGGCTATCGATAAACTAACAGCTTAAAAGGAAAAAAAATAAATGGCTAACTATGTTACGCCCACCAAGGGCACCGGCGCAGTAGACGGCACGCCTGCTACAAAGCCTTTTGTGCCTCAGATTTGGGCACCAGAAGTAGAAAAGAACCGTACAGATAACCTCGTCCTCTGGGACTTTATCGACCACTCGAACTTGGGTGAGGCTGTGAATTACGGTGACGTGATCCACGTGCCATTCATGGACGAGATCGACACTGACGTTACAATTAACGCAAGTGCTAACGGTACCGCTTCGCCGGTCGACGGCATCAAGACCAGCTACGTTGATGTTAAGATTGACCGCTACCTCCGCAAGCCAGTTGGTGTGCAGGATGTCGCGAAAGCACAAAGTAAGTACGAATTCCGCGCACTGTACGTTGAGCGCCTCGGTCGCTGGATCGCGAAAGCTCATGACACTGAAGTCATCAGTAAGATCCAGGCTGAAACTTCTATCCTTAAGCAGACAACTGCAGCCGCTGGCCAGTTCGCCTACACTGATATCGTTGATGCGCTTGGTTTGCTCGACGCAGCTAACGTTCCAGAGGACAACCGCGCACTGTTCGTGAACGGCAAGGTTCGCGCAGCTTTGCGTAAGATCCCTGAGTTTACCAGCTACGCGAGTGTTGGTGAGAAGGGTATCGTGAAGACTCAGCACGGCCTCGTCGGCGAGATCTTCGGCATGCCTGTTTACGTGACTAACGTCATCAAGCAAAAGGGTTCAAAGGATGTTGCCTACATCATGCACAAGAGCGCCGTCAAGGGTCTCGCCCAGTTGAGCAAGACTGAAGATGGCCGCGACAAGCTCGCTGGTGTTGACTACGTTGTTGGTTCAACCCTCTTTGGTGCAAGCGTTATCCGTCCCGACCACGTTGTTGAGATTACTATTAAATAGTATATCTTGACCATAAAGCCTCCTCCCAAGCGGAGGGGGCTTATTTTTTAGATAAGGAGATAATAATGCTTATAGAAGCAATTAAAAAACTAGAAACAGCTGGGTTCGTTGCGACCTATACGATGAATAGCGTTAAGTTCGCGCTACCGGGTGGCGAGACAGAAGCAGAGATTAATGCTGATGCACCAATTAAAAGTTGGGCAAATAGTTCAGTATTGCGCGCCTTATCAGGAGCTGGCAAGCACGGCATTGAGGTATTTGTCGAGTTGACATCTAAAGAAAAACTTAAGATGCCCGATCTATTCATCCTTGACACCGACAATGGCATGATTCAGCTTGGAGATACTATTCGTTTTACAAAGACTGATCCAACCGTCATGACCGGCAAGCAGGTCGATTCTGTGCGCCTCCGTGTAATTGGTATGAGCCCTAAAACATATAAGGTAAATTGACTATGGTGGAGAACAACAAGAGAGGAGCGCGCCTTATAGAGATAGCGCTCAAGCTTGGTCTTAGGGTTTACTACGATTTTAATTATTGCTACATAAAGCTTCCCGCTTCTCATGTCATTGCTAAATTCCACCTAGAGCGTACGGATGATTTTATGTTGAGTGCCGAGTTTGTCGAACATATAAAAGGAGAGTATTTTGGCGAAATGCTAAGCTGTATCAAATACCTCCTTTCAAGTAAAGAACAACAGGACTGGCCAGCCGGGTACGCTATTGTACGGCGGGCGTTTGACTATGGGAGCACTGGTGAGTATGATGATGAAAGCGGATTGATACAGTCTGCCGACACTGTAATGAATAAACTATACCCGAAAGAGGAAGCCATAAGAATATTGATGCGATATAGAGCATATAATAGCTATGTAATGCACCCGGTTGATCCCGTGCAAGGCGTAGGAATGACGCTAGAAGAAAAGTATAAATTCATCCTTAACGGAGGCACTCTATGACAAAATGGGTAAACAACAGCGCGTGGAACGCGCTTTTGGCGAAAATAAATACTGCAAACAAAGTGCTGATTCTCCCGTCTTACACGAACGATTACAATACAGCTAACAGCCAAAAGCTTGGAGAAGGTAACTATTCTACGGCATCACAAACTTTTCCATCGGCAGGCGAGCGTGTCGTTACATTAGCTGCGGCCAATAACTTGAGTGTTACAAAGACGGGTATGGCCACTCATGTTGCATACGTCAATGGCACTGAGGTGCTATTTGTAACCGATATCGCAGGGCAGGCAGTAACCCAAGGCGGTACGGCCAATCTTACCGGCGTGCAGCTAAAAGCGGAGGATATTTAATATGGAGGACGACCAGAGCGGTGTGTTTGGGCGCAGGATAGAGTGGAGCGCAAAAACCGGAGATGATTCCGACGTGCCCGCTGGACAAAATAATCCAGGCGGGGGTAATAACAATTTCTTTAGATCGAACTTTTAGGAGATTGTATGGCTAATAATATGACGATAGGCCTCCTGGCTGCCGCAATAACAGACGAAAACAACACCATCGACATAGACGTCGCATATGATCGGTTTTTCCCGAGTGCCCCGTTTTATATAACGGTGTCGCCCATAGATGAGGCCCCAACTGCTCTTAATTCAGAGATAATGATCGTTATGGAACGAAGCGGCAAAACTCTTACGGTGGGCCGCGGGCAGCGCGGTATTGTATCTAAGCCGCACAAGAAGGGTGCGCTGGTGTATCGGGGCGTCTATTATGAAAACCTTCTGCATGTCGGCGACATAGTGATGACACTAAATACTAACCCGATGCCCGGCAGACTACTACTTAACGGACAGGGCGGATATAGCAAGTGGGACTATCCGTTGTTGTATGAGCATATCAGAAACAATTCGCGGTATGGCACAATCTCTGGGGGCACATTCACACTAGCAGACTTCCGCAGTAGATTTCCACTTATAGCTGGCGGAGTTGACTCTGTCGGCGTATCTGGCGGCAGTAACACCATACGTTTAGCCCCGCAGAACTATCAGACAAACACGTGGATGAGTCAAAAAATGAGCCCATCCGCTAACCCTTCTGGTGCAATTAGAATGGGGGGCGACGTAGGCTTTCATCTCCATGGAGTGACAAACGCACCAAGCGATTCATCGAAGAACGTGCCGCTTGAATGGCGTCCCCAATATATAGCCCTTAACTTCGAAATTGTAGCGGGGTAAGATATGCTTGTAGTTGCAGATTGGAGAGACCTACCCGACTTAGTGCGCAAGGATTATTGGCCCAACGGAGAGGTATTACCGGGAAGGCTTGGGCTCGAAGCTAGCTCTACCGGTTTTGCAGTGCACTACGCGTCTCTTACACCGGTTAAAGGTCAAAGTGACGTAGAGTTGCTCGCCAAGGTTAAGATAGACGCGCTTGTCGCTAAGCAGGGGCTGCTCGTTATCCGCGGTAACATATTCTTTGATCGGCAACAAAATCGTAACCGCGACTCCGGCTACATCTTAGCCTATCAACAAGGTGTAGACGGCTTAACCTACTTAAAGGTGGACTATGCAGATGGTGTATTTAACCAGGCTATTGGCGTTGATAAACCGCGAGAGTGGAATTGGGTGCGATTCAGCGTAAAAGGCTCAGAGATAAAGGCAAAGGTATGGGGCGACGGACAGATAGAGCCGGGGTGGCAGATAGTAATCAATGACACCTATTGGCCGGCGGACAGCAATGGGTCGGTCGGTATAGCTCACTTTAGCGGCGGCACTGTTACATATAGCTACATATCCGCCTCAACCGACGAAAGACCAGCCCCAAAGCCGGGTGATTATATAGATACTTATGTAGTCTCAAGGCCAGAACCCGAGCTTGGCTATTGGGGTGCGCCAGGCTTGCGCCCATTAGGTGCTGTATTGCCAGTAAAAAATACGCCAAAGGTTTATACGCTAACACCTCAAAGAGCAACCGAACGCTTAACGATTAAATCGCCGACCTTAACTGGCAACGGCCCGACATATAACCTACGTGGTAACCGCGGATGGGTACATCTTGTATTCAAAAAGAGACCTACACTCACCTACTCGCCGCCCAAGCCCGGCGAACTACGCCCCGTACAGACAACCGAGCGTCTGACAATACGATCGCCTACACTGTCCCATACGGGCCCTGTATACGCCCTGAGACCGTCTAAAATAGTGGAGAGGATAAACATATCATCTCCAACCTTAACGGCTCTTACAGCGGCTTACATACAGCCACAGGGGGTAAATCTAAGGGTCGGTATTAGTAGCCCGAATGTTATATTTGTACCGAAGCCCGAAGTGTTGACATTGAAGCCAATGCCAGTCCTTATGCGGCTAACAATAACGCGGACTAATGATTTATTAGACCCTAGCGTATATAGCATTGAATACAAACAATACAAGCCCGATTACGTGAGTATAAAAGCGTACGAAGGTGAAACATTAAACATTGACCGATACCGCCCCGATACAATAGAGACGGGCAATATCGATAGTATCGAACTAAATACAAACAGATACAAGCAAATAGTAATTAAATAGGAGAATATAATGGAAAATTTTGGCAAGTTTAGTGTAAGTAACGTTGTCGATAGCGCACCAAGCGGTAGCCTCGGCGTTGTGCTTGTGCCAAATGGCGGCAGCTACTCACTGACAGCTATATCGTCTACTGGTGGAGGCGGAGGTGGCCAAGGCGGCAACGTGCCGAAGCTTGGCGAAAGCGACACTAACTGGATTGAGCAGGCTACGACTAGAGGTACTTGGATATATCGTCGATATAACGGTCTGCTATTTATCAAGCCAAAAGGGCAGTATAGTGTTGTTGGCGGCCTAACAGCTGGCGCTAATACAGTGTTCCAGATCCCTCAGCCATACCGCGACAATATCGAGACCGCAGTTGGTGTGCTAATCAACAACTCCACCAAGCGCACCGACGGCTCGAACATCACCATCGACAATCTCGGCAACGTAGTGATTAACGCTCAGGCCGCTGGTACTTACATTGTCCCGACACTCGCTATCCCTTACTCGGCGCTAGGTTAGGAGGCTAAATGACGCTCGCTGATTTACGTAAGCGGGTGATGATAGATAAGCTGGACGATGAAGATTACGAGCCAGAAATTATTGACAACTTCTTGAACGACGCCCAGCGGGATATATTCAACCAATTTGAACTACCATTTATGGAAAAGATCTTTATTGGTGATGTACCCGCTGGTGCGTCTATCATTAAGCTGCCCGATGATGTTAGTAGGGTAGAGATGCATGCAATGACCGGTGTACAAAACTTCTTTCAAATGAAGCTTGAATACCGCGACTTCTTTATGCGTTTTGCAGATGCGATGAACAACACACCGCACGCGCCCTACTTCTGGACCGAATACGCCGGCAATATCCTATTGGACGCCCCAACCGATAAAGAATACAAACTATACACGTATTATTATAAGACGCCAAATACAATGGCCCAAGATACTGATAAGCCCGACATTCCCGAAGAGTTTACCGAGCTACTCATTCTTGGTGCACTACGTCGCGTACATGACCGCAACGAGGATATGGATCTATCTACTCAGGTAGAGAACCAGTACCAAGCTCAACTACAAGAAATGGTTACTCGCTTTGGTATGCGCGATGCTTTTGGCCCTATTAAGATGCGTAATTTACAAATATAGGAGGATGAATGGCGCAGCAAGTTAAAATTGCTACCCAACTAAATCTAGGAGGTATCGACCTTGTTACGCCAGTCGACCTTCTCCAGGAGGGTAAGAGTCCTTTTAGTAAGAACTTTCGCCTCCAGGCCCAACAAAAGGATTCCCGCCGTGTGGCCGTGTCAACTAGGCGCGGCCATTCTTTGCATATGGAACCATTGGGTGAGTCGCAGGCGCTAGGTAATGCAGCTACTGTTACTCAGCGGTTTAAAATAAACAAAGACAACGCTTTTCTTTTGCAACCGTTTACTGCTAACGTAGACCAACGTATTACTCGCCTAGATATAGACATCAAGAACCCCGGAGGTGCTACTGGCCCAGTAATAGTAGAAATACTAGAGGACGCAAACGGCCTACCCGGCAACCGCTTATCTGTTAGCTCATTCCTTAACGGAGACATTGGCGATAGCGGCGATTGGGTTACTTGTCGTTTTATTAACCCGCCAAAGATTAAGACTAGTAAGAAGTACTGGATAGCACTTAAACCCCAAGATGACTCGCTCAAGTGGTACGAGATTGGCCTAGTTAATAGTACGCCCGAGGCTCGGTGGACGTCCGCGGCCTGGACAGTGAACACTCCCATTACTGGTAAGATGTTACGCTATAGGCTTTATACAGCACCCGAGAAAAAACTCAAAGGCGCATATCGCTTTAACTTGGATAACCGCAATAACCGTACTGTAGCTGTATATGACAATACGCTCTATTATGCAGATGAAGCAGCTGGTAAATGGCGCGAGATTATGTCGGGCTTGTCGCCCGAAGCAAGCGAATATAGTTTTGCCAACGGTGATGGCAAAATGTTTTGGGTCAACGGCCATGATGAGCTGCGTTACTGGGATGGTACGCCGCCTCAAGATCGCACCAACATTGTAGATAACGGCAACTTTGGTCTCCCAACCGTGCGGTGGCAGGGTAGCGTAACGCGAGATACGACAGTATATAAATCCGCTCCGGCATCGCTCAAGATTACCGGTGGTGGGCAGCGCTACACTAAGAGTGATATCCAACTTACTAAAGGTAAACGATACAAGATTAAGTTTTCATCAGTTAGTGCGGCTGGTACATCTCAAGTATTCGTAAGCGTCAATACTCAACTACGCCCAATTGCAGGCTACCAAAAGCAGATGACAACCTCGTGGGACAACCACGAGTTTTACTATTGGCCCGAGCTAGACGTTACAAGCCTAGAGTTTGTATCAACTGGTGAGGACTTCTGGATCGACGACGTAGAGATTATCGATACTGGCGTTGGTCGCATTGTAGATACCGAGCTACCCGTACTCCGCGAGGTGATGTTTCACAAGGATCGTATGTGGGGTGTTGTAGCAGGCCTACCCAACACGATTAGGTTTAGTGAGGCACCCGGCAACCCTGCATGGGATCCAACGGGTAAGACACCAACCAAGCCAACCGAGCAATGGTATAACGAGTGGCGAAGTACGAGCTTCTTTACTATCCCGCGGCCATTTAACGGTTCGCCAGTGGTCAAGCTTTGCTCATTCCAGGACAATTTAGTTGTCTTTACCCAGGACGGTAAGTATATCATTAGCGGGTACGATGAAGCATCGTTCACGATGCGACAGTCTACCGGTTTTAAGGGTGCTATTGCACGGCGTGGGGTGGTGCAGGACGAGAACGCTATCTACTTTGTAGGTGACGCCGGGCTGTTTATGTTTAACGGTTCAAGCGACGTTCGTATCTCAGATGCTATCACTCCATTAATTGATGGATGTCCACGTATTACCGATATAGATGTGACTAAATACAAAGATGAGATACGCTTTTACCTAGCCTCTAGTGGTTCAACAGTTAACGATACCTGTATTATCTACAACAAGCCGTTAAAGGATATTGAGTATGATACTGGCATCTATGGAGACC
>ERZ773038.435-NODE-435-length-28299-cov-8.482970_pt1 | contig 28299 bp, 22 predicted proteins | sample MGYA00511665_ERZ773038 | MGnify/ENA primary metagenome ERZ773038 (study PRJEB29015, sample SAMEA2737966) | human oral metagenome | biome: human oral; feature: human-associated habitat; material: dental | place: China | collected 2028 ... | reverse complement strand
CGGCGTGCTGCTCCTCGCGGTAGTACGCCTCGTCGGGAAGGCCGAGGCCGGACTGTCCCAGGAACGTCACGTACCGGCTGGGGTCGTTGATGTCGGTGCCGACGCCGACGGAGAAGAATGATGCAACGCCGGTGGCCATGAGCGAGCCGACGGCTTCGGCGAGCTCGTCGTGGCTCGAGGCAGCCTCGACGAGTTCAAGGTCTTTGCCCAACGGAGCCACGCCCAGCCGGTTGAGCGTGTCCGTGTCCATCCAGGAAGAGAAGAGGTCGGATATCTTCTTGGCGTCCCCTTCCTGCTCGCCTGACGCGAGGTCCTCGATGATTGCCCGCACATTCGCTTCCGATTCGAGCCGAAGCTTGACGAAGGAGCCGTAGGACGCGAGATCGGCAGGTATCTCCTTGTCTCGTATCCACGCGCCGTTCACCGCGCGGAACAGGTCGTCTTGCATTCGGACAGCGGGGTCCGCGCCGTCGAGGACGCGGGCAAGGGATTCGTTGGACATGAGAGTAGTGTCTCAGAGCCCGTCTGCCCAGGCGAGTTCGCCGCGCGGACATTGCGCAATGCGCGCAGTGTTTTCCACTAAATTGTCACGCGCGGTTCTCCGCCAAGTTGTTGCGCGCGGTTCTCCGCCAAGTTGTTGCGCGCGGTTTTCCGCCAAGTTGTCACGCGCACAGCGTCTGCCTTCAAGGCGGGGCGCGCAAGGTCTGTCGCCTGGGCGCCGGGTTGCAGCGCTTACCAGATGCGCACGCGTTCCTCGGGCGGCAGGTAGAGGGCGTCGCCGGGTTGGAGGCCGAAGGCTTCGGCGAAGGCGTCGATGTTCTTAACCACTCCATTGGTGCGGAATTCCTGAGGCGAATGAGGGTCGGTGGCCAGTTGCGTCTCCGCTCTTTCCACCCGGCTCTTGGATCGCCACGCCCGCGCCCAAGAGAGGAAGAATCTCTGGGCGGCCGTGTGTCCGTCGATGACGTCGGCGTCGTCGAGGGTTTTTCCTTCGCGTTCGAGGGCGATTTCGTAGGCTTTGAGGGCGATGGACAGGCCGCCGAGGTCGCCGATGTTTTCGCCCAGGGTCAGGCGTCCGTTGACGTGCGGCCCGTCGGGGCCGAGCTCGGCCGGAATGTAGGCGTCGTATTGGGCGACCAGGGCGCGAGTGCGTTCCTCGAAGGCGGCGCGGTCGGCGTCGGTCCACCAGTTGCTCATCCGCCCGGCAGCGTCGAATTTCGAACCCTGGTCGTCGAATCCGTGGCCGATTTCGTGGCCGATGACCGCCCCGATCGCGCCGTAGTTCAAAGCGGCGTCGCGTTCGGGGTCGAAGAAGGGGAATTGGAGGATGGCGGCCGGGAAGACGATCTCGTTCCACACGGGGTAGTAGTAGGCGTTGACGCTTTGCGGAGTCATTCGCCATTTGGAGCGGTCCATCGGCTTGCCGAGCTTGGCGAAGTCGAATGCCGTGTTGAATCGCTTGGAGGCGCGCACGTTCTCTACGAGATCGTCGCCGACGGCGAGGCCCGAGTAATCCCGCCACTTGTCCGGATATCCGATCTTGAGCGAGAAAGCGTCCACTTTCGCCAGGGCTCTGGCCTTGGTTTCTTCGCCCATCCAGTCGAGGGCAGAGATCGATCGGCGGTAGGCCTCCAGCAGGTCGCCGACCAGCTGGAGCATCTTTTCCTTGTGTTCGGGCGGGAAATGCCGGGCGACGTACTCTCTTCCCAGGGCTTCGCCGAGCGCGTCCTCGACGACGGCGACCCCGCGCTTCCACCGCTCGCGCTGCTGGGCGGTTCCGCGCAGCACCTTGCCGTAGAAGTCGAAGTTCGCCCGGTCGATCTCCTCGGTGAGGAACGTGGCCCTCGCACGGAGAATGCGCCAGCGCGTGTAAGCCTTGAGGTCGGCAAGCGGGGTTTCGGCCCACAGGCGCGCTGCCTCGCGCAAAGCGTGCGGCTGCATGACGATCACGTCGGAGGAGCCGTCCACCGGCATCTGGGCGCCCGCCAACGCGGCGTCCCAGGCGAAGCCGGGCGCCGATTCGACGAAATCGGCCCAGACGAACGGGTTGTTGAGTTTGTCGGCGTCGCGCGCGTCGACGACGTTCATGTGGGCGGAGGCGATCGCGGTCTCCAAGCGAAGGACGACGTCGGCCTGGGCTCGCGCCGCCTCCTCGCTGAGGCCGTAGCCGAGGGCCAGGAGCCTCGGCACGAAATCCGAGTACTTGGCCAAGGTTTCGGCGTGCTGCTCCTCGCGGTAGTACGCCTCGTCGGGAAGGCCGAGGCCGGACTGCTCGAAGAAGGCGACGTATCTGTCGGGGTCCGCCAGATCAGCGTCGATGTCCCAGTCGAAGAAGGTCGGCACTCCCGCGGCCAGGAGTTCGCCGACGACGCGCGCGAGGCCCTCGCGGTCCGTTGCGGCCTCGACCGGGGCGAGGTCGGCCCGCAAAGGAGCGGTTCCCTTGGCGTTCAGAGCATCGACGTCCATCCACGAGGAGAAAAGGGCGCCGATTTTGTGCGCGTCTTTGTGCGCCTCGCCGCTCTCGTTGGCATTTCCACCCGTCTGATCGGCGCTGTCGCGCTGCGCGTGCCTGCCCGGATGCGCATCGGTTTCTTCAGTCTTCGCGAGGTCCTCGATGATCTCCCTCACGTGCTTTTCCGCTTGAAGGACCAGTTCGACGAAGCTGCCGATCCACGGAAGGTCTTCGGGAATCTCGGTCGTCTCCATCCACCCGCCGTTGACGGCGCGAAAGACGTCGTCTTGAACTCGCGTCTTCGGATCGTTGCCGTCGAATATCGATGCTCTCTCGCTGTGTCCCATGGGGCAATCCTAGCGGCTGGCCCGCGGGCGCGTATTTTCTGCGTCTGCCGGACTCCGGTGGAACCGGCGCAGACCGGCTGGCCCGCGGGCGCGTGTTTTGGGCCGATTGGTGACCGGTATCATGTTTGCATGCGGATACACATTGCAACGGACCACGCGGGGTTCGAACTCAAGGAATACATCGCGGGCAAGCTCCGCGAAGGAGGCCACGAGGTGGTCGACCACGGCGCCCATTCATATGATCCGATGGACGATTACCCGCCCATGTGCATCGCCTGCGGCGAGGCCGTGGCGGCCGACCCCGGGAGCCTGGGGATCGTCATCGGAGGCTCTGGAAACGGCGAGCAGATAGCGGCGAACAAAGTCAGGGGAGTGCGGGCGGCCCTCGCGTGGAACCTTGAGACCGCGAGGCTCGGGCGGGAGCACAATGACGCGAACGTCGTCGCGATAGGCGCGCGCCAGCACGGACACGAGGAGGCGCTTTCCTTCGTCGAGCTGTTCATCGGCACGTCCTTCAGCGGAGACGAACGGCATCAGCGGCGCATCGACCTCGTGGCGCAGTACGAGTCCTCGGAGCGCTGACGGGCCTCAAAGAGCGCCGGCCCTCAGATCCAGATCGCCGGATCGATGTAGAAGGCGTCTTCCCGCTTTCTGCTGCGAGACGTGGCGGGAACGCCGACGGCCGTCGAATCGTCCGGCACGTCTTTGATGACAACGGCATTGGCTCCGATGTGGGAGCCGTTGCCCACGGTCACCGGACCCAGTATCTTGGCCCCCGCGCCGACGACGACGCCGTTGCCCAACGTCGGGTGCCGCTTCTTGTCCACGAGTGCCGTCCCGCCCAGGGTCACGCCGTGGTAGAGCATGCAGTCGTCGCCCACCTCGGCCGTTTCGCCGATGACGACGCCCATTCCGTGGTCGATGAAAAAGCGCCGCCCGATGGTTGCGCCGGGGTGAATTTCGATCCCGGTCAATGCGCGCACCGCCTGCGAGACGAGGCGGGCCGGCACGCGGAGCTTCGGCGATTTCTTCCACATGGCGTGGGCGAGGCGGTGGCCCCAAATCGCATGAATTCCAGGGTAGGAGAGCGCCACCTCGACGTTCGATTTCGCAGCGGGGTCGTGTTCGCGGGCGGCCTGAATGTCTTCGCGGACGGTTTGGAGAAAGCGGGGCGGGCGCATCGGGCTGGTCCTTTCGTGTGAGTGCTCGCGTTTGCGGACGGACGGTCTGCCGCGAGGAGGGCGTGGGCGGCGCTTCAGCTTCAGCGCCGCCCACGTTCGTCAATCGACCAAGCCCTCGAAGAGCGCCGTCGAAACATAGCGCTCGCCGAAGTCGGGGATGATCGCGACGATCGTCTTGCCCGCGGCCTCGGGCCGTTTGGCGATCTCGACGGCGGCAGCGAGGGCCGCTCCGGAGGAGATGCCCACAAGCAGGCCCTCGTCGGTGGCGGCCCGCCGCGCCTGCGCGATGGCCTCCTCGGAGGAGACCGTGACGACCTCGTCGTAAAGCTCGGTGTCGAGGACGTCGGGAATGAAGTTTGCCCCGAGCCCCTGGATCTTGTGGGGGCCGGCCTTGCCGTCCGAAAGGAGCGGGGATTCGGCGGGTTCGACGGCGATGAGCTTGATCTGCGGGTTGTGGCGGCGCAGCGCGCGGCCGGCGCCGGTGATTGTGCCTCCCGTGCCGATGCCGGAGACGAGGTAGTCGACCTTGCCGTCGGTGTCTTCCCAGATCTCTTCGCCGGTCGTCTTCTCGTGGACGGCGGGGTTCGCCTCGTTCGCGAACTGCGAGGCGAGGATTGCGCCGTCCGTCGAGGCCACGATCTCCTTCGCTTTGTCGACGGCGCCGCGCATTCCCAGCGCGGGCTCGGTCAGAACAAGCTCTGCCCCGAAGGCGCGCAGCAGCGCGCGCCGCTCTTTGGACATGGAGGAGGGCATCGTGAGAATGACCTTGTATCCGCGGGCCGCTCCGACCCAGGCGAGCCCGATTCCCGTGTTGCCGGAGGTTCCCTCGACGATCGTCCCTCCCTCGGGGAGCTTGCCCGAGGCGACTGCGGCGTCGATGATGGCGACCGCGATGCGGTCTTTCACCGAATTCGCGGGATTGTAGAATTCGAGCTTCGCCAGGACGGTCGCATCGGCGCCGTCGGCGAGCCTGTTGATGCGGACGAGGGGCGTGCGGCCAACGAGTTCCGTTGCGTTGGCGAATACTTTCGACATGTTTTTCCTTGGGTTCGACGTGAATGGATTAGGGAAATGCGCTGTTTTGCCGGGAGCGCACAGTGCGCGTGGACTGTGGTCGCGCGCGAACCGTTGTGAGCGCCGAGAGCGTGCGCGGACGCGCACCTATAAAGCTCGACGCCCTAAAGACACATACAGCACATGCACGGAACCGAGGTGGGAGCGATGGCGAAGACCATGGCCTCGTCCTTTCCGTCATGTCGTTTACTCGCGTTACTTTTTCACACCGAGGGCGCAATGTCCAGTCGATTCGCCGCAATGCGGCGTTTGTCTCGGTCCAGCGGATCCGCGTCCGTATGCGGTTGAGCGCCTCCTGGCGACCGGCTTTTGCGACGGGACATTTTCTCTCGCGGAGCGGCGCGGGCCATTGTCTTGCGGAGCGGTGCGGGCCATCGTCTCTTGGCGGGTCAGCCTTTCGTCGAGCAGTTGCCCTCAGCGAATCGCAGAGCCGTTGCGAATCGCGCCCGCCGGCGCCTCGACGGTTCTTGTTCCCGCCGGTTCGGGTCGAATGCTTCCCGAGGACAGCCGGGCGAAAAGGCTGGCGACGGCGTCGGCGTCGGGGTGGGCGACGACGACGCGGACCCCGCCCGCCTCGTACGCGGGCTCGACGCTCGCGCCGATTCCGGCCAGCTCGGAAAGGTAGCGGCCGGCGTCGGCGTGGGGGAGGGCCGCGGACCACGCGGGCACGTTGTCGCGGACGACGACGGGCGCGCCTTCGAGGCATTCGCGCACGGAGTCGGAATAGGCGCGCACCAAGCCGCCCGTGCCGAGCAGCGTTCCGCCGAAATATCGCGTGACGACGGCCACGACGTCGACGAGTTTCGAACCGGCGAGCACGTCGAGCATCGGACGCCCCGCCGTTCCCGAGGGCTCGCCGTCGTCCGAAGAATGGGAGAAAGGCTGGGCGCCGTCGGCCGAGACGACGAAGGCGGCGCAATGATGGCGGGCGTCGGGCATTGCGGCTTTCCTCTCGTTCACGACCTCGCGGGCCTCGGCGGGCGTGGAGACCCTGGCGACGAGGGCGAGAAAACGGGATTTCTTCACCTCGATCTCGTGAGAGAGCCGGGCGGACGGAGTAAGGAGGAATTCGCTCACGGTTCCATTGTCCGCCCTGAAGGGCTGTCCGCCTTGAAGACGGCGCGGATCCTGCCGACCGCTGCGGCGCCCGTTTCAGTTCGCGCTGCCGGGCCTGGCCGTATAAGCTCGCGCGGGAGGCGTTGCGCCGCCGGAAGGCGGGGATGTGAGCAAATCCTCCCCGTCGAGGTCGGAGAGGCCTTTGGGCAGATGGCGTCGGCCGCGCCTCGTGGAGTAACATACTCATTTGTGCGTGTTGGGCACATTGCCCGCTCGCGACAGGACCACGTGCCGCACGAGGCGGCCATTAAGAGAGAGGAGCGGTGCACATGGCAGTTCCCAAGCGCAAGATGTCCCGCAGCAACACTCGCTCTCGCCGTTCCCAGTGGAAGGCTGAGCTCACCGAGCTTCAGTCCGTCCGCGTGCGGGGCCGTGAGGTGCGCATTCCCCGTAGGCTCGCCCGGGCTTACAAGGACGGTCTGCTGTCGGAGGACTGACGCGGAAGAACTTAGGAAGAAGGCTCGCTTCGGCGGGCCTTCTTTCATGCCTTCTTTCATGCGCTGCGAGCACTCGGATTTTTGGTTTCTTCGACTGTTTCGGTGATTTTCATTCCGCGTCGCGTGGGAAAACGATAGGGTTGCGTTGTCAAAGCGGCGAAAGGGATTCGAGCAATGGTTGAATTGACGCACGTTACTCGTTTTGCACGATTGATGGCGACATCCGTGAGGAAATCGGTGAGTCGAGGCGGTTTCCCCGAACGAGGCGAGCTTGCAGGAGAAGTCCGAGACGCGCATTTGCCCGACAAGGCGCCCGAAAGCCTTGAGGATTTCTTGAAACCCGGCGCGGACGAAGCCGAGAATGCGCGAGACGAGCGCGAAGGGCTGCGAGGCGAAAAGGCCTACGCCGCGCCGAGCCAGCTGCGCGCGATGTGTTTCGCGCCCTCGGTCGAGGCGCTCAGCGCGCCTGAAATTCCCGTTCCCCTGGCCGGGCTCGTCGTGGCCGAATCCTCGTGGACGCTTGCGGCGCCGATTCTCCTCGGCGGCGAGGCGGAGGTCGGGGCCTCCGTCTCTTCTATTCGCCGCAGCGATCGGGGAACCGAGGTGACGGTCCGAGGGCTCGTCTACGCCGACGGCGGGCTCGTCTACGCCGAAGAGACCCTTTACATCGCGAAAAAACTTACGGGAGAGCCGCGCGAGTGGGGTGAACGGCTGCCTTTTGGAGGCTTCGACCTGAGGCGCCAGCGCGGAGTCGACTCTATGGGCCGCCTCGACGTCGGCAATCGGCCCGCCGTCGCGGAGCGGGAATTCACAGTGGCGGATTCCCGGCTGTGGGCGCGCTACACGGGCGACGTCAACCCGATCCACATGTCGAGCGCCGCGGCGAAGGTTTTCGGCTTCCGTCGCGCGATTCTCCACGGAGCGGCGGTCGAGGCGTGGGCGACGGACCGTCTGGGCTTAGACGGGTCGGCGCGATGCTGGGGCCAAGCGAAGTTCCGCGCGCCCGCGCTCCTCCCCGCGCGCTTGGAGCTGATCGACATGGGGCGCGCTTCCTCCGATTCCCGCGTTCCATCTGATTCTCGCGATTTCGCCGTTCTCGACGGCAAAAGCGGCCGCGACCTCGTCCATCTGTCATACGGCGGCGTCGGCCTGGAATGGTACCGCAAGGGGGGCGATCGCCCGTCCGGCCGGATCGTTCTGCCTCGGCAAAACGGGCGCGCGAGTTCGAGCGTCCTCGCCCGGGGAATGGCGCTGGCCGCCGCCACCGCCGATCCGCGCCTGGCCGAGAGGGTAAAAGGAGCCGAACCGTGGCGCGAAGGCTATCGCGCTGCGATGACGGACCTCAGCAGGGTCGACGCCCCTTCTCGCGGGAGCGAGGCGGCCCGAGCCGGCCTCGCCTGGCTGACGAAGAGCCTGCATTTCGCCGACGGGCGCCGCATAGGCGAAGCCCGCGCCGTCGAAGTCCGCGGCGGCTCCTGGAAGGTGAGCGGGAACCGAGAGCCTCGCCGCGAGCTGTCTCTGGAGCTCGACGGACGCGACTACAGGGGGCGGAGTCTCCTGGCCCTGCTGGATGAATGGCGCCGCCGCGGATTCATACGTCGCGGCGCATACGACGCTCTGGCCGAGGTCATCGACGATCCGGGGATCCTCGACCTCGAGGGATGGACGTTCGCGTGCCTCGGAGCGTCTGCCGCGCTTTCGCCTGCGCCTTCGCTTCTGGCGTGGGGCGCCGACGTCGCCGCGCCCGTCCGCGCGGGCCAGGAGAAGAACTCGGCGCTCATCGACGCGGCGAGGTCCGGGGCGGGAACCCTCATTCTTCCGCCCGTCCCGCTCGACGTCGCACGCGAACCGGAGGCCGTCGCGGGATGGATCGCCGCTCTGGACGGACGCATCGCGATAGTAGACACCCTGTACGCCCCCGGGGCGAAGTTCCTCTTGGCGGAGGCCGGCGCCGACGTCGTCGAAAGCCTCGTCACGCATGCCCGCCCCGACACCGCGCTCGCCTGGTACGGAAGCCCCACGGACGCCTACGTGCTGTCGGAGCCTCCGAAGGCGCATTTTGGACGGGGCCCGGCCGCCTCGGCGCTGGCGGCCTACGCGAAGGCACGGGGCCTCGGCCCCTCGCGCGTCGACGGCGTCTATCCCGGATACATCGCGGTTCAAGGCCCCAATTACGCCGCCGCGAAGCGGATCGGCAGGTGGCGGGCAACCGTCGAACGCGAAGCTGGCCGGACGGTCTCCTACAACGTCGGCCCGCTGTCGATGACCCGCTCCGTCCTCGTCTCGCGGCCTTTGCGGGCGGCCTACGGCGGCCTTCGACGCCTGGGAATAGAACCCCTGCCCGCCGCCGCCTCGGCCGAGCTCATGGCTGCGCTCCTCGCCTGGGACCTCAAGAATCCGCGAGCAGCCGCCGAGTCGGAGACATTCCTCACGGACAAGGCGATCGACTGCGGCCTGTTCTCCTGCCCCTATGAGCCAAACGGCCTCATGGCCTTCGCCGTCGCGCTCGGCGCGGACAAAGCGCTCAAACGGGCTTGGGCGCCGAAGCGGGGTTAGGCGGTCGGCGGGCGGCAGACGCCCGCCCAACCTCGCTTACGCGGTCGCGGCCCGGGCCAGCTCCCTCCTGATGGCGCTCACCGACGTGGCACGCCGCCTCTTGACGCCCACAACCGAGAGTCCGAAGGCCGCCGCGGCCCACACGCCGAGGACGATCGCCGCGGCTGAGGCGGATGAAGGTCCGCCTGTGATCAGCCCGTGAAGGGCCGAAGCCGCCCCCGGCAGAGGCGTCGACCCATTGACCGCGCCGAAGAACCCGGTGTGGCTCGCGGAGGGGAGGACGACGTCGAGGCTGAGGATTTGCACCGCCAAAAGGGTCAATGAGGCGATCACCCCGCCGCGGCGGGCGAAGACGGCCATGAGCGCGTCGTTGACGATCGTGAAGGCGACCGACGCAAACAGCATCATGGCGAAGGCCCCGGGTTTGTCGGCGACGTCGACGTCCCACGCCCACATCGCCGCCGCCGTCGCGACGCACTGGCCAAGGGACATGGTCAGGGACGGCTTCAGCGACTCCCACGCCAGCCGGAGCGGCGTGGCCGCCTCGAATATGCGGCCCCGCTTCATCTTGCCCAGGGCGAGCACGGACATGAGCGACCCAATCCACAGGGCCGCGGCGATAGCCCCGGGGGCGAGCGAAGTGGTCGTTGAAACGTCGCCGCCGGACGAGGCGACTCCGACGGGGCTGGAAAGGGCACGGGCGTGAGCCGAAGGGTTCGGATCGGCGGGGATGCGTGAATAAGCGTCGCTCAGACCGCTGCGCAGAGAATTCGCCCCCTTGTTCAACTCCTGTGCGCCGCCGCTGAGCTGGGCGGCGCCCTGGCCGAGCTGATCGGCTCCGCCGGCGGCCGCGGCGGCGTTTTTGCTGACGGCAGACGCGCCCGCGGCGATTTTGCCCGCTCCATGGTTCAAAGTCGAAGAATTGCCGGAGAGGGCCGCCAGGCCTCCGGCCAGATTTTTGTTCCCCTCGGCAACCTGGTTTGCGCCCGCGACGAGGCTGTTCCCGTTGGCGCCGGCCAGGTTCGTGCCCATCGCCCCCGCGACTTGGTCGAGGCCCTGTGAAACCGACTGCGCCCCCTGCGCGAGCTGGCTGACCGAAGCCTTGAGCCCGTTGAGCTGCTGGATCATTCCGAGGGAGCCGGAGCCTCTCGTCCCGATGCGCGAGGAAACCGAAGCGGCGGCCTGCTTGACCTGGAGGGTCGCCTGCTCGGCCGCGGCGCACGCCTGGGCGTTCCCCGCGCCGCACGCCTGGGCGTTCCCCGCGCCGCACGCCCTGATGAGGGCGACCGTTCGATCGGCCCCGGACGAAACGGATCCCATCGTCGAAGAAAGCTGGGTCAGATTCCCTTCGATCTGCGTCAGCGAGGACAAATCGATGTTCTGCACGAAAGAGTTGAGCCTCTGGAGCCCGCCAGAGACCTGCGCCGCGCCGCCGACGAGGCTCCGCGGGCCGTTTCCGGCGATCGCCGCATACATCTGGTTCACGCCGGCCGTGTACCGGGAGACGTTCGCGCTCAGGCTCTGAGAGCCGGCGGAAAGCTGCTGGGCGCCCGCGGCGGCCTGGTCGACCTTCGAGGTGTAGGTCGAAACGCCGCCGGCGAGGTTTGAGGCGCCCGACGACAATTCGCCGGCTCCTCCCTGAAGCGTGTGGAGGCCGGAGGCGAGCTTTCCCGTGCCGTCGGCGAGCTCCTGGCTGCCTTGGGCGGCGTTGTGCTGCCCGTCGGCGAGCTTCTTCGCGCTGTCGGCCGCCTTGCCTATTCCGGATTTCATCGCGTTGGTCGCCTTGAGACTCCCGTCGATGTGGGCGACAGTCAAGTTCGTGCCCAGGTCCTTCGCCGCGGCCTCCGTGACCGCCGTCGAAACGCGCCTCGTCACCGGGTTGTTGCCCGAGGATTCGATCGAGACCCGGGGGATGCCCGTGCGCCCTTTCTCGAGGACCGCCGCGGCCTGCCGCGAGAAGTCCTTGGGTATCGTGACCACGGCTTCGTATTTTCCGTTTTTCAGGCCGTCCCGCGCGGTCTCCGGGCTGACGACGTCCCAGGCGATGCGGCGCGCATGGGAGGATTTCGACGCCGCGCCCTTCGTGAGGCTCGCGATCATCTGGCGTCCCGCGGGCAGGGTTTTGCCGGAGCTGAGTTTGGCGGGCTCGTCGAGGTTGACGACGGCGGCCTTGGCAGGATTGTCGCCGTCGACGGTCGAGGACGTGCTCGCCAAGGCGAGGAGGCCGATGATCGCCGGGAGGACGAGAACGAGGCTGAAGAACAGGGAGCGTGCTCTTTTCACGGTTTTCTCCTTATCGGATCGCAGCGCCGACGCGGTTAGACGGAGAGTCGTCCACGCGGTTTGACGGAGGGAGGATCGTAGCCTGCGCGGAAACGCAAAGATCGGGAGGGACGGTCATGGACGCAGGCCCCGTTGCCAGGACGGTCCGCCCCTGGTCGAGCAGCTGGCGGACGCGCTCCCAGCGGCGTTTGCCAGGATCGTCGACCGTCACGACCGAGGCTCTGGCTGAGACCGGGGCGTCCCAGCTGCGCAGGGCGGTGGTCATGCCCTGGACTTGCGAGCGCCCGTCGGGCAGCGTGTGGGAGCCGATCACCGCGATTCCGGCGTCCGGCAGCAGCCTTCCCTCGACGACGGCGGAGAGGGCCCGCCGCGCCACGGCGTCCTCGCCCCTGACGACGGCCAACTGGCCTGGCCCCACGGCGAGGCTGAGGGAGTCGACGAGCGGCTCGTCGCCGTCCAGAATGGCGAGCCCTTCGAGGCGCACGGCGCTCTCGCCGTGGTCGGCGACCCACGCTTCGTGTTCGAGAGAGCGGGCGAGCCCTTCGCCTTCGACGTCGACCGCCGGAAGGACGGCGTCCAGCCAGCGCGGAATCCACCACGCCTTCCTGCCCAAAAGCGCCATGATCGCGGGAATGAAGGTCATTCGGACGAGGAACGCGTCGGCGGCTATCCCCGCCGTCAGGGCGATGGCGATCGGTTTGATCTCGACGGAGCCGTGCGGGATGAACGCCGCGAACACCCCCGTCATGATGACCGCCGCGGCCGTCACCACTCTCGCCGATCCCACGAAGCCCTCCCGGGTGGCCAGGCCGGCGTCTCCCGTGCGGATCCACTCCTCGCGCATTCGCGAGACGAGGAACACCTGATAGTCCATCGCGAGCCCGAAGAGGATGCCGATGACCAGGATCGGCATGAAGGATATGACGGGGCCGGTTTTCGTGACGTTGAGGGCGTCCGCGAGCCACCCGTAGCCGTAGACGGCTCCGACGGCCCCCATGCCCGCGGCAAGGGACAGAAGGAACCCGAGGGTCGCCGTCAGCGGCACAGCGATTGAGCGGAAGACGACCAGGAGGATGGCAAGCGACAGCCCCACAACAACGATCCCGAAAGGAAGGAGAGCCTGGCCGAGCTTGTCCGAAATGTCGATGGCGACCGCCGTCTTGCCCGTCACCATGACGTTGGAAATCCCGTACTGCTTCTCCCAGGAGGGCGCCAGGCCTCTGATCTCTTTGACGAGGTCGGCCGTGGCCTTGCTCTCCTGGCCGCCCGTCGGGACGATCTGGATGAAGGCGAGCGAACCGTCACGGTTAGGCGTGGCGAGGGCGACCCGCTCCACGCCGTCGAGCTTGCCGATCTTCTCGCTCAATGTCTTGACCAGGCCGACGGGATCCTGGCTCTGCACGATGTCGGCGAGCACCGCGATCGGCGCGTTGTAGCCCTCGCCGTAGGCCTTGGACACCGCGTCGTATGTGTCTCTTTCGACGGTTCCCCGGGCCGCCTGCCCGCTGTCGGGCAGAGCGGTGGCCAGATCCAACGCGGGAAGCGCCGCGACTCCCAGAGTCCCCAAGACTACGGCGACGGTTGCGGCCGGGCGCCGCGTGACGGCCCGCACCCATGCGCGGGCGATCCTGCCGCTGCGCCGCTCCTTGCGGGGCTTCGGCGAGAGTCGGCGGCCCAGAAGCCCGAGAAGCGCGGGGACGGCGGTCACCGCGACGAGGACGGCCACCGCGACCACCGCGGCCGAGGCCGCTCCCATGACCGCCAGGAATTGCAGGCCCGTGACGGCGAGGCCGCACAGCGCGACGATGACGGTCCCTCCAGCGAAGACCACGGCCGATCCCGCGGTGGCCGTCGCCCGGCCCGCCGCCGACCTGGGATCGATTCCTTCGGCCAGGTACTCGCGTGCCCGCGACATGATGAACAGCGCGTAGTCGATGCCGACGGCCAGTCCAATCATGACGGCGAGCACCGGTGTGACGGAGCTGACCTCCACGAAGGCCGCCGCGACGACGATTCCGAGCAGCCCGGCTCCCACCCCGATGATGGCGGAGACGATCGGCGATCCGGCTGCGAGCAGGGAGCCGAAGGTGACGAAAAGGACGATGGCGGCGATAATCACGCCGACGATTTCCGTTGCCGACAGGGCGATTTCCGTTTTGTGCCCGACGGCGCCGCTGCGTTGGACTGTCAAGGAGGCGTCTGCGGCGCGCGCCTGTGCGACGAGCGAATCGAGCTTCTTCGAAATGGCCGCGGCCTTTGGCCCGACGTCGCCTTTGGCGTCCCCGGCGCTTTTGTCCGTCTGGACGGCCGCCAGCGCGTGTTTCCCGTCGGAGGAGACGCCGCCGGTCGCGGGGGCGAAGGGGTCGGAGACGTTCGTGACGCCGTCGATCTTCTTCGCCTCGTCCACGAAGGCTTTGATCGTCTCCTTGTGGGACTCGATCCCGTCGTCGGAGGAAAAGAGGACGGATTCACTGACGCCGGAAGCCTGGGGCAGGCGCTCGGACAGGACGTCGACGCCCTCGATCGACTCCAATCCGTCGATCTTGTAGCTGCTGGAGAGGTTGATTCCCGTCTGCGCCACGATGACGCCGAGAAACGCAATGAGGAACAGCCACGCGGCCAGAACGCGTTTGGCGTGGGCGGCGCAGAAATTCCCGAGCCGATAGAGCGAAGAAGACATAGGCGGTCCCGCAATCTCAATTCATTTATGTACTGAATACGATACAAAAGTGTACTGGAGTTTCGATCCGAGGGGTCGCCGTCGCTGTGTGAACGTGGACACGTTGCACGCGGTGGCTTTGGGCTCGCTAGTCTGTCCCGAAACTGCGCGAAGCGATAAACTGGGCAGAGGCGGGGCTTGGAACGCAGAGCTTAGAGGGAAACGCTCGGAAGGGGAGGTGCTCTTGGGCGCTGAAAGGCCGCTTCGCAAACGCGAGAATACGCGTGCGCGCCTCATTGAGGCGGCGACCTCCGTTTTCGTCGAGAAGGGATTTGCGGGCGCGAAGATCGACGACGTCGTCCGCGCCGCCGGCTTCACCCGAGGAGCCTTCTATTCGAATTACTCCTCGATGGAAGACCTGCTGGGAGAGGCGGTGCTCGCCCACGGGCGCCGCATACTGACCCGCTTTCGCGAGACCATCGATTCGTCTTGGGACCCTTCCGTCGACGGGCTCATGGAGGTCCTGGAAGCCATGCGCGCCGACGGGCGGACGATGTACATCCTCACCTCGGAGCTCAATCTCTACGCGATGCGCCACCCGAAGACGTACAGCAAGTTCGAGGACTATCACATCGGGTTGAACCGGGAAGTGTACAAGTTGGTCGAGAGTGTTTTGGCCAAGATCGGCCGCGAGCCGACGACGGACATCGACAGGGTGTCGAGCGCGCTCGTCTCGGCGTTCCTCGACGGCGTCTCATACGACTTCATGCGCTGCACGGAATCTGAGGATTCGACGGTTCTGCACTCCCTCATCGAGGCCATTTTGTACGGCATGAGCAGGCCGATTGACGGGTCTGCCGAACCAATTTCGAAGGAGTGAATCCGATGGGGACGATGAGTCAATCCGATGTAACTGGTTTTCGCGAGCACGTCGCTCGCGGGGGCGATCTCGTGCCCGGCGAGTGGCCTTACCGATTCATGCACGAACGGGCCGCACAGGTCCGTCTCTTATGCCAGAAGCTCAACTCGAATGTATGGGAGCCTGACGAGATCCGTGGGCTGCTCACTGCGATAACCGGCGAGCAAATCGACGCGAGCGTTTCGGCGGTGACGCCATTCGTCGCCGACTTTGGATGGAACCTGCATCTGGGCAAAAACGTTTTTATGAACGCCGGTTGCAGTTTCCAAGATCAGGGCGGCGTGTGGATCGGCGACAACGCGCTCATCGGCCACAACGCAGTGTTCGCGACGCTCAACCACGACGAAGATCCGGCCAAGCGCGGCGTCCTTCATGCGGCGCCCATTGTCGTTGAGGAGGATGTATGGATCGGGGCCAACGTTACTGTTCTTTCGGGCGTCACTATTGGCAGAGGCGCGATAGTGGCAGCGGGGGCCGTCGTCGCCGAGGACGTGCCCGCTGAAACGATCGTCGCGGGAGTCCCAGCCAAACCTATGCGACGGGTGTGCGCCGGGGAAACGGGGAAGTCGTCTTACTGAGCATCGGTCGTCGCCGTCGAAGAGCGAGAGCCGGAAGCCGTGGACGGCGACTGCGGCCGTGAGCCCGGGCGCCTGCCCGACCACGAAGGCCTGCTCGACCACGAAGGCACCGCGGAAGGCGTCGGCGTAGAACTGGGCCGCCTCGGCGTCGTTGCACCAGACGGCGGGGAGCATCGGTTGATTTATGCGGGCACTCTGCTAGCTGCGTCTCGAAGGTCTGTTCTCGCACCACGAAGGCTTATTCCGCGTTTGGCTGGCAAACTGGATTGTTGAGGCGACAGAGCGGGCACGCCAGCGGGATCTAAATCGAAGGCGGCGAGGAAACGGAGCGAGTGACGGGAATCGAACCCGCGTAGCCTGCTTGGAAGGCAGGGGCTCTACCATTGAGCTACACTCGCGTGCTAAATGAGGATAGCAGGTTGTGCGAGGCAGTGCCACGCATCGAAGTGTGGCGTGCGTCGTGCCGCCGGGACGGCCTTTTCGCGCATGCGCGGGACGTTGTTCGCGTCCGCCTCGTCGATCGAAAACTGCAGCGGCCTTTTCACGCATGCGCCGGGGCGCGCGGGTGCTGCCGCGTCGGCGCGCCTTCGGCTTCGCGCGCATGCGCGGCGGCTTCCGTTGCATTAAGATGGGGCGAGTCCGGCAGGGCGCCGGGGTATGGCGCAGTTGGTAGCGCGCCCGCTTTGGGAGCGGGAGGCCGTGGGTTCAAGTCCCGCTACCCCGACAGGCGGTTGGGCGACGGAGGTCGCCACTCATCCTCGTTCTTTTTAGGCGCACCTGTCTCCCCAAGATCCGCCGGGGCATGTTCGACGGCGGCTGATAGCATGCACGCATGGCCGTAGACGTCGAACCTTTTTCGCTTGTCGATCCGAGCGGATGGGAGGAGTTTGTTCGCTTCATGACGGCGAACGCATTTCCCTTCCACATGAACCCGTCGCCCACTCGCGAGGGCCTTGAGTCACGCAGGGAGGAAGGCGATTTCGACGGCCCAGATAATGGGGTTTTCGCCGCTCGGGTTCGGGGCGAGCTTATCGGCTTCGTCGTCGTCGAAGACCTTGAAAGCATCGCGCCGCTATTCGACATTCGCCTCGCAAACGGAGCGCGCGGAAAGGGGATGGGGACGGAGACGGTCCGGGAGCTCGTGCGTTATTTGTTCCAGAACTATCCGAACATCGTGCGCATCGAAGGGCAGACGCGCGAGGACAACGTGGCCATGCGCAAGGCTTTCCTCCGCAGCGGTTTCGTCAAGGAGGCGCACTATCGAAAGGCATGGCCGACGGCGGAAGGGCCGCTGCGCGACGCCGTCGCCTACGGTTTGCTTCGTTCGGATTTTGAAACCGGTCAGACGACGCCGCTCGTGTGGGACGAGCCCTGACGCGAGGCTCCCGCGGGCCTCTGGATTCGCACGCCCTGTCGGCGGCGGGGCATTTTTCTGATGATGGCAAATTCCGCTGTTTCACGGATGAGAATTTTGCCGGTGAGCCGAGCGGCGGCGGGTGGAACGCGAGCACAGTGAAGCTAGGGGCGGGCGGTGATCGCGATCTCCCGCCACGGCAGAGGTCCCCCGGTGGTCGACGGTGCGCGGTGAAGACGGGTGACCGTGATCTCCCGCCCCGGCGGAGTTTCGCCTTCACCTCGCCCGACTTCACCTCGCCCGACGGCGCGGTAATAAAAGTGCGGAGGCGCGGAACGTGACAACCGGCGTTTCGAGAGGCTTTCTGAGAAGATTCAGTCCTCCTCAGTCCTCCGATTTTCGGGAATCCTCTTCTTCTGCTGACGGCTGGTAGGAGGCATCGTGAAAAGGCGTCTCGGGCAGGGCCAGGGAATCGGGCCTCGTCAGGTCTTCCTCGGGCCGATCCGAATCGCCCTTGAAGTTGTAGCGGGCGTCCGCCTCGGCTTCCGCAACCGCTTGGGCTTCCGCCACGGCGATCGCCTGGGCCTCGGCCTGCACTTGGTAGGCCTCCCACTCCTGAGGGAAGGTTTCGTTCAGATACTCGAAGAACTGTGTGCCGGTGGAGATCGCGCAGGCAATGTGCTGGCTGATCTGGGCGTCGGTGACCCCGTGTTCGTAGTCCACGGAATGCTCGGTCATGATGACCACTTCGTTGACATCGTTGGCCACCGCGTAAGTCTTGGGCCAAATCGTGTGGATGTTCCACTCGTTGCAGGCCTGAATGGCCTCTCCCAGGCGGTCCGTCGACAACGAGGCGTACCAGCGGCCTTGGACGCGCAGGTACTCGTCCGACTCGCCTCCGATGAGGAAGAAAAACCCGCCATGCTCCCAGCCGGCGGCCAGGTCGTTGTCCGAATCGTAGGCGTAGATGATCTTGTCGCGTTCCAGCGCGGCAACGATGCGTTCCTGGGAAAGAGGCGCGAGCGTCGCTGCGCCGTCGTTCTCGACGAAGGCCATGATGCTGTCTCCTTTAAGACGATGCTGAGTTCTACTCGACATCGTACGTCCGGGGGCCGCCCCGAGGCGAGTGCTGTCTCGCTCTTGCGGCTCCGGGCGTACGCTCTCGCAGCTTTTGGTGCTCTCTCTCGCGGCTGCGCGTGGCTTGCACTTGGAACGCAGACAACCCGCAAAAATCTATCGCTGGGGAGCGGTTCCCATTTTCCTATTGTGGAGGGTGGGTTGTGTTAGCGTGGAAAGCATAAAGAGCCGTTCCGCACGAAGGCCAAGCCGTTGTCATCTCAGTAGCTGCCGCGAGGCTGTCACGTATAATGCCCCGCGCTTGCCGTCGATGAGGGCTTGGGTCGAGACGGCTAGGACTCTAAAAGGAGATACAGTCATGCGTAAATCACGCTATATTGCGGCAATTATGGCGGTGTGTGCGAGCTTCACGCTCGTGTCATGCAGCAGCGACGCGTCCAACAAAAAGGCCGCGAAAACCAATCCACAGGTCGAGAAGGCCAAATCCGAAGCGGTCGACAATGCGGGGGAACAGCCCGTCTCCTCGAACGCGAAACTCCCCGTCATCGCCTCGCGCAACGCCGGAGACGGCTTGCGAATCGATCTCAACGAGGTGACGACCTCCAGCGCGGCGACGACAGTCGTTTTCACGGCGGTCAACACGAAGAAATCCGGCGAGGAGCTAGACATTGGGGGACATTTCGACGACGGCACGTACCGGGTGCCGGTGAATGACAAGGGGCGTACCAAGGACGGGGGGTATCACCTGTGGCACACGACCGACGGTGTGAAACTCATCGAAGGAAAACACGCGAAGGTCTACCGCGCCGCCTACGACGTCTCAGGGAAATGCCTGTGCTCCACGGAACTTAGCGGAGTGTCGATCAAGGGCGGTGAGTCGGTCGTCCTCCAAACGACCTTCGCGGGACTTCCGAAGGACGTGACGACCGTCGACGTGACGATCCCCGAGGCGGGAGTGTTCACGAAGGTCAAGGTGTCGCGATGAGCGCCCGGCGGCCGGCAACGTGCGGAGCCTTACTCGCGATCGGACTTGCCGTGGCGGGCTCATTCGGGGCCCGCGCCGCGGCCGACCCGAGCTCGGAATCCTCCGCGAGCCCGTCTGCGAGCGGCCCTAAACAAATTATCGTTCCCCTCGGAGGAAAGAGTTTCAAGAACATGGCGGCGCCGGTCCTCGGCGCGGATGAGCTGAACGCGCCGGTTCTCGATTACTACGCACCGATCGGATCGGCCGACGGCGCGGAGACGACGGTCGAAGGCGAAGGGAAGACGACCACCACGCTCTCCTCCGACGTGAACTTCGAGGTCGATTCCGCGAACCTGACCCCGCGGGCGCGCGAGGTGCTCGACGGCCTCGTGTCCAAGTGGCGGAAGAAGAAGCCGAAGGAGATCTCGATCACCGGCCACACCGATTCCGTCGCCGACGACGACCACAACCAGAAGTTGTCCGAGGATCGCGCCAAGGCGGTGCGCAGCTACGTTGCGCCGAAAGTCTCCGGCGTCTCCATCGAGGTTGAGGGAAAGGGGGAGAAGGAGCCCGTCGCCTCCGAAACCAACGAGGACGGCTCTCCGAGCGAGGCCGGCAAAGCGGCGAATCGCCGCGTAGTCATCGTCTCCAAATGAAAGGGATATTTTAATCGAGCATCCCTCCCCTCGCAAAGGGGAGGGACATCCCTTCACAATGGACTCAAGAAGAGAGATCATTAAACCAAGGCGGTGGTGAGGGAGTCGAAGCACGCATCTCGACCCTCTTCCCAACGCCGTATATGTCCATACGACGAAGGAGAAACATCGATGAAGAAAAGGCACCTGACACTGGCCGCGACGCTGTGCGCGGCCTCCATGGTGTTCCCGGGCGGACCCGCCAACGCGAGCTCGCCAGCAGACGACGGCCATTCCGACGGGTCCGGCACGTGGGGGAGCCTGCTGGACACCCTTCCCGCAAGGGAAAACTTCGACGGCGCACGCACCTTCGAATGGGCAGGCCAGAAATGGTATGCACGCGACACTGGCTGGAAGCCCGGCGGTCCGATCAAGAGCGGCGAGTGGAACAAAGACCAGGCCCACGTCGAAGGCGGCAGCCTCTATCTGTCCGCGAGGTACAACAACAAAAGTAAGAAGATGGCGGGCTCCGAGGTCGTCAGTTCGCAGACGGTGGGCTATGGCGACTACCACTTCGCCTTCGAGACGGGAACCACCCAGTTCGACGAGCACGCCATTTTCGGAGCATTCACCTACGACTGGGACGAGCAGGCAAAGGAGGGATTCACCGAAATCGACCTGATCGAATCGTCGAGGTGGAGCGAGAAGGGCGCCAAGATCCACAACAAGTTCACCTATTATCAGGACAACGGCGGCCGCAAGCACAACATCGACGACCACGTCGTCGCTCAAGAGGGAACCTACAAGTTCCAGGTGGACGTCAAGTGGGAAAAGGGAAAGATCACCTGGAAGCTGTGGGACGGCAACCGCAGCAGGCTCCTCCACAGCGGCAGCCTCACCGAGGGCGTGCCCGTGCCCACGAAGACCACGCGCATGCACATGAACGCCTGGTGCCACGGACTTAAGGCTGAGAACGAGAAGTCTAAGGACTTCTCCGTCAAGGTCAGCGACTACAAGTACACGCCTGTTAAGTAGCTTCGCGGCAGCTTCGCGACGACGTCGCGAACGGAAAACGTCGGGAATGGAAAAGCATGCGGCGGACCCGCGCTGGAAAGCACGGGTCCGCCGTTTCAGTCGAGAGGGACTCGCCGCCTTCACGGGAGCTCGACGTCGCCTCGAGGCGGCAATGGAAGCGGCAATGGCGTAGTATTAGCGGGTATGCGTGCACGCGGCGCAGCGGGTTGCGGACGGGACGGACGACGTCGGCGCCGCGCCCCCGCCGACGTGCAGTCCACAGCCATGTGGAATCGGCATTCCGCGCCGGTTCCAAGAATCGCCCGGGCGGCCGCGGCCGCCCCTTACGCTTGGAGAATTAGTGAAGAGCTCCGTCGAGAATCTCGATCCCACCAAGGTCAAGCTGACCGTTGAGGTGCCGTTCGAGGAGTTCAAACCCGCCATCGATGCGGCAGCCAAGGAGATCGGCAAGCAGGTCAACATTCCCGGCTTCCGGCGCGGCCACATTCCCGCCCGCGTCATTGAAGCCCAGTTCGGACGCGGCGTCATTGTCGAGGAGGCGGTCAACAGCTCGCTCGACCGCTATTACGGCGCCGCTGTCGAAGAGAATTCGCTTCACCCCATGTCCCGCCCGGAGGTCGATGTCACCTCCGTTCCCGCAGAGAAAGGCTCCACCGAGGATCTCGTCTTCACCGTGACCGTCGAGGTGCGCCCCGAGATCGCCATTCCGGATCCTTCCTCGTTCACGATTGCCGTCGACGCCGTGGAGGTCGGCGAGGAGGACGTCGAGGAGCGTCTCACCGCTTTGCGCGAGCGTTTCGGCACTCTCAAGGCAGTTGAGCGCGCAGCGAAGGACGGCGATTACGTCACGGTCGACATGGTCGCGAAGATCGACGGCGAGGAGGTCGACTCGGTCTCCGGAGTCTCCTACAAGATCGGCTCGGGCACGATGGTCGATGGCATCGACGACGCCCTCACCGGCTTGAAAGCAGGAGAATCGGCGACGTTCACGACCGAGCTGGCCGGCGGCGAGCACGAGGGCGAGGAAGCCGAAGTGACCGTTGTCGCCAACGACGTCAAAGAATCCGAGCTCCCGGAGGCCGACGACGATTTTGCCCAGCTCGCTTCCGAGTTCGACACCATTGAGGAGCTGCGCGAGGATTTGCGCGGCGAGGTTGCAAAGGCCAAAGCCTCCGCCCAGGTTTACGCGGCGCGAGACCTTTTGAGCGAGAAGTTGCGCGACGCCGTCGACGTCCCGCTGCCCAAGGGGGCGCTCGAGGAAGAAGTCGTCCGCCACCTCGAGATGGAGGGCAAGGAGCTCGGCGACGAGCACGAGCCCGAGGCGCGCGCGGAGTCCGAGCGCCTCATGCGCGACCAGCTGCTTCTCGACGTCCTCGCCGAGGCCTTCGCCATCGACATCGAGCAAAACGAGCTCTTCAGCTTCATGGTTCAGCAGGCGCAGGCTTACGGCATGGATCCCAATGAGTTCATCCAGGCCGCCGCCCAGGCGAACCAGGTCAGCTCGTTCGCGGCCGAGCTTGCGCGCGGCAAGGCGCTGATCGCCTATCTCCGCCTCGTCGACGTCGTCGATTCCAACGGCGAGGCGGTCGACGTCGCCGCCGTCGTCGGCGAAGCCCCCGAGGGCCAGCCGACCCCCGAGTTCGGTGGAAAAGCCTCCAAGGCCCCGGAGCCTTTCGACCCGGCTTCGGCGAAAATCGACGACGTGCTCGCCTACGTCGCAACGGCGGACGACGCCGAGAAGGCGCGCATCGTCGAGGCCGAGAAGGCGGGCAAGGCTCGCAAGACGCTGCTCGAAAAGCTCGAAGGCTGACTCTTCGGGGACGGGGTTCAGGCTCCGTCCCCGAAGGCCATGCGGAAGGCCATGCGCCTACAGCGAAAAGGCTCCATCCGGCGGTGAATCGAGGGCCGGGACCGGCTATCGTCGAGGGGTAACAACGGCCGGGAACCACCCGGATGAGGAAGGACGACGCGTGAGCACTACGCCCGCTATGAAGGGACAGACGCCGCAGCACGGCAGTCTGGAGGAGTCTGTCTACAACCGGCTCCTCAAGGAGCGAATCATCTGGCTTGGCGAGGAAGTCCGCGAGGACAACGCGAACATCATCTGCGCCCAGATGCTGCTTTTGGCCGCCGAGGACCCGGAGAAGGACATTTACCTTTACATCAATTCCCCCGGCGGCTCGGTGACCGCAGGCATGGCGATCTACGACACGATGCAGTTCATCCAGCCCGACGTGGTGACGGTGGGCATGGGAATGGCGGCGTCGATGGGGCAGTTCCTTCTGTCGGCTGGGGCGAAAGGGAAGCGGTACATCACGCCCCACGCCCGCGTGCTCTTGCACCAGCCGCTCGGAGGCGCCGGCGGAACGGCCACGGACATTCGCATCAACGCCGATCTCATTTTGCAGATGAAGAGGGAGCTCGCCGAAATCACCGCCGAGGCCACGGGAAAGACGCCCGAGCAGGTCATCGAAGACGGCGATCGCGACCATTGGTTCAACGCGCAAGAGGCCCTCGAATACGGTTTCGTCGACCGCATAGTCTCCAGCGCCAATGCCATCGGCGGATCGAACGAGGAATGAGAGTCCAGCGAGGAATGAGGATCGACGGAGAAATGAGCAATATGAACTCTCCATACTTTTCGGGCTTGGCGCCGGCCATGCCGTCCGCCCGTTACGTCCTGCCCAATTTCGAGGAGCGCACGCCCTACGGGTACAAGAGGCAGGATCCGTACGCCAAGCTTTTCGAAGACCGAATCATCTTTCTCGGCGTCCAGGTCGATGACGCGTCCGCTGACGACATCATGGCTCAGCTTCTCGTCCTTGAGTCCCAGGATCCCGATTCGCCCATCACGATGTACATCAATTCGCCGGGCGGATCCTTCACGGCGCTGACCGCGATTTACGACACGATGCAGTACATCAAGCCGCAGATACAGACGGTGTGCTTGGGCCAGGCGGCGTCCGCCGCGGCCGTTCTGCTCGCAGCGGGCTCGCCCGGGCGGCGCCTCGCGCTGCCGAATGCGCGCGTTCTCATACATGAGCCTGCCATGGAGGGAATGCAGGGGCAGGCATCGGACATCGCGATCGTCGCCGACGAGCTCGAGCGAATGAACAATTGGCTGTGCGACACGCTTTCGCATCATTCCGGCAAGCCCGCCGACGAGATCAAAAACGACATCAAGCGAGACAAGATTCTCACCGCCAACGAGGCCAAAGAGTACGGACTGGTCGATCAGGTCCTCACCTCGCGCAAGGCGCCGTCGGGAAGCTGACTGTCTCTAAATCCTCGCCGAGAAGCGAGAGGGCTCGAACTTCCGCCCTTCGCTTCTCGGCGTATCCTTTCCACACGGCGGCAATCCCGTGATAGCCTCACCTAGCGAGGTATCACGATAGCCTCGACACATATGGAGGAGTTTGGATGGCACGCACCGTAGACGCGGCGGACACTCTCAAGTGCTCGTTCTGTCAGAAAAGTCAGCGGCAGGTGAGGAAGCTCATCACGGGATCCGGCGTCTATATATGCAATGAATGCGTCGATCTGTGCAACGACATCATCGCCGAGGAGCTCGCACAGGACGAAAGCTCGGATTTTTCACTTGACGCGCTGCCAAAGCCCAGGGAGATTTACGAGTTTCTCAACGAGTACGTCATCGGGCAGGATACGGCGAAGCGGACGCTCGCCGTCGCGGTGTACAACCACTATAAGCGCATCCGCGCCCAGGGCGGGCCGAAGCGCTCCCAAGACGAAGAGGTCCAGATCGGAAAATCCAATATTCTGCTTCTCGGGCCGACAGGCACCGGGAAGACGTATCTGGCTCAGTCCCTCGCCCGAATGCTCGACGTTCCATTCGCCATAGCCGACGCCACGGCGCTGACCGAGGCCGGATATGTGGGCGAAGACGTCGAGAATATACTCCTCAAACTCATTCAGGCCGCCGACGACGACGTCAAGCGGGCCGAGGTCGGCATCATCTACATTGACGAGATCGACAAAATCTCACGCAAATCCGAGAATCCTTCGATCACCCGGGACGTTTCGGGCGAGGGCGTGCAGCAGGCCCTTCTCAAAATCATCGAGGGAACCGTAGCCTCGGTGCCGCCGCAGGGAGGGCGGAAGCATCCGCAGCAGGAGTACCTGCAACTGGACACGTCGAACATCCTCTTCATCTGCGCGGGCGCCTTTGCGGGGATGGAAGAGATCATCTCCTCTCGCACGGGCAGACGCGGGATCGGCTTCGGTTCGGAGCTGCACATCGCCGACAACGGGGCCGAGGTGCTGAGCGAGGCCACGCCGGAGGACCTTCACAAGTTCGGGCTGATTCCTGAACTTGTGGGGCGCCTGCCCGTCGTCGCTGCTACGGAGGAGCTGACCGAAGGCGATCTCATCCGCATCCTCACCGAGCCGAAGAACGCCCTCGTGCGCCAGTATGAGCGCATGTTCGAACTCGACGGGGTCCGGCTCCAAATCGACGGCGAAGCCCTGCACGAGATCGCACGCGAAGCCATCGCGCGGGGGACGGGCGCACGCGGCCTTCGCTCTATTATGGAGAGCCTGCTCAAAGAAGCGATGTTCGAGGTCCCCTCGCGCAGCGACGTCGAGAAGATCGTTTTCGACGCCGCTGCGGTCAAGGGAGGCGGAGAGCCCACGCTCGTGCTCAAGAAGGCAAAGAGCGCCTGATGGAGATCTCAGACGACGAAGCGCGTGAGCTTTTGAAGGGGCATCGCCGAACGATTGACAACCTCGACGCCGCACTCGTCCACATTCTTGCGGAGCGTTTCCGCTGCACGCAGCAAGTCGGCAGACTCAAGGCCATGAACTCGATGCCGCCTTCGGATCCCGAGCGTGAGGAGCAGCAGATCCGCCGCCTGAGAAAGCTGGCGGCGGACGCCGGGCTCGACCCGGTTTTCGCCGAGAAGTTCCTCCGCTTCGTCGTCTCCGAGGTGATCCGCCACCACGAGCGGATCGCCGACGAGCTCTTCCACTAGCTCGCCGCGTAGATCCGCTCGATCTCCTCGTTGAAGTCTCGGATCACCGATGCGCGCTTGACCTTCATCGACGGCGTCATATACCCGTTGGCGACCGTGAAGTCGATGGGGAGGATCCTGAACTTGCGGATCGACTCGGCCCGGGAGACCGAATCGTTCGCGCGTTTGATCGCCCTGTCGATCGCGGCGAGAACCTGCGGGTCCTCGGCCGCCTCGCTCGCGCTCATTTCTGGAAGCCCATGGTTTCTCAGCCAACCGGGCAGCATCTCGGAGTCCAACGTGACGAGGGCTCCAATGAAGGGCTTCTGGTCGCCGACGACGACCACCTGGGAAATCAGCGGATGGCCCCGCAGCCTGTCCTCGAGGACGGCGGGGGCGACGTTCTTGCCGCCGGCTGTGACGATCAGCTCCTTCTTGCGGCCGGTGATGAAGATGAATCCGTCGTCGTCGATCTCGCCCAAATCGCCGGTGCGGAACCACCCGTCTTCCGTGAAAGCGGCGGCCGTCGCCTCGGGGTTGTTGTTGTATCCGACGAAGATGTGGTCGCCTTTGCCGAGGATTTCGCCGTCGTCGTCCACGGACACATAGCAGCCGGGGTAGGCGGGGCCCACCGAGCCGATGCGCATGAAACGCGGAGTGTTGACGGATGTCGGCGCGGACGTTTCGGTCAGCCCGTAGCCTTCGTAGACCTTGATGCCGACGCCGCGGAAGAAGTGGCCGAGGCGCGCTCCAAGCGGCGCGCCGCCCGAAATGCTGTTGCGCAGATTCCCTCCGAGGATCGAGCGGATCGAGGAGTAGACCAGGCGCTCGCCCAGGCGGTGCTCGGCCTTGAGGGCAAGCGAAGGCCCGCCGGGTTTGTCGAGCCCGCGCGAGTATTCGATCGCGACCTTGGCGAAGTGCCTGAAAAGCTTGAGTTTGAGGCCCTTGCCGGCCTTGGCGTCCGCCGCGTTGTAGATCTTTTCAAAGATCCGCGGGACGGCCAGGATATAGGTCGGACGGAAACTCTGGACGTCGGACACCAGGTTCTTGGCGTCCGGTGCGAACCCCGTGATGTTGCCCGAGTACATCGACATCAGGCAAATGAAGCGCGCGAAGACGTGGGCCATGGGAAGAGCCAGGAGGCTGCGCTGCATTCCGCCGATGATCTGCGAAAGGCCGTCGTCCAGGGGGCCGTTGATGGCCACGTGGAGGAGGTTGCGATGGCTTAGGCGCGCGCCCTTGGGAAGGCCGGTTGTGCCGGACGTGTAAATGATCGTGGCGAGGTCGTCGGCTGTGGTCGCGTCGATCCTCCGGTCGATCTCGGGATCGAACGCGAGGGAGCCCTTGGCTGAGATCTTTTCGACGGCGTTCTCCTCGATGACGTGGATCGCCTCGAAATGGTCCAGCTCTGAGAGCAGGGGAGCGAGGACGTCGCGGATCTGGGGGGTCTCCGCAATCGCCATTCTGCACTGCGAGTCTTTGACGATCCATCTGGCCTGATCGGTCGAATCGGTTTCGTAAATGGGAATGAGCTGCGCGCCCACGGCCCACGTCGCCTGATCGAAAAGTGCGAACTCGTATCGTGAATGGCTCATGATCGCGATATGGTCATTGGGTTCGACGCCGAGGGCGAGCAGACCGCGCGCGAGCGCGCGAACTTCGGCGTAAAACTGGCGCCATGTCACTGGAACCCAGGTGTTGATGGAGGATTTGCGCTCAAATACGATCTGTTCGGCGCGATCGTGTGCGTGATTGCGCATGACCCACGGAATGGACATCGATTCGGTGATCGTGATCTTTCCGGCGCGATAGGCGGCCCGGCGGCCGTCGATTTCGACAACGTTGCTCATAGCATCCTTTCTACCCATCAGTAGGATAGCGGACTGTCGGGAAGTTTGCTTCCAGCCTAGCGAAGATGAGGCAATTTGGCGGGCCCTTGCTTCTCAAGCCTTCTGTGCCGAGGCGGGCTTCTTAGGCTCTGGCGGGTCCAGCTGATAGGAGACGACAGCCACCGGCGCATCGCCCTCCACCGAACGGGCGCTGAGATCGCCGCGGACGTGCGCGGCTCGCACGAGATCGGCGTGCACCGCGTCAAGCCGGGCGCGGTCGGCCTCGGCCACCTCGATGGAGACCGCAGCGTACGTCGTGCGCTGGGAGACCTTGTTCTCCGACTTCACTTTCCGCAGTGCGGTCAAAGCCTCGCCCGCGACCCGCAGAATCTCGGCGTCCGCGCCCGCGGCCGCGGCGCGCAAGGGCTCCGAGCTCGGCCAAGCGGCGCGATGGACCGAGCCCGTGCGGAACCAGCTCCACACTTCCTCCGTGGCGTAGGGAATGAACGGCGCAAGGAGCCGCAGGAAAACGTCCACGGCCACGTTGAGGGCAACCCGTGCGGATCGCGCCGAAGGGTCGTCCGAGTAGGCGCGGTCCTTCACGAGCTCCAGATAATCGTCGCAGAAGGACCAGAAGCAGGACTCGGCAAGTTCGAGCGCGCGGGTGTGGTCGTAGGCGTCGAAGGAGGCGGTCGCCTCATCGACGACGTCGGCGAGGCCCGCGAGGACCGCGCGGTCCGCCGGCTCGGTCACGGCGGCGACGTCGACGTCCGCAGGCGCCCCCTCGCCGCCCATCGACAGGGCGAACTTCGAGGCGTTGAGCACCTTCATCGCCA